>Ga0207682_10000251_pt1 | contig 24229 bp, 23 predicted proteins | sample KBSM63metaG_FD_184332 | JGI IMG/M metagenome (GOLD analysis project Ga0207682, IMG submission 184332) | Miscanthus rhizosphere microbial communities from Kellogg Biological Station, Michigan, USA - KBS M6-3 metaG (SPAdes) (version 2) | ecosystem: Host-associated > Plants > Roots > Rhizosphere >... | reverse complement strand
GTCTTCCGGCTACCGCTCTTCTTCGCCATGTCGGGGTTCTTCCTCGCCTTGCTGGTCTCCAAGAGGGGAGTGCGCCAGACGGCGCGAAACCGAACCCTGCGCATCGCCCTGCCGCTGATCGCGGGACTTCTGGTTCTGATCCCCCTGATGGTCGCAGCCGGTCAGCAGACCGGGGTGATCGTCGCCGGGGACGGCAGGCCGTCGACGGGCAGTCCCTTCGCCTTGCAGCCGTCCTTCCTCTGGTTCCTCTGGTATCTGCTCATCCTCGACGGAGTCGCGATGGCGACCTGGCTGCTCGCCCCCGGTCTGCTGCGGCGGGCGGGGGCGGCGATCGGGATGGGACTCGCGCGGCCGTTTCCCGGCGTCTTGCTGCTGGCGATCCCGATGACGATCGCCCTCTGGCCTCAGAGCTCCTGGACCGCGGCGACCGAATCGACCACCTTCGCGCCCAGTCCCTCGATACTCGCCTATTACGCGCTCTTCTTCGGCCTGGGGGCGACGCTCTGCGCCCATCGGCGCCTCCTCGGCGCCGCCGGTCGCGACGCCTGGCGATGGCTGGCGTGCGCTGTCGCAGCGACGGTGCCGGCCGCCCTGCTCTTCACCCTGCACAACTCTCCCGACTACGGAACCTCGCCCATGGTCCATGGAACCGCACTTTTCGTCTACGCACTCGCGACCTGGGCCAGCCTCCTCGCCCTCGTCGGGCTGGCCACTCGCTACCTCGACAGGCCGAACCCCCGGTTGCGTTACTTCGCCGATGCCTCGTACTGGATCTACCTGTCACACATGCCGTTGATGGTGCCCGTATTGGCCCTTCTCGCCGCGACATCGCTAGCCCTGCCACTCCAGTTCGCGATCGTCACCGCTTCGGCGCTCGCGCTCTCGCTCCTCACCTACGCGCTCTGCGTCCGCTACACGGCGATCGGCCGTGTCCTCAACGGCCCTCGTCACCGTCCGGAGCGAGACAAATGGCGCTGGAAGACCGCTTTCGGCCTGCTCGGCCAGAGGCTCACTCGGCAAGCAGCGGCAGCAGCGCGCCGAGCTTGATCTCGGTCTCGGCCAGCTCGGCCGCCGGGTCGGAGCCGGCGACGACGCCGACGCCCGCGTAGAGGTGGGCCTCGCGGTCGCGGAGCAGGGCGCTGCGCAGGGCGACGCAGAACTCGCCGTCTTCGGTCGCGTCCATCCAGCCGACCGGCCCCGCGTACCAACCGCGGTCCATCTGCTCCAGCTCGGCGATCGCTCCAGCCGCCACCGACCAAGGCTCGCCACCGACGGCGGGCGTCGGGTGCAGCAGGCCCGCCAGCTCGACCGCGGAGCGCGGCTCCGCCAGCTGAGCGACGATCGGCGTGGCGAGGTGCTTGATGTTGGCGACCTTGACGATCTCCGGCTCGCTACCCGCCTCCACCCAGACGGCATGGGAACGCAGGGCGCGAGCGATGCGCGCGGCGACGATCGCCTGCTCCTCGCGGTCCTTGGCACTGCGCATCAACTGCTCGCCGAGGTGATCGTCGACTGCGGGATCGGAGCTGCGCCGCGTCGACCCGGCCAGGGCCACGGTTGAGAGACTCGCCCCGGAGCGACGCAGCAGCAGCTCGGGACTGGCACCGATGAAGGCTGCCTCTGGCGTGCCGCAGCAGAAGCAGAAGCAGGAGGGGAACTGGACGCGCATCGCGCCGAAGACGGCGGCGGGATCGTGCGCGGCAGCGGCGGAGACGAGCACCTCGCGGGCGAGCACGATCTTCGACATCTCTCCCGCTCGGATCCGCCCCGTGGCGGCCTCGATCATGCGCTCGAAGTCCCCCGGCGGCCGCACGCTGCTGATCTCCACCCGCTCGGTCGGATGCGGATCGAGGAGCGGCAGCGGGTCGCGACGTAGGCCGGCGAGACGGGTTTCCAGCGCCGCTGCTTTCTCGGCGGGGTCGTCTCCAGGGCGGACCACCGCGTTGACGGTCAGAAATACGTCGCTGCCGTTGCGACAGATGGAGAGCTCCGGCAAGACCATCGATGCGGGCGCAAGCGAGGACCAGGCTGACGAGCCGCCCCCTTCGGGATCGAACGCAAAGCCACCGACCCACGTTGCCCCGGCACCCGCCGGAAGCCCAGGTGGCTCGTCGGCGATCGTCTCCCCGCCCAGGCACTCACGGGCCACGTCCCCAAATCGGCCGGGCCCCCGCGAGGCCGCCTCATGGGCGACTCCGAGAGCCGCCAACGCGAACCCCCGATCGGGCTGCTCCCAGCAAAACCAGCGATCGGAGGCAAGGCGCGAGGCGAAGATGGCGGCGCAGGGATCGATGCCCTCAACCGGCGCGGTGACACTGACGAACGTTTTCTTCCTACGGTAGAGAGCGCGCTCGATCGTCGGCCGCAGCCGCTCGCTGAGGCTGCGAAGAGCGGCGCTACTCGCTGCCACGGGCGATGGCGATCTCGCCCGTACGGACCATCTCTATGAGCCCGTGTGGGCGGACCATCCGCTCGAAGGCCTCGATCTTGTCGGCCGAGCCGGTGACCTCGATCGTCATCGTGCGGCGGGCGACGTCGACGATCTTGGCGCGGAAGATCTCGGCGAACTGGATGATCTCGGCGCGGTTCTCGACCGCGGCGGAGACTTTGAACATCGCCATCTCGCGGGCGACCGTCTCTTCAGGCTCCATGTCGCGGATCTTCAGCACGTTGACCAGCTTGTGCAGCTGCTTGGTCACCTGGTCGATCGGGTGCACCGCTCCGTCGAGGGTGAGCGTGATCCGGGAGATGCTCGGGTCGTCGGTCGGACCGACCGCGAGCGTGTCGATGTTGAAACCGCGCCGCGAGAAGAGGCCGGCGACGCGCGCCAGCACGCCGGGCTTGTTCTCGACCAGGATCGAGAGAACGTGTTTGCGGCCGCTGAGCTGGCCGGGAACGCGCAGCTCCTCCAGCTTGACCATCTGCGGGGTGCCCGCCTCCATCAGCCCACCATGTCCCTGGCGGCGGCGCCGGCCGGGATCATCGGGAAGCAGTTCTCCTCGGGCGAGACGCGCACGTCGACCAACACCGGCCCGTCGGCTTCGAGCGCCTTCGCCATCGTCTGCTCGAGCTCGCCGGAGTCCTCGCAGCGCAGGCCGGTGGCACCGAAGGCCTCGGCCAGCTTCACCCAGTCGGGGCTCGGCCCCATCTCGACCGAGCTGTAACGCCGGTCCCAGAAGAGCTCCTGCCACTGGCGGACCATGCCCATGTAGCCGTTGTTCATCAGGAAGATCTTGACCGGGATGTCCTGGGAGACGCAGGTGGCGAGCTCCTGGCAGTTCATGATCAGGCTGCCGTCTCCGGCCAGGCAGACGACGTTGTCGTCGGGGCAGGCGATCTTGGCGCCCACCGCGGCAGGCAGGCCGAAGCCCATCGTGCCCAGGCCGCCGGAGTTGATCCAGCGGCGCGGCTTGTCGAAGCCGTAGTACTGCGCCGCCCACATCTGGTGCTGGCCGACGTCTGAGGTGATGATCGCCTCGCCGGCCGTAGCCCGGTGCATCGCCTCGATCATGAACTGCGGCTTGATCTCGCCGTCCTTGCCCTCGTCGTAGCGCAGCGGGTACTCATCCTGCCAGGCCTTGATCTTGTTCCACCACTCATCGAGCCGGCCGGGGTCGGTCTGCAGGGCCCGGTACTCACGGGTCAGCGCGGGCAGGACCAATTTGGCGTCGCCGACGATCGGGATGTGGGCGGGGACGTTCTTGGAGATCTCCGCCGGGTCGATGTCGATGTGGATGAACTTGGCGTGCGGGGCGAACTCGGAGAGCTTGCCGGTGATGCGATCGTCGAAGCGGGCACCGATCGAGACGATCAGGTCGGCCTCGTCCATCGCGTAGTTGGCGGCCCGGGTACCGTGCATGCCGAGCATCCCCAGCCAGTGCTCGCCGGAGGCGGGATAGGCACCGAGGCCCATCAAGGTGGAGGTAATCGGGAAGCGGTCGGAGGCGGCGAGCTCGCGCAGCTCCTCGGAGGCGTTGGCGTTGATCACGCCGCCGCCCGTGTAGAGGATCGGCCGGCGCGCGTTGGCGAGCGCCTTGGCGGCGATCCGGACCTGCTTGATGTTCGGCGCGCTCGGCGGTTTGTAGCCGGCCAGCTCGACCGGCTCGGTGCGCGGCGCGTAGTCGATGTCGGCGCGCGAGAGATCCTGCGGGATGTCGAGCAGGACCGGCCCCGGACGGCCGGTCGAGGCGACGTGGAAGGCCTCGTGCACGTACTCGGGGATCTGGCGCGGGTCGGTGACCGCGAAGGAGTGCTTGACGAAGGGCAGCGTCGCGCCGAGGATGTCGGCCTCCTGGAAGCCGTCGGTGCCGATCAGCTCGGTGCGCACCTGGCCGGTGATGAAGACGGTCGGCACCGAGTCGAGCATCGCGTCGGCGATCGCGGTGACGAGGTTGGTCGCCCCCGGCCCCGAAGTGGCGAAGGCGACCCCGACTTTGCCCGAGGCCTTGGCGTAGCCCTCGGCCGCGTGACCGCCCCCCTGCTCGTGGCGCACCTGGATATGCCGGAACTCGGCGTCGACCAGCGCGTCATAGGTCGGCAGGTTGGCGCCGCCGGGGATGCCGAAGACGTGTTCCACGCCCTCGGCCTTGAGGCTCTGCATCAGTGCGTCGGCTGCTCTCATCGGGAAAGCGATGCTACCAGCGGGGTGCTGGCTGCAATGCAGGGGTTTAGAGCTGAACGGGCTCGCCTGGGTTCCAGCGGGTGCGCGGGTCGATCGAGCCCTCGATCACCCGCTCCTTGTGGCGCTCGATCGTGTGGATCATCGACTCGACCAGCTCCTCGCCGAGCAGGGTCGGCTGCAGGCCGAGGTCGAGCAGCTTGGTGTGGATCGCGTTGTAGTAGTGCTGCTCCTTCTCGACCCGCGGGTTCTCGTAGTGCTGGATCTCGACCGAGTAGCCGAGGTGCTCGCCGGCCTGCTTGACCAGCTGGGCCAGCTCGATCACCGAGAACTGCTCGGTGAACTGGTTGAAGACGCGGAACTCGCCGGCGTCGGCGGGATTGAGCGCAGCCAGTTCGACGCAGGCAAGCGTGTCGCGGATGTTGAGGAAGCCGCGCGTCTGCGTGCCGGCGCCGTAGACGGTGAGCGGATGCCCGATCACCGCCTGCAGGCAGAAGCGGTTGAGCACGGTGCCGAAGATCTCGTCGTAGTCGAAGCGGGTGATCAGGCGCTCGTCGCCGTCGGTCTCCTCGGTCCCGATCCCGTAGACGACGCCCTGATTGAGGTCGGTGGCGCGCAGTCCCCAGGTGCGGCAGGCGAAGTGGATGTTGGTCGAGTCGTGGACCTTCGAGCAGTGGTAGAGCGAGGCCGGCAGCTTGGGGAAGGGCAGCGTGTCACGGCGGCCCTTGTGCTCGATCTCGATGTAGCCCTCCTCGATGTCGATCTCGGGCTGGCCGTACTCGCCCATCGTGCCGAGCTTGACCAGGTGGCAGTCGGGCACGTGGTCGCGGATCGAGAAGAGCAGGTTGAGGTTGCCGATCACGTTGGCGTACTGGGTCTCGACCGCCTGCTCCCGCGAGGCCATCGAGTAGGGCGCCGAGGCCTGCTGGCCGTAGTGGACGACGACCTCGGGGCGGGTCTCGGCGACGACGCCGTCGAGGAAGTCGCCGTCCTGGACCGAGCCGACGAAGCTGTGGATCTCATCGCCTGAGATCTCCTTCCAGGCGGCGATGCGCTCGTCGAGGCCGGCGATCGGGGTCAGCGATCCGGTGCCGGCTTCTTCGTGCCAGCGGCGGCGAGAAAAGTCGTCGACGACTGAGACCTCGTGACCGCGGGCCGAGAACCTCAATGCCGTCGGCCAGCCCAGGTAGCCGTCGCCCCCAAGAATGAGAACGCGCATAGGTCGCGGCAGCGTAGCGGACAGGCGGGACATAGCATCGCGCTGTGAAGCGGACGGCGGCGCTGGTCGTGATTCTGTTGCTGGGACTGGGGCTGCGCGTCGACGAGGCCTGGGACGGGCGCTCGCCCGTCTTCGACGCCGCCGCCTACGCGACGATCGCCGCCAACCTCGACCGGGGCGCGGGCTTCACGCTGGGGCCGAGCGCGACCCAGCCGGCGAGCAACTACTCCCCCGGCCTGCCGCTCTTCGCCGCCGGGGTCTACAAGTTGACCGGCGGCGTCCACGAACGCACGGCCCGGCTCGTCCTCGCCCTGCTCGGAACGCTCGCCGTGCTCTTCACCTACCTGATCGGCCTCAGGCTCTCGGGAGCGGGCGCCGGCCTGATCGGCGCCGGCGTCATCGCGATCTACCCGGCCCTGCTCGAGTACCAGGGCATGCTGATGGGCGAGCCGCTCGCGGCGACTCTGCTGTCCGGGGCGGTGCTGGCGACGCTCTGGGCGGCGGACAATGCCGACGACGACTGGTCGGCACGGGCCAGGTGGTTCCTACCCGGCGCGCTCTTCGGGGCCCTGGCGCTCGTTCGGCCCGAGTACCTCGGGGTCGCGCTGCTCGTGAGCCTGGTGGTGCTCTTCAGGCAAGGCGGGCGCAACTGGTCTCGGTCACTGGTTCGAACCCTGTTGCTCCTCGCCGGGGTCGCGGTGATCGTCGCTCCCTGGACGGTGCGGAACGCGGTCGCGCTCGACCGCTTCGTACCGGTCTCGACCGGTGGTGGACAGGTGCTGTTCGCGGGGACCTACCTGCCGTCGGATGGCGACCCGGAAAAGGTCGGCGCGGAAGTGGTCGCACGGCACCCAGCGCTGTTCGGCCCGCACGCGGCGCAGCAATTGCGCCTCGAGCAGATCCTGGCCCGGCTTGCAGCGCAGCGATACCCGGGAGTGGAAACCGACAAGGCGCTCTCGAAGATGGGCAAGGAACAGCTTTGGGACGACGTCAGCGAAGAGCCGCTCGAATACGCGGGCTTCGTCGCGACCAAGGTCTGGCGGATTTGGACGCACGGACAGCGAGCGGTGATGCAAGAGCCCGGCTGGAAGCTCTTTCACTGGGCGATCGTCGTGCTGGGCGCGATCGGCCTCGCCGTGCTCGCGTTCCGGCGGCGCTGGGAGGCGCTGCTGATCGCGGTGATCTTCCTCGCGATCACCGCGATCAGTGCTCTCTTGGTGGCTTCGCCCCGGCGGGTGCTGGTGATGATGCCGCTGCTGGCGGCCCTCGCCGGGGTCGGAGTGACCGCCTCCTGGCAGCAGCTGCGCCTCAGTCTTGGTTGTAGGTGACCTTGAAGGTGAGCTTGACGAACATCGGCGTGTCGGCGCCGCGGAAGAGGCACTTGTAGGAGACGACGTCTGGTTCGGTCGAGTGGACGGTCGGCGTGCAGTAGTAGCCGGCGACGCTCTTCGGCTCCTCGATGCGCAGCGAGAGCAGCTTGTTCATCGCCTTTATCGCCTGGCCGCAGGTGGCGTACCGGGCCTGGACCTTGTTGACGTTGCTGGCGACGAGGGTGCCTTTGACCGTCTTGCCGACGACGTTTTTCGAGCTCGTGGTGCAGGTCTTCGGCGCGTTCTTGGCGGACGCCCCGGGGGCGACGATGAGGGCGATCGCCGCGACCGCGGCGACTAGAAGGGAAAAGCGGCGCATCTGGAGTGCTCCTTGTCTCGGGGAAAGCTTGTCGGGGCGAGATTCTGCGCGCGGCCGGGATAGCCTGCCGCGATGGGCTCTCTGAAGACGTGGTTGCGCGAGCTGCCGCAACGCCACGGCCGCAAGACCCTGATCCTGCTGGCGGCGATCCTCCTGCTCGGCTTCGCCCTGCGCGCCTACCGCGTGGTCGAGCCGCTGCCGACGCCAGGCGACGACGCCCACGCCTACTACGCGCTCTCCAAGTCGCTCTACACCGAAGGCAGCTTCGGCGGCCCGACCTTCCACGACCCCAGCGATTGGTCACCGGGCGCGCCGCTGCTCTACGCCGCCGGCTTCTACGCCACCGGTGGTGCCCGCGAAGGGACGGCACGCATCATCGAGCTGCTGCTCGGCCTGGGCTCGATTCTCGTCGTCTACCTGCTCGGCCGCCGCATCTCCTGTCGATCCGCCGGCCTGCTCGCCGCCCTCGGCGTCGCCGTCTACCCGCCGTTCATCCACTCCGTCGGCGCCCTCTACTCCGAGCCGCCGGCGATGCTGACGCTGCCGGCCGCCGTCCTGGCGTTCCTCTGGGCCGGCGATGGACTGGACGAACCGAGCCGCACTCGATCGTGGGCCCGCTGGTCGGTCCCCGGCCTGCTCTTCGGCCTGACGGCGATGTTCCGGCCCGAGTACCTCTTGGTCGGCTTCGCCTTCGCCCTCCTCGCCCTGGTCAGGGTCTGGCGCGCGCGGACCTGGCAACCGGGCCTGGCGGCAACCGCTGCCCTGCTCGTCGCGATGCTGCTGCCGATCGTCCCCTGGGCAATCCGCAACCAGGTCGTGCTGCACCGCACCGTGCCGATCTCGACCGGCGGTGGCAAGGCCCTTTACGTCGGCACCTTCCTGCCCGCCGACGGCGAATACCAGCGGGTCAAGGCGATCCTCGCCAAGCGCTACCTGCATCGGGATCTCGACCCTCACTCGCAGGCGCTCGAAGAGGTGAATCCCACCCCACTCTTCGACCGCGTCGCCGAACGCTACCCCGACCTGCCGCGCGACTCGGCGCTGGGCAAGATCGGCAAGCAGAACTTCTCCGCCTACTTCGACGAAGACCCGGTCGAATACCTGGCGATGACAGTGCGCAAGACCTGGCGGATGTGGAGGTCGGGAATCGGGGAAGCGATGGAAAGCACCGCCGGGCGGGTCGTCCAGGTCCTGCTCGTGGCGCTGGCGCTGGCCGGTTTCGGAGTGCTCGCCCGGCGGCGCCGCTGGTGGGAGCTGGTCTCGCTGGCGACGCCGTTGGTGCTCGTCACCGCGGTCGGCGCGATCTCCCTGGCGGCTCCACGTCGCAACGAGGTGCTGATGACGCTGATCTTTCCGCTTGCGGCCGCCGCGCTCTCACGGGGGACGGCGGCCCTATTGTCCAGCGGGAAATGGCCCTCTACGCAGGCATCTTCCCCGGCGAACTGACCGCGCTTCGCAGCGCCGGCCTGATTGCGGCGATCGCGATCGTCGCCTACGCGATCCTGCGTCGCCGCTCGCTGCGCAACGTCGACGTGGTGATCCTGCTCGCCGCCGGGCTCGGCCTGGCGATCGTCTCCGGCACCGAAATCACCGACAAGCTGCTCTCCGCCTTCTCCTTCGAGAAGGGCAACGGCGGGCGGATCCTCGGCCTCGCCGTCTTCGCGATCTTCATCCTCTTCGGACTGATCCTGCGGGCGCTCTCACAGGCAGCCCGCAACGCGCGCCAGCTCTCGGCGGTGCTCGAGGGTCTCGCCTGGGAGGAGTTCCGCCAGGCTGGCTTGCCGGAGCGCTTCCGGAGCAAGATCGCAATCCTCGTCCCCGCCTACAACGAGGCGGAGAACATCGGCTACGTGCTCGACCGGATGCCGACCGAGGTCTGCGGCGTCGGTACCGCGGTGCTCGTCGTCGACGACGGCTCGCGCGACGGGACCGGTGACGTTGCGGCCGAGCACGGTGCGGCGGTGGCCCGCCACGTGATCAACCGCGGTGGCGGCGCGGCGCTGCGCACCGGCTACCGGCTGATGGTCGAATCGGGCGCCGAGATCGTCGTCACCCTCGACGCCGACGGCCAACACCTGCCGGCCGAGATGGAGCGGTTGGTCAAACCGGTGCTTGACGGCGAAGTCGACGTCGCCCACGGCTCGCGCGTACTCGGCCAGGCCGACCGCAACCACTTCGCCCGCGAGCTCGGCATCGTCTTCTTCAACCGCCTCGTCTCCTTCATCACCCGCACCCACGTCACCGATTGCTCCAACGGCTACCGGGCGGTGCGCACCAAGGTGCTGCCGCAGCTCGTCCTGCGCCAGGAGCAGTTCCACACCTCCGAGTTCATGATCGAGGCGATCAAGCGGGAAATCCCCGCCCGCGAGGTGCCGATCACGGTCGAGCAGCGTCTCCACGGCCACTCGAAGAAGCCCGCCGTCTTCCGCTACGGGATGGGCTTCGCCAACGCGATCGTCCGCACCTGGCTGCGTTAGCGCGGGGGCGGCAGGAGGATCAGCCGCCGCGAAGCCACGTGTCGGCCCGGGCCTCCGATTCGCACGAAGGCGCGCAGCGGGGTCGGTTTGGCGACGGTGAGCAGGAAGCGCGCCCGACAACGGCGGGTGAGGTGTTTGCCGGCGAAGCTCTTGCCATTGCGGTTGAGCTGAATCGGGTGACCAGGAGCGTCGCAGGGAGCAAGCCGCACCTTGACCCGGAAACGTGAGCCTCCCGGGCGCAGCCGCTTGGCCGAGAGCAGGAGCCGGCGGTGGCCGGCTCGCGGGCCGGTTTTCGTCGCGACCGTGGTCACTTTGACCACCGACGGCCGTGGGCAGACCGCGGGCGAGGGGCCTTCGATGCGATAGACGGCCCCTTTGGAGGAAGCGACGTAGACCCGCCCGCAGGAGTCTTCGCCAAAGGACGTGGGTTTGGCCACCGCGAGCCCCTCCGAGCGGTCGCCGCCGCCGGTCGGCGCGATCGAGCGCACTTCGGCGGAGCAGTAGTCGCTGTAGAGGTAACGACCGTAGAGATCGGGGACGCTGCTGTCGCGGAGGACGTAGCCGCCGATGATCGAGCAGCCGTAGGCGGCGCCGGTGCCGGGGTCTTCATGCGGATAGTCGAAGACGGGTTCGGTAAAGCCGGACGATGCGCAATCTTCGGGCGCGTCGCTGTAGGCGATGAACCCCTCGCGGCAGTTCCAACCGAAGTTGAGTCCCGCCCCGGGCGAGAAGCCACCGCCACTTGGGACGTAGTCGATCTCCTCGCGCGCGTCCTGGCCGACGTCGCCGATGAGGAGATCGTGAGTCTGCCGGTCGAAGGAAAAGCGCCAGGGATTGCGCAGCCCGTAGGCCCAGATCTCGGGTCTGCCCCCGCCGGCGGCAAATGGGTTGCCGGGAGGGATCGAATAGGCCGGGGTCTGTCCCGGCGTCGGGTCGATGCGGAGGATCTTGCCGAGCAGCACGCCGGTGTTCTGGGCGTTGCCGGAAGGATCGCCGCCTCCGCCGCCGTCGCCGAGCGAGAAGTAGAGATGGCCGTCGGGACCGAATTGAAGTTGACCGCCGTTGTGGTTGGGCTGCGAGGCGTGGGCAACGCTGAGGATCGGTTCGCGAATCAACGCGCCCGTGGCCGGATCGGGACGGAACGAGTCGAGGTGGACGTCGCCTTCGGTGCCGCCCGCCGCCGGCACCCCGGTGTAGGCGGCATAGAAGCGACCACTGCCGGCGAAGTCCGGCGCCGGCGCGATCGAGAGCAGCCCGCGCTCGGATTCACAGCAGGTGATCAGCGCCGAGAGGTCGGCGAGTTGTTGCCTGCCCTGCGGCGTTACTTCGACGATCGTCCCTTCGCGCTCGGCGATGAGCAGGCGATCGGGATCGGTGGGACTGGAGGTGATGTAGATCGGCTGGTCGAAGTCGCCGATCTCGTGCAGGGACGCGGCAGCCGCGGATCCGAGGTCCATGGCCAGCCCCACACAGATGAAAGTCACTGCTGCACAGATGAGACGCCGCACCGATCCTCCTATAGCTCCAGCCCGCTTGTACCCACCAGGCACGATCAGCGAACGCCCGGGTGACGAACCGCGGCGGGATCGGGCAGGTAGAGGTCGGTGCCACAGCGCGGGCAGACCTGGACGTAGAGCTTCACCGCCTTGTGGCAGTTCGGGCACTGCCGTTCGGGTTCGTCCTTCTCGGTGCGGTAGAGGATCACGGCGATCAGACCGAGGATCGGCAGCACCGTGCCGACCACCAGCCAGACCCAGAAGGAGCTGCCCTTGCCCTTGCCGATGATCGCCGTGGCTAGGCCGAAGAAGAAGGCGATGACGACGTACTCGTATCCCATGGCCCTATTGTCGCCTCCAGCGCCTTCGGGTGCCCGATCGAGCCGACCTCGGAGGTGTCGCGCCGGAAGGGCAGGCTGGCGGTCCAGTCGATCACGGCCCGGGTCTTGCGGGCCGCGCCCGGGATCTGGCTCATGTGGTAGGTCCGCGCCATCCACCAGGCGGGGAAGCCGCGGAAGGTGCGGCCGCCGACCTTGCCGACGGCCTTATAGCGACCGAGGTTGACGAAGGCGGCGTTGCCTTTGTAGTCGAAGGGGCCGGCGCTGCCGATCCCGAGCTCAGCGGCGATGTTGCGGGCGGCCACCGGCCCCTGGCGCACAGCGTGCTGCGCGGTCGGCGGACAGAGCCCGCCGCGCGGGTCCGGGGCGGCGGCGCAGTCGCCGATCGCCCAGACCGAGTCGAGGCCCTTCACCCGCAGGTGATCGTCGACCGGCACACGGCCGCGCTCATCGAGCGAGAGCGAGAGCCGGCGCAGGCTGGGGTGAGGTGCCACCCCGGCGGTCCAGACGACCGTCCGGGTCGGCAGCGTCTCGCCGGTGGCGATGCGCGCAGAATCCGCGCGCACCTCCTCGAGCGTCGTGCCGAGGCGCACGTCGATGCCGCGGCCGCGCAGCTCGCGCAGGGCGTAGTCGGCGAGCTCGGCGTCGATCTCGGGCAGGACCCGATCAGAGGCCTCGACCAGGACCCAGCGCATGCCGTGCAGCCGCGCCCGCGGGTAGCTCTCGATCGCGTCGGCGGCGAAGTCCTGCAGCTCGGCCAGCGCCTCGAGGCCGGCGTAGCCGCCGCCGACGAAGACGTAGGTGAGCAGCTCGTCGCGGCGGGCCGGGTCCTCGCTCGCGTTGGCCGCCTCCAGCGTCTCGATCACGTGATTGCGCAGCCAGATTGCGTCGGCAAGGCTCTTGAAGCCGATCGCATGCTCGGAGAGGCCCGGCACGGGCAGCACCCGGGAGACCGAGCCCAGAGCGAGCAGCAACTGGTCGTAGGGCAGCTGCTCGGAGTCGCCCTCACGCGTGCGCAGCTCGACGGTCTTGGCGACCGGGTCATGGCCGACGATCGAGCCGAGCCGCAGGTAGGTCCGCTTGAGGATCTCCCGCAACGGCGTGACCACGTGCCGCGGCTCCAGCGTGCCCGCCGCGGCCTCGGGCAAGAACGGCGTGTAGAGCATGAAGTTGGTGTCGTTGACCAAGACCATCCGGGTCGACTGATGAGGCATCAGCCGCTCCAGCTCCCGCGCCGCCATCGCGCCCCCGAATCCACCTCCGGCGATGACGACGTTCCAGGCCATGACTTGAAACTAGCACTTTGTGACAACGTGTTACAAAGTGTCAGAACGCACGATTGTTTACTTGATACAGGGTGAGAATCCGTCGCCGCTCGCCCCTACTTTCGCCTGACCTACAAAGCGGCCGGGGCGGCGCGCTAACGCCCCCCGGCCTGGCACCGAAAGGTCAGGCCTTCCGATGCATCAATCCAGTTCTTCGCAGGACGCTGAGCGCCTGCAACGAGCCGTACTCGCGCTTGCTCTCGATCAGCATCCCAAGCGCGTCCACCGCAAGCAGTTCAAGGCCGAAATTGGCGACACGCCGGAGGTCGCAGCGGCCATCAGTTACCTCGTCCGCGTTCGTCTCCTCCGCTGGGAGGACGAAGAACTCGCCCTAACCGTTCCTGCCCTCGCCTTCGCGGAGTTGGGGCTATGACGGTCGGGGAGCAGTTCGGCTGCAACGCCGCCCGCCTACGGGAGCGCTCCGGTCTCTCTCAGGAGGAGGCGGGAATCCGCGCCGACCTCCACCGAACTGAGATCAGCCAGCTAGAGCGCGGCCTGCGGTGCCCCAGGGCGGACACCATCGCCAAGCTCGCTGGGGCGCTCGACGCAGAGGCTGGCGAGTTCTTTGAGGGGATCGAGTGGACGCCTGCGGAGGTGAAGCGAGGCAGTTTTGTCGCAACCAACAGGTAAGGATCACCATTGGAACAGCCTCGCCACCTCCAACGTCGAAATACACTTCGCGCAATGGGGGCGCGGATTGGATATGGAGCGGCCTGGGGAGCGTTGCCCTTGGCTGGGGCGGTGGCTGCGGGAGCGGCAGGCAATACCTGTCTTGCGATCTTTCTCACTGTTCTTGTCGTTGGTGCTTCGCTCGTCATCCCGCTAGCGCCTTTCCTGCCACTCCTCAATCGCCTTCCGTTGATCGGATCACCCCGCCTCGGGGTTGTAATGCGTCTGAACGGCCGTCGCGATCTGACGCTGACGACTGCAGCCGGGGAGGAACACACCTGCATCCTTGACATCGAAATCAGCAACCCAAGCCGTTGGTTCCCGGTCAAGGGAGCGTGGATCAACTTTCTCGTGCCCAGCGGCATCAAGGTCGGGCGTTGTGACCAGTTCGGGCAGCCCGAAGATGGCGGACAGTGGCAGGACTTTCAGGCCCATCAGTTGGGAGGCCATTCTCGCGCCGACTATTGGCACGACACTGACTTGGATTTTCCGCCCCGCCTAACGCGGCTGATCCGAGTCAAGCTCCGTCTTGGCGTTGGAGCCAAAGAAACCACTCTTGAGTATCCGGTGTTGCTTAAGCTCGCCGCTCCCAGCCTCTACCGCCCGATCGAGCAGGACGCCACCATTGTGGTTCGACAGGGAGACGCGGAGCCCTCAGAACAGATGGGAAGAGTGATAACCGCAGCCGAGCGAGCACTGGATGCGTTGAGCCCTCCGTTCATGATTGGTAACGATGCCGAAAGCGAGCGCCGTCGCCTCACGATGGAGATCGTCGCATCCTCTACCGAATTGCTCACTCCAACAATTGAAAACAATCCTCTGCCCGAGACTCCTCAAGATGTCGACGCCTCCACTCACTTCGAGACCGTGCAAATGCACCTAAGGGCGCTCTACGCAGTTCGCGAAGAATCCGGGCGTCAGGCTGATTGAGTCGCGGGCTTGTCGTCGGCAATCAATTCCGCATAAGGCAGCGTCTCGCCCTCAATCATCCGTAGCAGCGTGTCGCGGAAAAGGAAGGCGTTGTCCCGGTTGTTGAAGCGGAACGCCATCTCGTCCAGGTAGGCCGGCAGGTGCTTCGCGGACAGCTGGTGGTAGCTGCCGACTACGGAACGCTTGAACAGGCTCCAAACGCCCTCAATAGTGTTGGTGTGGGCGATGCCGCGAACCCATTCCTCTCTGCGGTGATCGACTTTTTCATGGGCAGTGTCAGCGTCGGTCATATCGCCCCAGGAACTGTCTGAGTCGGTGAGGATCAATTCCGCCCGGCCGTCCACATGGGTTTTGACGAAGCTCTGGTAGGAGGCTTTGGACTCCTGGCCTGGCCCTTCGCGCATTTCCAGCCGGACCTCGCCACCACGTGCGACCGCGCCCAGGATCATCTTCTTGTGATCGCGCCATTTGCCGCCGGAGCCTCTGCGGCGCCCACCAAGCCAGGTCTCGTCAATCTCAACGATCCCCTTAAGCGGCACAGGCGAGTCGTCCTCCATCGCGGAGCGGACCCGGTGCCCGAGATACCAAGCGGTCTTATAAGAGACGCCCAGCGTCCTTTGAAGCTGCTTGGCGCTGATGCCCTTCTTGGACTCCCCGATCAAATAGATCGCCAGGAACCACTTCCAGAGGGGAAGATGGGAGTCATGGAAGACGGTCCCCGCGGTGACGGAGAATTGGTAGCGGCATGACGGCTCGTTGCACTCCCATTGGTTGCGCTTCTCGATTTTCGAGACCGACGCGAAACCACAGCGCGGACAGCGGACGCCGTTGGGCCAGCGCAGGTCTTCCAGGTATTCCCGGCACTTATCCTCAGAGCGGAACTGCTCAATCAGATCAGGAAGGTTCATAGTGCCCCGCCGCAAAAAGAAAGCTCGGGAGCTGACCGACGAGGACGTGATGAAGAAATTGTTCCCGAAGAAGGTTCGGGATGAGGCGAAGAAAACCGCGCTAGAAAGCCGAAATCCATCCTCTAAATAGTATCTAGAGGGTCGGACGCCCTGTATCAACTAGATAGATTTCAGCCCTGAACGTGCTTGGCGACGACGGATACGCCCTTCAGGATCGATTCCATCTCCCCGATTGAGCTTCGCCGAAGGTCTTGTCCCCAGACCCTCATCTTCTCTGCGTTTTTGACTTCCTCGCCAGCCTCTTCCCGCTCCGCAAGCTCTTCGAACGGTCGCCTTTGCTTCTCGCGCTCACGGCGGCGAGCCTCATTCGTTCCCTCGGCTAGGTCATCCAACAGTGACCGCTTGTCGTGGTCGATTAGAAGTTGCCTAGCCTCGTCAAAGAACTCCCAGGCTTCAATTTCTTGCTCGTTCCACGGTCCCATCATCTGCGGATTGGCCTTCTGCGCCGCAACCATCTGGTCGAGCTTGTCCATCCCTTTCTGAAGTAGTCGCTCCATCGCGCTGGGAAGTTCGCGTTCGCGCTCCTCGCTTCCAACTCGCGAGCGGTGGAAGCTCCAAAAAGACGCGACTACTAGCGCTAGGGCTGCGAAGAACAGCCACATCCAGAATGCCTCACCATTGACTGCCTGCACTAGGCCCACTGTGGTCGCCAATCCACTCACCGCTCCGGCGATCCTCCACACCGGCCCCTGAACAAAAACCTTGGCGCTTCCCCACATGCCGCTGAGTTTAGGAACGCCATCGGAACTAGCCCTGTATCAAGGGGATAGTCGTGTCAGAACGCACGACCACATCGCATTCTTTTGTCTGCGTTGGTATCTTCGAAACGCTTCTGTGTTTGCACGCCGTAGACGGCCCCGGGGTTGTATCCCCCGGGGCCGTTTTGATGTGGCGGCCTACTTCCGGTCAGCCAGCTTCGATGCGAGCGCGATCAACGCGCGCATCACGCCGGCTAACACCAGAAGCACCGCCGCTTCCTGGGTTTGCACACCGACCTAATGATCGGAGTGAGGAAACACCCCCTGCCATCGTGTCTAAATCCCGAGAGCGCTCTTGATCAGGCGGTTGACCTCGCCGCCGTCGGCGCGGCCCTTGGTCTCCTTCATCACGGCGCCGACGATGGCGCCGATCGCCTTGCCGTTGCCGGCGCGGATCTGCTCGGCGGCCTCGGGGTTGGCCTCGATCGCGGCGGCGACGATCGACTCGAGCTCACCGCTGTCGGAGATCTGGGCGAGGCCCTCGCGCTCGACGATCGTGGCCGGCTCACCACCCTCGGCGACGAGCGCGGTGAGCACGGTCTTGCCGCTGCCGTGCGAGATCTTCTTCTCCTGGACCATCGTGACAAGCGAGGCGAGGGCAGCCGGCTCGACCTTCGAGTCGGACGCTGTCCCGTCGGCGCCCTCCTGCCGCAGGGCAGCGGCCAGCTCGCCGGTGACCCAGTTGGCGACGACGCGCGGCTCCACCCCGCTCGCCTCTTTTGACGTCTCCTCGAAATAAGCGGCGGTCTCCGGGTCGGCGGCCAAGAGGGCCGACACGTCCTCCGGCAATCCCAACTCCTCCCGATAGCGCTGGGCGCGCGCCGCGGGCAGCTCCGGGAGCGACTCGCGCGCCTCGCGCAGCATCTCCTCGGTCGGCGCAATCGCAACCAGGTCGGGCTCGGGGAAATAGCGGTAGTCGTGCGCTTCCTCCTTCGAGCGCAGCGGGTGCAGGCTGCTGTCCTCGGGGTGGAAGTGGAGGGTCTCCTGCTCGACCTTCTCCCCCGCTTCGAGCAGCGCCCGCTGGCGGACCAGCTCCGCTTCGATCCCGCGCTCGAGGAAGCGGAAGCTGTTCATGTTCTTCAGCTCGGTCTTGGTGCCGAGCTCCTCGCTCCCGACGGGCCGCATCGAGATGTTGCCGTCGACCCGCAGGCTGCCCTCCTCCATGTTGACGTCGGAGACGCCGAGCTGGCGTACCGTCTCGCGCAGCAGCCGCGCCCAGGAAGCTGCTTCGGCAGCGCTGCGCAGGTCCGGCTCGGTGACGATCTCGACCAGCGGCGTGCCGCCGCGATTGAAGTCGACCAGCGAAGCGCCCGAGCCGTGGATCCGCCCCGACTCGCCGACGTGGATCATCTTCGCCGCGTCCTCCTCGAGGTGGGCGCGGTGGATGCGCACGTCGCCGAGCCTGCCGGCGCCGGCGATCGGAATGTCGTATTGGCTGATCTGGTAGGCCTTGGGCGAGTCCGGATAGAAGTAGTTCTTGCGGTGGAAGATCGAGCACGGCGCGACCTCGCACTCCAGCGCGGCGGCGATCTTCAGCGCGTAGTGGATCGCCTGCTCATTGACGACCGGCAACACACCCGGATGGGCGAGGCAGACCGGACAGGTATGAACGTTGGGCTCGTCGCCGAAGGAGAGCTCGCAACCGCAGAACATCTTGGTCCTGGTCGCCAGCTGGACGTGGATCTCCAGCCCGATCACCGCCTCCAACTCAGCCACCCGGCACCCCCTCCGGGCGAGCGCTGAAGCCGATCGCGCCCTCCAGCGCGTGCGCCGCGTCGAGCAGCTTCTGCTCGGCGAAGGCGGGCGCGGCGATCTGGAAACCGACCGGCAGTTGCGGACCTCCCCCGTTCGGCTCTGCCAGCCCGGCCGGGATCGAGATCGCCGGGATGCCGGCGAGACTCATCGGCACGGTGAAGAAGTCGTTGAGGTACATCGCCAACGGATCATCGGTCTTTTCACCGAGACCGAAGGCGACCGAGGGCGAGGTCGGGGTGACGACGAAGTCGAAGTCGGCGAAGGCAGCCTTGAAGTCGCCGGCGATCTTGGTCCGCACCTTCTGCGCCTGGCCGTAGTAAGCCTCGTAGTAGCCGGAGGAGAGCGCGTAGGTGCCGAGCATGATCCGCCGCTTCACCTCGGCGCCGAAACCCTCCGCCCGCGTCGCCTCATACATCTCGATCACGTCGCCGGTCGAGGGGGCTCGCATGCCGTAGCGAACGCCGTCGTAGCGAGCGAGGTTGGAGGACGCCTCGGCCGGGGCGAGCACGTAATAGGCGGAGATGCCGTGTTCGGCGTGGGGCAACGGCGCCTCGGCGATCTCGCCGCCAAGCCCCTCGATCTTCGCCAGCGTCGCCTCGAAGACCTCGCGCACGCCGGGCTCGATCGCGTCGCTTGCCAGCTCAGCGGGCACGGCAAAGCGCAGGCCGTCGAGATCCTCGCGATCGGGCAGACGCGGCGAGTTCGGCAGACCGATCGAGGTCGAGTCGCAGGGATCCTGCCCTTGGAGGATCGCCAGCAGCAGGGCGGCGTCGCTGACCGTGCGCGTGAACGGGCCGCACTGGTCCAGCGAGGAGGCGAAGGCGATCATGCCGTAGCGCGAGATCGCCCCGTAGGTCGGCTTCAGGCCGACGATCCCGCAGAGCGCCGCCGGCTGGCGGATCGAGCCGCCGGTGTCAGTGCCGATCGCCCACGGCGCCAGTCCACCGGCGACCGCCGCGGCCGAGCCACCCGAAGAGCCGCCGGGGACGCGACCGTGGTCCCAGGGGTTGAGCACGGGACCGTAGGCGGAGTTCTCGTTGGAGGAGCCCATCGCGAACTCGTCCATGTTGGTCTTGCCGAGGATCGGCGCTCCGGCCTCGATCAGCTTGCGCACGGCGGTCGCGGTGTAGGGCGGCCGGTAGCCCGCGAGGATGCGCGAGCCCGCCGTCGTCGGCACGCCCTCGGTGCAGAAGATGTCCTTGACCGCGATCGGCGCCACGCTGGGTCGCTCGACCGCGATCGCGGGAGCGTCGCCTTTCTCGTCCCGCCAGAGATAGGCGTTGAGCTCGTCGCCCGCGGCGGCCGCTCGCCAGGCGTCGGCGTACTCGCCGGCGTCGAGATCCCCGGCGACCATCGCCTCGTGGGCCTCGAGGGCCGTCAGCGCCAGCAGGTCCTTCACCTACTCCTCCGCCTGCGGCGAGGGAACGCGGAAGGACCCGTTCTGCGGGTCGGGCGCTGAAGCCAATGCGACGTCGGGTGAGAGGCTCTCGTGTGGCACGTCGGGCCGCAGCACGTTCTCCAGCTCGACCACGTGTGAGGTGGGCTCGACGTCGTCGAGGTCGAGCGCGGCAATCCGGTCGACGTGCTCGAGAATCCCCGAGAGCTCCCCGGCCATCGTCTCGACCTCCTCGTCGCTGAGGCCGAGCCGGGCCAGCTTGGCGACGTGGAGAACCTGCTCGCGCTCGATCACGCGGCGATTCTAGGCGGCCGGGCAGTTAGAGTCCGGCCGGGATGACGGGCGAGCGCGCAGAGAAGTTCGTGGTGCTCAACCTGCGCCTGCTCGCGGTGACCTTCGCCGTCGTCGGCATCCTCTTCATCGCCGTGCCCAGCGGCGTCCTCGACGTGATCTCCGACGTCGGCGAATGGTTCGGCAACGAAACCCGGGCGCCGCACACCCAGGAGTACCTCTGGCTGGCGCTCTCCTTCGCCTACATGGTCGTGATCACCGGCATCTGCCTGGTCGCCCAGGCCGACGTCGTCCGCTATCGGCCGTTGCTGCTCGTCCTCGCCGCCGGCAAGACGGCGTCCTCGCTCGGCTCGCTCCTCTTCTTCGTCATCCAGGACCACGTCTTCATCTACCTGCTCAACTTCCTCGTCGACGGCTTCCTCGCCCTACTCTCGCTCTGGCTCTGGTCGCTCGCCGGCCGCATCGGCCGTCCCGCCGCCCCCGGCTGACAGCGCGCGCCGGGGCTCTCCGCCGCCGAGCAGCGCACCCTGAGCGCGATCTGCGCGGCGATGGCACCCGGGCTCGACGGCCTGCCCGCGGCTGAGCGCGAGGTCGAGGTATCCGCCCCGGTCGCCGAGTTCCTCCGCGCGGTCCCGCCCCGGGCGCTGGCGCGGATCAGGCTGGGACTGCGGGCCTTCGAGTGGCTGCCTTTCCCCTGGCGCTTTAGTCGGCTCGACGCCGGTGCCCGCGATGACTTCCTCCGCCGCATGGAGACCTCGCGCTTCGGCCTCCACCACGAGCTGCTGTTGATGGCGAAGGTTTTGGCGACGCTGGGCTACGCCGTCGTTCCCGCCGTCGAGGAGAGGGTCGGCACCCGGCGCAGCTGTCGGCTCGCCGACGGCTCGCTGCCGCAGCCCGCCGGCCCCCTGGGGGGTACCGAACCGCAGGGGACGGAGGAGGAATGCGACGTCGTCATCGTCGGCTCGGGAGCGGGAGGAGCGGTCGCGGCGGCCACGCTCGCCGAGGCAGGCCTCGACGTCATCGTGCTGGAGGCCGGAGAGGCCTTCGATCGCGACAGCTACCCGGCTGATCCGCTCGACGCGATCGCTCGGCTCTACCGCGATGGAGGCCTGACGATCGCCGAGGGACGGCCGCAGATCCCGGTGCCGGTCGGGCGCGCCGTCGGCGGCACGACCGTCGTCAACTCCGGCACCTGCTTCCGAGCGCCGCAAGCGGTGCTGGAGGAATGGCGAGGGCGCTTCGGGATCGAGTGGGCGACCGACCTCGACGGGGCGTTCGCGGAGGCGGAGGAGCGCTTGCGGGTCACCCCGCTGGATCCGGAGCGGATGGGTCGCAACGGCCAACTGGCGATGGAGGGTGCGGCGGCACTGGGCGCTTCCGGCGGGCCGATCTCCCGCAACGCCGGCAACTGCGTGCAGTGCAGCTCCTGTCCGCTGGGCTGCGAGATCGACGCCAAGCGCGGCATGCACGTCAGCTATGTCCCGCGCGCGATCGCTGCCGGCGCGCGGTTGCGCACGGGGGTCGAGGTCGACCGGGTCCTGGTCGAGAACGGGCGCGCAACCGGAGTACGGGCGTGGCGACTTATGCCCCCACGGCGGGGAATAAGTCGCCACACCCCGCGACGTCCGTACTCCGTCCGCGCTCGCCTCGCGACGATCGTCGCGGGTGGAGCGCTCGGTACGCCTGAGCTGCTGCTGCGCTCGGGCCTCGGCGGTCCCGCCGTCGGCCGCCACCTCCATATCCACCCTGCCTGCTGGGTCGGCGCGCGCTACGAGGAGGAAGTGCGCGGCTGGGACGGAGTGATGCAGAGCTATTACATCGACCAGTGGGAGCCGCAGCGACTACTGCTCGAGGCAACCTTCACCCCGTTGGCCTTCGGCGGCGCCTGGCTGGCGGGCGCCGGCAGCGATCACCAGCGCTCGCTGCTCGAGTTCGGCCACGTCGGCTCGATCGGCGTCCACCTCTCCGACGAGTCATCGGGCCGGATCTCCCTCGCCCGCGACTGCTCCCTGCGCGCCCGCTACAAGCTCACTCAGGAAGACAGCGACCGCCTCACCTTCGGCATCGCCCGCGCCGCCGAAATCCACTTCGCCGCCGGCGCCACCGAGGTCTACCCCAACATCCCCAGAGCCGGCGTCCTCACCCCATCCAACCTGCCCGACTTCGAGTCGACCCGCTTCAAGCCAAGCGAACTGCGCCTTGAGGCTTTCCACCCCATGGGCACCGCCAGAATCTCCCCACCAGGCGACGGCGTCTGCTCGCCCGACGGGACAGTCCACGGCACCGAAGCTCTCTGCGTAGCGGACGCCTCCCTCTTCCCCACATCCCTCGGGGTCAACCCGATGATGACCATCATCGCCTTCGCCACCCACATCGCGACCGAACTCGCAGAGAGGGCCTAAATCAGTTGCTGGGCGGCGGCGGCGGGGATGGCGGAGGCGGATGTGAGCTTGACGCTGGAGGCGGCGGCGGAGGAGGCGACTGTGACGACGGTGACTGCGGCGGCGTGGACCGACTCCCACGCGAGAGGCTGTCCGCAGCGTCGCCAAAGGTGATCCCTTCTTCGCGCATCGTGCTGTAGCCCCCATAGGCGATGCCGGCCGCTGAGAGCAAGCCGAGGAAGATTCCGACCTGGAGATTGGTGTCGACCGAGACGCCGCCGTAGGAGCCGCCGCCAGGGGGGTCGACGATCCGGTAGAGGATCAGCAGGACCGAGATCACGCCGAGCACGGTGACCGCAGTGCTCAGCGGCACCACCGGCTCCGCTACGGAATCGGCGAGCCGCAGCCCGACCATGACCAGCGCCGCGAGCACGGCGACCAGGAGCACGATCGGGATGAAGTCGAGCGCATCCCAGGCGCTGCCGCCCGACCCAGGCACGGTGCCGGAGAAACCCGGCACGCCCGAGACTTCGACGCCAAACCAATCGAAGAACATGAAGATGAAGAGCAGGATCGCCGAGCCACCCGCGATCTTCTCTCCCGTACCGAGCTTGTCCAGGTGCTCCATCCGCAGAACCTCCGTCGGCGCTAGGGGTCAGCGCGACATTACACCCGAGCGCGGGCGGCGGCCAACGTATTTACGAGCAGCATCGCGACCGTCATCGGACCGACCCCGCCGGGCACGGGAGTGATCGCCGCGGCGACCTCCTGGGCGGCCTCGAAGTCGACGTCGCCGACCAACCCGTCCTCGGTGCGGTTGATGCCGACGTCGATCACGATCGCATCAGGTTTGATCGCGTCGGCACCGAGCAACCGGGGCACGCCGACCGCAGCGATCAGCACGTCGGCACGGCTGCAGACAACGGGCAGGTCACGGGTGCGCGAGTGACATGTGGTGACCGTCGCGTTCGCCGCCAGCAGCAGGCGCGCGACCGGCACGCCGACCAGCTTCGAGCGACCGACGACCACCGCTTCGGCGCCCTCGAGCTCCACTCCCTCGTGACGGAGCAGCTCCATCACCCCGGCCGGCGTGCAGGAAACCAGCCCCGGCATGCCATGGGCGAGCAGGCCGGCGTTGACCGGGGTCAGCCCGTCGACGTCCTTGGCGGGGTCGATCGTCGCCACCACCCGGTCGGAATCGATGTGATCGGGCACCGGCAACTGCACGAGGATGCCGTCGACGTCCTCATCGCGGTTGAGCTGCTCGACCAGCTCCAGCAGCTCGGCCTCGCTGGTCTCGGCCGGGAGTCCGTGATGGGCGGAGCGGAGGCCGACCTCTTTGCAGGCGCGGTGCTTGCCGGCGACGTAGACCTCCGAGGCGGGGTCGTCGCCGACGATCACGGTGACGAGCTGCGGGATCCTGCCGCGCTCCCCCTCGAACTCGATGACCTCGGCCGCGACCCGCTCCCGCACCGCGGCGGCAACGGCTTTGCCGTCGATGATCCGCGCCGGCATCAGCGCAGCCTGATCGGGGCGTAGTCGGTCATCAGCTTGCGCTCGCTGCCGTCACTGGCGAAGCGAACGACCACGCCGTCCGGCTCGACCGCGGTCACGACACCCTCGCCGAAGCTGGCGTGGACGACGTCGTCGCCGGTGTGCAGCTCGAGCGTCGGCCCCGGATCGATCGGCGCCCCTGCGCTGTGCTCGCCCGAGTCCCAGCCGATTCCGGCGGCAGCCCCGGGCGCGCTGGAATGCCGCTCGGTCAACTCGGCCGGCAGCTCGTCGACGAAGCGCGAGGGCAGGTTGCGCTCGGCCCGACCGAAGAGGCGCCGTTCGCGCGCCCAGGTCATGTAGAGGCGGCGGCGGGCGCGGGTGATGCCGACGTAACAGAGCCGCCGCTCCTCCTCCTCGCCCCCCTC
>Ga0207682_10000249_pt1 | contig 24295 bp, 24 predicted proteins | sample KBSM63metaG_FD_184332 | JGI IMG/M metagenome (GOLD analysis project Ga0207682, IMG submission 184332) | Miscanthus rhizosphere microbial communities from Kellogg Biological Station, Michigan, USA - KBS M6-3 metaG (SPAdes) (version 2) | ecosystem: Host-associated > Plants > Roots > Rhizosphere >... | reverse complement strand
ATGTTATTTTATTTGCTGTTATATTGGGTAAAATCCTTACCTTATCACCATCAAGAGTATGAGCATAATGACTTACACCATTAAAATATGAATATAATTCGTATTTTAGCATAGAATCATCATTATATTTTGAGAAGAGTCCTGGCATGGTATTACCTCCAGTAGCATAGCTTTTGTTTTTCTGATAGGACCAATCACGTAACTCACCGGCATTTTGGAATTTTAACCAGAGTTTTAGATTCACACCGTCTGGTTCTTCGGGCATAAGATATACAGTATCTGGTTCGATGTTTATAGCTGCTTGAATCGATATGTCATTTATTAATTCTACATCCTTGGAATTGGTAATAAGAACAGGAGTTTTATTATCTATTTCTGTTATATCGGCATTGGTTAATTCAGAATTAATAGAATCCTGGACTATAGTCTTGAGGAGATACCCGATATCCCTTTCAGACATTCCAGTAAATAGAGAAACAAAATCCACCATATATCTATCAGATATCTAATATAGTAAAAAAGAAGTTAATTAAGATTCTATTTTTTTGGTATATATTATTGAATTTCTATTGTTACCTGATCCTTTAATATCTCTTGTGGTGTTTGATTAAACATAGATTGGTAAAACGTTGGTAGGTTGAATTCATAGAACGATATTGTAAGCTTTGCATTACTCTTAACCGCACCTGTTACTATATCTGTACGTTTTGGTTGAGATTTCATCATCATATATCCAACATTGTATCTATTGGTGGGTGAATATGCAAATGCAGTATATGATTTTAATGTTGCAAGTGTATGAATAGGTCTTTTACCACCTAACCCATTTACTATGAATAAACATCCAATACCACTACCAAACCCTTTCTGTCCAGTAGAAATGACGAAATTAGGCTGACCTGTTGTGTATTCTCCTGGAGTGTCCGGTGCTGATTCATTCCATGATAGTACTTTAGAACGCTGATAATTATGGAACTGTCCTGAAATGACCACGTGAACACCATTATCTTCAAATAATTTATGATATGTATTTCTGAGCCTACCATCTATTGTCTTTGAGGTATCATTAGATGCCAATGTAGCATAGAAAGCCTTATTACAATAAACAACAATAAAGTCTATCCTTGGATCATCTCTTGCTTCGTTGAGCTTTGCTACTATGAAATCATATTGTCGTGACGGATTTTCAAATGGCTTGGTAACATCCATGAAAATTTCAAATAGATTATACCTTTTTTTGTAATGATATCCATTTGATATACTAGGTGTTACGTTTCCTAATATAGTAGTAATGGAATTTTTCATCTGTGGGTTTTCTGAATCATCATTACCAAAACACATTGCAGTTTTATCTCTCAAAATAGCCCCAAGCATATTAAACCATGGTTTAGGATCTGATGAATTAGACATTATATTTCCGGTGCACACAAGCCAGTGATGTGAACGCAGTCTGAGACGTTCTAATAATTTCTGGAACCACTCATTACATTCTGTTTCTCCTATAACCCCTACATCTGTATCTACAGGTGTCTCTACTGTTTCTTCTACATCTTTTTCGTTACTTACCTGAATAAATACTTCTGTACCATCTAATTCTGCTTTTTCGGTGCCGAAATTGACTATTAATCGTAGCCATATAGCTACCATGGAATTTGGAGGAATATCTTTACCTAGGGCTACTCCGCTTGTTACTTCTTTTCCGTTTGTAAATGTTATTCCTGTTGGTGCGGTGCTTTCATCAGGTATTGTATCTGCTACCCCTATACTGGTTCCATTTCCTACTCCATGAGGATCAAAACCTATAGATAGATCGGTGCCTGAAGAAGGGGTGTTATTTGGTATGAAAAGCTTTGGATTAAGACATTTAAGTAATGATGTATTTTTCATATAAATACATCTATATTTTACCTTACCTAGATTTCGTTCTGTACTAGAAACAGTGTTAAAAAGACCGTGGATAGTTTCTGATAACTGTCCATTTGTGGTATATACAGCACCACCTAAATTATTTCCAGTAGCCCCACTGGGATAAAAGACCAGATCTGTTTCTTTGAATGTAACCATTGTTATTCTTTAATATAATCATATAAACTGATACCATATAAGGATACATACTCTGCTCCTACAACACTCACTATTTCATTCACACCGGACCAAATATGCGGGATATGTTCCTGGTGTTCTGGTAACCTCATTCCATCCCTTCTTTCTTGTTCTGTATAAACCTCATCAACATAAACAAGATAGTTCTCAAAATCATACGGATTTACAAGTTTACCATTATCATCCATGGGATTACGATTTATCCTTACTATCTGAACAGATTTCTTATTCTGGGTATCTACATCCCTAATGAACTGAATACCTATCCACTTACCCTGCTCAATACCTGAAAAATCAAAATCACCATTCATCATCAATTTATCTGTTCTATCATCTAATTTTTCAAAGAAATATTCTGAATAAACATGTGGAACATCATTATTTTTGTTGTTTATAGGTATAGTAATATTAACTGCTCTTGCCATCTGTGGTTGTTGTTTGCTGAAAAAGAATCCTCCATATTTCCATAAGAGCATCTGATTTGTCTGGTTTATATTATCAAGTTTTAGGTACATAGTAAGTATATAATTTTTATATCCACCTTTTTTCATCTGGCCTGATTGTACCAGTTTGTCTAAATCAGTCATGGCTTCATCTGAATACTTATTCATCTCCTGAATTGGTGAGAACTTTAAAGTGAGGGTTCTATCAGATTCTTTTGTCTGGAATGTGTATATTTTATTACCTGTGGACGGTAGGTCTGTGATTGTATATAGTCTTGGAAGATTTGAAATACTGGTTATTTCTTCTGGGGATAGGTTGTCAAAGAATTGTTTGTCTCGATTAGGTGCGTAAAGCAGTGGACTGCCGGCATAGTCTGTTGAGGCTGCTACAGCGGGTTCCTGTATTGACTGTGTTTTGAGTAGTTTTTGTGCCTTTGGAGTTGTATCTATTGTAGATAATTCTGGCTCTGACTCCATGTCCTTTCTTATTGTAGAATTATGTATCAAACTCCAAGTAATAATACCTGAATCTGATAACCCTTTCATAGACCCCATATTCATGTTGCTATAAAGGCATATGTTGTTTATTTTCCACATAAAGTCCTTATTGGTTCCTGGGAGTTCTATGGTCATGACAGCCTTGGTAACACCCTGAATAGGAGAAGAGAACTGGAAGAATTGATGATTGTTTGAATCCCATGAGGAATCCATACCATTACCGGTTGTATCACTTAGGATTTCACCTTCATCATTACCTAATGCTATACTTACTCTATATTTGGTGCGCACCGCATCGGCGAATCTAACAGAAAATCCAGATATAATATTGTTCTTACCCTCTAGTCTCATAAACAATTTGATTATACCCTGATCGGATACTGCTTCCCAAATATTGTTATTATTGGGTTGGATAACGGTGTTTATTGAGTTATTGTTCTTTGGATCACTACATATAATAGAATTGATTTTAACCGGTGCGAAAAGCAGCTTATCACTATCAAATGGTATTAATGTTTTACCGTTTAAGTCAGGTGATTCTGTATTAAAGAGAATGGTATGATTTGTAGAATTAAACTTTGTAAGAGCAATGTGGTCTTCTATTCTACCACGATTCTCATCAAATATGTCAGAAATATATCGTAGGATACTTCGGTGCTTAGGGTTACCGATGTTATCCAAGGTGATAACTGTCATTATAAGATAACTTGCTCTTTAGATTCATAAAAACATTTTTAGGATTAAGGACACAGTTACAGGTTTTTATCCCTTTTTGTTCCTTTATTTTGTTAACTTCTTTGATCCACTGTTTGAATACTTTCTGTGGTATTGGATTTAACACATCTAATTCTTTAGTCACCGTATTATACCAGTATTTCTTCCTATTATGAGTATAAACATAGATCCCAATACAACCATATTCATTAGCATGTTCCATCAAGGTCTGTAATTCACTTGGACTCATAGCTTTAGAACCAAGATTAGAATTCTTTGCCTGTATAAATAAATTGGGTTCACCCTTCTTTACAGCAATAACATCTTCTACACCTAGAGAACGGAACTTCCTGGATGCATGCCAGCCGTGGTAAGAAAGATACCCTATAATCCAGTTTTCAAGTCGATATCCTTTCTGGTAGCCCTTATTTCCCTTTCCTTTCTTCTTCGTTCCTGTTCTTCTTGTTTTAATAGTTCCAACAATAAGTTTCTTTCGTAATCTTTTGGTCTTCTTATGGGAAATCCTCGATTGTGGGATGCTTTAGACACCGAGGTATTTCTAACAGAAGTTAATCTTAAATATTTTGCAGCCTTTGTTCTGCAATATTAATATATTCTTTGTTTAATTCGATACCTATATAATTAACTCCTAGTTTTTTTGCAACAACAGCTACGGTGCCTGAACCCATAAATGGGTCTAAAACAATACCTTCAGGAGGACAACAAGCCTTAATTGGAGTTTCAATTAATTTTTCAGGAAATATAGCAAAATGAGCCTCTGAAAATATTTCAGTATGAATCTTCCATATACAACGTTTAATACGAGTTAGAGTTGGACTTATATGATATTCTTTACCCGAATATGTTGAATTTCCATATCCTCCTAATTTGATTTTATTTCTACTACCTATTCTAACTCCTGGATACTTACTTCTTTCTATAGTAGCAGTACTTAACGGTTCATATTGTGTTTCGAAATAATAATGTTTTGGATCCTTTACAAAGAAATAAAAATATTCAAAATCAATAGTAAATCTACTTTTAACTGATGATGGCATACAATTAGACTTATGCCAAATTATGGAATTTCTTCTAATCCAACCATTATCTATCATAGAAATCACAAACCTTTCTGGTATGCCTGATAATGATTTATTTATAAATCCCTCTCCAATATTCACCCAAAGACTTCCAGTTTTCTTTAAAACACGCTTACATTCATCCATTATAGACATGAGATTGGAAATATATTCTTTAGGTGTTTTTTCCTGACCTATTTGACCCTCAATTCCATAATCCCTTAGGCCATAATAGGGAGGTGAAGTAATAATACAATCAATACTTTCAGAAGAAAAAGTCTTTAAAACTTCTAATGAATCTCCATGATAAATTTTATTTAATTCCATTATGTTTATTCACGATATCAATAACTGCTAGGGCGAACGTTCTACTCTGTCTCTTATATTCATCTTCTAATTCATCATAATCCTTCCAATTCTCACTACATAATTCCATCATTGCATTACCAAAATCATCCAGAGTTTTACCTTCCTGTTTAAAATTATTCATCATAATAAAAAACTTACTGCTCCATGAACGCATTTGATCATGACGTAGTTTAGCTAGTTCTTCTATCAATCGTTTCTTCTGTACTTTATTCATTTCAATATCTTCGTGATTGACGGTTCATATTTTCGTCATGTTTATCAGAAAAAGCATTTATAACATCATAGGCATCCATACCTGCCTCTATAGATATTTGAATAAGAACATGCCATAAATCAGCTATCTCTACCTTCCTATTCTCTAAATCGATCTTATAATTCTCTTTTGCCTTCCACCACTTCCATTTTGTTTCCATCTTTAGTTCCTCTGCTTCGTGTTGTAAGAAAGAACAGAGCATATGAAGTCTATAACCTTCGAATGGTTCCGGTGCGGTAAAGAATTCAGGTTTATCTTTCTTTATGGTATCTATTAATTTCTTTTGTGTATAGAACATTGAATTTAAATTTACTATTTCATGTTTCCCTTGTGGAACTGACATATATTAAATCGGTGCCTGAATGGACCGTATAAACTTAACTATTATATGAGAAAAAAAATTAACTAACGAGTAACGTTATCTAACAGTACTGGTGTTCCATTATTTATTATAATGGGATTATTACCATTACCGCCACCGCTACTACTATTATTATTACCCTCTGCCAACAGACCCAATGATTTGTTTAATGATATTAACAACTCATGATCCTGTAACTTTAATGTCAGTATCTGCTGTATCTTGTCAAAATCCTCTGCTGTTTGATTATAGTGTACATTTTGTCTTTGTACATTAGCTGCATATCTCTCATCGGCTTTGGCCTGATTTGATTCATATAATTTATATGATTGTGTTGATACACTTGAGAATGCTATATAAAATCCGGCTATTATAAAGGCTGTGAATATGAATCCCCATATCACGAAAAACCATTTTAATTCCATGTTAATTGTTATTGGTATAATATGATATAAGATGGTATATATTTATTTGTCGGTGCCTGCAGAATCGAATAATAGTTAGGTATAAATGATCTATTGAATAAACCAAAATAATATGTCAACAGAACAACAACAACAAAAACAATTTGTAAAAAATACTCAAAAACCATCAGATGATTCAGAATTATGGGCAGTAGCAGATGGATGGAAAATATCACAACAAACAGGTCTAACTTATACTTCATTAGATGATATATTCAAAACACAAAATGACCATCAATTTCATGATGCACTAGTAAAGCAATTAAACGGTAAGATTAAACAATCATTGGACATAGGTCTTGGATATTTGTTTGTCGCAAGTTATTCACAGAATGGTAAGGCATTGGTTTATGCTTATGATCCTAGTAGAAAAGAAGATGCAGATAAGAGAGCTAGTTATAATAAACCACAGGAACCTCAACAGAAGTTAGAAACGGTGCCGGAAGCAGCAAATCAACCACAACAACAAACAATATCATCACAACCACAACAACAACAAAATAAACAAAGTGAATTTATAAAAATTATACGTGACTCTATAGAAGTAGAAGCAGATGATGAACAAGGTATAACTGAATTAGAAAAAGCAGGATTATATGAAATTCCTGTAGTATATGTGGGTACTAATAATTATGGGTATTTCCATCCAGAAACTGGTAAAAAGATGTATAAATATGGAAGGGTGGTCCTCAAGAGAATAACCGAAGAATAGATTAATAAATCCCACTTATTCATCATCATTTATATTTCATGATGAATGATGAGGAACAGCAAGAACCAGAACATATTTCTGAAATTATAGAGGTGCTTAAACCTCAATTAAACCATTTTGCAAGATTTTATAATAATCTATCGTTAGAACATTTAGAAACCTTCTTGACAAAAGATAAGATGGATCAACAACGGATACATGGTGATCTACTAGCACAAAACTCAAAACTAGAAGCTTTATTATTAGACATTATTGAAGGAGATATTAATGCTAAAACCTATAATCAAAAATCCCAAACTTAGCAATAATACGAAAACGAATTTCAATAACTCTTTCATCTATGATTTTGGTCTAGAGGATGTTTATAACTCCCGTAGACCCTATATTTGGACCTGGGGAGTTAAAGCACAGGAAAGGTTTCATTTACCTATTACATATCATAATAACGGTGCTGCAGAAGGCAACAAGCACTATGCGTTTAAACAACAGGTTCATGACTATGTTTATGAGAATTATTATCTGAATAATGAATGTAAGTTCTTTGTAACTACTGAGCTTGAACAGGTTAGGAGTCCTTTTACTTCGTATTTGGACGGTGCGGAAAAGGTATACTATACTCTAGATGTCTGTGTTATTAGGATCAAGGACAATCAGATCTTTGACATAGAGATCGATGGTAAAGACCATTTAACAAAGGGTAATATTATGAGAGATGATAGAAGGGATAGATGGTTGAAAAGTAGATATGGAGTGTTAACACACCGTATCAATTATAATGAATACAATGATAACGTTAATTTTCAGGATATTGATGAATTCATATCACAACTTGCATGTAAGAATGAAAACTATGATATCCAAAAAAGAATGCCCGTGGATAAAAGTAATGCTATAAAGGCTGTAAAGAGAAAAAAATCAATCAATTACAGTAGAAAGAAGAATGATCGAGGTCAGAATTAAGACTATCTCCTACTGAAGGATGTAGATATGAAATACCCGATAGTTCACAACTATTGGTTCCCAGAACGTTTGTACCCTCATCTATTATGAAATTATATCTGATATCGGTTATGTTTATACCATACTGAATGTTATCCACATCTATAAATACAATAGCTGTTCCTGGTTTTATTAATTTGTTAGGAATAGAACATAATCCAAAACTATGAGGTCTTGTTATCCTTGAAGCATATTCATTGAATATGGCAAGGTGCTGCATCATTGTTGATGAATCTCTGACATTGACTGGTGATTGAATTACTTCTACCGGTGCTGGATCCTCATAATCATCCAATCTACCTGAAAACAATGTATTTGATACATGAAGTATGGGAGTCTGTGATGTAAAAGTATTAGAATATACCTGCTGGTTTCTAAATAATTTCCAACCTGTGGGTATATATGCCTGACCTTCGCCCCTACCGAATGGGACTTCTCTTACTGCTGATAGTGTTTTTGTACCGTTGTTTGCTGCATAACCGTCATCATGCCACCATAATACAGTATTATTTTCACCAGATCCTATTTCTTGAAGTACTAACCAGTATTTTTTTGTAGGTTCTATTGGCCTTTTGAATACAACGTTTCTACGGGAGATTGGTGCTGGTGTAGCGGGAATATCCCGTAAAGGTATAGAGAGTTCCGCAACTACGTCAACACCTATTCTATCATTGTTGTCTACTGCTATAAATCCTCTTAGGTTGGTATTTTCTGGATTATCAGAGTCGGTGCCTGCGTTTACTTTCGAAAGAACCAGAGTTAGTTCATAAAGTTGTGTTGAACGTAACTCTATTTGTTGTGCTATATCTTTGTTAAATAAACTGGTATAGTTGTTTGTAGAAGAATTATTTGCTACGATGGAGGATGTATCTGCTTGTCCTATTATTACTTCTGCATATTGACTTGGATCGGTGCTTGCAGAAATGGTCATTTCACTTCGAACATAAGAAGTGAAATTCGTATTATCACTATCTGATGTTCTTACCTTGAGTATATGACCACTTGACTTGAAAATAGGTAACGTAGAAAATACATCATTACTTTCATCTACACCAATAAACAATCCCCCCATCTCTGCATATTGGTTTATTAGAGCATCAACGCTGCCTGAAAAGTTTGTAGATGGAATTGTTAAAGGTATGGTTCTATCAATACCGTTTAATGTAAAATTACCACGTTCCTGTAATGATTTACCATTGTTGTTTATAAAAATATCAGGATTTGTAAAAACATCATATAAAATATTATTAATATAGTATTTTTTATCATTAGTTTTGAGGTTTAACTGGTTTTCCTTCATGTTTAAGAAGGGAACATTTCTCTGGTATTTTATAAATGAATGACCCCATATATGCTTCATAGATTGCCCTGATAACTCCCAGTATCGAGCACCGGTACCACCATATACACGTTCATTAATATCTATAATTAATCCAGTTAAAACATCCTGATACTCACTTTGAAATTGTTTTTTTACCTTAAGATTTATCCTATTTCTGAAAGATATATCTCCATTTTTGATAAGACCTGCATCATCCCAACACTTGAGAGTAAATGCACCTGTTTTTCTAATACCATTTTCTATAGTTAACTCAAAAGGTGATAAACCTGATAAATTACCCTCTGCAACATTATGAGAAAGTATGGTCCTTGAACCAGAACGATTAGTAATTGTGATAACAGGACTTACTGCTTGATTATATTCATCTTCATCAATTCTTGGGAGTAGGATGCTCATAATTAGGTAATGATATTATGTCGTCAAGGATTATAATCATATCTCTATCCTCATATGATTTTATCTTCCTTTCTAACTTTACATCACTTAATTCATCTTCTTTCCATTTAGGTTTCTTTCTTAGTTCTAGAATAAAGGAATTATAATCTACCTTATTATAGAATGACTTGGCCATTTTTTCTAATAGATCAAAGAATATATCTTCTGACCCCATTTGATATGATGACTTTCCACCCATTATTATAGCAGCATCTATTTTACCTGTTTCTGGATCTACACCCATCTTATTAAGCATATTATCCATAATGAATTCTGCTCGCTCCACATCTTCTTTTTCCACCTCTTTTTTACCATAAAGAATAGCTCTTGCGGTGGCAAATCGATGTAGGGATAGTAGTTGTCTTGCGGTAATAGAAACATGTTCATTTTCATCTGGATTCTTTGCGTTCTCATTTAGATCTAATGTCCTAATCCTAACATAATATCTCTTAAATTCCTCATCTGCTTCTTCTGAAAATTGGGGTGTATGAGGTTGATTTTTCATATAATATATGTATTTTGCTAGTAATTCTCTACGATACGGTGCTTGATTGGATTTCTTAAATGATTTGAGAACCTTATCTGCAACCTTTTCATCCCTTACTGGTTCGGGAATATCCCTAAACAATCCAATATAATCAAATCTGGTAAGTAAAGAAACGTTAATTCCTATATTTTCCATAAAAGATTTGGTCTTGTTATAACGATTTCCATCAGGTGGATTGGCACAGGCTAAAACCGCCACCCGTGTGTTAAATGAACCGGCTTTGATTTTAGATATGGTAGTTGTCTGTTTTTCCATTATTTCATTGAGAGGTTGGATTACCTCATCTTTTGCATGATTGAGCTCATCTATACCTAAAATACCCCTATCAACTACCACAGCAGCACCTGCATTTAATGCCCAATTTCCTCCTGTAATCTGTTCTAGTCCTCCAGATAAACCGGCTCCGGTAAGATTTCCTGCATATATGAATCTACTTTTATGTGCTATACCTAAGGACCATTCCATTAGTTCACTTTTTGCGGTGGCTGAATCACCTATAAAAAATACATTAATCTCTCCTCTTTTTGCTAATGTAGGATCTCTAGATCTACCCAGACCTCCTACCAATTGATATATTAATACTTCTTTTTCTATATCATAACCGTAAATGTCAGGAGCAAATGACTGTACCATTTTGTCTATTAGATGACGGTCAGTGCGTAAGGTCTCTATCTCTTCAAGTTCTTCCTTTGTTAGGATATTGAACATTATATTGGTATCGTTTATTTTCTGTATGTAATTTGCTTCAATAAATGACGATACTTTGATACCATTAGTAGAACCACCATGTAATGAGAGATATTTGTATATTTTCATATCATTTGTCTTACGTTTAAATTGAGTTATTACCTCATCATTATATACGTCTAATCTCATATTACCAGAAACAATTACCGTATCTCCCAAAGAAAACTTGTTTACCAAGTCACCATCTATATATACACTTATACTTTTAGCATCACTCTCAGCGGAATCATTTGTAAGTTCCTCTATAACAAGAGTCTGAGAATCTGTGATTCCACCAATAGTCTTTTGCATCTCTAATTTGTCAGATCTACATTGAATGTTGGTACAAACCTTACCATCAAAGTCATTTTCTGTATTATTGAAATCCAGATCCATTACTTCACCGCAACTCTTGCAGATGAATTTATGCCTCATTAAATTCATATCGGATATAATAATATTTCGAATAATACCCCTAAAACAGATATATTTATCCATGAAAGAGTAATTAATTGAACGTATTGAAACTAGGTTTGGAAATTCATTTTTTTCTAGATTATACAAGAAATTCTTGAACCTTACCTTGATACTAACCTCTTTAATTTTTTCGAAATACTCCGAATTCTCTTTGAATATTATACTTTTTACTGATTCATCAAATTGTTTTGAAAAGACATTAAAGTCATTTAATCTGGAAACGTACTGCTTAATATCTTTTGATAGTAAATTATAATCAATATAAAAAACATATAAGATACTTGGATCTTTTACGAATACAGATTCCATAACCTGCTGTAAAAGTGGTTTATCTTTTTTATTGGTTACATAATATGTTCTTATGAATTTCTCCATATCAAAAGTTTGGGTGGATTCTTCCTGGTTATCCATTTCTTCAGTATCCTCTTCTTCCGTCCCCCTAGCCCCTAGCCCCATGATTCTTTTGTTTCTATAACAGGAGTATATAATGCTTTATTTTCTTAATACATCGTCTAATTTGCCGATAGGTTTATTTCTAACAGCCTTTACTCTGTCCTTGGATCCCAATTCTATTGGTGATTGTTCATTAATAGGATGTATAATAAACTTTTCATATTCCTGTCTTTCGGTGTTGATATCTTTTACGGTTTTCTTTTTATTATAATGAATATATTCTGGCAACTGTAATTTCAGAGCGTATCTTATCTGATTGGCACTATGCACATGATTGTAATTGTTAACACATCTAAATAACTCATTTCTATCATCATATTTCATCAAAACCTTGTTTAAAATGGAATCTTTATCAAAAATTGTGCATTTTGTACATAAAATTTCAAGGGTGGAAATATCTGAACTACTGGATTTTATAGGATTATATTTAGTTTCTATCTTTCGTAATCCTCTATTTGCTGTAGGATTATCACCATTATTAAACTTGGAAATATTACCTATTGGCATTTTTATTCTTCTTATTTTTATTGATCATACCACCCATTCTAGAAACCCTACCTAAACATTTAACACATCTACCAACATATAATATTCGATCATTCTCAGTTTCACCCTCTTTTAGGTTAATCATATCCCGTTTTGTTTTACACCTGAAGCAATAACCCTGAATTACATCCTGTTTCATGGGTAATAATCATCCATTTGAATATTTTTCACTTATCCTTAATAAAGATTAATAGCCTATTTGATAACATTACTAATATAGATGAAAAAAGAGAAGAAATTTAATGATTTTCTTATTAAAAAGGATAAAAACACAGGTGAAATTATTACAGAACAGTTACCTGAAAATAGTTTTAAAACATATAAAGCAAGAACGATATCCTTGAGGAGAGGTGTTGCTTATGCTGGTTTCGAACAACTTTATGATTTAAAAAAGAAAATATATAATGTAAGACAATTATCAGGTGATAATCTTATTACCTTTAGACCAATCCATTCTCAGGAATTAAAAACTTCACTGGCTAATGCCCATGAATCTGACCCATATATGAAAAGAATTACGGGGTTTTATACCGATTATACATTTGGAGATGGAATAAAGTTTAGACTTGTACCCCTTCAGGTGGATACTCCTAAATCTAGAGAAGAAAGCGATGATTTGGTGCGTAAAATAATCACTAAAAAAGAACATGAAGGCTTTGCTAGGTTTGCTACTGCAGTAAACTACATGTCTAATATATATAGCGAATTAAAAAAGATATGGCATCAATCATATACTTTTGGGATGGCTGCCGGATGGAAAACATTATCTCTGGTGGATTTAGTGAGTCTAAAGAAAGGTAGGGAGATAAGAATACCAATGGGTACTCCCATAAAGATAAAACCCATAGATGGATTTAATTTAACGTATATACATCAGGACGTTGATAACTTTAATCCAATTTTCTATCAATACAACAATGCTAATTCAACCCTAACATTTGTAAAAAATGCAAAAGGTCAAGATGTTATGGAGCTATCCTTACGTCCAAATACTAAACTAATAGAACAATATAACATGCTTCCTGCAGAACGATTACTACTTGTTAAACGCCCAAATATTGGTATCACACCTAATACTAGTGTATATGGTGTATCTCCTCTACTTCCTATTCTATATATTTCAGAGAATATACGTAGAATTGATGAAAAGATATTACCAGAACTAAATGAAGGCTCGTATGCTGGTGTAGGAATATTTTCGGTGATGGAAGATTCTAAATACGATATAGATAAACTGGCACAGGACTTGAGCACAGCAGGAACAAGGATTGTTATGAATGAGGAGATAAAATACCAACCTATTGAGGTTGATTTTAACATGCAGGCTATTGTAGACCAAAAAATATCATTGATTAAATCAGAGTTATTAGCTCTTGGACTACCTGAATCTATATTTTTCCCTACTAATACAAATCGTTCGGTGCTTGAAATTTTGATTAATATATGGCAAAATGTTGACCTACAGAAGGAACGTGACCTGCTTAATGAGGTAATGTGGGATTATTGGTATAAAGACCTGATGAATATTTACTTCCCTGATGATGAGTTGTTGGATTTACATCTTACCGTGAAACTAGAATTTAAGAATAAGACATTTGCAGGATTCATAGATAAAGCAGCACCGACTATTGAAGCAAGGAAATATGGTATACTTACTGAGATAGAAGCAAGACAGATGTTGGACCAAGATCCGGTGCCTGCAGTACAGGATGACGAGATACCTATAGTGGAAATCGAGAAGGCTACACAACCACCACCTACTGCAGCTCCTTTTGGTAATAATCCTACAGCTTCTAAACCATCCTCATCCACTACCAAAGTAAGAGATAAAGCAGCAAGTGGTAAACCATCAAGTAGCACAAGTAGGAGTAATGGTGGAACAAATTAGTAACTATTTTTACATACCTATGATAAACCTAATCTAGTTTATTTTTATTTATTACTATTATATGTCTTTAGAAACCCCTACATGGGATAAGATTACAGGTTCTCTGGGTTCTACTACATTAGAATTCGGTGGGGATTGGGCTAATTTAATATCCGACTATTATAATGGTATAGATATTGGAATAACGGATCCTACCAAAAAACCTATTATTAATACTCTTACGAGATTCAGACAGGGTAAATTAGGATTCTATGATCCTGATGAAAGTCATTATGTGACTATAATACCTGATGATATAGACACCGGTCCTGTAAGAAATATTAGAATTAGAAGGATGAATGCTCCTTATCAGGATGATTATGCGGTGCTTGAAGGAATGCCTCAGATTATTTTAAATAAAAATATTGATTCTGATCTCAATACTATCACTAATATTGTGAATGCCGATATCAAAACAGCTGCAGGTATTGTATACTCTAAACTTAATCTAACAAATTCTATTATTGCAAGTGATATAACATCTGATGCTATAACTACAGGAAAGATTTTAGATTCTAATGTTACTCTTGCCAAACTAGCAAGTAATTCTGTTAATAGTTCTAAAATAGTAGATGATTCTATAGTAAATGCAGATATAAACTCTGCTGCTGCTATAGCATGGACCAAGTTATCAAAAACAGGTTCAATACTTGATGATATAGAAGATGTGGTCATTACAACTGCAGCACAGTATAACATTTTGATGAGAAATGGTTCTAGTCAATGGGTTAATCTAGCCAAAGGTGCAAATTCAACCGCTCTTACAGTAGATGCCTCGGGGGTTTTAGCCTATACTACTATTACTAATGCCATGCTTGCAGGCTCTATAGCCTATTCAAAACTAACATTATCTAACTCAATAGTAAATGCGGATATAGCAAGTGCTGCTGCTATAGCCTATTCTAAACTATCTCTAAGTAATAGTATATTAAATGCCGACATCAATTCTTCTGCAGCTATAGCGACTAGTAAATTAGCAGATTCGGCTAATTTCATATTAAAAACATTAGATAACAGTTTCGGTGCTCACTATTTTGATATAACAAAGATGACTGCTCCTGTAAATCCGGCAGCTAATGATGGAAGATTTTATACCAAACAGATTGATACTAATAATGATGGTTTCTTTGTTAAGATCAAGAAAAATGGCTCATTTCAGGAGATTCAGATAGCATAATGACTATTGAATATCTATCCTCAAAGAGAATACAGGGAGTAACTGCCGATACTAAACCAACCAATGTTCCTACTGGAACAGAGTTTATGAATACTCAAACCAGAGTTCTATCCATATTTAATGGAACTAGTTGGGATGATGTTACCGGTGGAGGTGGTGGTGCTACAACACTAGATGGGCTAACTGATGTTACTATTACTTCACCAGCTAACAACAATGTTCTGACTTATAACTCAACTACTAGTCAATGGGGTGCTGCAGTTCCTCCAGGTGCTTCTGGTGGTGAGGCTAATACATTAGGTAGTGTTGGAACAGGAGAGGGAACATTACCAGGAACTAAAGTTGGAACCACATTAAATGTCAAATCATTAAAACAAGGAACCAATGTCACATTAACCAATAATACAAATGATGTAACGATTACTTCTGCATATCCTCCAGATGCCACAACCTCTGTTAAGGGTATAGCAGAACTGGCTACAGATGGTGAAACGGCTTCAGGGGTTGTAGTCCAAGGTAATGATTCTAGGTTGAGTAATTCAAGAACTCCTACTGCTCATAAATCCAGTCATATTTCAGGTGGTGGTGATACATTCGCTAAGGGAGATGATTTGGTGGCTGCAGCTAGATATCTAGAAGATGTAGCTGATCCTGCTTCTGATGCTCAAAGAGTATGGATAGAAGATGCAACTGCTAATTTGAAATATTGGTCTGATGAAGCGAGTCCTGTTAAACATACGGTGGCTACGGCTTCAAGCACCACTACATTTACCAATAAAGTATTCGATGCTGATGGTACAGGAAACTCAATTACTAACATAGAAAACGCCGACATTAAAGCTGCAGCAGGTATTGTTACATCTAAACTGGCTGATAGTGCTAACTTTATCCTAAAGACATTAGATAACAGTTTCGGTGCTCACTACCAAGACTTTACTAAAATGACTGCCCCTGGAAACCCAGGAGCTAACGATATTAGACTATATGTAGATACTGCCGATACACATTTGAAATTAAAAACCAGTGGTGGAACTATTATAGATTTACATTCACCAGGTGGTGGAGGTTCATTTACAGGACAAATCACATATTCATATATAATCTATAAAGAAAGCACAAACTACAAAGCATATAATACAATTACAAATACAGTAGAATTCTCTAATACTACGGCTGCTACTACTTTTAATTCTGTTATCACTGCAATGAATAGTGCTGGGGGAGGTATCGCTTTCATTAAAAATGGTGTTTATCCATGTGCTGCTTCTCTTACCATGTTAAACAACGTCGGATTTGTCGGTGAAGATATGTACAAGACCATTGTAAGACAGATGAATACCACAGTTCAACTGTTTAAATACGCCAACGGATCGGGTAATTTCCTAACTGGATTTAGTCTAAAGAATTTAACAATAGAAACAGGTAATCTCAACGGTAATGGAACCGGCGAGACTGACGGTGCTTGGTATTCAAGTGGAGCAAAGGATTGTACTTTGGAATATGTTTATGTAAAATCATTCGATGGTCCAAGTACCCCTGTTATCCAAGTATTCTTTGATACATTTTCAAACGTCAACGATAATACAAATATCAAAGTAACTAATTGTGAATTTACCGGAGATGCCGGTGGTGAGGACTTTTTTGGTTGTGGAAGAATGGTTAGTTGTGATTGGAGCCATAACTACGTTCATGATGTTACAGCACAGGGTATAGGAGTTGGAGCATCAAGACGTTCAAAATATAACGATAATACATTTTATAATGTTGGCACCGCGGCAATAGGAATGGAAAATGACTGTCAGGACAATGAATATAATAATAATATTCTATGGAATACACAGGGAATCAAAATGTCCCAGGAAGGTGCTACTGCTACCCACATATCACGTAATAACCAATGTAAAAACAATATTATTTCCTATGGTCTTGGTGGAATAGAAGCAGGAATATCAATTAATGATGATATCTCAAACAACAAAATCTATAGAACAGAACGAAATGGTATCAGAGGTTCATTCCATGGAACAATAATAGATGGAAATAAGTTGGTTGATAATAACTTTGGATTCTATACTCAAACTATCAATGCTATATCCAATAAAGTAGGAGGTATTGTTTGTCTAAACAACGCTACACCATTGCCAAATAATTACTATAATGTGATACAAAATAACACATTTACAAACACAAATACAACATGGACCGACCCTGTAGCATCTACAACTGAAGAATCGGATATGTGTGGTGTTATTTTGGATACAAATTACAGATATACAACCAACATAAACAACAATGGTAATAATCTTGATGTTGCAACAACTATAGACTATTCTACGAACAAACTGCAAAATGGTGGATATTACTGTAATCCTGAGGACAAGATTTTCGTGATTGATGAACAGATATTACAAATGAAAGGTACTGATAATAACACCTTTAACTTCCTTGAAACCACAGGACAGACAGCTCCTAACCAAGCTTTTGATTTCTTTGCAAATTATACAAAGCAGGCATCAGCAACTAACGTTCCTTTTAGTTTTGGATATAATTCAGATATCAAAGCCATAGAATTTTGGAGTAAATGGAATGCAACTGAAGGTAATAAAGCATATTTTGGAATTGATGTAGCTGCAAATAGAGTATACGTAGACGCATTATTAGATATCAAGGGATTAAAAACAGGATATAAATCTGTTACAACTACACCTGTAACCCTAGATCTTGCAGATGATCAGTTTGTAAAGGTTGATGCTTCGGGTGGTGCAAGAACGGTTAATCTTCCTGCAGCCTCAGGTAGCGCAGGCCAGTTTATTACAATACTAAAGAGCGATTCATCTACAAACACTGTAACAATAGATGCAAACGCTAGCGAAACAATCAACGGAGCTTTAACATATGTTCTTTCAATACAATATCAATCAATAATATTACGATGTGACGGTGCTGCATGGTTTACTACTCCCTATTCTACAGAAAGACGTGGTAAATCCACAGCAAGTGGTGATGGTACAACAACAACATTTAATGTGCCGCATGGTTTGGGTTCAGATCCACATGATGCAATAATAAAGTGTTCGAGCCATAGTACTGCCTTTACATATACAACTACTACTACCAACATAGTTGTGGTTTTTATAACAGCTCCGGGTTCCGGTACTAACAATGTGATTTTTCACTGGTCTGTGGTGGCTTAATAACATATGACTAAACTTTATTTCCGTTCTACAACAAATGGAACCAGTGGACTGCCTACAGATGAACAGAGTACTCTTACACGTACTGTATTAGGTGCCGATGCTGTTACATTAAATAGAACTTTATCCACAACCAAAGGCACAACACAAACATCAATTAATTTAACAAGTGGTGCTGTTACCTCACAACAAACTGGTTATTGGGGTAGGTTTGTTTCCGATATATTAAATATGACATCAATTGCAGCACAAACATGGACTTATAATTTTGGTCATTCACAGAGTAGTAATTTCGCCAATTTTCCTAGTAATGGTTCAGCACCTGTTTACTGTCATTGTTATATTTGGAGACCCTCAAACTCTTCAAAGATAGCAACAATTATAGACGGGAATTCAATAGGTAGTGTTTCTGAGCCAGGTAGTGCTAACAACGAGGAATCAGGTCACACTACTTTTTCAGGTGCAGCTGTATCTTTTCAGGTAGGAGATGTTATTATATTTGAAGTATGGTTTAGATGGACTCAGACACTTGGTAATGCCCTTACTCTAAGATGGTTTTATGATGGATTAACAGAAAATACAACTAATGGAGCATCAGTAACTAATCATGCTTCTTTCATAGATAGTCCTGCGACATTGACTTTTGGTGCACCACCTTCTGCTATTGATGCTACAAGCGATGCAAAGAACGTATTAAAACCTATAACTATGGTAAAAGTGTAGTAGAGAATATATATATGTCACATACAGGATATAAAAGAAGAATAAGAAAACCCTTTGTATCAGAGGATTTTAAGCCAAAACAGGTTGAAGTAAGTAATTCTACTATTAATATTAAGGGTATTTACGAAGGAGATATGTTTGAAGGGGAATTAAGTGGTAATGGTGAGGTTGTATTGGTAGGATTGTCTAATTTAGATGATTTTGATGATAATAACGTTTTTGACGGTGCTCAAAAGGGTGTAGCGGTAGGATATACCCAATCATCACAATATTTCAACATATATACTAATAATGGAACCGGTAATCCAGTTACCATAACTCCACTTTCTACTTTCAAAGATAATGAACTACATAACTTTATAATTACCATATATCAGGATAAGGTTACAGTTAGATTTGATGGACAGGAGAACACATTAACAAGTAACATACCTGTATTAAGTGACAGTCTCAAGGTAATAACAAAAGGGTTTTATTAAATTACTACTACCACCACCTTGATAAACAGTTAAAAACGAACCTAACTCAGATATTATTATATAATATGTCAGCTAAAATTGGTGGACCATTTAAATGTAACATCCACGAAGATTTCCAAGAAACGGATGATGTTAACGAATGGAACGAACATTGTAAGACAACTGAAGGTCATACTATTACAGGCGTCACTGCATGTACCACATGTGGAGCACAAATAGAACTCAATGAGATACCATACCAGGAAATAGGTAAAGAATTAAAGTTACAATGTCCTGATTGCTTTAATAACAGTCAAGATTTGAATAAACTGGTCAATACTCAAATATTACAATCACAGCAACAACAATCAACACAAGGAGTAGAACAACAATGAGTTTACAAAATATCAGTTCAATGAAGTTAAAACCTTCAGAACATCAATCAGAACCAGGACAAGACCAAATTCACACTTATTGGACCGTAGTTCATACCAAACTAGACGGTACTCAAAGGATATTAGCAGACTTTGAACATAATGTGTTTCCCTCTGGATGTATTGATAAGATCCATAAAATGGCATTTACCGATACCTCAGCAACTGAATTGGCATTTAATTATATTGCCCTAACAGCAGATACCACACAAACTATTAATGCTGCCCAAACCGCCTTAACCGGTGAAATTTCAACCAATGGTTTAGGTAGAGTTCAAGCAACTACTAGAACACATAGCAACGGAACAAATACTACATTAATAGAACATACCTTTACATTATCTGGTTCACAATCAGATATCACAAGAGCAGCATTGTTTAACGCATCTTCCACAGGAACAATGGGGCCTTTTGCAAGTTTTTCTAATGGTGCTACAGGTGCAATGGTGAGCGGGGAAACAGTAAAGGTAAGCATCACGATAACGACCTCTTAGATGGTAACGTTTTCTAATCTCTTTTTTCTTATCCATCCTTCTAAAACCTTTTTATTTTTACATTAATAATTTATAATATATACATGCCTGATTTTTCAATAGACTCTTATAATCCCATAGATATAAACAGAAAATGGATTACATTTTTTACTGATTTTGTACATCCTTCGGAATCGAATAATCTTATACCTTTTGATGATAGTGTATCTGGAACCGGTGCGGCAATAACCAGTATCGCATCGACTAGTGGTACAGAAATGGGAGTAATTAATTTTACCACAGGTACTACCGCTACAGGAAGAGCAACAATAACAGTGGGTGCTTTAAATATGAATACTTTTTACATAGATGGTAGTGGACAAACCACATTCGTAACTAAAGTAAAATTCTCTAATCTTTCAGATGGTACAAATACATATACATTCAGGGCTGGATTGATAGATTCAGTAAGTGCTGAGTCAACTGAGGGAGTTTATTTTATTTATGACTCTACATCTTCTGCTAACTGGCGTATAATAGCACGTTCTGGTGGAACAGGATCTGCAGTATCCAGTGGAAATGCGGTGGATACAAACTGGAATACATTGAAATTTGTAATTAATGCCGCTGGTACAAGTGTATCGTTCTATCTAAATGGATCTCTATTAACTACAAATAATACCATATCATCTGGAATTCCATCTAATGATACTAGTATTGGAGCATTTATATCAAAAAGTGTGGGTACTACAGCTAGAGTTGTTCAGATGGATTTTATAGGCATGTTTAAAGAGTTAACAACACAAAGGTTATTCTAAAATGGTAGTTTACACAATCAACACAACAAGTAGGTCTGTATATGACTGGATTTGTACACAACCCAACCTTAATTCCAATCCCTCCATGGCACATGATATCATTACAGTAGACTTTAATCATGATGCCATCCAACAACGTAATTTCAAGATAGCACTAATGAAAGTATTATATCTTGTGAATGTTGACGGAGTACAGGAGAATCTATATTCATATATAGAACAGTTACTAGGAGACCAGTTAGTATTTGTTACCGAGAGTCAACAAACCAAAACCAATTTGGGAACCGCCTATGTTGACGTTTTTCCCGCATCTATTACTGGTAATCCGATACCGATAGACACTACAGGATTCACAAAGGTAGGTATCCAACTCTTTTGGAACAAAAACTCAGGTGTATCCCAACATGACTTTAGAATAGTAAACAACGCCAATGTTAATCAGGTGTTAGTGGAAAAGACAAACATAACCACCACAATCACAGAGGACTTTAATATTCCAATCCCTTCTCCAACCTTTATCAATTTCATAGGCAAGTTAAGGCTACAATGTAAGGCAGGTAACGCTACTGATGATCCTATCTTTCTGGGATGTAGAATATATTTGAGAAGGTAATTTAAATTGATATAGTTCGGTGCGGGAAGGAATATAGTATAAAATGCCAACACTAACTACCAACGGGACCCAGACAGCAGTAATTACTACAGAACATACACTTACTACACAGACAGGTAACAAGTTCTATACGGCATATATTGATTTAACTAATATGGCTTCAGGAGATACAGTAGAGATTAGGGTATCTCTTATTGTAAAGACTGCTGGTAGTTATATATTATACTATATGCAGAGCTATACCGGTGCTCAAAGCAATCCTCTGGTCTATATAGCACCGTTACCAAGTGATATTGGATACAAACTCACGTTAAAACAGACTACAGGAACAGGGAGAACATATGATTGGCGTGTTTTCGAAATTTAGTAATATAAAATGCCTAATTTCTCTGTAAATTCTATTGCGAGTTTACACGCTCCTAATATATTATCCAACCTTAGAAATCTTACAAAGACTATATCCGATTCTGTTACAATAAATGATGCAATAATTACAAAGATTGAAAACAAGGTTAGACTGGTTAGTGGTGGATCTGTCACATTATCTGAATCAATCCCAAGACTTAGAGGATTAAATCAAACTAATAGTGATTCTATAACACTTACCGATACCAGAAGTAGATTGAGATTACTATTACAGACTAGTAGTGATAGTTTGGGATTAAGTAGTACGGTGACTGAAGCGAGAGGTAAAATCCGAGCATTTACACAGGCTCTAACACTTGTTGAATCAATACCAAGACTAACTACCAGATTAAGAACAATTTCTGAATCACTTACCTTAACCCATACCTCTACTAACAGATTAAGACTATTATTACAGACAATAAGCGATTCTATAACATTTTCTGATACAACAAGTAGATTAATAGGTCATATAAGAACGATTTCTGATAGTCTTGGTTTAACTGAGTCTATAAACAGGCTTACTAATAAACTAAGAACCGCCAGTCACAGTGTGACTTTCGTAGCCGGTAGTCCTGTTAACTTGAGGGGATTAATACAAACTTTAACTACTCAATCACTAACGCTAACATCCACACATTCATGGATGGCTACTAGGATTAGGACTATATCAGATAGTTTGGGGTTATCTGAATCTATATCGAGGTTTAGGGGATTGATCAGTGGAACCATTTCTGAATCGATAGGAGTGTCCGAAACAATAAGTAGATTGGTAAATAAATTAGGAATTCTTTCCGAGTCAGTGGGATTTTCTCATGATCATACAAGATTAACTACTAGATTAAGAACTATTTCTGATATTATAAGTTTAGCCTCCTCTGATACGGTGCGGACACGTATGAAGTGGACCGGTCCCATCAATGAATCATTATCTTTCTCAGATATGATAGAAAGACTGACAACTAGACTCAAAACGATATCTGATTCAATAACACTTTCTGATGCGGTCCTCGGACTAAGAGGATTTGTCAAAACCATTGACAATGAAATAGCATTAGAGGAAGATATATCAAGACTTAGAGAAAAAATAGGTAGTATTTCTGATTCATTGACTTTAGATTCGGTGCTTATTGAAAGATTAAAGTCGGTACTTAGAACATTAGACGAAGAGATTCAGTGGACAGATTCAACCGTCAGAATGTCTACTAGGATAAGAGGATTTACAAGCACAGTGACATTTAACGATCTTATACAAACAGGTAGTGCTAAGATTAAGTTAATATTTGAAGAGTTGGTGCTCACGGATTCTATAAATAGATTACAACAAAAAATTAGAGAATTTGATGACTCTTTAGCCTTTTCCAGTGATACCACAAGAAACCGATTGCTCCACCGATTACTAAACCCGGCATTAAGCCTGACAGATAACTTGTTACGTCAAACAACAAGGCTGAGAACATTTACAGACAATATATCCTTTACTGATTTCATCGAGAAGGGAGGTGCTAACCTTGTCAAGACAATATCAGAGAGTTTAACATTATCATCCAAT
>Ga0207682_10000240_pt1 | contig 24825 bp, 14 predicted proteins | sample KBSM63metaG_FD_184332 | JGI IMG/M metagenome (GOLD analysis project Ga0207682, IMG submission 184332) | Miscanthus rhizosphere microbial communities from Kellogg Biological Station, Michigan, USA - KBS M6-3 metaG (SPAdes) (version 2) | ecosystem: Host-associated > Plants > Roots > Rhizosphere >... | reverse complement strand
GGCAGGTCCTTGCGCGACCAGAAGGCACCCCACGCGTACGCGGTGACGAATTCCTGTTGCTGCATGGAGAACTTATCAGTGCTGGCGTGGCGTTTGGCAATATGTTTTTTGCCCATGACCTTCTGGCGGGTGGCCATGCCTTTTTTGTACAGCGCGCTTTTCATTATTGCTCCTGTGTAGCCAACCCCGCCGCGAACGGTCAGCCGGCGGCGGGTGCGACCGGTTTCATGCCCGTCTTGGGCAGGAAAAATACCAGCAGGTTGGCGAAGACGATGGTGCCGGCAAGAAAGTAGAACGCCGTGTAGATGTCGTAGCGGTCGGCGAGCATGCCGCAGATCGACGGCGAAATCGCCGAGCCGATCGCGGAGCAGCCGAACTGCAGGCCCACGCCGGCGCCCGCCATGTTTTTCGGCACCGACTCGACCGCCCACGCCTGCAGCACCGAGCGCATCGCGTAGAGGAAGAAACCGACCAGCGCGATGAACACGACGAATAGCGCGGTCTTGCCGGAGAGCACCATGCCGATGATCATCACGCCGGTCAGCAGCATGCTCGACATGATCACCTGCTTGCGGCCCATTTTGTCCGACAGGTGGCCGCCGATCGGAGCCGCGATGAAACCGGCGATCGACAGCGTGCCCACGCAGAGGCCGGTCGCGAAATTGGAATAATGCAATTCGTTCAGCAGAAAGACCGGCAGGAACGTCAGCAGGCCCGCCTGCGTTACCGTGCGCAGCCCCGAACTGCACGAGACCAGCATCAGCGTTTTGTTCTTGAGCAGGCCGCCGACGCTGCGCATGTACTCCATGAGGCCGCGCGTTTCGCCGTCGTCGTTGATCGCGCTGCCGTCCTTCGATTTCGTCATCGAGAACGCGCCAAGGAGCACGAGTATCAGCGCCGACATCACGAGACCGGGTATCACGTTGATCACGACGACCACTCGCCAGGAGAGCCAGGTCAGCAGCGCACCGATCACGAACGGCGCGATCGCTTCGCCGAGATTGCCGCCCATGCCATGAAACGAGAGCACCAGACCTTTGCGCTCTGGATAGCGGTAGGCGAGCGTCGGGATAGCCGCCGGGTGCCAGATATTGTTGCCGATGCCGACTATAGTCACGCAGACGAGCAGCATCCAGAAGTCGTGCGTCAGGCTCATCAGCGCGTACGGAAAGCCGACCCAGAACAGCGACGCCGCCATCAGGTAGCCTTTTTTGCCGACGATGTCCACCACGAAGCCGCCGGGCAGATTCGAGAGGGCGCCGGCGAGGTGCTGAATCGTCATGATGAGGCCGATCTCGGTGTACGAGAGGCCGAGCTCGTTGCCGATCAGCGGCAGCAGCAGGTAAAAAGTCGCGGTGTACCAGTGCGTGAGGCCATGGCCGGCGGAGATCAGCCACACGTCCTTGAACGATTTCGGCAGCGCGCCGGCAGTTGCGGTAACGGTACTCATCGGAGGTTGGATGATAACATCGCACCGCGTCCGGCGCTTACGCGCGCTATTACGCGACGACGGCTTTCCAGTAACATAGCGTTCTTTTTTCCGCCGCACTTCCTGCTGCGGAACGCCCAACCGGATAGGCGCACCGATGCGCACCGACCTCGCACGTTTTTTCAGCCCGCGCTCGATCGCGATCATTGGCGCGTCGCAGGATCTCGTCTCGATCAGCGGCCAGCCGTTGAAGCACCTCGTCGCTCATAAGTACGCGGGCAAGCTCTTTCCCGTAAATCCGAAATATCAGGAAGTGCTCGGCGTCAAATGCTATCCGTCGCTCGCGGCCTTGCCGGAAGCGCCGGATCTCGCGCTGGTGGTCGTCAACGCGTCCCGCGTTGCGGATACCCTGCGCGCATGCGGCAAGCTCGGCGTGCCGTATGCGATCGTGTTCAGCTCCGGTTTTTCGGAGACCGGCGGCAAGGGCGTCGCGATGCAGCGCGAGCTCGCGGGAATCGCGGCGGAATTCAATATCGGCATCATCGGCCCGAACTGCCAGGGCATGATCAATCCCACCGCGCGCGTGTACGCGGGATTCGGCTCGATTTTCGGCGACGAATACGAGCCCGGCCGCATCAGCATGGTCTCGCAAAGCGGCGGTTTCGGCTTTTCGGTGATGAACCTGGCCGCGCTCGACGGCGGGCTGCACTTCCGGCAGATGGTGACGACCGGCAATGAGATCGGCGTGAGCTCGCTCGATTTCATCGAATATTTCATCGATGATGCGTATACCGACATCATCGCGTGCTACATCGAGGGCTTGAAGGATGCGCACCGGCTGATCGAGGTCGGCAACCGCGCGCTCGCCAAAAAGAAGCCGATTTTCGCGTGGAAAGTAGGCAATACCGAACAGGGCCAGAAAGCGGCGGCGTCGCACACCGCGAACCTGGGCGGCGAAATGGCCTTGTACAAAGCGGCGTTCCACCAGGCCGGCATTATCCAGGTGGACGACATCCAGGATGTAATCGACTACAGCCTTGCATTCCAGTGCGGCAAGCTGCCCGCGGGCAACCGCGTCGCGATCATCACGATCTCCGGCGGCGCGGGCATCCTGATGACCGACGAATGCGTGGCGCGGGGCATGCAGGTCCCGCCGCTCGCAGCCGCGACCACCGACAAGCTGCGCGACATCGTGCCGTCGTTCGGCTCGCTCGTGAATCCGATCGACGTGACCGCCGCCATATTCAGCGATCTCAGCATGATCGGCCGCACGTTGAACGCTGTGCTCGACGATCCCAACGTCGACTCGATCGCGATGATCAACGCATCGCTGATGGGCGATCTGGCCGCGAGCGTGGCGCGCGAAATCGTGGCGGTCGCAAAACACAGCAGGAAACCGATATTTCTCGCCTGGAGCGCGCGCGACTCCGTCGCACCGGAAGCCTACGCGATGCTCGATGCGGAAAAAATCCCACACTACAAGTCGCCCGTGCGCTGCGGTCGCGCGCTGTCGGCGTTGTCGTGGTATGCCGAAGCGTTGCGTCGCGCCGACGCGACGCGCGCAGACACGCCCCCCGTGATCACCAGTGTCAAAGCGCGTGAAATGCTCGCCGGCAGGACCGACGACGTGACCGAGTTCGCGGCCAAGCAGGTGCTCGCTCAATATGGAATCTGCGTCACCCGCGAAGAGCTGGCGACGAGCCGCGAGCAGGCGGTCGCGCTAGCGCAGCGCATCGGCTACCCGGTGGTAATGAAGATCCAGTCGCCGGACATTTCGCACAAAACCGAGGCGAAAGCTGTGCGCCTTGGCATCGCATCGGACGCCGCCGTCGCGGCCGCCTATGACGAAATCCTGCGCAACGCGAAGGCCTACAAGCAGGATGCGCGCATCGACGGCGTGCTGGTGCAGGAAATGGTGAGCGGCGGCATCGAGGCGATACTCGGCGTGACCAACGACAAATTATTCGGGCCGGCCGTGATGTTCGGCCTCGGCGGCATCTTCGCCGAAGTGCTCAAAGACGTCGCATTTCGCATTGCGCCGGTGACTAAAGCCGCTGCACTCGAAATGGTCGCCGAGATCAAAGGCTACGCGGTGCTGACCGGCGCGCGCGGCGCCGCGCCCGCGGACGTCGATGCGCTGGCAGATACTATCGTCCGGCTGTCCGCGCTCGCGCTCGACTTGAAGGACCAGATAGCGGAACTCGATATCAATCCGCTGTTCGTGTTTCCCAAGGGCCAGGGCGTCAAAGCGGGGGACGCCTTGATCAAGCCGCTCGCCAGCGGTTAACCTGCACGAACCCGAGGAGCCATCATGCAGACACCCGAGGAAGTGCAATCCTTATGCGACGAGCTGCGTCGCTTTCTGGTGAAGGAAGTCGATCCGCGCTCGCGCTGGATCGAGGAGAACGACGCGATTCCCGACGACCTCCTGCAAAAGACGCGCGAGCTGGGTCTGTTCGGTCTGACGATACCCGAGCAGTACGGCGGCATCGGGCTCGACCTCGCCGGCAAGTGCGCGATCGAGGAAGTCATGGGGTCGACCAATTACGGGTTCGCGACGCTGATCGGCAACCACACAGGCATCAGCACGACCGGCATCAACGCGCTCGGCAACGAAGCGCAGAAGAAAAAATACCTGCCGCGCATGGCGACCGGCGAATGGATCGGCTGCTTCGCGCTGACCGAAGCGCAGGCCGGGTCGGATCCGGCGGCGATGCGCACGACTGCCGTCAAAAAAGGCGACCGCTACATTCTCAACGGCGAAAAGATTTACATCACGAACGCGCCGGTCGCGAGCGTCTTCACGCTGATGGCAGTCACCGACAAAAGCAAAGGCGTGAAAGGCATCTCGGCGTTTATCCTTGAGAAAGGATTCAGGGGATTGTCGGTCGGCAGGAACGAATTGAAAATGGGCATGCATGGCTGCACCACGTCGCCGGTCATTATGCAGGACTGCGAAGTGCCGGCGGAAAACCTGCTCGGTCCGGAAGGCATGGGATTCGTGCAGGCGTTGAAGACGCTTACCCAGGGACGCGTGACGGTGGCCGCGCGCTGCTGCGGCATGATGGACAAGCTGATCAGCCGCAGCGCCGAGTATATGAAAGTGCGCAGCCAGGGCGGTCACAAGCTCGCCGAGTACCAGGGCCTGCAGTGGATGCTCGCCGACATGGCGGTGCAGCGCGATGCGGCACGCCTGCTGACCAAGCGCGGCATCGACACGCTGATGCGCGGCGAGCGCGGGACGCTGGAAGCCGCGATGGCGAAGTTGTACGCAACGGAGGCGCTCGGCAAAGTCGTCGACGCTGCGGTCCAGATTCACGGCGGCATGGGGTATATGCGCGAAGCCGGCATCGAAACGACATTCCGCGACGCGCGCATCGTCCGCATTTACGAAGGCACGTCGGAGATACAGCGCAATATCATCGCGGCGCAAATACTTAAAGATTAGCCGCAGAGAACACAGAGGGCCCTTGGCAGATTCAAATCTTTCCTGGATTCCGGCTTGCGCCGGAATGACGGTCTTACTTTTACCGCTCTGTACCCCTCAAGGGGGTATTAAAAAGAATGTTCTCTGTGCCCTCTGTAGCAAATGTTTAGGTTTTAAAAAAGGAAAATCTGGGTGGCGACAGTTAAGGAATTGATGAGTCTCGAAGGCCGCGTGAGCGTCATCACCGGCGGCGCGACGGGGCTCGGCCTGCAAATGGCGCACGCGCTCGCCGAAGCGGGCTCGAACATCGTGATCTGCTCGCGCAAGGTCGAGAACTGCGAGACCGCGGCGCACGACATCGAAAAACTCGGGGTGAAGGCGTTGGCCGTCGGCTGCGACGTGACCAAGCCCGACCAGGTCGAGGCGCTCAAAGATGCGGCGATGAAAAACTTCTCGCGCGTCGACGTGCTCGTGAACAATGCGGGCCGCGCGTGGGTCGCGCCGCCCGAGGATATGCCGCTCGAGCGCTGGCAGCAGGTGCTCGACCTCAATATCACCGCGCCGTTTTTGTGTTCGCAGGTGCTGGGCCGCGAAATGATCAAGGCCAAGCGCGGCAAGATCATCAATATCGCGTCGATCGCCGGTCTCGTCGGACGCAATCCCAAAGCCTACAACTCGATTGCCTACGGCACGAGCAAGGGCGCGCTCGTCAATTTCACGCGGGACCTCGCAGTCAAGTGGGCGCAGCACAACATCCAGGTCAACGCGATCTGCCCGGGTTTTTTCGTGACGCCGATCAATGAGAAAATGTTCGTCAAGAATTCGGAGCAGATTCTGCGCGAGATACCGCTCGCGCGCGTGGGCGGCGACGACGACCTTAAAGGCATCGCCGTGCTGCTCGCTTCGGATGCATCGAATTTCATGACCGGCGCCGTGATACCGGTCGACGGCGGATCAACGGCCTGGTGACCTTTAAGCAGCGAGAGGCGAGAGGTAAGAGCTAAACCCGCCTCACACCTTTCGCCTCTCGCCTCTCCGGCTACTCGGCCTTCACGCCCGCCGACTTTACGACCTTCGACCACTGCGCGTTTTCGCGGCGCACGAATTCCGCGAACTGCGCGGGCGTGCTGCCGACCGGTTCCATGCCTTGCGCCGCGAGCCGCTCCCTGACATCGGGCAGTTTCAGCAGTTTCGCTATATCGGACGCGAGCTTGTCGGTAATCTCGCGCGGCAGTTTCGCCGGCCCCCAGATGCCGAGCCACAAATCGGCGCTGAAACCCGCGAGTCCGGCTTCGGCGATAGTTGGCACTTCGGGTAGTGCAGACGCGCGTTTGGCGCCCGTGATGCCGAGCGCCTTCACCCGTCCCGCCTTGATAAACGGTATCGCCACGGACAGCGTATCGAACATTATCGAGATCTGGCCGGAGAAAAGATCGGGATAGACGAGCGCGGTCCCTTTGTACGGCACGTGCACCATATCGATCCCGGCCAATTGTTTCAACAGCTCGCCCGACAAATGAAACTGGGTGCCGACACCCGAGGAGCCGTAATTGAGCTTGCCGGGACGCGCTTTCGCGAGCGCGATAAATTCCTTGAGCGTGCTGACTTGCAAGGTGTTCGATGCCATGAGCACCGTGGGCGTGAACGACACCTCCGAAATCGCGGTGAAGTCCTTCATCGGGTCGTATGGCGGCGTCGCGTAGAGATGGGGCCCGATCGCATGGGTGCTCACGCTCGACATGAGTATCGTATAACCGTCGGGTTGCGCATCGAGCATCAGGCGCGATCCAATTGTGCCGCCAGCGCCGGGCCGGTTGTCGATCACCACCTGATGACCGAGCGCTTCACCGAGCTTTTGCCCGACGACGCGCGCCAGCAGGTCGGTAGCGCCGCCCGGCGGAAACGGCACGATCATGCGCACGGGTTTGGTCGGATACGTTTGCGCAAGCGAGCCGGGAGCTGCCGCCACCAGTAGCGCGGCGACAAGCGCGGCGATGAAATGCTGCATGCTAATGTCCTTAAACAGGTTGTGCAGAACGCGCCGTTATCCTAGCACGGCGCATCGCGCGAACGACTTTGTGCGGTCGGGCACTGAGCCTGAAGATAGGCCGCTATATAATGCCGCGGGTTACGACTTGATACATTGATACATTATGTTACCCGGCACTGGTTGCCGATTCGGTAGTATCGAGTTGCGGGCGGGATCGACTCCCCGTGAGTGGTGCGTTTCCACTATGATGACCGGCTGTTTTGCGGGCGACAGCACGGGCGACGAAAAAAGAGAAAAGGCCACATGCGATTTCTGAAATGGTTGGCGTCACAATGGCACTGGCTGCTGCTGCTCGCGCTTACTGCCGGCGTTGCGGTCTATTTCGTGTACTTCCGGCAGCCGGCCGAAGCCCAGCCCGTGGGCAAGAAAGGAGGGCGCGATTCCGCGTCGCGCGTGATGCCGGTGGTAGCGCAACCTGCGACCAAAAAAGACATCAATGTTTATCTCACCGGCCTGGGCACAGTCACGCCGCTCAAGACGGTGACGGTCAGGAGCCGCGTCGACGGCCAGTTGATGCGCGTGCTGTTTCGCGAGGGTCAGCTCGTGCGCGAAGGCGAATTGCTCGCGGAGATCGATCCGCGCCCGTTCCAGGCTGCGCTGACCCAGGCCGAAGGACAGATGGAGCGCGACCAGGCTTTGCTCGCCAATGCGCGCATCGATCTCGACCGCTACCGCACGCTGCTCGCGCAGGACTCGATCGCCAAGCAGCTCGTTGATACGCAGGAAGCGCTCGTGCGCCAATACATGGGCACGGTCGCGACCGACTCGGGAGTCGTCGCGAACGCCCGCCTGCAGCTCGCGTACTCGAGGGTCGCTGCGCCAATCGGCGGCCGTATCGGCCTGCGCCAGGTGGATGCAGGCAATATCGTGCGCTCGAGCGATGCCAACGGTCTCGTCGTGATTACGCAGCTGCAGCCGATTACCGTCATTTACACGATTCCGCAGGACAACCTGCAAGTCGTATTGAAGCGCATACAGTCCGGCGAGCGCGTGCCGGTCGAGGCTTTCGACCGCGATCAAAAGACGAAGCTCGGGTCCGGCGTGCTGCTGACGGTGGACAATCAAATCGATACGACCACCGGCACGGTCAAGCTCAAAGCGCAGTTTCCGAACGACGACTCGGCGCTTTTCCCGAACCAGTTCGTCAACGTGCGCATGCTGATCGACACGCGCCGCGATGCGACCACTGTGCCGAGTGCGGCGCTGCAGCGCGGAGCGCGCGGGCTTTTCGTCTACGTGGTGAAGGAAGACAAGACGGTTACGTTGCGCGACGTGAAAACGGGGCCCGCCGAGAACGACGCTACGATCGTCGAATCGGGCGTCGAGCCGGGCGAGCTCATAGTCGTCGACGGCATGGATCGCCTGCGCGAAGGGGCACGCGTCGAATTGCCGACCAAAGACAGCGCCGCGCCGGGCAAGGGCGGCGACGGCACGCGCAGAAAAGGCGGCGGACGGCGCAAAGGCGGGGACGCGGCGGGTAGTGGTGAAAAAAGCGGTGAAAAAAGCGGCGACGAAAAAAGCAGCGCCGACAAAAGCAGCGCCGACAAAAGCAGCGACAAATCCGCCGGCGAAAAAAGCGACACCGTGAAAAGCGGCGCCGCGAAAACCGATGGTGCAAAAGGCGACGCTGCGAAAACCGATAGTACAAAAGACGATGGCGCAAAAGACGGTGGCGCCAAAGGCAGCGGCGAAGGCAGGCGGCGCTACCGGGAAGGGCGCGACAAGGGCGGTGGCGCAAAAAGCGGCGAGAAGGCGGCCGAGTAACCGCTAAAACTGACGGATGAATCCCTCTCGTCTATTCATCCTGCGCCCGGTGGCGACCTCGCTGCTGATGGTCGCGATTCTGCTGTCGGGAATTTTTGCGTACCGGCAGCTGCCGCTGTCGGCGCTGCCGGAAGTCGATTACCCGACGATCCAGATCGTCACGTTCTATCCGGGCGCCAGCCCCGATGTGATGACCTCATCGGTCACGGCGCCGCTCGAGCGCCAGTTCGGGCAGATGCCGGGATTGAAGCAGATGTCGTCGACGAGCTCGGGCGGCGCCTCGGTAATCACGCTGCAGTTCAATCTCGAGCTATCGCTCGACATCGCCGAGCAGGAAGTGCAGGCCGCGATCAATGCCGGCTCCAACCTGCTGCCCGCGGATTTGCCGGCCCCGCCCGTATACAGCAAGGTCAACCCCGCCGACACGCCGATCATGACGCTCGGCGTCACCTCGAATACGCTGCAATTGCCCGCGGTGCAAAACCTGGTCGATACCCGGCTCGCGCAGAAGATTTCGCAGGTTTCCGGTGTCGGGCTCGTGACGTTGAGTGGCGGGCAGCGTCCGGCGGTGCGCGTGCAGGCCAACCCGAAGGCGTTAACCGCGAACGGGCTCAATCTGGAGGATGTGCGCACGGCACTCGCGGCGTCCAATGTCAACCAGGCCAAAGGCAGCTTCGACGGCCCGCAACGCGCCTACACGATAGACGCCAACGATCAACTGCGCTCGGCGGCCGAATACAGCCGGGTGGTGGTTGCCTACAAGAACGGCGCGCCGATCTACCTTTCCGATGTGGCCGACGTGATCGAGGACGCCGAGAACATTCGCCTCGCCGCGTGGATGAACGACGTGCCGGCCGTGATCGTCAACATCCAGCGCCAGCCGGGCGCCAACGTGATCGAAGTCGTCGATCGCGTGAAGGCGCTGCTGCCGCAGCTGCAGGGCGCGCTGCCGGCATCGATCGATATCGCGGTCCTGACCGACCGCACGACGACGATCCGCGCGTCGGTCAAGGACGTGCAGTTCGAGCTGCTGCTGGCCGTCGCGCTGGTCGTCATGGTGATATTCGTGTTCCTGCGCAACGTCGCGGCGACCATCATCCCGAGCGTCGCGGTGCCGCTATCATTGATCGGCACGTTTGGCGTCATGTATCTGGCCGGCTTCAGCATCAACAACCTCACGCTGATGGCGCTGACTATTGCCACCGGCTTCGTGGTCGACGACGCCATCGTGATGATCGAGAACATCTCGCGCTATATCGAGCAGGGCGAAGACCCGCTATCGGCCGCGCTGAAAGGCGCCGAACAGATCGGCTTCACGATCATTTCGCTGACCTTCTCGCTGATCGCGGTGCTGATCCCGCTGCTCTTCATGGGCGACGTGGTCGGGCGCCTCTTTCGCGAGTTTGCGATCACGCTCGCGGTATCGATCCTGATATCGGCGGTGGTTTCGCTGACGCTGACGCCGATGATGTGCGCGCGCCTGCTGCGCCACACACCGGTGGAGAAGCAAAGCAAGTTTTATCGCACGACGGGGCGGTGGTTCGAAAACGTAATCGAGCGCTATGGCCAGATGTTGACGTGGGTGCTCGACCGTCAGGGATTCACGTTGTTGATTGCCATTGGCACGCTTGCGCTCGCCGTGGTGCTGTACATATTCATTCCGAAGGGCTTCTTTCCCGTCCAGGATACCGGCGTAATCCAGGGCATTTCCGAGGGGCCGCAGTCGCTGTCTTTCGCGGCAATGGCCGAGCGCCAGCAGGCGCTGGCGAAACTCGTGCTCGAAGATCCCGCGGTGGAAAGTTTGTCGTCGTTTATCGGCGTCGACGGCACCAACACGACGCTCAACAGCGGCCGTCTGCAGATCAATCTCAAACCGCACTCGCAGCGTGTGGGCGTGACCGCGGTCATCGATCGACTCAAGGCCTCGCTCGCGCACCATGAAGGCATCACGCTGTACATGCAGCCCGTGCAGGACTTGACGATAGAGGACCGCGTGAGCCGCACGCAGTACCAGTTCACGCTCGATACCGCAAATCCGGACGAGCTCGCCAACTGGGCGCGCCGCATGGTGGAAGGCATGACAAAGCTGCCGCAGGTGATCGACGTCGCGAGCGATTTGCAGGACTTGGGGCTGCAGGCGTTTCTGCAGATCGACCGCGACACCGCGGGGCGTCTGGGCGTCACGACGGCCGCCATCGACAACGTGCTCTACAACGCGTTCGGGCAGCGGCTGGTGTCGACGATCTTCACGCAGTCGAATCAATATCGCGTCGTGCTCGAAGTCAAACCGGAGTTCCGCAAAGGCCCGCCGGCATTGCGCGAGCTGTACGTGCCGAGCTCGACCGGCATGCAGGTCCCGCTCTCAGCGGTCACCCAGCTCGTTGAAAAGCCGTCCGCGCTGGCGATCAATCACCAGGGCCAGTTCCCGTCGGCGACCGTATCGTTCAATCTCGCGCCCGGCTACTCGCTCGGCGACGCCGTGAAGGCGATCGAAGCGCTGCAGAAGGAAATCGGTGTGCCGATCAGCGTGCGTACGACGTTCCAGGGCGCCGCGTCTGCGTTCCGCGCGTCCCTCGGCAATACGCTGCTCCTGATACTCGCGGCCATCATCACGATGTACATCGTGCTCGGTGTCCTGTATGAAAGCTATATACATCCGGTGACCATCCTGTCGACGCTGCCGTCGGCGGGCGTGGGCGCGCTGCTCGCGCTCATCATCGCACGCCACGATCTGGGCATCATCGGCATCATCGGCATCATTCTCCTGATCGGCATCGTCAAGAAGAACGCGATCATGATGATCGACTTCGCGCTCGATGCCGAGCGCACCGAAGGCAAGTCGCCGCGCGACGCCATCTATCAGGCGTGCCTGCTGCGCTTCCGGCCGATCCTGATGACGACGATGTCCGCCCTGCTCGGCGCGCTGCCGTTGATGCTGGGCAGCGGCGTCGGCTCGGAGCTGCGTCATCCGCTGGGCATTACGATGGTCGGCGGGCTCATCGTGAGCCAGTTGTTGACGCTCTTCACGACGCCGGTGATCTACCTCGCGTTCGACCGGCTGGCGCGGCGCGTGAGACGGGACGCTGTGGATGACCTACCCCCGGCTGCGGAGCACGAACGGTCATGAACATGTCCGCGCCGTTCATCAGCCGCCCGGTGGCCACCACGCTGCTGACCATCGGACTGGCGCTCGCCGGCATGGTGGCGTTCCGGCTGCTGCCCGTCGCACCGTTGCCGCAGGTCGATTTCCCGACCATCTCGGTCAGCGTGTCGCTACCCGGCGCCAGTCCGGAAACCATGGCGGCGACGGTCGCGACCCCGCTCGAGCGCGCGCTCGGGCGCATCGCCGGCGTCACCGAAATCACCTCGTCGAGCTCGCTTGGCAATTCGCGCATCACGCTGCAGTTCGAGCTGAGCCGCGACATCGACGGCGCGGCGCGCGACGTGCAGGCGGCAATCAATGCCGCGCGCGGCTCGCTGCCCACCGGGCTGCCGAGCAATCCGAATTACCGCAAAGTTAATCCGGCCGATGCGCCGATCATGATTATTTCGCTGACGTCCGACAAGCTCGACCGCGGCCAGATGTACGACGCGGCGTCCACCATACTCGCGCAAAAGCTTTCGCAGGTGCCAGGCATCGGGCAGGTCACGGTCGGCGGCAGCTCGCTGCCCGCCGTGCGCGTGGAATTGAATCCGACGGCGCTCAACAAGTATGCGATCGGGCTCGACGAAGTCCGCACCGCGATCAATGCGACCAATGCCAACCGCCCCAAGGGCACGGTCGAGGACGGCGACCGCCAGTGGCAGATCTACGCGAACGATCAGGCGAAAAAGGCCAGCGACTATCTGCCGGTGATCGTCGCTTATCGCAACGGCGCAGCGGTCCGCCTGGCCGATGTAGGCGACGTGGTCGATTCGGTGCAGGACTTGCGCAATGCCGGCATCTCGAACGGCAAGTCCGCGGTGCTCGTGATCCTCTACCGCCAGCCCGGCGCCAACATCATCGAGGTCGCCGACCGCGTGCGCGAAGTGCTGCCGCAGCTCGCGGCGTCGATTCCACAGGCGATCGACGTGAAAGTGGTGCTCGAACGCACGACGACCATCCGCGCATCGCTGCGCGACGTCGAGCAGACGCTGATTCTTTCGATGGTGCTGGTTATCCTGGTCGTCTTTATGTTCCTGCGCAACTGGCGCGTGACGCTGATCCCGGCGGTCGCGGTGCCGGTGTCGCTGATCGGCACGTTCGGCGCGATGTACTTGTGCGGCTACAGCCTGAATAACCTGTCGCTGATGGCGCTCACGATCGCCACGGGGTTCGTTGTCGACGACGCGATCGTGGTGCTCGAAAACGTGTCGCGGTACATCGAAAAGGGCATGAAACCGTACGAGGCCGCGCTGGCCGGCGTGCGCGAAGTGGGTTTCACCGTGCTGTCGATGAGCGTGTCGCTGATTGCGGTGTTCATCCCGATCCTGCTCATGGGCGGCATCGTCGGCCGGCTCTTCCGCGAATTCGCGGTCACCTTGTCGGTCGCCATCCTGATTTCGCTTTTGTTGTCGCTGACCACGACGCCCATGATGTGCGCGCGGCTCTTGAAGCCGCAATCGGAAAGCGGTCACGGCCGGCTGTATCACGCGAGCGAGCGCGTATTCACGTGGTTCCTGACCGGCTACGAAAAATCGCTCGGCTGGGCGCTCAAGCATCCGCGGTTCATCGTCACCATCCTGCTGTTGACGATGGGCCTGAACGTTTACCTGTACGTGATCATCCCGAAGGGCTTTTTCCCACAGCAGGACACGGGGCGCCTGACCGGCAATATCCAGGCCGACCAGAGCATTTCGTTTCAGGCTATGCGGCAGAAGCTGACCGACTTCGTCGAAATCGTGCAGGCGGATCCCGCAGTGGACAACGTGACGGGCTTTACCGGCGGCGGCCAGCGCAACGGCGGTTTCATGTTCGTGTCCTTGAAGCCGCTCAAGGAGCGCAAGGTGTCCGCCGATCAGGTCGTCGCCCGCCTGCGCGTGAAGACCGCGCAGGTGGCCGGCGCCAACCTGTTCCTGAATCCCGTGCAGGACATTCGAGTGGGCGGGCGCCAGAGCAATGCCGCGTACCAGTTCACGCTGCAGGCGGACGAATTGGAAACGCTGCGCGTATGGACGCCGCGACTGCACCGCGCGCTGCTCGACGTCCCGGAGCTTGCCGACGTGAACACCGATCAGCAGGTCAAGGGCCTGCAGACGACGCTGACCATCGACCGCGAGACCGCCGCACGCATGGGCATCACGCCGCGGATGATCGATACTACGCTGAACCTCGCGTTCGGCCAGGCGCAGGTGTCGGTGATTTATTCGACGCTCAACCAGTACCGCGTCGTCATGGAAGTCGCGCCGCAATACTGGCAAAGCCCGGAGGCGCTGAAAGGCGTTTACGTGCAATCGCCGACGCGCGGCCAGGTGCCGCTCGCGGCGTTCGCGACTTACGAGCCGACTAATACGTCGCTCGCCGTCAATCACCAGGGGCAGTTTGCCTCGGCTACGATTTCATTCAACCTGCCGGTCGGCGTCTCGCTCTCGGATGCGGTCGCGGCAATCAACGCGACGATGGTGCAGATCGGCGCGCCGGCCACGCTGCACGGCAGCTTCCAGGGCACCGCGCGCGCGTTCCAGGCGTCGCTCAACAGCCAGCCGTGGCTGATTCTCGCGGCGATACTCACGGTCTACATTGTGCTCGGCATGCTGTACGAGAGCTACGTGCATCCGCTTACGATCCTGTCAACGTTGCCGTCAGCGGGGGTGGGCGCGCTGCTTGCGCTGCTGCTCTTTCAGACGGAATTCAGTATCATCGCGCTGATCGGCGTGATCCTGCTCATCGGCATTGTCAAGAAGAATGCGATCATGATGATCGACTTCGCGCTCGCGACCGAGCGCCGGACCGGCCGGCCGCCCGAAGAAGCGATTTACGAAGCGTGCGTGCTGCGCTTCCGGCCGATCATGATGACGACGATGGCGGCGCTGCTCGGCGCGGTGCCGCTCGCGTTCGGCTGGGGCGAGGGTTCCGAAATGCGCCGGCCGCTGGGCATCTCGATCGTCGGCGGCCTGATCCTGAGTCAGTTGCTGACGCTGTATACGACGCCGGTGGTGTACATTTATCTCGATCGGTTCCGGTTGTGGTGCCAGCGCGTCTGGGACCGCCGGCCGGGCCATGTTGCAGTGGAGGCTGAATGAAATTGAAATACCTGCGCGCCAACGCCGTGGCGGGCGCCGTCATGCTGGCGCTGACCGGCGGCTGCCTGGTCGGGCCGAATTACGTGCGTCCGCCCGCGCCGTCGACGCCCGCCTTCAAGGAACTGGGCGACTGGAAACCCGCGCAGCCGAACGACGCCGTGAGCCGCGGCAAATGGTGGGAAATATTCGGCGATCCGAAGTTGAACGCGCTCGCCGACCAGGTCGACCTGTCGAATCAGAACGTGCAGTTCGCGGAAGCGCGCCTGCGCCAGGCCGAGGCGCTGGTCGAGCAGTCGCGCTCGGGTTTGTGGCCGACGCTCGCGCTGTCCGCTTCCGCCACGCGCAGCCGCGCGCCAAATATCGCCGGCTCGACGACCAACACCTCGAACGTGGTCAATGTCTATAACATGCCGTTGACGGCGAGCTGGGCGCCGGACCTGTGGGGCAGCGTGCGGCGCACGATCGAAGGCAATATTGCGAACGCGCAGACGAGCGCCGCCAACGTCGCCAATGCGCGGCTGCTCGCGCAATCGCAGCTCGCGATCAATTACTTCAATCTGCGCGTGCTCGACGCCCGCAAGCAGCTGCTCGACACGACGGTCGCTGTCTACCAGAAGTCGCTGGAGCTCACTCGCAACCGCTATAACGCGGGAGTGGCGGCGCGCGTCGAGCTGGTGCTGGCCGAGCAGCAGCTGAAGAGCACGCAGGCGCAAGCGATCGACGTCGGTGTGCAGCGCGCGCAAGTCGAACACGCGATTGCCATATTGATCGGCAAGCCGCCGTCGGACCTGGCGATACAGTCCGAAATCGCCGACCTCACGATTCCGGCCATTCCCGTCGGTGTGCCCTCGCAATTGCTCGAGCGGCGTCCCGACATTGCCGCGGCGGAGCGCCAGATGGCGGCCGCGAATGCGCAGATCGGCGTCGCGCAGGCGGCGTATTTCCCGACGCTTACGCTGTCGGCCAGCGGGGGTTTTCGGTCCAACAGCATACCCGACTGGCTCACCGTGCCGCACCGCTTCTGGTCCGTTGGACCCGCACTCGCGCAGACGCTGTTCGATGGCGGCGCGCGGCGCGCGGTGACGAAGCAGGCGGAGGCCGCCTACGACGCCAACGTCGCGACGTACCGGCAGACGGTGCTGACCGCGTTCCAGCAGGTCGAAGACAATTTGGCCGCGCTGCGCATCCTCGAGCAGGAAGCCGTCACGCAGGCGGAAGCCGTGGCGCTTGCGCGGCAGTCGACCGACCTCACGTTGAATCAGTACAAAGCCGGGACGGTCAACTATCTGAGCGTGGTGGTGGTGCAGGCCGCGCAGTTCAACAACGAAGCGGCGGCAGTCAATCTGCTGGGTCAGCGCCTCGTCGCCGCGGTGGCGCTGGTGCAGGCGCTCGGCGGCGGCTGGAGCACGACGCAGCTTTCGAGCGTCAAATAGCCCGCGTCAGACCGGCGGCGGCTGCTCCGAGGGGGTAGGCGTCGCCGCGAGGTGCGGCGCCTCCCGGGCATGCGCCTTGCCGCGCTTTAACCGGTTATTCAGCCGGTCGAGATATAAATACACCACCGGCGTCGTGTAGAGCGTCAGCATCTGCGACAGCGCGAGTCCGCCGACCATCGCGAAGCCGAGCGGCCGGCGCAATTCCGATCCTGTGCCCGTGCCGAGCATCAGCGGCACGCCGGCGAGCATCGCGCACATCGTCGTCATCATGATCGGCCGGAAGCGCAGCATGCACGCCTCGAAAATCGACTGCTCGGGCGAGAGCCCGCGCTCGCGCTCGGCAGTGAGCGCGAAGTCGACCATCATGATCCCGTTCTTCTTGACGATGCCGATCAGAAGAATGATGCCGATCAGCGCGATCACGCTCAAGTCGTAGCCGCACACCATCAGGATCAGCAGCGCGCCGACGCCGGCCGACGGCAGCGTCGACAGGATCGTCAGCGGGTGGATGTAACTTTCGTACAGCAGCCCGAGCACGATGTAGACGGCGATCAGCGCGGCGGCGATCAGGTAAGGCTGCGAGGCGAGCGAGCGCTGGAACGCCTGCGCGGTGCCCTGGAAGCCGCCGGTGACCGTGGCCGGCGTGCCGATGCTCGGCACGGCCGCCTGAATCGCATCGACGGCATCACCGAGCGCGACGCCGGGCGCCAGGTTGAACGATATCGTGATCGCCGGAAACTGCCCCTGGTGCGCGATCGACAGGTAGTTCGTTTTCGTATTGTCGATCTTGACGAACGTCGACACCGGGATCTGCTTGCCGGTGGTGGGCGACGTGACGTAGATTTTCTCGAAGAGGCTAGGGTCCTGCTGCATGCTCGGCGTGACTTCGATGATCACGCGGTAGGCATTCAGCTGGGTGAAATACTGCGTGACCTGACGCTGGCCGATGGCGTCGTAAATCGTCGCGTTGATCATCGCAGGCGTGACGCCGTAGCTCGACGCGCGGTCGCGATCGATGGTGAGGTTGACGGCCGCCGCGTTGGTCTGCTGGTCCGACACCACGTCGGCGAGCTGCGGGAGCTGGCGCAGCCGCTCGAGTATGCGCGGCGCCCATTCGGAGAGTTCCGCGATGTTCGCATCGGTCAGCGTGTATTGATATTGCGTGCGCGCGATGCGGCCACCCATGTTGATGTCCTGGGCGACCTGCATGTAAAGGTTGATGCCCTGGACCGCGGTCAGTTTTCGCCGCAGGCGGGCCAGAATTTCGGTGGCGTCGGTCGTGCGGCCGGCGCTGCGCGGCTTGAGCGTGATGAAAAAATTGCCGGTGTTCGCGGCGTTCGAGCCCAGCGAGTTGCCAACGCTGTAGACGTCGGGGTCCTGGCGCACGATGTCGGCCACCGCGACCGCGCGTTCGGTCATTGCCTGAAAGGAGATGTCCTGGCCGGCCTCGGCAATGGCCTGGATGAAGCCGGTGTCCTGCTGCGGGAAGAACCCTTTCGGAATCACGACGTAGAGGGCGACGCTGGCCGCTACCGTGACAAAGAAAACCGCGAGCGTCAGCGCCTGGTGCCGCAGCACCACGCGCAGCGTGCGCTCGTAGGCGGCCAAAATTCGGTCGAAGCCGCGCTCGAACCACATGAAGAGCCGGCCGTGCCCGGCCGGGTCCGAATGCTTGAGATAACGCGAGCACAGCATCGGCGTCAGCGTGAGCGACACGAGCACCGAAATCGCGATGGTGATGGTAACCGTGACCGCAAACTCGCGGAACAGCCGGCCGATGATGCCGCCCATCAGCAGCAGCGGAATGAACACCGCGACCAGCGACACGGAGATCGAAATGATCGTAAACCCGATTTCCTGCGCGCCCTGCAGCGCGGCTTCGTGCGCCGGCATGCCTTTCTCGACGTGGCGGTAAATGTTTTCGAGCATCACGATGGCGTCGTCGACGACGAATCCGACCGAAATCGTGAGCGCCATCAACGACAGGTTGTCGAGGCTGTAGCCGACCAGATACATCACCGCGGCGGTGCCGAGGATGGCGAGCGGCACGGTCACGCTTGGTATCACGGTGGCCGCGACGTTGCGCAGGAATATGAATATCACGAGCACGACCAGCACGATGGTCAATATCAGCGTGTGCTCGACGTCGGTGACCGACGCGCGGATGGTTTGCGTGCGGTCGGAAATGATGCCGATTTTCACCGCCGGGGGAATCGCGCGCTGCACCCGCGGCATTGCTTTGCGGATGCCGTCGACCGTATCGATCACGTTGGCCCCCGGCTGCTTGAACACCGCGAGCAGGATGGTGCGGCCGTTGGCAAGCTGGGTTTGGGCCTCCTCGTCGCCGCCCGCGCCCGCGTACGCCGAAGCCGCGAGCTTGACGTTCTCGGGGCCGTCGACGGCGACGCCGATATCGCGCACGCGTATCGGCGCGCCGGCGCGGTACGCGACGATCACGTCGTTCCAGGCTGCCGCGGTGAAGAGCTGGTCGTTGTCGTAAACGGTGACGCTCTGCTTCTGGCCGTCGAACGCGCCCTTGGGCGTGTTGACCGTCGCGGTGGCGATCTGCGCGCGGATGTCCTCCAGGCTCAACCCGAGGCCCGAGATTTTGCCCGGGTCGACCTGGATGCGTACCGCCGGCTTTTGCTGGCCGAAAATACTGACCTGGCCGACGCCCGACAATTGCGAGATCTGCTGCGCGACTATGCTGTCGGCGAAATCCGAGACCTGTGTCAGCGGCAGCGTTTCCGAACTCACGCCCATGATCAGGATCGGCCGGTCCGCCGGGTTGACCTTGCGATAAGTCGGCGGATTGGGCAGGTTGTTGGGCAACTGGCCGGTGGCAGCATTGATCGCGGCCTGCACGTCGACCGCCGCCGATTCGATGCTGCGGTTCAAATCGAATTGCAGAACGACGACCGTCGAGCCGAAGAAACTCGTCGACGTCATTTCGGTGAGTCCCGCGATCAGCGAGAAATAGCGCTCCAGCGGGGTCGCCACGTTGGAGGCCATCGTTTCGGGACTGGCGCCGGGCAACGCCGCCTGCACCTGGATAGTCGGAAAGTCGACTTGCGGCAGCGGCGCCACGGGCAGGAGGGGCCACGCGGCAGCTCCGATCAGGAACATCGCGGCCGCGAGCAGCGACGTGCCGATGGGCCGGTTGATGAACGCCGCAGAAATGTTCATTCTGCGGCGGCTTTTTTGTCGGCCGGCTTGCCGGCTTTGTCTTTCGGCACGCCCTTGCCCTTGCCGGGCGCCGCTTCAGCCGCCTTCGCCTCGACGATTTTCACGCCGGGCTTGAGCTTGTACTGGCCTTCAGTGACCACGCGGGTGCCTGCTTCCAGCCCTTCTTCGATGATCGCGGTGCCGTCCTTGATCGGGCCGACGCGCAACGCGCGCACGGCGACCGTGTCATCGGCATTTACGACGTATGCGAACAGCCCGTTGGGGCCGCGTTGAACAGTCCCCGCCGGCACCGTCGCTGCGCGCTGACGCGTGCCCATCATCATGTGCACGTTGACGTACTGGCCGGGCCACAGCTTGTGCGCATTGTTCGGAAACTGCGCTTTCAACTGCACCGTGCCCGTCGCCGTGTCGATCTGGTTATTGACGAGGATCAGCTTGCCGGTGCCCAGCAGCGTGTTGTCCTCGCGCGCGAACGCGCGCACTTCGAGCGCGGTGCGGCCGTGCTCCTTCATCGCGCGGTTGACGTCCTGGAAGCGGTCCTCGGGCAGGGTGAACAGCACGGCGATCGGATTGATCTGATTGATGCTGACGATGCCGGTATTGTCCGAGGCGCGCACGATGTTGCCCGGATCGACGAGGCGCACGCCGGTGCGGCCGCTGATCGGCGCGCGTATGGTCGTATAGTCGAGCTGCACTTTCGCGTTGTCGATCGTCGCCTGATCGGCTTGCACCGTTGCTTTGAGCTGATCGACCGTCGCCTGTTGCGTCGTGAGCGTCTGCTGCGCGATCGAATCCTGTTTCCACAAGGTCGTGTAACGCTCCAGATCGGTGATGCTGTTCTTGAGCTGCGCGGAGTCGCGCGCCTTTTGCGCCTGCGCGAGCTCGAGCTGGGCCTGGAACGGCCGCGGATCGATTTGCGCGAGGATGGTGCCCGCGGTCACGTCCTGGCCTTCGCTGAACATCACTTTGTCAAGCTGGCCGTCGACGCGCGCCTTGACCGTCACCGCGTAAAGCGGCATTACCGTGCCGATGCCGGACAGATAGGTCGGCACGTCCTCTTCTTTGACTGTCGTCGTGACCACCGGCACCGCCGGCGGTCCGGCTTTTGTGGCATCCGCGGCTTTCGTCACGTGGAATGAGGAGCGCCACACGACCGCTGCCACCAGCAGCACGGCACATGCGGCTATCAACGTCATCCTCGCCCGTTTCGTCTTCAGCATGTAATGGCCGTTCCTTTCGCCGTCAGCCGGCACTTGCCCGGACGTATGTTAATTCGAAATGCTTCCGCGTGCTTTTACGGGAAGCCGGTGCCCCGGATATCCCCGCCTGCAGCGCGCTGCCGCGTGATTCTCCAGCAGTTATTCGGCGCGCAACCCGGCTGTGCGGATCACTTTGCCCCATTTGGCGATTTCGGCTTTGATGAACTCGCCGAACTGCTCGGGCGTGTTGCCGACGGGCTCCGCGCCTTCCGCGAGCAGGTTCGCTTTGACCTCCGGCAGATTGATGATCGCCACCACTTCGCGGTTCAATTTCGTCACGATCGCGCGCGCCGTCGCTTTCGGCGCGAGCAGGCCGTACCAGGTGCTCGATTCGTACCCGCGCACGCCTGCTTCCATCATCGTCGGCAATTCGGGCAGCGCCGCCGAGCGGCGTGCGCCGGTGACCGCCAGCGCGCGCAGCCGGCCGGTCTTGACGTGCGGCGTGCCGGAAATGATGCTCGCGAACGTCATCGTGACCTGCCCGCTGATCACGTCGACGATCGCCGGCGAGATGCCCTTATATGGCACGTGCGTTAAGTCGATGCCGGCGAGAATTTTCAGCAGCTCGCCTGACAAATGGCCGCCCGAGCCGTTGCCGGCGGACGCGAACGTGAGCTGTCCCGGTTTGGCCTTCGCGAGCTGGATTAGTTCCTGCACAGTCCTGGCGGCGACGGCTGGATTCACGAGGAGTACGATTTGCTGGGATGCAACGAGCGTGATCGGCGCGAAGTCGCGCACCGGATCGTAAGGGAGTTTTTTTGCCAGGCTCACGTTCGTGGCCATCGCAGCGATGGTCGCCATGATGAGCGTATAGCCGTCGGGCGGCGCCTTGGCCGTGATTTCTCCGCCGATCACGCCGCCCGCGCCGGAGCGGTTATCGACGACGACCTGCTGTCCCCAGCGTTGGGAGAGATTGCTGCCGACCGTGCGTGCCAGGGTATCGACGCTGCCGCCCGCAGTGGATGGCACGATGATGCGGATGGGGCGCGACGGATAGTCCTGTGCCTGGCACACGCTCGCGCAGGCGAGCAATGCCGCTGCGCTAAGTTTGCCGCAGGTTGGCCTCACGCCTGACGCCTCACGCCGGTCATGGCTGGAAACCAACCGCGCCCGCGTACTTCTTTGCGACGTCGTCGGCCGGCAGGAATTCCTGCTCGAATTTCTTGATGTCGGCGAAGCCGACGAACGCATGCAGGTCCCCTGCGGGATGCTGGCGATGGCGCTCGGTGAATTCCTTGACGAACGCGACGTCTTCGCGCGCGAATGTGTTCATATAGTCCCACATCGCAATCATCGACGAGCGCAGCGCGCCGGTCGCATTGCTGACGATCGCAATGCCGAGCTCGTTGAGTTGATCGAGCGTCAGGCGCGGCGAGACGCCGGTCCGGTTGTAATGCAGCGGCCCTTTGATCTCACGCGCGCAGCGTTCGACCTCCGCTTCGCTCGTGAGCGCCTCGGGAAATATCATGTCGGCGCCGGCATCGAGGTAGGCGTTCGCGCGCTTGATGAGATCGTCGACGCTGCCGCCGGCGACGCCGCGCGCGTCGCAGCGCGCGATCAGGAGAAACTCCGGCTCGAGTTCGCGCCGCACGCGGTCGGCCGCGCGCACCTTGCCGGCCATTTCCGCGAGCGGTATCACTTCTTTGCCGGCGACGTGGCCGCAGCGTTTGGGCGCGACCTGGTCTTCGATATGGACCGCGGCCACGCCTGCACCGATGAACTCCTCGACGGTGCGCATCACGTTGATCGCGTTGCCGAAGCCGGTGTCCGCGTCGGCGATGACGGGAATCTTTACGGCCTGCGCGATGTAGCGCGCGACCATTACCACTTCGGACATCGTCGTCAGGCCGACGTCGGGGCGGCCGAGCAGCGACACCGATACGCCATAGCCGGTCACCCCGCAGCAGGGAAAGCCCGCTTGCTCGATGATGCGCGCGGAAAGCGCATTGTGCGCGCCGGGCTTGACGAGCGTTTTCTTCTGCGCGAGCAGACGTCTTAAGCGCGTGCCGGGTCTTTCTGTCATGGTGTTGCCTCCTCCGTGCGGGTGGCGCTGGAACGTGATTCTATTTGATGTCGGAAGAATTATTATGTCAGCTCTGAAATATTCGGTGTTTCAAGTCCCCTAAATTGGCGGCGCGGAATCACCGGAGTAGAATTGCCCGCTCCCCGCGCAATTCCCCGCGCGGATATTTGACGGCGGATTGCCCCTTTGTTCAGACCCTGCATCGCGACTGCTTCGGTACTGACCGGCGTGCTAGCCGGCACGCACGCGCTGGCGCAACCTTATCCGACCAAGCCCATCCGGTTGATTGCGCCGTTCGCTGCGGGCGGCGGAGCGGACTATGTCGCGCGTGTCGCCGGCCAGAAAATCGGCGCCGCGCTCGGCCAGCCGGTCGTGATCGACAATCGCGGCGGCGCCGGCGGTGCAATCGGCACCGAACTCGCGGCAAAATCGCCGGCCGATGGTTACACGCTGCTGCTCGGCAGCCAGGGCCCGTTCGCGATCCTGCCGGTCATATCGACGCGCCTCGCCTACGACCCGCTCAAGGATTTCGCGCCCGTTACCGTCATGTGCAGCTTTCCTTTCCTGCTGGTCGTAAACCCGTCACTGCCCGTGAAGAGCGTGCAGGAGCTGATCGCGCTGGCGCGGGCGAAGCCGGGCCAGCTCAACTTCGGCTCGCCGGGCAACGGCGCCACCACGCATCTAGCCACCGAATTGTTGAAGGTGCTCGCGAAGATCGATGTCGTGCATGTGCCCTATAAAGGGGTCGCGCCCGCGGTTGCGGATTTGCTCGGCGGCCAGTTGCAGTTCATGTCGGGCGACTTGAGCACGCTGATGCCGCAGGTAAAGGCAGGCAAGCTGCGCGCGCTGGCGGTAACGGGCGCGAAGCGCTCGACGCTAGTGCCGGACCTGCCGACGATCGCGGAGTCCGGTGTGTCCGGCTACGAGGCGAGCGGCTGGTTCGGCGTAATTGCGCCGGCAGCGGCACCGCGCGAGGTTGTCGCCCGCTTAAGCGCTGCCTTGATGAAAGGCATCATGGAAGCGGATGCGCGCGAACGTCTCGCCGCACTCGGCGGCGAGGTCGTCCCCAATACGCCTGCCGAGTTCGCGACCCGCATCCGGGACGATCTCGCGAAATGGCGCAAGCTCATTGCGGTGATCGGGCTCAAAGCGGGCGAGGCCGGCTGACGGGGCATGCAATAATTCAGTTAAACGAAATTCAATTTTAGGAGCGAGACATGGCAAGCCCAGGCAAGCAGTTCAAAGATTTGATGTATGCACCGGAAATCCTTATTCAACCGGGCATATACGACGGCTATACCGCGCGCCTGGTCGAGCATTCCGGTTTCAAGACCGCCTCGATTTCCGGCGCGGGAGTATCAGAAAGCCGCATGGGCTGGGCCGACCGTGGCGTGATGACGTTCGACGAGAATCTCAACAATGCGCGTCGCCTCGCCGATTGCACCAATCTGCTGCTGCGCGCCGACGCAGACACGGGCTACGGCAACGCAATGACCGTGCACTTTGTCGTGCGTGCATTCGAGAAAGCCGGCATGGCGGCGCTCATGTTCGAGGACCAGGTATGGCCCAAGCGTTGCGGGCACATGGCGGGCAAGTCGTGCATTCCCGCGGAAGAAATGGTGCAGAAGGTCAAAGCGGCGGTCGATGCACGCCGCGATGACAACTTCGTAATCGTTTCGCGCACCGATGCAGCGGGACCGCACGGGGTCGACGAGGCGATACGCCGGCTTAATATGTACGCAGAAGCGGGCGCGGACGTGATGTATGCCGACGCGCTCTTGTCGAAGGAAGACATTGCGAAAGTCGCGAAAGGCGTGCCCAAGCCGCTGATCGTCAACATGGGGCTCGGCATGCGTTCGCGCAAGACGACTCCATTGATGTCGCCTCGGGAATTGCAGGACCTGGGCGTCGGGGGTGTCAGCTATCCGCGCATTCTGTCGACCGCCGCGCTGAAAGGCATGATGAACGCGATGGCAGTGTTCAAGGAAGAAGTCGTGAAAAACAACCGCGTGGTCGACCGCCCCGACTTGCT
>Ga0207682_10000236_pt1 | contig 24920 bp, 22 predicted proteins | sample KBSM63metaG_FD_184332 | JGI IMG/M metagenome (GOLD analysis project Ga0207682, IMG submission 184332) | Miscanthus rhizosphere microbial communities from Kellogg Biological Station, Michigan, USA - KBS M6-3 metaG (SPAdes) (version 2) | ecosystem: Host-associated > Plants > Roots > Rhizosphere >... | reverse complement strand
CCGCTGGCAATAAGCACGGTGCCGCCGCGCTTTTCCTCCTTAGTGGCGGCCGAGGCGAGAAAATCATCAGCCTCGAAACCGGCTGCCTTCGCGTTCTGGAAACCGCATGCGGCGACAAGCTCAGGCAGCACATGCAGCTGCTCAATCAATGCATCGTCGAATTCGCGTCCCCCTTGGTAGGCGGGAAATGCCTCATGACGGTAGGTCTCAGCCTCCAGTGTGTCCCAGCCGACGAGCACGGCGCGTGGCTGCTCCTCGCGGTAAAGACGCAGCAGCATATTGGCAAAGCCGAGGATCGCGCCGGCCGGCCTGTCTCCACGGCGCATGATGGTCTTGGGAAGCGCATGATAGGAGCGATGGGCAAACGAATCGCCGTCGATGACGAGCAGCGGCCGCCGGGTTGGTTCGGGCCGCTTGTTCTGCTTGCGAGTTGGCGGCGTCACCTTCTTCTCTGCGCGTCGAACCGAACTGCGGCGAGCAGAAAGCGCATTGCGGAGCGTGATCCAGACTGGTGCGTGATCGCTCGCGTTCTCGATCCCCCGCACTTCGCGATCGACGCCTGCATCGACGAGGCGCTTCGCGGCTTGCCAATTCAGCAGCAAGTGGTCGATGCGAAGCCCGGCGTCGCGTTCCCACCGATTTCGCCGGTAGTCCCAGAATGTATACATTGGCGCCTCAGGATGGAGCTTGCGGATGGCATCGACCCATCCCTGATCGAGAAGGCGCCGGAATAGCGCCCGCGGCTCGGGCTGGACCAGCGCATTCTTGGCGTACGACCTCGTGGGATAGATGTCGGCGTCGGTCGGAACCACGTTGAAATCCCCTGCTAGCACGACCGGCGCGTCGAGGGTGTAGAGCTCGGCAGCGTGTGCCAAGAGGCGCTCCATCCAGGCGAGCTTGTAGTTGAATTTCGGCCCCGGCTGCGGATTGCCGTTCGGCGCATAGAGCGAGGCGATCAGCACACCGTTGATCGCCGCCTCGATGTAGCGGCTCTGCGTGTCGGCGGGATCGCCGGGCAGGGCGGTGCGCGTGACCACGGGTTCAGTGCCGCGTGCCAAAATGGCGACGCCGTTCCAGGTCTTCTGCCCGACCCAGGCGGACGCATAGCCGGCGCGCGCAATCTCGTCGTGCGGGAAGTCGCGCTGTGCGGCTTTGAGCTCCTGCAGGCAGACGACGTCCGGCGCCGCCTCGCGCAGCCAGGCAAGCAGGTTCGGCAGCCGCTTGTTGATGTTGTTGACGTTGAAGGTCGCGATTTTCATTGCGCTCGGTTCACCGCTCGCTGCCGGGAGGCTACTATGCATGGGGTTGTTTTGGACTTTTTTTCATGGCCGCACCGAAAGCCGAACCGATCTCCATTGCGCTGAAAGCCGGCAAGGTCTCCGGGCTCATCGTCGGGCCAAAGGATACGCGCGCCTGCTACGTCATGGCGCACGGCGCGGGCGCCGGTATGACGCATCCGTTCATGGCGTCCGTCGCGTCCGGCTTCGCCGAGCGCGGCATCGCCACGCTGCGCTATCAGTTCCCCTATATGGAGGCGGGCGGAAGGCGCCCCGATGCACCGCCGGTCGCACATGCGGCGGTGCGTGCCGCGGTCGATGCAGCGCGCAAGAGATTCCCCAAGCTGCCGCTGTTCGCGGGCGGCAAGTCGTTCGGCGGGCGCATGACCTCGCAGGCGCAGGCGACGGCGCCGCTGGAGAATGTGCACGGACTGATCTTCTTCGGCTTCCCGCTCCATGCGGCGGGCAAGCCCTCCCAGGAGCGCGCCGCGCATCTCTCCGACGTGACCATCCCGATGCTGTTTCTCCAGGGCACGCGCGACGCGCTCGCCGAACTCGATCAGCTTACGCCGGTGTGCCAAGCGCTTTCACGCGCGACGCTGAAATTGTTCGATGACGCGGATCACTCGTTCCACGTCCCGGCGCGCACGGGACGGAAGGACACCGAGGTGATGGCGCAGATGCTGGATACGGCGGCGGAATGGATTGACTCGGTTTGACTGTTCGCGGGTCCCCGCGAAAGCTGGGACCCAGTTCTTGGCCCTGGATTCCCGCTTGCATGGGAATGAGCGGAGGTTGATGTGGGTCGCCGAGCGCTAGAACGCCTGCTGCCAGATCTCGGGGATCAGTTCATAGCCGCCGCCGGCGCGGCGGTTGAGATTGAGGAAGCCCGGGAAATGCGTGTGCATGCCGGCCACGAGCAGCCGGTCGGTCGCCACCATGTCGAAGGTGCGCTCGCGCGTCGCGACCGCGGCCTGCGGATCGACGTCCGGCTCCATATAGATGCTCGGGCGGCGCGTCTGCACGTCGGGCACGTGCACGATGTCGCCCCAGATGAAAAGCTGCTCGCCCTTGGATGAGATCATGTAGCCGGTGTGACCCGGCGTGTGGCCGTAGAGCGGCACCGCGGTGACGCCGGGAAACACCTCTCCCGTGGGCTCGCGGCGGCGGTCCTGGTACGGCGCGATCTGCTCGCGCGCCCACTGGAAGAAGCGCAGCTTCTGCCGCTCGGTCGCGCGCGCCATCGCGGCATCGTCGTGCCAGTGCGCGACGTCGCGCTCCGCCACCACCAGCTCGACGTGCGGATAGATCGCCTTGCCGTTCGCGTCGGTCAGCCCGTTGGAATGATCCGGATGCATGTGGGTGAGGATGATGGTGTCGATGTCGGCCACATCGACGCCGGCCGCCGCGATGTTCTTCGGCATATGCCCGAGCGTCGGGCCCATGCTGTGCTGCGAGCCGGTATCGACCAGCGCGATGCGCCCGGCGGAGTGGATCAGGAAGGTGTTGACCGAGATGCGCGGCGGGGCAGGGCGGAAGGCTTCCTTGAGGTAGCGCTCGGCCTCGGGCGGCTCGACGTTGCGCATGAACTCGTAGGCGCCGTCCAGATAGCCGTCGCTGATCGCCGTGACGACGATGTCGCCGATGCGGCGATGATAGACGCCGGGGATTTGCGCGGAGGGGACTGTGCTCATGCCTTGCGCTCCGCGACGAAGCGCGCCGCCATTTTCAGGATATCGCCGTCGCGCCCGAACGGAGCGAGCGCATCCTCGGCCTCGCCGACCAGCGCCTTCAGCCGCGCCTTGGCCTGATCCACCCCGAGCACGCTGACGAAGGTGCCTTTGCCGACGGCGGCGTCCTTGCCGGTCGCCTTGCCGACGGTCGCGGCATCGCCTTCGACGTCGAGCAGATCGTCGGCGATCTGGAACGCTTCGCCCAGCACCGAGCCGTAGCGGTCGAGCGCCTCGCGTTGCTGAGGGTCAGCTTCGCCCAATATCGCACCGGCGAGACAGCCGAAGCGCAGCAGCGCGCCGGTCTTCATCGCCTGCAATTGCTTCACCTCGGCTGCGCCCAGCTTCTGCACCTTGCCGCCGTCGAAGCGGCCCTCGGCCGCGAGGTCGAGCATCTGCCCGCCGACCATGCCGCCGAGGCCGGCGCCGCGCGCAAGCGCGAGCACCAGTTCGGCACGCACCGCGGGGTTCGGATGCGTCTCGTTGCGCGCCAGGATGTCGAACGCGAGCGTCAGCAGCCCGTCGCCCGCCAGGATCGCGGTCGCCTCGTCGAATTGTTTGTGCGCGGTCGGGCGCCCGCGGCGCAGATCGTCATTGTCCATCGCCGGCAGGTCGTCATGCGCGAGCGAGTAGCAATGCACGCATTCGAGCGCGGCACCCGCCATCAAGGTTCTGGCGCGCGGGACCTCGAACAGGACCCCGGTCTCGACCACGAGGAACGGGCGCAGCCGCTTGCCCCCGCCGAGCGCCACATGGCGCATCGCGTCCATCAGCCGCTTCGGGCGCGCGCGCTCCTCGGGCAGCATCGTGTCGCCGAGCAGCATGCCGAGCAACGCCTCGGTATCGGCCGCAACGCTGTCGAGGCGCTGCCGGAACGTGGCGGCGGCGTCGATCACCTGGCTCATATCGTGTCGCCTGTTTTTCGGCCCTGAAATCAGCAGGTTGGCGGCGATCCGGCAAGCCAGAACGGTTCCAACTGGTTAATTCCGGCCCGTCCTATGGCATCCGGAACCCGCAGCCGCAACCCATTGCGGCCCTTGCTGGACTTGCCCGACGCGCGGCCTTACCTCGTTGCTGATGGTTGCCCTTGTCCTTGCCGCAGCGTCGCTCGCCGTCTGGTTCTACCTCGTTTTCGCGCGCGGGTTCTTCTGGCTCGCCCGCGAGCGCGACGATGCTGCCGTTGCGCCGCTGCCCGCCGCGCTGCCGTCGGTTGCCATCGTGGTCCCGGCGCGCAACGAGGCCGACAACATCGCGCAGAGCGTGACCTCGCTGCTCGGCCAGGACTATCCGGCGCTGTCGCTGATCGTGGTCGATGACGACAGCAGCGACGGCACCGCCGATATCGCGCGCCGCACCGCCGCGTCGCTCGGTGCCGAGAGCAAGCTCTCCATCATCGAAAGCCACGCGCTTCCCGAGCGCTGGACCGGCAAACTGTGGGCAGTAAAGCAGGGCATCGCGGCCGCGGAAGAAAGATTCGCGCCGACCTACCTGATGCTCACCGACGCCGACATCGTGCACGCGGGAGACACACTGCGCTGGCTGGTCGCGCAAGCGGAGGCGCACAATCTCGTGCTGACCTCGCTCACCGCGCGCTGGCGCTGCGAGGGCTTTGCCGAGCGTGTGCACATTCCGGCTTTCATCTATTTCTTCCAGATGCTCTATCCGTTCGCCTGGGTGAACCGGCCGGACCACACGATGGCGGGCGCGGCGGGCGGCTGCATGCTGATCCGCGCGCAAGCGCTGCGCGCGGCCGGCGGCATCGACGTGATCCGCGACGCGCTGATCGACGATTGCGCGCTCGCGGGCGCGCTCAAGAAGCAAGGCCCGATCTGGCTCGGGCTCACCGACCGCGTACAGAGCATCCGCCCCTATGCGCGCTGGGGCGAGATCCGCCGCATGGTGGCGCGCACCGCTTACGCGCAACTCAAATATTCGCCGCTGATCGTCGCCGGCACGATCCTCGGCATGGCGCTGACCTATCTGGTGCCGCCCGCCATGGCGCTGTTCGGCCACGGCTGGGCGCAGCTTTGCGGCGCGCTCGCATGGGCGCTGATGGCGATCTCGTTCCAGCCGACGTTACGGCTCTATCGGCTCTCGCCCTTGTGGGGCTTGGCGCTGCCCGCTATCAGTTTCCTCTTCATGCTCTACACTCTGGATTCCGTCTATCAGTACGCCGCCGGCAAGGGCGGAAGCTGGAAAGGCCGCGTACAAGCGAAAGCCTCATGAGTACCGCCGGAGACTTGCGTTCAGGCAAAGGCCATCGCGACGAGAACTTTCCCGTCGCCTCACGGCTGATCGATGCGCGCCATCGCGGCATCATTCTGGCGTTCTACGAGTTCGTGCGCGTCGCCGACGACATCGCCGACCACACCGCCTTGAGCGAGCGCGAAAAGCTCGATCAGCTCGATCGCCTCGAGGCGAACCTGCTGGGCGAGGGCGACGCCAATCCGGAAGCCGTGCGGCTGCGCGCGGCGCTCAGCGAACGCGGCCTGCCGCCGCGCCATGCGCAGGACCTGCTCACCGCGTTCCGCATGGACGTGACCAAGCTGCGCTACAAGGATTGGGACGAGCTCATTCATTACTGCAGCTATTCGGCGATGCCGGTCGGCCGCTTCGTGCTGGATGTTCACGGCGAGAGCCGCGCCACCTGGGCGGCGAACGATGCGCTGTGCGCCGCGCTGCAGATCAACAATCATCTGCAGGACTGCGGCAAGGATTTTCGCGAGCTCAATCGCGTCTACATTCCGCTCGATGCATTCGCGGCGGCGGGCGCGGCGCCCGGCGACCTCGGCGCGGCGCGCTCGTCTCCCGAATTGCTCCGCTGCATCCACGCTCTTGCGGCGCGCAACGAAATCCTGCTCGGCGAAGGCGGGCCGTTCTCCGGCCAGATCGCGAACACGCGCCTCGCGCTCGAGGTCGCGGTGATCCACGGCTATGCGCGCCGCATCGTCGCGCTGCTGCAGGCGCGCGACCCGCTGGGCGAGCGCGTGCACTTGAGCAAGGCGCAGTTCGCGCTGTACGGCTTGTCCAGCGTGCTGATCACGTCGCTGCGCCGGATCGCACGGCCGCGTTCCGCAAGTCCCAGCGTTCGCAAACGAGATGTGTGAGTAACCGCGTGGCCGCCGCCGAAACCCAGGATTCCGCCGCCGAACGCGCCTCAGGCAGCTCGTTCTACACCGCGATGCGCATCATGCCGAAGGCGCAGCGCGAGGCGATGTACGAGATCTATTCGTTCTGCCGCAAGGTCGACGACATCGCCGACTCGTCCGGGCCGCGCGACAAGCGCGTCGAGCAGCTCAAGCTGTGGCGTTCCGACATCGACGCGATCTACTCGGGCAGCGGCGTCACGCGTTCGCGTGGCCTGGTCAAGGCGGTGAAGGAATTCTCCCTGCGGCGCGAGGATTTCCAGGCCGTGATCGACGGCATGGAAATGGACGTCCATGCCGACATCCGCGCGCCGGACTGGGCGACGCTCGACGCGTACTGCGACCGCGTCGCCAGCGCCGTCGGGCGGCTCTCCGTGCGCGTGTTCGGCATGGAGGAGAAGCCGGGCATCGTCCTCGCCTATCATCTGGGCCGCGCGCTGCAGCTGACCAACATTTTGCGCGACATCGACGAGGACGCCGCGATCGGGCGGCTCTATCTGCCGCGCGAGGCGCTGCAGCAGGCCGGCATCCTGAGCAACGATCCGGCCGCCGTGATGGCGCATGCCGATCTCGGACCGGCCTGCGAGCAGGTGGTCTTGCGCGCACGCGCGCATTTCGACGAGGCCGAGCGCGTGATGGCAAAGAGCGCGCGCAAGACCGTGCGCGCGCCGCGCATCATGGGCGTCGCCTACAAGACGATTCTCAACAAGCTCGTTGCGCGCGGCTGGGCCGCGCCGCGCGCGCCGGTGAAAGTCTCGAAGCCGCGTCTCATCCTCGCCATCCTGCGCTACGCGTTCATCTGATGGCGCGCACGATCCACATCATCGGCGCCGGACTGTCCGGCCTCGCCGCCGCGGTTCGCCTCACTGAAGGCGGCGAGCGCGTCGTCGTGCATGAGGCAGCAGGGCAGGCGGGCGGGCGCTGCCGCTCCTATCACGATCCGCAGCTCGGCACCGTGATCGACAACGGCAACCACCTGCTGCTCTCGGGCAATTACGCCGCAATGGGGTATCTCGTGGCCATCGGCGCGGCCGATCGCCTCGTCGGGCCGGATGCCGCCGAATTCGCGTTCGTCGACTTGAAGACCAACGAGCGCTGGATGCTGCACATCAATGACGGCGTCATTCCGTTCTGGCTGTTCGATGCCGACAGCCGTCCGCCCGGCACGCGCGTCACTGAATTCATCGCGATGGGCAAGCTGCTGCTCCCCACGGGAAAGCCGATGGGGCAGGTGATCGACTGCTCCGGTCCGGCCTATGAGCGCTTCCTCCATCCGCTGATGCTCGCCGCGCTCAACTGCGATCCGGCCGAAGGCTCTGCTGCGTTGGCGGCGCGGATCATCCGCGAGACCATCATGCTCGGCGGCAAGGCCTGCCGCCCGCGCATCGCGCGCGATGGTTTGAGCCATGCGCTGATCGAGCCGGCGCTCGGCTTTCTCGACACGCGCAACGTGCCGGTACGCTTCGGCAAGCGGCTGCGCGCGATCGGGCTCGGCGGGGGCAAGGCCGAGTCGCTCGACTTCGGCGACGAGACCATCGCGCTGACGCTCGGCGACCGCGTCATCGTCGCGGTTCCGCCGGTGGTGGCGGCGTCGCTCGTGCCTGACCTGACGACTCCCACGACCTCGCGCGCCATCGTCAACGCGCATTTTCGCCTTGATGCTCCGGCAGATCTTCCGCCGATGATCGGTCTGCTCAACTCGACCACCGAATGGCTGTTCAGTTACCCGGGGCGGCTCTCGACCACGACCAGCGGCGCGGACCGGCTGCTCGACCTGCCGCGCGAGGAACTCGCCGCCACAATCTGGCAGGAGGTCGCGCACGTCGCCGAATTGCCCCCCGAGCTGCCGCCCTGGCAGGTGGTGCGCGAGCGGCGCGCGACCTTCGCGGCGACGCCGGAGGAGAATGCGCGGCGCCCCGGCGCGAGCACCGCATTCGACAATCTTTACCTTGCGGGCGATTGGACCGACACGGGCTTGCCCGCGACGATCGAAGGTGCCATTCGGTCCGGCAACACGGCAGCCGGGCTGGCGCTGCGGCACTGAAGTCTTTCGCCGTCACCCTGAGGCACTCGGCCGAAGGCCGGGCCTCGAAGGGCGGCGGGCACGATGGTGGCCGGTCATCCTTCGAGGCTCCCCCGGCTCAAGTGGCGGGGGTCGCACCTCAGGATGACGGAACGAGATTGGATGATGAGCGATACACTCGACAGGCCCGCGACCTTGCAGGATCGCCTCGATCCCGCGCTGGAGCGCCACATCGTTGCTGCGACCGACGCGATTCTGGCCGAGCAGCAGCCGGACGGGCACTGGGTCTACGAACTCGAAGCCGACGCGACCATCCCGGCCGAATACGTGCTGATGGTGCACTACTTCGCCGAAACGCCGGACCTCGAGCTGGAGCGCAAGATCGGCGTCTACCTGCGCCGCATCCAGGGCGCGCATGGCGGATGGCCGCTGTTTCATGACGGCGACTTCGACATGAGCGCGAGCGTGAAGGCCTACTTCGCGCTGAAGATGATCGGCGACGACATCAATGCCGATCACATGCGCCGCGCGCGCGAAGCGATCCTGTCACGCGGCGGTGCGGTGAAAAGCAACGTGTTCACCCGCGCGCTGCTCTCGCTCTATGGCGTGATCCGCTGGAACAGCGTGCCGGTGATGCCGGTGGAAATCATGCTGCTGCCAAAGTGGTTTCCGTTCCACATCGACAAGATCTCGTACTGGGCGCGCACGGTGATCGTGCCGCTGCTGGTGCTGCAGGCGCTGAAGCCGAAGGCGATCAATCCGCGCGGCGTGACGATCGACGAGCTGTTTCACGAGGATCCGAAAACCGTCGGCGCGCCGCACAAGGCGCCGCATCAGAAATGGAGCTGGTTCCTCGGCTTTCGTTTGATCGACATCGTGCTGCGCGCGCTCGAACCGGTCATGCCGAAAGGCCCGCGCCAGCGCGCGATCGACAGAGCGGTGGCGTTCGTCACCGAGCGGCTGAACGGCATCGACGGGCTCGGCGCGATCTACCCGGCGATGGAAAACTCGGTGAAGATGTACGCGGTGCTCGGCTATCCGCCGGAGCATCCCGACAGGAAGATCGCGCGCGCCTCGCTCGACAAGCTGCTGGTGATCAAGGAGCACGAGGCCTATTGTCAGCCGTGCGTCTCGCCGGTGTGGGACACCTCGCTGGTCGCGCATGCGCTGCTTGAGGCCGGCGGCGAGAAGGCGACGGCGGCCGCGAACCGCGGGCTCGACTGGCTCAAGCCTTTGCAGATTCTCGACGTGAAGGGCGACTGGGTCGAGCAGCGCCCGAACGTGCGGCCGGGCGGCTGGGCGTTCCAGTACAACAACGCGCATTATCCCGATCTCGACGACACCGCGGTGGTCGCGATGGCGATGGACCGCGCGCGCGGCGAGCGCGGCGCTGTGTTCGACGAGTCGATTTCGCGCGCGCGCGAATGGATCGTCGGGCTGCAGTGCAAGGACGGGGGCTTCGGCGCGTTCGATGCCGACAACGCCTATCACTACCTCAACAACATCCCGTTCGCCGATCACGGCGCGCTGCTCGATCCGCCGACCGCGGATCTGACCGGCCGCTGCCTCTCGCTGCTGGCGCAGCTCGGCGAGCGCGCGGAAACCTCCGAGCCGATGCGCCGCGCGATCGACTGGATCCGGCGTGACCAGTTGCCCGAGGGAAGCTGGTACGGCCGTTGGGGCATGAACTACATCTACGGCACCTGGTCGGTGCTTTGCGCACTCAACGCCGCGGGCGTCGATCGCGACGACCCGATGGTGCGCAAGGCGGTGAACTGGCTTGTCTCGATTCAGAACGCCGACGGCGGCTGGGGCGAGGACGGGGCGAGCTACAGGCTCGACTACAGAGGTTACGAAGCGTCACCCAGCACGGCCTCGCAAACGGCATGGGCCTTGCTTGGTCTGATGGCAGTCGGCGCGGTGGAGCATGCGGCTGTTGGACGCGGCATTGCGTATCTTGCCCGGAATCAGGGCCCTGACGGGCTTTGGGACGAGCCGCGGTACACAGCCACGGGGTTTCCCCGGGTGTTCTATCTTCGCTATCACGGGTATCCTCGATTCTTCCCGCTATGGGCGATGGCGCGGTATAGGAATCTGAAGAGCGGCAACAGTCGGGTGGTATCCTTCGGAATGTAATCGTGCGGGGGGCGCGACCGAATGATCGTGGTGGTGGGGATGAAGTTCGAGGCTCGCATCGCGGCGGGTCTTGGGGTTCCGGTAATCTGCGGCGGCGACGGGAAGAACCTTTCTTCCCTGCTGACGCACGCAATGGCGGCGGGCTGCGGCGGGTTGATCAGCTTCGGCGTCGCGGGCGGCCTTGCACCGCACTTGAAGCCCGGCACCTGCGTGATCGGCTCCGAGATCATCCACGACGAGGGCACGCGCGCGACTGATGCACGCTGGGCGCAACGTCTCACGCGGCTCATTCCCGGCTCGGTCTACGGCGCGATCGCCGGCGTGCGCCAACCGATCGCGCATGCGGCCGACAAGCGGCGCCTGCACGGGGAGACCGGCGCGCTCGCGGTCGACATGGAATCGCACATCGTCGCGGAAGCCGCCGAGCGGCATCGCGTGCCGCTCGCGGCGATTCGCGTCGTGGTCGATCCGGTCGAGCGCACCATTCCGCGCTCGGCGCTCGCCGGCTCGCGCGCCGACGGAACGATCGATCCGATCGCGGTGATGCGTTCGCTCGCGCGCTATCCGCGCGATCTCATCGGGTTGATCCGCCTGTCGCTCGATACGCGCGCGGCGCGCGCCACCCTGGTGCGCGGACGCGACCTGCTCGGCCCCGGGCTCGGGTTGCTCGATACGCACTTCGTCCCGCAGGGCGCGCTGGCGCTGAAGGCCGATCCCGCGCCGGCCGACGCGTAAACACGACTGTCATCCCGGCTCTCGCGCCATAGCGCGTCGCAGACGCGCGTAAACGCGCTTTTGGCGCTCGGCCGGGACGACAGCGGCTATTCCGCCGCCGTCAGGTGATGCGACTCGGGCTGCTGCGCGGCGGCCTTGGCGGCGAGTGACGCTTTTTCCGCCGCCTTGCGCGCTTTGTCGGCATTGATCTCGGAGAGGCGCTGCTGCACCTGCTGCGAGAACACGTATTGCGCCGGACGCTGGTTGGCGAGGGAGATTTCGGGAGCCATCGGACCCTGCGTTTTCACGCCCTTGATGGAGAGCCAGAGCGCCTTGAGCGGGTTGCTCACCGCGATATTGGCCGCGGTCGGCTCGTAGCCGCAATGCGCCATGCAGTTCGCGCACTTCTCATACGCGCCGGTGCCGTAGGAATCCCAGTCGGTGGTTTCCATCAGTTCCTTGAAGCTCTGCACATAGCCTTCGCCGAGCAGGTAGCAGGGCTTCTGCCAGCCGAACACGTTGCGCGTCGGCATGCCCCACGGCGTGCAGTGCGCTTCCTGATTGCCGGCGAGGAAGTCGAGGAAGATGCTGGAGTGCATGAACTCCCACTTCTTGCCCTTGCCGAGCGCGAAGACCTTGCGGAACAGCTCCTTGGTCTTCTTGCGCGCGAGGAAGTGCTGCTGGTCGGGCGCGCGCTCGTAGGCGTAGCCGGGCGAGATCGACACGCCGACGCCGAGGTCCTTGCAGAAATCGAGATAGGCCGCGATGTCCTCGGCCGAATGGCCGTCGAAGATCGTGGCGTTGACGTTGACGGCGAAGCCGCGCGCCTTGGCGGCCTTGATCGCGGATACTGCGCGGTCGAACACGCCGTCCTGGCACACCGACTTGTCGTGATGCTCCTTCAGCCCGTCGAGATGGACCGAGAAGAACAGGTAGGGCGAGGGGGTAAACAGATCGAGCTTCTTCTCGAGCAGCAGCGCGTTGGTGCAGAGCGAGACGAATTTCTTGCGCGCGACGATGCCCTTGACGATCTCGCCGATGTCCTTGTGGATCAGCGGCTCGCCGCCCGGGATCGCGACCATCGGCGCGCCGCACTCGTCGACTGCGTCGAGGCATTCCTGCACCGAGAGGCGGCGATTGAGGATCGGATCCGGATAATCGATCTTGCCGCAGCCGGCGCAGGCGAGGTTGCACCGAAACAACGGCTCCAGCATCAGGACGAGCGGATAACGCTTTTTCCCCGTGAGCTTCTGCTTCACGAGATAAGCGCCAATCTTCATTTCCTTGAAAAAGGGTACGGCCATCCTGCTGCTTTCCGACTTTTTAGTCTAACTGGTGATTTCAGACGCTCCGGAGCGAAACGTCAACTTGCCCGGCTAACGGTCCGGGTGGCGAAGCCCTCCGTCAATTCGGCGGGCAGGCGGAATTCCATGTGCTCTTCGCGGCCGGGCAGCGTCTGGACCTCGACCGGTCCGAGCCGGCGCAGCGCGTCGATCACATCCTCAACCAGCACTTCCGGGGCCGAGGCGCCGGCGGTGAGGCCGACCACTTCGGCGTCCTTGACCCACTCGGGCTGCAGCGCGCTGCCGTCGGCGATCAGGTAGCTCGGAATGCCTTCCTCGGCGCCGATCTCGCGCAGGCGATTGGAATTGGAGGAATTCTGCGCGCCGACCACGAGGATCACGTCGACCACCTTGGACAGGTCGCGCACCGCCGACTGGCGGTTCTGCGTCGCGTAGCAGATGTCGCGCGTCTCGGGTCCGATGATGTCGGAGAACTTGCGCGTCAGCGCCTGGATGATGCCTTTGGTGTCGTCGACCGAAAGCGTGGTCTGCGTCACGTAGGCGACCGGCGTATCGGACGGCAGGTCGAGCTCGTCGACTTCCTTCTCATTCTGCACCAGCGTCACTGGCGCGGGGATCTGCCCCATCGTGCCTTCGACCTCCGGGTGGCCGGCGTGGCCGATGAGAATGAGCTTGCGGCCCTGGCCGACGTAGCGCTTGCCCTGATTGTGCACCTTGGTGACCAGCGGGCAGGTGGCGTTGAGCACCGGCAGGCCGCGCGTGCCGGCTTCCTGCTCGACGCTTTTCGCGACGCCATGCGCCGAGAACACCGTCACGGCGTTCGGCGGCACTTCGGACAATTCTTCGACGAACACCGCGCCCTTGGCTTTGAGATTCTCCACGACGTGCTTGTTGTGCACGATCTCGTGGCGCACGTAGACCGGCGGGCCGTACTTCACCAGCGCGCGCTCGACGATCTCGATTGCACGCACCACGCCGGCGCAGAAACCGCGGGGCTGGGCCAGGATAACCTTCATCGCAAGACTAGCTCCTTAAGGGGTTCAAGGCCCCAGATAGAGTTATGCGCGCGAAAGCCGCGCGCAACCTCTGGCGCGTGATTAGCACGCCATCATGCGTGTTGCACTACGTCGATTCGGACGTCCTTACCGAGCGCCTCGAACACCTTGGCGACGATTCCCTTGGCGTCGAGGCCAGCCTGCCCGTACATCGCGGCGGGCGAATCCTGGTCGATGAAGCGGTCGGGCAGCATCATGCAGCGGACTTTCAATCCGCGGTCGAGCGCGCCGTTCTCCGCAAGCGTCTGCATCACGAACGCGCCGAAGCCGCCGATCGCGCCTTCCTCGACCGTGATCAAGACTTCGTGTTCCTTGGCGAGCCGCAGCACCATGTCGGTGTCGAGCGGCTTGGCGAAGCGCGCATCGGCCACCGTCGCGGACAGGCCCTGCGCGGCCAGCATGTCGGCGGCCTTGAGACACTCCTGAAGTCGCGTGCCGAGCGAGAGCAGCGCAATCGATGAGCCCTCGCGGACAATTCGACCTTTTCCAATCTCGAGCGGCACGCCGAATTCCGGCATGTCGATGCCGATGCCGTTGCCGCGCGGATAGCGCAGCGCCGACGGGCGGTCGTCGATCGCGACTTGAGTGGCCACCATGTGCACCAGTTCGGCCTCGTCCGCTGCCGCCATCAGCACGAAGCCGGGCAGGCAGCCGAGATAGGCGAGATCGAACGAGCCGGCGTGCGTCGGGCCGTCGGCGCCGACCAGCCCGGCGCGGTCGAGCACGAAGCGCACCGGCAGGCGCTGGATCGCAACGTCGTGCACGACCTGATCGTAGGCGCGCTGCAGGAACGTCGAGTAGATCGCGACGAACGGCTTGTAGCCTTCGGTGGCAAGTCCTGCCGCGAAGGTCACGCCATGCTGCTCGGCGATGCCGACGTCGAAGGTGCGTGCGGAAAAAGCCTTCTGGAAGATGTCGACGCCGGTGCCGCCCGGCATCGCGGCGGTGATCGCGACGATCTTGTCGTCCTTGTGCGCCTCTTTGACGAGGCTCTCGCCGAATACTTTGGTGTAGGAGGGGGCGTTCGACTTCGCCTTGGCCTGCTTGCCGGTCGCGACGTCGAACTTCACCACGCCGTGGTACTTGTCGGCGGATTTTTCTGCGGGCTCGTAGCCCTTGCCCTTCTGCGTGACGACGTGAACGAGGATCGGGCCGTTCTCGGCGTCGCGCACGTTCCTGAGCACCGGCACGAGGTGGTCGAGATTGTGCCCGTCGATCGGGCCGACATAATAAAAGCCGAGCTCTTCGAACAGCGTGCCGCCGGTGAGGAAGCCGCGCGCGTATTCTTCCACGCGCAACGCCTTCTCCTCGATGCTCTTCGGCATGCGCTTGGCGATCTGCTTGCCGATCTCGCGCAGCGACGTGTAGGTGCGGCCCGAGATCAGGCGCGCGAGATACGCCGACAGCGCTCCGACCGGCGGCGCGATCGACATCTCGTTGTCGTTCAGGATTACGATGAGCCGCGAGTTCATCGCGCCGGCATTGTTCATCGCCTCATAGGCCATGCCGGCCGACATCGCGCCGTCGCCGATCACCGAGATCACGTTGCGCTTCTCGCCCGAGAGATCGCGCGCGACCGCCATGCCGAGGCCGGCCGAGATCGAGGTGGAGGAATGCGCGGCGCCGAAGCAGTCGTACTCGCTCTCGGCGCGCTTGGTGAAACCGGACAGACCGCCGCCCTGACGCAGCGTCCGGATGCGGTCGCGCCGTCCGGTGAGAATCTTGTGCGGGTAGGCCTGGTGGCCGACGTCCCAGATGATGCGATCATCCGGCGTGTTGAACACGTAGTGCAGCGCGACGGTGAGTTCCACGACGCCGAGGCCGGCGCCGAGATGGCCGCCAGTTACCGCGACCGCGTCGATCGTCTCGCTGCGCAATTCGTCGGCAACCTGGCGCAAATCCTCTTCGTTGACGCCGCGCAGATCGGCGGGAGTCTTGATCGAGTCCAAAAGCGTCGGCGTCAATGTCATGATCGGAACAACATCATCGTTAGAACAGCAGGAGGCCGCCAACGGCGACCTGTGAGTTTGCCCCGTGGCTTACCGCACTGCAATGACGTAGTACACGCCACCGCCGACCGCCAGCAATTCCCCCGCAATCGACCCGGCGTGAAACTTGTGCTAGCGCCCGCAACGCGTTCAGGCGACAACGCCCGCAGCAGGCGATGGTTCACCCGCCTTGGGGCATTTCGCCTTCTTGGAACTTGATAAAAAGTCGAGATAAAACAAAGGCATGCTTAGACACGCTATAGTCTCGGTCGTCGTCCGCTGCACGCGCCATGCGTGGCTGACGATCATCGTGGCTGCGCTGCTGGGGGTTGTTTCGGGCGTTTATGCGGCCCGTCATTTCGCCATTAACACTGACATCAATACGCTGATCTCGCCCGATTTGACGTGGCGTCAACGTGAAATCGCCTTCGAGAAGGCCTTTCCGCAGCATCTGCGCTCGATTCTGGTGGTGGTCGAGGCGCCGACGGCGGAACTCACCACGCAGGCGACCGACTTGCTCTGGAAGCGGCTCGAGGCGGACAAGAGCCACTTCATTCAGGTGACGCAGCCAGGCGGTGGCGCATTCTTCCGCAAGAACGGCCTTCTGTTCCTGCCCGTCGCCGAGACCGAGAAGGTCGCCGGCCAGCTCACCCAGGCCGACCCGCTGATCGGGCAGCTCGCGACCGACCCGAGCCTGCGCGGACTGATCGAGGTCCTGCAGATGGGCCTCACCGGCGTCGAGCTGGAGAAGATCACCCTCGACGCGATGCTGCGTCCGCTCACCGCCACGGCCGACACCGTCGAGGCGGTGCTCGCGAACAGACCGGTGCACTTCTCGTGGCATGAGATGCTCGCGGGCGATAATCCGGAAGCCAATTCCAAGCGCAAGTTCATCGACATCCAGCCGAAGCTCGACTTCACCGCGCTGGAGCCCGGCAAGGAAGCGACCGACGCGATCCGCCAGGCGGTGAGCGATCTCAAGCTCCCGACCGAATACGGCGCCCGCGTGCGCCTGACCGGGCCGGTCGCGATCGCCGACGAGGAGTTCGCGACCGTGCAGGAAGGCATGGTGGTGAACGGCATCGGGACCGTCGTGATCGTGCTGGTCATTCTCTGGCTCGCGCTCAAATCCGGCCGGATCATCCTGGCGGTGTTCGTCAACCTGGTGATCGGGCTTGCCATCACGGCGGCGCTCGGCTTCCTCGTGGTCGGGCCGCTCAACCTGATATCGATCGCGTTCGCGGTGCTGTTCGTCGGGCTCGGTGTCGACTTCGGCATCCAGTACAGCGTGCGCTATCGCGCCGACCGCTTCGCGGTCGACGATCTCAAGCTCGCGCTGGTCCATGCCGCGCGCAACGCCGGCGCGCCGCTGACGCTCGCCGCCGCCGCGACCGCCGCCGGCTTTCTCTCGTTCCTGCCGACCGCCTATCGTGGCGTCTCCGAGCTCGGGCAGATCGCCGGCATGGGCATGCTGGTCGCCTATCTGACCAGCATCACGCTGTTGCCCGCGCTGTTGAAGGTGCTCAACCCGAAGGGCGAGCCGGAGCCGCTCGGCTTCGCCTTCCTCGGGCCGGTCGACAAGTTCATGGAGGACCATCGCATCGCGATCATCGTCGGCGTCGCGATCGTGTCGCTCGGCGGGCTGCCGCTGCTCTACTATCTCCAGTTCGACTTCAACCCGATCAATCTGCGCAACCCGAAGGTCGAGTCGATCGCGACCTTCCTCGACCTGCGCAAGGATCCGATCACCGGCGCGAACGCGATCAGCGTGCTGGCGCCCAATCTCGAGGCGGTGAAGCCGATCGAGGAGCGGCTGTCGAAGCTTCCTGAAGTGTCGCAGGTGCGCACGCTCAACTTCTTCGTGCCGGCCGACCAGGACAAGAAGCTCGCCGCGATCGCGAAGGCGCGCAACGAGATCGAGCCCTCGTTCAAGCCCGACGCCGCGCAGGAGCCGCCGACCGACGAGGAGAACGTCACCGCGCTGAACGAGGCGGTCACCAATCTGAAGGAAGCAGCCGAGAAGCACCCCGGGCAGGGCGCTGCCGCGGCGAAGCGTCTGTCGGATCTGCTGGGCAAGCTCGCGGCATCGACGCCCGAGGTGCGTCAGAAGGCCGCCGACGCGTTCCTCAGGCCGCTGAAGACTGCGTTCGCCGACCTGCGGGATCTGCTGCAGGCGCACCCGGTGACGCTTGCCGACGTACCCAATGACATCGCCGAGCTGTGGCGCACGGCGGACGGGCGCGCGCGCGTCGAGGTGCTGCCGAAGGGCGATCCGAACGACAACGAGACGCTGCGGGCATTCGCGCGCGCGGTGGTCAAGGTGCAGCCGGACGCGACCGGCGGGCCGGTGTCGATCCTCGAATCCGGCGACACGATCGTGCGGGCGTTCTTCGAGGCGGGCGTCTGGGCGCTGATCTCGATCGCGATCCTGCTGTGGATCGTGCTGCGCCGCTTCGGCGACGTGCTGCTGACGATCGTGCCGCTGCTGCTCGCCGGCGTGGTGACGCTCGAACTGTGCGTCGTGATCGGCATGCCGCTGAATTTCGCGAATATCATCGCGCTGCCGCTGCTGCTCGGCATCGGCGTCGCGTTCAAGATCTACTACATCATGGCGTGGCGCGCCGGGCAGACCGGCTTGCTGCAGTCGAGCCTAACGCGCGCCGTGTTCTACAGCGCGCTCACCACCGCGACCGCGTTCGGAAGCCTCTGGCTCTCAAGCCATCCGGGCACGTCGAGCATGGGCAAGCTGCTGGCGCTGTCGCTGCTGACGACGCTCGCGGCCGCCGTGCTGTTCCAGCCGGTGCTGATGGGCAAGCCGCGGGAACTGGGCGAGATGTAGTCGTGTTTCCGGCTCCGGAACATGGGGCGCTGCGGCGCGCTCCTGATTTCCGTACCGGAGGCTTAATTGGGCGCGCGTGGCCTACTTCTTCGCCGGGCCGGTGCCTGCCGGCGCGACCTCTTCGGCGATCCTGAGGCAGACATCGCTCGGGGCGGGGGTGGGGGCTGCGCCCTTCTTGGCCGCCGTCTGCTTCGCAGGCGGAACGGTCGGGTTCTTGAGCGGCGGCAGCGGGGTTGCGTTCGGCGGCGGGGTCTTCACCCGCGTCCACTTCTGTGTCTGGCACAGGGGCCAAACAAGACAGCCCTCGAGGTCGAGCGTGTTTTCGTCCGCCAGGCCGATGGTGGCGCCGTACATCTTGCCGTTATTCGAATTGTAGATCTCGCCCGACCACTTGCCCGGCTCCTTCGCGGGCGCGAGGCCCATGAGGACCGGCATGCCCAGCGTCGGGCGGCTTTTCTTGGCCGGGTCCGGATTCTCGACGTCAAGGCCCGGCGTCTTCTCCCACACCACGATGCCCCACACCCGGCCGCCGCAATTGTCGATTCGGATATGGGCGAAGCCGTCCTTCACCAGCCAGTCGCCGACGACGGACGCATCGGCCGCGAGCGCGGCCATTGGCATGACGGCCAGGAGTGCTGCTGAGGCAAGTAATCGTGTCATCGCTTCTGCGCTGCTGTGTTGTTACCGGTCGAGACGTTCTCCGACGCGATCCGCGTGTACACATCGGGATTCTCGACGTTGGCGTAGCCGTCCTTCACGCGCCAGTCGCCGGTCGGCGAGGGGGCGGCTGCCAGCGCGGTTCCAGACGTCGGAGCGAGAATTGCCGCACGGTCAAACAGGCGTTTCATTCGGTTCCGCATCCAAATGTTGCTTCGGGTCTGAAACCTTCGTGTTAGCACGCTTGCTCTACGGTTGGTTTCTGGCGGTATTTCGGCAACTATGCCGCATTGCTGCCCTTTCGTCTTGCGTTAGGGTGGCCTGAACTACGACGCCCTGGGGGAGCTATAAAAGAATGCATTCGGGTCTTGGCACCGACATTGCTGCGCTGTTCGAGACCCACGAATCCGACCGCTTCAGCCTGCACAAGCGTTGCCTCAACGAGCAGATGGTCCGCGTTCTCAAGACCATCGGATATGATGTCGGTTTTTGCAAGGGACGCGGCCAGTACCTCTACGACCGCGAGGATCGGCAATATCTCGATTTGTTGAGCGGCTTCGGGGTGTTCGCGCTCGGCCGCAATCATCCGACGGTGCGCGCCGCGCTGAAAAGCGCGCTCGACGCCGACCTGCCCAACCTGGTGCAGATGGACGTCTCGACGCTGGCCGGAATTCTGGCCGATCAGCTGCTCGATCTTGTGCCGCATCTGGACAAGGTGTTCTTCGCCAATTCCGGCGCCGAGTCGGTTGAGGCGGCGATCAAGTTCGCCCGCGCCGCCACCGGCCGCGCCGGCATCGCCTATTGCAGCCACGCGTTCCATGGCCTGACCTATGGCGCACTTTCATTGAACGGCGATGACACGTTCCGCCGCGGCTTCGAGCCGCTGCTGCCGGATTGCGTGTGCGTGCCGTTCAACGATCTCGCCGCGCTCGACCGCGCGCTGTCCAGCCGCCAGATGGCGGCGTTCATCGTGGAGCCGATCCAGGGCAAGGGCGTGATCATGCCCGACGACGATTATCTGATCGGCGCGCAGGAGCTCTGCCGGCGCTACGGCACGCTGTTCGTGGTCGACGAGATCCAGACCGGGATCGGGCGCACGGGCAAATTTCTCGCCGGCGAGCACTGGGGCATCGAGCCCGACATGGTGCTGCTGGCGAAAGCGCTGTCCGGCGGACACGTGCCGGTCGGCGCCGTGCTGATGCGCAAGGCGATCCACGACAAGGTGTTCAACCGCATGGACCGCGCGGTGGTGCACGGCTCGACCTTCTCGAAGAACGACCTCGCGATGGCGGCCGGCATCGCGACCCTGGAGGTGCTCAAGGCCGAGCGCATCACCGAGAATGCCGCGCTGATGGGCGAGCGGCTGCTGCACGGTCTGTCGGCGCTGGTCGAGCGCCACGAGCTGTTGAAGGAAGTGCGCGGCAAGGGGCTGATGATCGGCATCGAATTCGGCGCGCCGAGCTCGTTCAAGCTGAAAGCGTCGTGGGCCATGCTCGAGACCGCGAGCAAGGGCCTGTTCTGCCAGCTCATCACCATCCCGCTGTTCAAGCAGCATCAGATCCTCACCCAAGTCGCGGGCCACGCCAGCCACACCATCAAGCTGATCCCGACGCTGGTGATCAATAAAGACGACTGCGACTGGATCGTGCGCGCATTCGACGGCGTGATCGCCGACGCGCACAGCGCGGGCGCGGTGTGGACGCTCGGGAAAAATCTGGTCGAGCACGCCATGCGGGCGTGACGGTAGTGCGCAGCCCTTGATGCCCGTCATGCCCGGGACAAGCCGGGCCATGACGCTGTAGGGTCCGGCGTCTCAAACTCACATATTGATCGCCGGAGCGAACGATGCGTGCCGTCTATTACGAGAAGAACGGAGCCGCCGACGAGGTGCTGCATGTCGGCGAGGTCGACACCCCTCAGCCCGGCCCGGGCGAGGTGCGCGTCAGGTTGAAAACCTCCGGCGTCAATCCGTCCGACGTGAAGACCCGCGCCGGCACCGCGCGCAAGATCGCGTTTCCGCGCGTGATCCCGCACAGCGACGGCGCGGGCGAGATCGACGCGGTCGGCGCGGGCGTGCCGAAATCGCGCATCGGCGAACGCGTGTGGACCTGGAACGGCCAGTGGAAGCGCCCGTTCGGCACCGCGGCGGAATGCATCGTGCTGCCCGAGGTGCAGGCCGTGAAGCTGCCCGACGCGGTGAGCTTCGAGGCCGGCGCTTGCCTGGGCATTCCGGCGCTGACCGCCTGGCATGCGATCGACATCGCGGGCACGAAAAGCGGCATGACCATGCTGATCGCGGGCGGGGCGGGCGCGGTCGCGCACTACGCGATCCAGTTCGCCAAGGCGCGCGGCGCCTTCGTGCTCACCACGGTGTCGTCGCCGGAGAAGGCGAAGCTCGCGCTCGAGGCGGGCGCGGATGTCGCGATCGACCGCAAGACCGAGGATGTCGGCGCGCGCGTGATGGAGCTGACCAAAACCGGCGTCGATGCGGTGATCGAGCTCGATCTCACGGCGAATGCGTCGCTGCTGCCGCAAACGCTGCGCCCGCGCGGCACGCTCGTGGTCTACGGCACCGGCCCGCAGGTGCAGTTCCCCGGCTCGTTCTGCCTGGTCAATAACGTGACGGTGAAATTCCTGCTGGTCTACGAGTTGACCGCGGACGAGCGCACCCGCGCGGTCGACGCCATCACGCGCATGCTTCAGGCGAAGGCGCTCAAGCACAACGTCGCGCAGACCTATCCGCTGGCCGAGATCGTCGCCGCGCATCAGGCGGTGGAGAGCGGCAAGGTCGCCGGCAATGTGGTGATGACGATCTCATAAGCGGTACGCGTTGCTTGATGCGCGGACCGTACGAGAAGGGGTCCCGAGGCCGGTATCATGCTTCCGTTCTGGATAACGATTGAAAAAAAGCGAACAGCAACCCCGCTCAATTTAGGAGTCGGGATCACGGCCATATCGGAAACCGATGCCCGAAACATTTTTGCTGCAGCGTTCGGCAACGAATATCAAATTGCCAGTGTCAGCGTGGTCGATGACGTGGGGCACTCGACCAAAACCACGTCATCCCGAACATGGGCAGCATCTTCAGGCGCGGCGTATGGTTTCCGATCGGCTACGAGCACATTCGAACTGAGACGCTATCCTGACAACGAAAAAGGCCCGGCCGAAGCCGGGCCTCTTCGCATTGCTCATTCAGCTTACTGATAGAGCGCGCGTTCGCGGCGGACTTCATCCGCGGAGTACGGCTTGGCGGCCGGGTCGAACGTCTTCCAGCCCGACTTGCCGTAGGTCGAGCGCAGGTCGCTGGTGCGCAGGGCCGAACGTTCGAGCGTCGCTTCGAGTTGAGCGGCGCTGCGATCATCGACACGCGCGGTGACCAGCGTGCCGCCACGGCGCACGCCTTCGGCGTACACGTGAGCGTCCTCTTCGCTCACGCCGGCCTGGGTCAGAGCGCCGATGATGCCGCCGGTCAAACCGCCGGCAGCAGCACCCGCTGCCGTCGCAACGAGCCAGCCGGCCGCAACGACGGGGCCGACGCCGGGAATGGCGAGCAGGCCCAGTCCCGCAAGCAGGCCGGCAGCGCCGCCGACTGTCGCGCCGATCCCTGCGCCCGCGCCGGCGCCTTCGGCACGATCGTCAACGCCGTCGCCGTCGCGATCCACGCGCTTGGGCGAGCCGTTCTTCGAGAACCAGTTGTCCGAATTGTTGGACACGATGCTGATGTCGCTGCTCGACACGCCGGCGGCTTCGAGGTCGCGCACCGCAGCTTGAGCGCGCTCATAGGTCGGATAGAGCTTGGAGATAACTTTCGTCATGTTGTTCGTTGTCCTTATTGGGTTACGACGTTGCCCTGGAAGTCGAGCTTGACGTTGACCTTCTGGCTGCCCTTCGTGGCTGTGCCGGTCCAAACGCCGTTGTCGTCCTTCTTCAGGCCGGAAACGTTGGTGTAGCCGTTGGCCTCGATCTTCGATTTGGCCTGGCCTTCGGTGAAGCTGTTCGCGCCGGCAACCGGCGCCGCCGGGTTATTGGCATTGGGTGATTTGACCGCGGGGGTTTGCGCGAAGGCGCTGGTCGAAACGGCCAGCGCGGCGAGAAGCGTCAAAAGACGCATGGGTGTGTCCTCTCTGGTTGGGGAAGGTCTTGTTGGTGAGTGACAGTCAAACCTGTGCGCTTGAGAAACGTTCCGGATTTTCCGTTGCGACGCGAATGGGTCGTGTTCCCGATCGCCCGATCGTTCCCGCAGAGCGCGCTGCCTTGAACGAACCTCCGTTGCGGGCGTTGCATGATCTCAACATGGAGAGATCGATGAGCATTTTCGGAAACATCATGAGCGCGATATTCGGCGGGAAACCGGCGGCGGCCGGGCCCGCCACGGCACCACAGTCGCCGCAGTCGACGGCGCCTGCGGCTGGCAATGCCCCTGCGGCGCAGGCGGCCGGACAGAAATCAGTCGATGTCGAAGCGGTGATGAACGATCTCGCATCCAAGAACAGCGAGAAGCTCAACTGGCGCACCTCCATCGTCGATCTGATGAAACTGCTGAAGCTGGACAGCAGCCTGAGCGCGCGCAAGGAACTCGCGAAGGAACTGGGCTACACGGCGAGCACTGATGACTCGGCGGCCATGAATATCTGGCTGCACAAGCAGGTGATGAAGAACCTCGCGGAGAACGGCGGAAAGGTGCCGGCCGAGCTGCACTGACGTTGCGTCTCGGAAACGAACTCAGCCGCCGCGTCGATCACGCGGCGGCTTCTTGTTGAATGTTCACCCCGACCGAATTAGACGCGGCCCGCGCTTTGCCGCGAGGCCACCATCCCCCAGACGACCAGTACGATGATCGCCCCTACGACGGCGCCGATGAGGCCCGCGCCTTCGTTCGGACCATACCAGCCCATGGCCTGACCGAGCCATGTCGCGACGAACGCGCCGATGATGCCGAGGATGGTGGTGAGGATGAAACCGGAGGGCTCGTTGCTTCCCGGCATGATGAACTTCGCGATCACGCCCGCGACAAAGCCGATGATGATGGTCCAGAGGATGCTCACGTTGATCTCCGTTCAGTCGGTGCTGGGCGCTATCGCGCGAAATCGGCTTCGGTCGGAAGCCGGCCTTGTGGCGTGTATCGGTCGACTGCGTTGGGCAACTCGCGCGAGAGCCGCGCCAGCAGCTCTTCACGCGACAGCCCGGTCTGCTGCGACAGCGTGGCCAAGACGTCGGGGCCGATCGCCTGCTCCAGCTGCGGTGCCGCGAGCTGCTTGTTGGGGCCGGTCCCGACCCAGGAGTCGGCGGCATCGCCCTGTCCGTTCTGCTTGAAGCGGTCCATCAGCTCGCCGAGACCGCCGCTCAGGAACCCGCCCGCGCCCGCACCGCCGAGCGTGTTGCCCAACTGGCTGAGCACGCCGCCCAGTCCGCCTTGTCCCGGCGCCGTGGCGCCGGGCGCCGTCGTCCCCGGCGCGGCGGACGGATTGGTTCCGACTCCGCGGAGCATTTCGGCGATCTTGTCCCTGTTCTGGTAGCCCGCGACCGCGAGCAGTCCGAGCAGGGCCGTCATGGAGGGAAATCCGCGGCTCATAAGTGCTCCTGTTGCTGTTCGAACTGGCAACAGGACGCCGCGACATAAGTTCCAATGAGGCGCTACTGCGCCGCGATACGCGCTGACTCTTCGTCCTCGTGCGCAACACTCTCGCCGCCAAGCCAGCTCTGCAGCCGGTCGAGATAGAGATAGACCACCGGCGTGGTGAACAGCGTCAGCACCTGGCTGAGCGCGAGCCCGCCGACCATCGCGTAGCCGAGCGGCTGGCGCAGTTCAGACCCGGGGCCGTGCGAAAACATCAGCGCGAGGCCGCCGAGCAGCGCGGCCATCGTGGTCATCAGGATCGGGCGGAAGCGCAATAGCGCGGCTTCGCGGATCGCGGCTTCCGCGCTCTCGCCTTCGCGCTCGCGCTTGATCGCGAAGTCGACCAGCATGATGCCGTTCTTCTTCACGATGCCGATCAGCAGGATGATGCCGACGATGCCGATCACCGCGAGATCGAAGCCGCCGATGTAAAG
>Ga0207682_10000235_pt1 | contig 24933 bp, 20 predicted proteins | sample KBSM63metaG_FD_184332 | JGI IMG/M metagenome (GOLD analysis project Ga0207682, IMG submission 184332) | Miscanthus rhizosphere microbial communities from Kellogg Biological Station, Michigan, USA - KBS M6-3 metaG (SPAdes) (version 2) | ecosystem: Host-associated > Plants > Roots > Rhizosphere >... | reverse complement strand
ACGATCGACTGGATGATCGCGACCGTCTCCTTGTTGTTCTGCGCCTCGCGCACGAAGCTGCCGTCGATCTTCAACTTGTGGAACACGGCCTTGTTCAGATAGCCCAACGAGGAATAGCCGGTGCCGAAATCGTCGAGCGCGATGCCGACGCCGAGCGCCCTGAGGCGCTTCAGGACATCGAGCGCGTGAGTGGAATCGCCGAGGAAGATCGATTCGGTCACCTCCAGCTCGAGCCGGTCGGGCTGCAGCCGGTAGCGGCGGATCGCCTCGTTGATCGTGTTGGGCAGCGCCGGATAGATGAGCTGCTTGGCCGAGACGTTGACCGCGACGCTGATATGCTCGGGCCAGGTCGCGACGGAGCGGCACGCCTCCTGAATCACCCATTCGCCCAGGTCCATGATCAGACCGGTTTCCTCGGCCAGCGGTATGAAATGGTTGGGCGGGACGATGCCGCGGGTCGGATGGTGCCAGCGGATCAGCGCCTCGAAGCCCATCAGGCTCTGGTCGACGGCATTGACCAGCGGCTGGAACAGCAGCCGGAACTGACCGCCCCTTATGCCGGCGCGCATGTCCTGCTCGAGCCGCAGGCGATCCTCGGCCTCGTTCTGCATCGCCGCGTTGAAGAAGCAGCAGGTGCCGCGGCCCTGATTCTTCGCCTGGTAAAGCGCGAGGTCGGCCTTCTGGATGAGGTCGTCGACGCTCTGCCCGTCGACGGGCCCGAAGGCGCAACCGATCGAGACCCCGATGCGGATCTCGGCCTTGTCGATGTGGAAGGGCTCGGCGATCGCCCCGATCAGCCGGTCGGCGAGCGTTTCGACCATTCGCCGGCTGGCCGCGTCCTTGATCACGATGGCGAATTCGTCGCCGCCCATCCGGCCGACCTGGCCGAAGCCGTTCGCTTCCTTGAGCAGCCGCTGGGCGACGCTCTTCAGGACGATGTCGCCCTTGGGGTGGCCGAACGTGTCGTTGACCGGCTTGAAGCCGTCGAGGTCGAGGAACATGATCGCGCAGGGCGTCTCGCCGTCGGCCGATCCGGACAGCGCCTCGCCCAGCAATTGCCGGACCCGGCCGCGATTGGGCAGGCCCGACAGCACGTCCATATTGGCGAGGTTGGTCAGCCGCTCCTGGGTGCGGCGGACGTCGGTAATGTCTTGGCCGACGCCGCGAAAGCCCTGGAAGGCGCCGGTGACGTCGATGATCGGATCGCCGGACAGGCTGATCCAGCGCGTGCCGCGCCGGGTCTTCAGCTCCATCTCCAGATTGCCGAACGGCTGGCGCGCCATCAACGTATGGCCGAGCGCGCTGCTGCCGCCGAGCGAGGCCGGCAGCGAATGGCCGAGCAGCTGGTTCGCCGAGCGGCCGAGCAAGGCGGTCATTCGCGACGAGATGTAGATCACCCGATTTTCGGCATCGACCTGCCACAGCCAGCCGACCCCGCGATGCTCATATTCGTTGAGCAGCAGGCGGATCGACTCGCTCTGCGAGCGGGCGGTGGCGAGCACGGTCAGCTGGCTGAACAGCCAGCGGGTCAGCCGCGCCACGCCGAAGGCGCCCGCGCCGGCGATCAGGATGAAGGTCGCGGCGAGCTTCGGATCGAGCGTCGCGCTGCCGTAATAATAAGCGAGGCAGAAGGCGCCGGTCAGCGTGCCGATCCAGGCGATCGCCGCGGCGGGGATCGCGACCAGGGCGATCGCGGCGCTGATCATCGCCACCATCGCGCCGCCGATCACCACCTGGACGTGCGGCGGCTGGGTGGCGAAGGCGTAGGTGGGCAGGGCCGCCCAGATCGTGGCGAGCCCGACCGCCTCGCCGATCGCGAGCCAGGGCCGGTCGGGCCCTGCGGTCCGGCGGCTGCCCCAGGCGGCCGTTTCGAGCGCGCGCCGGCACGAGACCCAATTGACGAAGGCGACCGCGGCGGTCCAGCCGGCGATCAGCTTCACGTCGACCGAGCGGTACATCGCCCAGCCGATGATCAGGGCGGCGGCCACTGCGGTGATCGCGAAGAAGGGCGCGAACAGCGCGCGCGCCTTCACCTGGCCGTTGTGCAGATGGGCGTCGCGCAGCCGGTCGTTGCCGAGGTCCAGGGTGATCGATTCCACGGCCTCGTCCGGCGGCGCATTGTCCTGGATATCGGGGTCGACAGGCAGGGGCGCGTGAAACATAGCTAGCGCGAGGCTCCCGGTGGTGAGCCTTTCCCCTACCGGCAAGACTTTGATGGATCGTTAAATTCGCTCGCTCTCGGCCGGTGTTTTCGAAGCCTTCATCTGCTCCGAAACGGGACTTCCTCAACGCTCGCCGCGCAACGCCCGGTCGACCGAGGTGGAGGTCACGCTGTGATAGGAGGCGCGGGTGCGGGCATAGACCCGCTCGGCGATCGGCCGGCCCCATTCGCCCTCGCCGAGCAGGGTCTGGAACAGCGGTAGCACGAACTTGCGCCGGCCCTGCGCCGCCAGCAGCCGCTCGGCCGCCGGGACCGCCGGCTGGTAGCGGTTGGCGAGCGCCAGCTGCAGCCAGGCGAACAGCACTTCGGCGTTGCCGCTCTGCGACAGGCGGAAGGCCTGATCCAGCGCCGCCAGCCGTCCCTGCGGCATCTCCCGCGGCAGGCCATTCAGGAAGCGCAGCCGCTCCGCCGTCGTCCAGCCGGCATAAGGCACCGCGCCGGCATCGCCCGACCTGTCATAAGCGGCGAGCGCCCGGTCGACCGCGGCGAAGGCGGCCGGATCGGGCCGCGCCGCGTTCGCCGGCAGGCCCGGGCGATAGACCCATTCGTCGAGCAGCAGCCGCTGCTCCAGCTCGGCGTCGTCGCGGACCAGATTGGCGCGCAAATCGGCGAGGAAGCGGGCCGAGGTCATCGGCTGGAAGGCATGCCGGTCGAAATAGGATCTGAGATAGGCGTCGAACCGCTCGCGGCCGACGATCCGCTCGATCGTGCGCAGGAACGCCGCGCCCTTGTCGTACACGATGCCGCTCGCGCCGGCGTCGGGATCGTCGCTCGAATGCAGCCGGGTGTTGGGCGAGGTCCGCCCTTCCTCCGCGAACGCCTTCTCCATATCGGCCCAGCTGAGCGCCGCCTCCTGCCGCGCCCGGCCCGGCCCGTACAACGCCTCCATGATCCGGTTCTCGAAATAGGAGGTGAAGCCCTCGTTCAGCCAGCTGTCCGACCAGACCGCGTTGGTGACCAGGTTACCCGACCAGCTATGCGCCAGCTCGTGCGCGACCAGCCCGACCAGGCTCCGGTCGCCGGCGATGAACGTCGGCGTCAGGAAGGTGAGCGTCGGATTCTCCATGCCCCCGTAAGGGAAGCTCGGCGGCAGCACGATCACGTCGTAGCGCCCCCACCGATAGGGCCCGTAGAGCCGCTCCGCCGCCTCCACCATCCGCTCGGTGTCCTGAAGCTCGGCGGCCGCCCGCTCGAGCATCGCCGGCTCGGTCCACACGCCGGTGCGCCGCCCCAATTCACGGAACTGCAGATCCCCCGCCGCGATCGCGATCAAATAGGGCGCGACCGGATGGGTCATCCGGAAGCGATAGGCCCGCCGTCCCGCTCCGGCCGGCTCGCCCTCGGGGGTCAGCCGCTCGCCCGACATCACCACTTTGAGCGGCTCCGGCGCGGTGATCCGCGCCTCCCAGGTCTGGCGGATGCCGGGGCTGTCCTGGGTCGGGATCCAGGTCCGGTTGAGGATCGCCTGCCCCTGGCTGAACAGATAGGGATGGCGCTTGCCCGCGGTCTGGTCCGGGCTCAGCCATTGCAGCGCCGCCGCCTCGGGCGCGCTCCGGTAGCGGATTTTGATCTGGCGCGTCTGCGGTCCGATCTGGATCGTCAGCGGCTGGCCCCGCGCCTCGTCGCCGGCCGCGAGCGCATGCGGCAGCGCCGCGCCGCCGCCGTCGGTCACGCTCTCGACCTCCAGCCCCTTGCTGTCGAGCACGATCTCCTGCGCGCCCTCGGCCGCCTGGATGTCGAGCGTCGCCGTCCCGGCCATCCGTTTCGCCGCGAAATCCGCGTCGAGATCGAGCGCGACATGGGTGACCCGCGCCACCTCGGGCCGGGCGAAGCTGCGCGTATCGCGCGCATCCTCGCCCGTCAGCACCGGCGCCACCTCGCGCGGCCCTTGGGCCGCCTGTTCGTTGCCGCCATCGCTCATCGTGCAGGCGGAAAGGAGCATGATTGCGGCAAGGGCAAGCGAACGCATCGGTGGAACTCCGGCTCGGGAACGTGCGGGCGGCCTAGCCCAAACGCCCCGGCGGGTGAACCTTTCCTGAGCCGGCCCCGCCGCTCTCAAATCAGCCGATGCTCCACCCGCGCAGCGTCGGCGCTGACGCGTCGCTCTGCTTTTCGGGCTTGATCCTGGGCTCGGGCTTCAGCTCGGCCCGCGCGGCGGCTTCGGCATGGTGGGTGGAGAGCTGCAAATAGACGCCGTGCGCGCGCTTGAGGCGCGTCCGCTCGCTCTCGCTCGTCGCCTCGCCGAGCTGCACCAGCGTCTCCGCCGCCTTTGCGAGATAGTCCTTGGGCGTGCCCATGTTCGAGTTCCTTCCGGGGAGATGCGCCGGCCGCGAAGCGCGCGGCGACGGCGAGAGCTCCAGCGATGGGCGCTTTGTGCCCCGGGGGCAATTGAAATCGCGCCGGAGTCCGCCGAGCGAATGCCCGCCGGCGCGAAGCGCCGCCGGACATGAGCGAGAGCCGGACCCGGCCGGCCAGCCTGCGACCTACAGGTCGACAGGACTGACGTCACGAATTCAGTTCGTGACGGCCGCTCAGCCCTTGGCCGCGGCCGGCGCCTTGGCCTGCGCCACCGCCGGCGCGTCCAGGCTCGCCGCGGCGCCGCGCACGAAGGCGGCGGGGGCGCCGACGATCAGCAGGACGGCGGAGAGCGAGGCGAGCGGCTGTTTCATCGTCGCCGCCATGCCCGCCCCCGCGCGCCGCCGCCACGCCGCCGCGACGAGCGCGCCTGATCCTTCGACGAAGGCGCAATTCCGGGTCCGCCCCGACTGCTTCCCCCTCGCCGCCCTGCTACGCCGCCCGCGCCCAAGGGAGCGCCCATCGCGGCGGGAAGGCCGATGCCGGTAAGGGTCGAGGAAGCGCAGTTGCAGGAGCGGGGCCGGGTCGCCGGCGTCGCCATCGCCGAATATACGATGCGCTCGATGGAGCGCTGGCGGCGCAACCTCGCCGATTATGACGGCGCGATGATCATGGTCGCGGTGATCGCGATCGGCGCCGGCCGCTTGCTCCGCACCGGCTTCCCCCCCTCCTATCGAAGCCTCGCCGAGCCGATCGACCCCAGCCTGCTCGCCAAGGTCAACATCGCCTCGATCGCCCACGCCACCGGCCTCAACCGCGAGACGGCGCGGCGCCGGGTCAACCACCTCGTCGACCGGGGCCTCTTGGCCCGCTCCGCGGACGGCGGCGTCGGCTTCAGCCCCGGCCTGACCCAGGAAAGCCGGGTCCGCGAGCAGATCCAGGGCCAGCTGCGCGAGATCGCGGCGATCGCCAACCAATTGCTCCGCCTCGGCGTGCTCGCGGAAGACTAGGGCCGCCGCGCCCCCCGCCCGCAAACCGCACGGTCTGTGCGCCCCCGCCCTTGCCCCGCGCCGGGCGAGGCCTGAGACCGGCCGCGCCGCACGCCGCGCCCCTCCTGCCCCCGAAAACCCCCCGCCCCATGCCGCTTTACCGCTACCGCACCCCTGCTCTGGCCGGCCCCTGGCGGGAGGCGCGCGCCGCGGCCGAGCGCGACGCGGTGGCGGCGGGCCAGGCCGAGCATGCCGGCGCCGCGGGCCGCTTCCGCTGGAAAGTGGCCGGGGAAATCGAGACGGCGGAGTCCGCCAAGAGCTAAGCGCGCCGGCGCGAACGCGCCGCCGTGCTTAGGTCGAGAGCCGGACCCGCCCGGCCAGCCTGCGACCCCGGACTTGATCCGGGGTCGACAGGACTGACGTCACGGGATTCACTCCCGTGACGGCCTCGGCTCCTCCCGTCGCCCAGTCCCCAGTCCCCAGTCCCCAATTTCCGCTTGCATTGTGGGAAAATGTTCTATTCTTGTTCTGCTCCTTGGAAAAAAGGAGTCGCCCATGACCACCCCCATCCCCGTCGTCTGCGATCGCTGCCGGGCCGAAGGCTTCGGCGGTGCCGAGCCCTTCGCCGATCTCGGCGACCTGCTCGAGTTCGAGCCCGTTCCGCGTCGCCCCCGCGTCGACGGCTGGACGGCGGAGCTGCAGCGCGCCTTCATCGCCGCGCTCGCCGTCACCGGCTCCGACCGCCAGGCCGCTCGGGCCGTCGGCAAGGCCCAGTTCGGCGTCGAGCAGCTCAAGCAGGCCAAGGGCAATGAAGGCTTCATGGCCGCCCGCGCCAAGGCGCTGGCGATGGCCGCTTCCGACCGCAGCCGCCGCCTCGCCGCCGGCCTCCACGCCGTCACCGCGCAAGCCGCGCTCTGGCGCCCGCCCGATCCGGCCTGGAGCAAGGCGGCGACGCGCGGCGGGCGGCCCCCGGCGCCGGCTCCGGACCAGGCCGCCGCCGAGGAAGACGAGGCGACCCGGCTTCGGGAGGGAATGGCGTGGCTGGAACGAATCCTCCGCCTCTATCTGATCAAGCTCGATCAGGAGCACGAGGCGCGGCTCGAAGGCGATATCGCCGCCGCCGATCTCTACATCCGTCAGATCACCTGCCTCGAGGTCGTGCTCGATCTGGTCAGCGTGGATTGCCGGATCGATCCGGTCCGGTTGATCGGCGATTGCCATCGCGGCGGATTCCACCTCGTCCAGATCGCCGAAACGCCGCTCTCGCGCCTGCTCGACGAGGCGCGCCGGGCGCATCACGAGCGCTGCGGCGATCCGCCCCGCCCGGAGCCGCCCCGGCACCTCTATGTCCAGCACGACGGCTTCGCCACCCAGCCCGGCGAGCACGCCAGGAGCGGGCAGGCGCTCAGCCTCGAGGAGCAATGGCAATGGTGGAAGGAGCAGCACGCCCGGGACGCGGAGGCGCATATCGAGTGGTTCGCCCGGGCTCGCCGAGATTTTGCGGACCGGCGCGCAGCGGCGCGGCCGCAAGGTCGAGAAACCGACCGGGCCGGCCAGCCTGCCCCCGGCCCAGATCCGGGGGACAGGACTGACGTCACGGGATTCACTCCCGTGACGGCTACGGCGCCCGACGAACCCACACCCCCCAACCCTGGAGACCCCGATGAACAATGAGGAGACGATCCGGGCGCTGCTGGCGGCCGCCGGCAATGTGGCCGGCGAGCAGGCGGAGGCGGAGGCGCGGATCGAGGCGCGGGTCGCCTGGGTGAAGCAGCGCATCGCCGACCTCAAGGCGGCGCAGCAGCGCGTGTTCGACGCCTGGGACCGCATCTTCGACGCGCTCCCGGAGGATCTCGACGACGAGGAGCTGGAGGCGATCCCGGAGCCGCCCGAGCAAGCGGAGCTGGATGCCATCCTCGCCGAGATCGATGCGGTGCGGGAGCATGATCGGTGGCCGAGGGAGCTGCATTGGTCGCTGTAGCATCTGACCTGCCCCCCGGGGTCAATCCCGAGGAACAGGACTGAGCCGCAGACGACCGACGAGGTCCACTAACGAATTCGCATCGTGACGGCCCAACGGCTTGCGAGAGGTTACGCACGATGCGGGAGGCGAAGCCCCGATAGAGTGAGCAGTCGCTTATACGGCGCTGCCGTAGTTTGCCCTTGCGACGCCTACGGCAATGCCGTATGTCCGTTATATGCAGACGGTGATCGAAACCCAAAGCTATCTGCGCGCCGCCAGGGACGCGAAGATGAGCGTGGAGGAGATGACGGCTGCGGTCGATCTCGTCGCGGCCGATCCCGAGGCGGGCGATGTGATGGCCGGCACTGGAGGCGTTCGCAAGGCGCGGCTGGCGGGCCGCGGCAAGGGCAAGTCCGGCGGCTATCGCATCGTCTGGTACTTCGGTGGCGGAGACATTCCGGTGTTCCTGCTGACCGTGTTCGGCAAGGGCGAGAAAGACAACCTCAACCAAGGCGAGCGCAACGCGCTTCGCCAACTGACCGCAACGTTGAAGGAGAGTCTGAAATAGCTCGCGGGGCTCGCTTTTCCCCGCTCGACGAGAGCTCCAGCAAGGACACACCATGACCAAGGCATTCGACAAGATCGCAGGCGGGCTGGCCGATGCCATTGCCTATGCCGAAGGTGACACCACCAAGGGCCGCGTCGCGGCCGGCCCGGACGTCAAGGCGATCCGCGCCAGGACCGGGCTCAGCCAGGCGAAGTTCGCCGACAAGCTGCGCGTGCCGGTCGCCACCGTTCGCGACTGGGAACAGCACCGCCGCTCACCGGACGCTCCGGCGCGTACGCTGCTGGGAATGGTGGCTGCGGACCCAAAGGCGGCGCTGGCGTTGATTGAGCGAGCGGCTCGTTGACCTGCGTGGCCCGCATTTAGTGCACGGTCACCGTAATCGGTAGAGTGAAACTCCTTGCCTGCGAATGAGCAAATCGGCATCGCCATGAGGATGGAAGGGACGATATCGAATGACGCAAGCTCCCACGGTGTTTTCCGTTGGCAGGGCCAAGCGGAGAATGGTGCCGCTTGGGAAATCCTCAGGGGCGATGTGGTGCAACGGCTCGGTGAACTCCAATCTGAGCGCTTCCAGGTGTGTGTGACCTCACCACCCTACTTTTGGCAAAGAGATTACGGAGTCGTAGGTCAGTTGGGCCTTGAGGCTACGGTCCAAGCCTACGTCGATAGCATAATCGCGTCGATGAGAGAGGTTCGCAGGTGTTTGAACAAGAGGGGAACTCTGTTCCTCAATCTCGGGGACACCTACTATTCCGCCAAGGGAAAACCGAAGGGCGATGATTCCAAAAACAAGGCCCGTCGCTTCGGTTTGCGTGCCGTAGATGCGTCGGGATTGGGCTTCCCTCGTAAGACCGCGCTCGGCATACCTTGGCGGATTGCGCTAGGTATGATTGACGACGGCTGGATTCTCAGGAGCCCCATCATTTGGCGTAGGAATAGCGCTTTGCCGGAACCCACTTCGCGAGACCGACCATGGCGAACCCACGAGACCATATTTCTATTCGCAAGAAGCCCGCGTTATGATTTCTCACGCGATGCGCTGGGTGCCGACGAAGATATCTGGACGATCGAACCTCGACCTCGTTCGTCACGAGGCATCCACAGCGCTGCGTTCCCGGAAGGGTTGGCGGAAAGATGCATCCTATGTGGGAGCAAAGAGGGAGAGGAAATTCTTGATCCGTTTGGCGGAACCGGAACGACTATTGCAGCCGCGGTTGGCCTCGGTCGGAATGGTCTGATGATCGATCTTTCTCCCGAGTATTGCGAGTTTTCAGCGAAACGGCTTGCTGATTTATGAAATATCTCAGCACAAATCAGATTCTTCTTTCGGTCGAACGACTGCGAAGTTTGCATCCGTTTTTTGGATATGCCTTTTTGGCATTCAAAAAATATCGCTTACCTGTCGAAGAATTAAAGCCTTTTACTTACCAGTATATTGACGATGAAATACTGAAGATATACTACAAGCCGATATCCGATACGGATCAGTACTTCAGTCCCTTCGATTCAAATAAGAGCTGGGTGTCGGGTCGATACGCATCTACATCACTCCAGCGTATCATTGCCGATACCTTTGGAAGAGCGTTTCTGAGGGATAAGGCCAACCAGCTTTGGGCTTTTCGTCCAGACTACATTCAAATCCTTCGGCAGAGGATGGATGAGCTCGGCTCTTCTGAGATTCCACTCCTAGATCTGGCAGTTTGGCTATACCGCGACGAGCCGATCTCAGACACCGAACTCCCCGACATCTCGCTTTATGAGCGAATGGTATCGGAGTTTCACCTAGATCCCGCTGAGACGGTCCTTTTCGAATCCATGTCTTCAAGGCGTGTTGAACTAGCTGACGTTACTTACTCGAAAAATGACTTATTTAACGCGGTCGGTTGGCCTGAGGATTACAAGGACTATTCGGGCGCCATAATTGACCAGATAAATCTTGAAAATGTGGGGCCTTCTACATCTCTGCATTATTCCCCCTCACCACGACTTAACATTTTGACGGGCGATAATAGCCTCGGAAAAACGTTTCTCCTTGATGTGGTCTGGTGGTCCCTTTCAAGCACTTGGGCACACTTGCCCGCCGAGCCAAGTCCAAGAAACAAAGTTGGCTCCAGTGCAATTGAGTATGGCCTCAGTTCAGAGATGGGCGCGCCGAAACCGGCTTTGTCTGTCTTCGATAGGCGGACATCGCATTGGCAACGGCCAGATGACCGACATGAAGGGGTGGGGCTATATGCTACCGCTGAAGGCGGAGTTTCGGTCTGGGATTCCACATCATCGACGTCGCTCGAATACGATCTTGGGCACAGGACCGACTGCCTAACCTTCTCACGCGAGCAGATTTGGCAGGGCGCCGAGCAGCAAGATCGATACGGCAGAAGCTTTCGCATTCTGAATGGTCTGATTTCAGACTGGGCCACGGCGCTCATCGCCGCTGAACCTGAAGTCAATCATGTCCAGGTCTTTGAGCGCTGCATTGCCACACTCTCGCCTCCTGATGGCCCCCACTTGCGGGCGGGTGGAGTAACAAAGATTCCAGGCGATGAACGCATGTTCCCGGCACTCAGGATGCCCTATGGGCCGATCCCGCTTCCGTATGCTTCGTCAGGCATCCAGCGGATATTAGGTCTTGCGTACATCCTGAGTTGGCATTGGCATCATCATCTCGCGCGTTGCAAGAGAGCTCGCCGAGAGCCAAGCAAGTCCTTTGTTCTCATAATCGATGAAGTCGAGGCCCATCTGCATCCGAAATGGCAGAGGCGAATCGTTTCCTCTCTCTTAGAGACGATTAAGATTGTTGCTCCAGATGTTCAATTTCAAATCCACCTAGCCACACACTCACCGATGGTCTTGACTTCTCTGGAGCCATTCTCTGAGTTGGGTGACGATTCCCTTCATATACTCAATTTTATATCACAAACGGTGGAGTTAGAGCGTCGCGATTTCGTGAAAATGGGATCGGCAGATGCTTGGCTAGAATCCGATGCCTTTGGCCTTTCTTCAGCGAAGTCGGTTGAGGCGGAGCAAGCGATCGAAGCTGCGAAAGCACTTCAAAGACAGAAGAACGCTACAAGGCAAGCCGTGCAACTGGCACATCGAAGGCTCTTACAAGCATTGGCAGACGACGATCCGTTCTGGGTTCGCTGGAACTCATTTGCTCGGGACAAGATAGCGCGATGATACCAGTCGCTCCGGCCGATGAACCCGACGATTTCGAAACAGAGGTGAGGCAACCAGGCGTAAAATTCCTTGGGACAGTTGAGGTTGGCAAAAAGCCAAAATTTAAAGGAAAGGAATTTTGGCGGCGCTCGCTGTTGGATTTGCACAAAGCCTATGGCGGTATTTGCTCATACACTTGCCACTTCATTCCGTTCGATACTGGCGCCGATACTGTCGAGCATTTCCGGCCAAAGGACCTCTATCCTGCGCAGGCGTATGAATGGTCAAACTTTCGGCTTGTCTGTGCACGCTTGAACGCGCGGAAAGGCATCCATGAGGACGTCCTCGACCCCTTCACCATTGGCGACGGTACATTCGTTCTGGATTTTCCATCCCTTCAAATTCTGCCGGCGGATGGTCTCGAGCCAAGCGTCCAGGCAAGGGCTGAATCGACGATCAACCGACTTAAGCTCAACGATGAAAGAACGATCAAATCGAGACTCCGCTACGTCCTCGATCTTCGCAACGGCATGATCAATTTTGCGGTCGTTGAACGGGATGCTCCATTCATCGCCTCTGAGATCGCACGACAGAATATTGGAGGGCAACTGGGCCAAATAATGGCCGAGGTTTTGTAACTTAACGCTGGGCTAAGACGCCTACGCCTCCCCCATCCGCAACGCCGCCACAAACGCCTTCCGCCTTCGCTGGAGCTGCGGCGGACAAGCCTGCCTCATTCTTCACCCATGCGCAAAGCGGCAATGAAGGCTTCCTGCGGAATGCTGACGCTTCCGTACTCCCGCATCCGCGCCTTGCCGGCTTTCTGCTTTTCCAGGAGCTTTTTCTTGCGGGTGATGTCGCCGCCGTAGCACTTGGCCGTCACGTCCTTGCGCAGCGCCGCGATCGTCTCTCTCGCGATGACCTTCCCGCCGATCGCCGCCTGGATCGGGATTTTGAACAAATGCCTTGGAATTAAGTCCTTCAGCCGCTCGCAGAGCTGGCGCCCCCGCGCTTCGGCGGCGGCGCGGTGGACGATCATCGAGAGGGCGTCGACCGGCTCGGCGTTGACCAGGATGTTCAGCTTGACGAGGTCGCCCTCGCGGTGGCCGATCTGGTGGTAGTCGAACGAGGCGTAGCCGCGGCTGATGCTCTTCAGCCGGTCGTAGAAGTCGAACACCACCTCGTTCAGCGGCAATTCGTAGGTCACCTGCGCGCGGCCGGCGACGTAGGTGAGGTTCTTCTGGATGCCGCGCCGGTCCTGGCAGAGCTTGAGGATCGGCCCCAGATGCTCGTCGGGGACGTAGATCACCGCCTCGATCCACGGCTCCTCCATCAGCCCGATCCAGGTCGGGTCCGGCATGTCGGCCGGGTTGTGGATCTCCTTGACCTTGCCCGCGTCGGGGCCGCCGGTCATGTGCAGCTTGTAGACGACGCTGGGCGCGGTGGTGATCAGGTCGAGGTCGTATTCGCGGGTCAGCCGCTCCTGGATGATCTCGAGGTGGAGAAGCCCCAGGAAACCGCAGCGGAAGCCGAAGCCCAATGCGGCCGAGGTCTCCATCTCGAAGCTGAACGAGGCGTCGTTGAGGCGCAGCTTGGCGAGGCTGTCGCGCAATTTCTCGAAATCGGCGGCGTCGGTCGGGAACAGGCCGCAGAACACCACCGGCTGCACCGTCTTGAACCCGGGCAGCGCCTGCGCCGTGGGCTTCCTCGCGTCGGTGATGGTGTCGCCGACGCGGGTCTCGCTGATGTCCTTGATCTGGGCGGTGATGAAGCCGATCTCGCCGGTGGTCAGCGCGTCGAACTGCTCGATCTTGGGGCGGAACACGCCGACCCGGTCGACCAGATGGGTGGTGCCGGCCTGCATGAACTTGATCTGCTGGCCCTTGCGGATCGCGCCGTCGATGACGCGGATCAGGATGACGACGCCGAGATAGGGGTCGTACCAGGAATCGACCAGCATCGCCTTCAGCGGCGCCGCCGCATCCCCGCTCGGCGGCGGGATCCGGGCGACGATCGCCTCCAGCACGTCGTCGATGCCGATGCCCGTTTTCGCGGAGGTCAGCACGGCATCGTCGGCGGGCAGGCCGACGATGTCCTCGATCTCGTGGCGGACCTTGTCGACGTCGGCGGCGGGCAGGTCGATCTTGTTGATCACCGGCACGATCTCATGGTCGTGCTCGATCGACTGGTAGACGTTCGCAAGCGTCTGCGCCTCGACCCCCTGCGCCGCATCCACGACCAGCAGCGCGCCCTCGCAGGCGGCGAGGCTTCGGCTGACCTCATAGGCGAAGTCGACGTGCCCGGGCGTGTCCATCAGGTTGAGCACATAGGCCTGGCCGTCCTTGGCGCGGTAATCGAGCCGCACCGTCTGCGCCTTGATCGTGATCCCGCGCTCCTGCTCGAGCTCCATGTTGTCGAGCACCTGCCCGTGCGTCATCTCCCGCGCGGTCAGCCCGCCCGTCGACTGGATCAGCCGGTCGGCGAGCGTCGACTTGCCGTGATCGATGTGCGCGATGATGCTGAAATTTCTAAGTTTTTTGAGATCGGTCATTTCGGGCTTTTCGGGAGTGTGGGCGCGCCCTAGCAAAGGCGGCCTCAAAGTCCAAAGCTTCCGCTCGCCCCCGGCTTTGTGGCATGAGTCACCGACGCATCGGCGCCGGCCGCGTCATCCGCGGCGGACGGGCGGCGAGGGGGAGGGAGCGATGACCTACAAGCTGGCGGCGCGGCCGAAGCGGGGCGGCCCCAAGAAGCCGCCCCGGCTGGAGGAGCGGATCGGCCCGCGCATCACCCTGTTCGGCTCGCTGATCGCGATGTTCGTCGGGATCAACACCGTGATCACCACCTGCTCGACCGGACGACCTCGCATTATCAGGGCTTCCGCCAGGCGGTGGAGGTCGAGGAGACCTATTGGCGCAACCTCTACAACGATTATTTCGCGCTGCTCCGCGAGCCGCCCGAACAGCGCGGCGCGCGCATGCTGATGCTGTCGCACCTCGCCGAGCGGCCGGTGCCGGCGTTCCGGGAGTTCCAGCTCGGCCTGTTCGGCGGCGACGATCCCGCCAGGGACGCGGCGGCGGCCCGCCTGACCGAGCTTCGCGACCGCATGCAGGAGGCGCTGAACCGGGCGGAAACCAGCAGCCCGGCCGTGGTCGCGGCGCGCCAGGACCAGAATTTCCGCGACGCCGTGGGGGAGAGGCTGCAGCAGCGGGACGGCGGCGAAGCGATCCGCGCCAATGAGGCCGTCGTCACCACCTTCGCGGCGAGCGCCGGCGGCGCGGTGGTCTACCAGCCGCAGACGCTGACGCTCGGCGACGCGCGCGGGCTCGATCTCGACGTGTTCTGGTGCGGCGGCGGCGGCGAGCCGGCCGAGCGCGCCAATTACCGCAACGGCCTCGCCGCCGCGCGCCGGCTCGCGGCCAAAGCGGACGCGAACGAGCCGCTCGCCGCCGGCCTTCCCTACGGCCGGGTCCGCCTGATCATGCTCCCCGAAAGCCGCCAGAACACCCCCCACCGCGCCGACGGCAGCGGCGGCACCTATCCGGCCCGCGGCTCCGGCCTCACCATCCAATCCGACGCCGACGCCGACGAGCACCGCTGGGCCCAGCTCCTCGCGGGGCAGCTCGGCGGGGGGTATCGGGTGGTCACGGCGAGGAGCGGGACGCATTGGTATCTGAGTTTGTTTTCGTGTGCGGCGGGTGGGGGGCGGCTGCCGGCCACGAATGCTAGGCTGCGGTGACGCCGATGAGTGTTAGGCCGCCCTTCTCTTGTCATAGCCTTCGGTCGCCAGCATCACCGTCTTAGGTATGGGCTGCTCACCGCTGAGATAATAAGCGACGGTGCGGCGGGAGAGGCCGAGCGCTTCGGCGGCGCGGTCAAGGGTCAGGCCGTGGCCCTCCATCCAGGTGCGGAACGCGCCGGCCGGCATCGCCTCGCCGGCCTGTTCGTCGGCCCAGCGCCGCAGCTGCGCCGAACCGAGATCGATACCGCATTTGGGCCATTCGATCGACCAGCCGTCGTCGGCGACGCTGATGCGGTGGAAGACTTCCGGATCATCGAGAGGCGCGAGGACCTTCCGTGCGGCGATGATCGGCGCGAGATCGATCTCCGCACGACGATCGTCGTCCCAGACTATGACGAGAACGCCATCCCTTTTCGTAACCGCGTTTTCGATCCTGCCGATGCTCATTGGCCGTCTCCGCTATATTCCGCCCACTTCTGCTCCAGGTAGGCCCGGTTATCCGCAGCCCATGCCAGCGCCTCTGCGAGGTCGATCCTGCCGCTCTCGGCGATGACCTCCAGCGTATCGATCCGCACCTGCGCCGCGCCCTCCTTGCCGAGGACAGGGAAGTGCGGCGGATTGTGGTCGGCGAAGAACATGGCGATCTCGGTCGAGGAGAAGCGCTTCAGCCTGGGCATGGCCGCTTATAGTGCAATGATTGCACTATCGCAAGCAAGGGTTGCAGGGTCGAGCCACTCGTTCGCGGCCGCATTGCGGCCGGCGCGAATGGTCCCAATGTTCGCACTGGCCATGGAGGTGTTTGCGACAGGGCCGTCACGCGAGTGAAGTGTCAGGTCGATCATGCCCCCGGCATAATCTAAAGGATGCGGGGCATCCCTTCCCTGACACTCGTGACGTCGATCAGGCTCCGCGGCGCGCCTCGCTCCGGCGCGAATGGTCCGAATGTTCCCACTCGCCATAGCGTCTATTCCGAGACGATGTCGTCGAGCGCGTCGAGCAGCGCCGGGAAGCTCTCCCGAGCCTCGGCCTGGGGGTCGGCGGCGGCGTCCTTGCGGAGCTCCCACGGGGCGGCGAAGCGGCGGGGATCGAGCCTGGCCAGCAGCCACATCAGCAGCCGGTCGCTCGGCATGCGCTTCTCGGCGACCAGCTCGCCCTGCTGCCAGACCTGCTCGGTGCGGCCGTTGATCGCGCGATCGAAGGCCAAAGCGGAGAGCCGCCCGACGGCGAGCTGGTCCGCCACGTCCCAGGCCGCGGCGAAGGCCGGCGAGCGGGCCCGCAGCCGATAGGCCGAGCGCGCGGTCAGGCGCGCGGCGGCGCAGGCGAGATGGACCGAACCCGTCTCGGCGAGCGTGACCAGGAACAGGCGCTGCCGCTCGGCGCTCCAGCCGGCCAGGCGCTTGCGGCTGTCCTCCAGTTCGACGCCGTCGAAGGGGGTGGCGGGGAAAGGCCGCGTGCCGGGTGCGTCGGCGTCGTGGGGCGGCTCAGCCGCCGCCGGCGGCAGCAGGTCCGTCGGCCAGACTTCGTTCCGCTCGGTCGGCCGCACCAGCGAGAGGCCCGGCCCGCCCTCCTCGTCCGCCGCCCTCGCCACCTCCTCGAAGCGGCCGGTCTCGGCCACCCACTCGTCAAACTCCTCGACCGTCAATTCTTTTGCAGTGCGACGCTTCATGATCCTTGCTCCTCCGATTCGAAAAAGGAGCGAACCATTTAGTACATGTCGGGGGGTGTGGGAAAATCCCCCTCTGCGGTGCGACGAACGGAGTGGACGTTATCCGCCGGTCGCGACGCCGACTCAGGCGGGTAAGAAGGTGGGAGCTGCCACCTCGACATGCGGATCGACGAACTGGCAGGAAAAGGAGATCGAGAGGACCTGGGGGGAGGGGTGAGCGGGGCGTTCCGTCCAACCTATCGGATTGAGTGTGCTGTCTCCGTAATTCCTGCTTTCCGTTGCAAACCGGCTTAGAGAGCGATACCCACTCCGTTTGAACGCCGATTTGCGGGGATGAACCGGCTTGAGCCAAATTTCCAGAATCCGGCTGACCAATTTCACTGCATTCAAGCAGTTTGATCATAGGTTTTCCAAAGGCATAACGGTCATCACCGGTGCGAACGGGACCGGTAAGACCCACTTGCTCAAACTCCTCTACTCAGCCTGTGCGATCACGAATGGCCGGGACCGCGAGCTGTCATTCGCTCAAAAGCTCACCAACGTGTTCCGCCCTTATGGTGATCGGATCGGAAGACTCGCACGGCGTCAATCCACAAGTGTTAACGCTTCGATCTTGATCGAAAGCCGAGATGACAGAAGTCTTACGTATAAATTCTCAAATCATACAATGGAAGCAACAAATGTTCGTTCGCCCATGCAGCTTGCCTGGAAAAAAGATAAGATTGTATCTGCGTATATTCCGGTCAAGGAAATGCTGGCCCATGCGCCGGGGTTTCTAGCCACTACGTCTTTGCGTGAGCTGGCATTTGAAGACGTATATTCGGATATTATTGAACTCGCTTATCTGCCTAAGCTGCGGGGACCCGCCACTCAGGATCGTCGCGATCTACTGTTAAGGCTTGAAAAGGCGGTGGACGGTAAGGTCATAATCAAAGGAGAGCATTTCTTCCTGAAGGGGGCTCAGGGGGAACTTGAGTTTAGCTTGCTGGCGGAAGGGATGCGGAAACTCGCTCTCATATGGCTTCTTATTCAAAATGGGACTCTTTTGAACGGCTCAATTCTTTTCTGGGATGAGCCCGAGGCGAATCTTAATCCAAAACTGATGGAGCAGCTGGTCGACGTCATGCTACAGATGCAGCGCAACGGCGTGCAGATCATCATGACAACTCATAATCATGTTCTTCTGCGGTATTTGGATGTTAAGAAGAAGAAAACCGACAAGATCGAGTTCCTAAATCTGGTCAAAGCCCGGAGCGGCGTCGTAGCTAATGTAGGAGCGAATCTGCGCGACATTAATCATTTGGCTATCAGCGAAGCAATTGATAACATGTTTGATGCCGAAATTCGTAGCGCTATTAATCTTGGCCTCTAATGCTGATAGAAGGCTCGATCCAAATTACGTTGCCGGATAATTGCTCCGCCCTTCGCTTTGATGGCGAGCGGCATGGGCTATCTCATTGTATGAAAGCAGTTGATTTTGTTATTGAAACACCTGCTGCACGAATTTTTTTAGAGATTAAGGATCCTTATCAGTCGGGGCGCTCTGATGTTGTACGGGCGTACACTGAAAAGCTCCTTCGAAACTCCCTGGACTCGGAGTTATGCTATAAATATAGAGATAGCTGGTTATATCTTTTTGCAGACGGCAATCAGCGAGAGCCGAGTTACTATTTCATCTTAATCGCTTTAGACGAACTCTCTTCAGACGCCCTCGTAAACAGATCGCAAAGCTTAGGGAAAAAAATACCGCTCCGTGGCCCACGCGGAGATTGGTCACGACCCTTCGTCGATCAGTGTTTTATGTTCAATCTCGAGGGCTGGAACCGTAATTTCCCCCAACTCTACGCTCGAAGGGTAACCGGTAGAACGGGTGCGCCATGACCCCGCATCAATTGTGTTCCCTGTCGGCGCCCAGGTAGACTTCGCTGCCGCCTTCCCTGAAGGTCGCGCTCATTTCCAAATATACCCTGTGGCACGCCTCGATCGCTAGGAATGTGTCCGCGCTCGCATTTTGCTTTGCGGCAAGCGTCCCTTTACCCCCGCCGGGCCTCCCCCCGGCTGGGCGGTGGCGTCGAGGTTGGCCGGGATTTGGCCGCGGGGTGGAGATCAGGAGGCGGTGAAGACAGGCCGCGGGGCGTGGGGCATCCCATCCCATGCCATCTTCGCGCAAGTGCGGCGCCGCTTCGCGTCGGCCCCTTGCGCTCGGCGGGTCTCGGCTTAGGCGCCGGCATTCGCGCTCTCTTCGCGCTGCTCCGGCGGCTGCTGCGCAGCCGGCGTCGCTGCGCTCGGGCGCTACTGCGTCGGAATCGGCGGCGGCCCTGCCGGCTGCTGCTGCTGCACGCGGGGGCCCTGGCCGGGCGGGCGGAAGCTCCAGGTGAAGGCGAGGGTGATGCGCTGGGGCGAGGTGGGGGCGAAGAGGTCGCGCGACTGGCTGGTGATGCCGGTGGTGATGCTTTCCCGGCCCTCCGAGAGGCGGAGATTCTGGACGGTGAGCACGGCCGAGAGCCGGTCGGTGATGGTGTGCGACCAGGTGATGGTGGCGAGGGCGAGAGCCTCGACCCGGGTGAAGCCGGTGTCGGTGGGGCCGAAATAGCGCAGCGTCAGGTTGAGCCGGTCAGCGCCGGCTCGCCCGTCCTGGCCGTCCTTATATTCGAGCTGGCCGGTCCCCGACCAGGTGGCGCTGTGCCGGCTCGGCAGCGGGCCGCCGGCGTCCTCATCGAGGCTCTGGTCGGAGAGGTTGGCGGTGAGCACGTAGCGCAGGCCCTCGAGGATCGGCCCGCGCGCGCTGAGCTCGGCGCCGGTCAAGGCCTGGGACCCGAAGTTGAACGGGCGGGTGACCAGCACCCCGTCCGGATTGACCTCGCCCCGGAAGGACCAGATGTCCTCGGTGATCCGCCGGAAGGCGGTGAGCTCGAGATTGTGCCGGGCCGCCTGGCCGCGCAGGCGCAGCTCGTAGCTGTCGGTTAGCTGCGGCTGGAGCAGGGGATTGCCGGCCTGGGCGGTGGTCGCGTCCTGGAAGTTCAGGGCCGGGTTGAGCAGCTGGATCGGCGGATAGGTGATGCGGCGCGAATAGCTGGCCGTGCCGGTCAGCCACGCGGCGAGCTGGCGCTCCGTGTGCAGGCTCGGGAAGATGTTGGTGGTCTCGAGGTCGGGCACGCCGGTGGTGCCGCCCAGATCATAGGCGCGGCCCTCGACGCGGACCCCGGGCATGATCGTGAAGCCGGCCAGCTCGAACTGATAGGTGGCATAGCCCGCATATTCGAACCAGCTGCCGTCGACCAGCGAGCTGGCGGCGAAGGGCGCGCCGTTGGGCAGGGTGCCGATCGCGGTCTGCCCCAGCCGGTTGGCGGTGGTGACGAATTGGGCGCCGAGCGAGAGCCGCTCGGAATTGGCGAACGGCCGCACATAATCCGCCTTCGCCGTCCAGCTCTCGTCGGACATGGTCTGCTGCTGCTCGAAGATGTTCGCCGGGCCCCCGACCGGATCGGTCGAGAACAGCCGGTCGAAATCGCCGGAGAAGCGCGCCCATTTCACCGAGGCGGTCAGCAGCTCGCCCTGCCGCGCGGTGGTGCCGCGATAGTCGAGCGCGAGATCCCGGTAGTTGAAGTTCGCGTCGTTGGCCGACAGCACGTCGGCGCTGCCGCCGGGGAGCGCGACGGCGGTCAGCGCCGAGGACCGCTCCTGGGCGAAGTCGGTATGGGCGAGGGTGCCGGTGAGGGTGAAGGTGCGGCGGTCGTCCGGCCGGTAGCTGGCCGAGCCGTTGCCGTAATAATAAAGGCCCTCGTCGACCTGATCCCCGTCCTCGCTGCTGATCGGCACCGGGCCGCCCGGCTGCAGCGCGAAGCGGTCGCGCTCGAAGCGGGCGCGCTGCTCGAAGCGGCCGTGGCCGAGATTGCCGGTGAAGGTCCAGTTGCCGGTGCCATAGGTCGGCGCGATCCGGACATCGTAGCTGCCATAGCTGCCGCCGCTCACCGTCGCCGAGCCGCCGAGGCCGTTCTGCGTGTTGCGCCGCGTGACGATGTTGACGATGCCGCCCGTGCCCTGGGCCGGGAATTGCGCGCCGGGATTGGTCATCACCTCGACCCGCTCGATCTGATTGCCCGTCATGTTGCGCAGGGTCGTCGCCGGATCGGCGACCCGCCGGCCGTCGATCAGGATCGTCGCATTGCCGGCGCCGACCAGCCGGACATTGCCGTCAGCCTGCACCTCGACGGACGGGATGCGCTCGAGGATGTCGTTGGTCGTCGCGCTCCGTGCCTCCGGCGTGTCGCGGACGAGATAGGTCTGCCGGTCGATCGAGCTCTGCTGAGCCGGCGCGGTCACCACGATGTGGTCCTGGCCGGACTCCGGCTCGGGCGCGGGCGGAGGGGAAGCGGTCGCCTGCGCCGATGCATCGGCCGCCGGCGCCATCAGGCCAAGCGCCGTGCCGGCGCACAACAGAAGCTTGCGCCTCGCTCCCCATCCTCCGATCACGCCCACACCACCCGAATTCTGTGAAAAACCGGACTGTCTATGCCCGCTAATACACCTGCCGCACAATTGATTCTTCTTGCGAATTTGATGGAAAAGCCGGGCAGGCACGAAGAGAATGCGGTGCAGTCCGTCTGGCGGGCCGGATGTGCGATATCGCACCGACAGCACAATAAGCGCATGCTCTCATCGCGGGCGCGACTCGCACCACCGGGAGGACCCACCATGATCACCGTCGATTTGGAAACGCTGCAGGCCGTCATGCCCCGGGTCGGCGGCGCCAAGGGGGCCAAGCAGGCGCGGATCGTCGCCGCGATCGCGCCGGTGCTGCAAAAGACGCTGGAGCGCTACGAGATCAGCACGCCGCTGCGCGTCGCCCATTTCCTCGCCCAGTGCGCGCACGAATCGGACGGCTTCTGCACCACCGAGGAATATGCGTCGGGCCGCGCCTATGAAGGCCGCGCCGACCTCGGCAACACCCAGGAAGGCGACGGCGTCCGCTACAAGGGCCGGGGCCTGTTCCAGCTCACCGGGCGGGCCAATTACAAGGCGTCGGGGCCGAAGGTCGGCATCCCCGACCTGGTCGACCATCCCGAGCGGGCCGCGGAGCCGGCGGTGTCGCTGCTGATCGCCTGCGAATATTGGAAGGATCGCCGGGGCGGCCTGAACAAGTTCGCCGACCGGGACGACATCATCACCATCACCAAGGCGATCAACGGCGGCCTCAACGGCCTCGACGACCGGCGGCGCTATCTCGCCAAAGCGAAGCAGGCGATGGCGCGGACGGTGGCGATCGGCATCGCTCACGGCGCGCCCGCCGGGGCCCGGCTGGTGCTCCGGCGCGGCAGCCGCAACGAGGATGTCGAGGCGCTGCAGCGCCAGCTCGTCCAGGCCGGCTACCAGATCGGCATCGACGGCGATTTCGGGCCGGGCACGGAAGCCGCGGTGCGCGCCTTCCAGGCCAAAGCGGGCCTCGGCGCCGACGGCGTCGTCGGCCCGGCGACCTGGGGCGCGCTCGACGCGGCCGCGCCGGCCAGCGCCGAAGCGACGCTCATCGCCGAGCCGAAGCTCTAGCGGCGAAGCTTCCGGGAGGGGGCTTGCGGGCGCGCCGGGGAGGCGCGCCCGCTTTTTTTGTCCGGGCGACGCGGGGGGCTGACGGTCGAGCCGGCCGCCGCCCACGCGCGCCCGCGCGCGCTTCCGCCGGTCTCCAGCTCCGTTCGGGGAACGCCCGCCCCCCGCTTCCGGGGTAATTGCTGAGCGCAATACCGGGTAAACACTACGGCGGAACCACGGCAATATCCCGGTATCAGACCCAAGTCGCGGCGTCCAGAAACGGGACATCGCGCGGCGGACGATTCGCCGCGCTCTTTCCTTAAGGGGGCCGTCATGAAGCTAACCTTCAAGCGCACCACGACATTTGTTGGCGACAGCGAAGTCATTATTTCCGGCGGCGAGGTCCAGGATCAGGATGAGGTGGACGTTACTGTTCCCGGTGCCCAGACCATGTCCGAGGACGGCACGCTCACCTTCGACGACATCGTCCCGCTCCAGAACCCGATCGAGGTCGCAGGCCACGACAACGGGCATCACTTCGTCACCGTTTCGATCGAGGACGGCGCGCTGACCGTCGGCGCGGTCGCGTCCGGGCTGGTGGTCACCGGCGAGGGCACCAACCTCCTCAGGCTCGAAGGGCCGCTATGGAAGATCAACGACGCGCTGGACGGCCTCACCTACACCCCGCCGGCCGACGCCTTCGGCCAGCGCACGCTGACCATCCATGCCGAGAAGCATGACGGCGACGTCGGCGACGGCGAGGACACCGGCACCGTCCTCATCAACATCACCGGCGTCAACGACGAACCGACCATGACCGCCACCGGCAATAACCAGATTTTCACCGAGGGCGGCCCGGCGGCCGACCTCTTCGGCGCGGTCGCCGCCTCGGCGGTCGAGGCCGGGCAGAACTTCACCTCGATGACCCTGACGGTGAGCAACGTCACCGACGGGGCCAGCGAGATCCTGTCCCTGGACGGCTCGGACGTCGCCCTGACCAACGGCAATATCGTCGCCACCGCGGCCCACGGCCTCAACGTCACGGTCGCCGTCGCCGGCAACGTCGCCACGGTCACCTTCGCCGGCGCCTCACTGAGCGCGGCCGCCCTGCAAACGCTGGTCAACAACCTGACCTACCGCAACAGCAGCCAGGACCCGACCGACGCCAACCGCGTCGTCACCATCACCCAGCTGGTCGATTCCGGGTCGAACACGGCTCCCAACGACAACAATGTCGCGCTCAGCCTCGCTTCGATCGTCAACGTCAATCCGGTCGACGACGAGCCGATTCTGGCCGCCATCGCCAACAACCCGGTCTTCACCGAGGACGGCGCCTCGGCCGACATCTTCGGCGCGGTGACCGCCTCGACGGTCGAGGCCGGGCAGAGCCTCAGCGCGATGACCCTGACGATCAGCAACGTCACCGACGGCGCCCTCGAAATCCTGTTCATCGACGGCACGCCGGTCGCGCTGATCAACGGCAATTCGGTGACGACGGGGACCAACGGCCTGGGCGTCCACGTGAGCGTCGCCGCCAACGTCGCGACATTGAGCTTCGCCGGCGCCATGCTGAGCGCGGCCCAGCTGCAGATCCTGGTCGACGGGCTGGCCTATCGCAACAACAGCTCCAACCCGACCGACGCGAACCGCGTGGTGACGATCACCCAATTGGTCGATTCCGGCTCGAACGCGGCGCCCAACGACAATGTCGCCGCGCTCGGCCTCGCCTCGACGATCAACGTCAATCCGGTCAACAACGCCCCGGCCCTGCAGAGCCTGACCGGGCTCAGCTACACCGAGAACGACCCGGCGACGATCGTCGCTCCGGGCGCGACGCTCAGCGACGTGGATTCGACGAACTTCGACGGCGGCACCCTGACCGGCGCGTTCACCGCGAACGGCACCGCCGACGACCGGCTCGAAATCCGCAACCAGGGCAGCGGCGCCGGCCAGATCGGCGTGTCCGGCAGCAATGTCAGCTACGGCGGCGTCATCATCGGCAGCTTTGCCGGCGGCGTCGGCCTCACCGATCTCGTCGTCACCTTCAACGCTTCGGCGACGGCGGCGGCGGTGGAGGCGCTGCTTCGAGACATCACTTACCGCAACGTCTCGGACGATCCCTCGCCGCTGGCGCGCACGGTCACCGGCACCGTCACCGACGGCGATGGCGGCTCGGCCCAGGGGTCCGCCACGATCAACGTCATCGCCGTGAACGACGCCGCAATCGTCCGCGACGACGCGTTGACGACGGACGAGGCGACCGCGATCGTCGGCGGCAGCCTGTTCGCCGACAACGGCAGCGGTCCCGATTCCGACCCGGACGATCCCCTCATTATCGCCGCGGTCAACGGCTCGGCCCTGGCGGTCGGCAACACGATCACGCTCGCCTCCGGAGCGCTGCTCCGGGTCAACGGCAACGGCAGCTTCAACTACGATCCGAACCACGTCTTCGACGTCACCCCCACTGCGGGATCGGGGGCGTCGAACACGCCGGCGAGCGACAGCTTCCAATATAGTCTGGCCGGCGGCGGCACCGCGACCGCGACGATCACCATAAACGGCCTGGACAGCAACGATCTGCTGCTCGACTCGGGCGCGGCGGACGTGCTGGCCGGCGGGATCGGCACCGACGTCTATATCGTCCACAATGCCAGCGATCTGGTGATCGAACTGGTCGGTCAGGGGACCAACGACACGGTGTTCAGCGCGGCGAGCTACACGCTCGCGGCGGGGAGCGAGGTCGAGACCCTGTCGACGATCAATTGGAGCGACACGGCCGCGCTCAACCTCACCGGCAACGAGTTCGGCAA
>Ga0207682_10000234_pt1 | contig 24978 bp, 25 predicted proteins | sample KBSM63metaG_FD_184332 | JGI IMG/M metagenome (GOLD analysis project Ga0207682, IMG submission 184332) | Miscanthus rhizosphere microbial communities from Kellogg Biological Station, Michigan, USA - KBS M6-3 metaG (SPAdes) (version 2) | ecosystem: Host-associated > Plants > Roots > Rhizosphere >... | reverse complement strand
CGGCCGGAATGGCGAAGCCGATGCCGACATTGCCGCCGGTCGGCGAGATCAGGGCGGTGTTGATGCCGATGACGTTGCCGGCGAGGTCGAACATCGGGCCGCCCGAATTGCCCGAATTGATCGAGGCGTCGGTCTGGATGTAGCGGTCGTAGAGGCCGGCGCCGATATTGCGGTGGAGCGCCGAGACGATGCCGGCGGTGACGGTGCCGCCGAGGCCGAACGGATTGCCGATCGCGATCACCCAGTCGCCGACCCGGACGCGGGTGGAATCGGCGAAGCGGACGAACGGCAGCGGCCGCGTCGGCGTGACCTTCAGCAAAGCGATGTCGGAGGCGACGTCGCGGCCGACCACTTCGGCCTCATATTCGGTGCGGTCGGCGAGGGTGACGGTGATCTGCTCGACCACCGCGTCGGGCCGCGCCGGCGCGACGACGTGGTTGTTGGTGACGATATAGCCGTCGGCGGAGATGATGAAGCCCGAGCCGAGCGAGCCGCCGCGCTGGGTCACCGCGCCGCCGCCCTCGTCGTCATTGCCCTGCGGCGGCGCCTCGCCGCCGAAGCGGCGGAAGAATTCCTCGAAGCCCGGCGGCAGCTGGCGGCGCTGCACCTGGACGCTCTGCCGGGTGGAGATGTTGACCACGGCCGGCTGCAGCCGCTCGGCGAGGCCGGCGAAGCTCATCGGCGCGCCGCCGGGGGCGACCGCGGCGACCGCGCCCGGCTCGTTCTGCGCGGTCTGCGCGGCGACGGGGTTGAGGGTCAGGGTGGCGGCGGCGCCGCCGAGGAGAATGGCGCCGGTGATTCCATAGACGTAACGCACTTTGTCGGTCCTTCCTAACTTCCTTCGCGCCCGGCCGGAGAGCCCTCGTCCGGCCTGGTGCCGTGGCCTGCGTCGGCATGTTCTGCCCTGCCGCAGGCTAGGCTGCGCCGCTTAACCGTTATTGAATGATCGCCCAAGCGGATTTCCTAGCGATTGCTCCTGAACTGACGCAGATAATCGTTGTTCGGCGAGAGGATGATGCTGCTGCGCCCACGCGGGCTCTCCGGCGTCCCGGGCGTCAGGAAGGTCACCTGGTAGGACTGCATCGCCCGCCAGAAATCGTAGAATTCGGGATCCTGGTTGAACGCGCCGGCATAGGTGGCCGCGGCTTCGGCGTCGGCGTCGGCGCGGATGATCTGCGCCTGCCGCTGCCCCTGGGCGCGGATGTTGCCGGCCTCCTGCTGGCGCGCGGTGCGCATCCGGTCATAGGCGGAATCGAGTGTCGCGCCCTCCGGGAGATCGGCGCGCTTGATCCGGACGTCGACGATCTGCGCGCCATATTGGATGGCGACCCGGTTCAACGCTTCCTTGATATTTTCCATCATCTGCCCGCGCTCGGGGCTCAGCAGCGCGGCGAACGGTCGGCGGCCGAGCTCGTTGCGAAGCGCCGAGGCGAGGATCGGCTTCAGCTGCTCGCTGACCCGCTCCTCGGTCCGCGCCGACATGTACATGCGCAAGGGGTCGACGACCCGATAGCGGGCGAAGGCGTCGACCTGAAGGCGCAGCTGGTCGTTGGAGATGACCTGCTGGTTCTCCATCTCGAGCGACTGGATGCGCTTGTCGATCCAGACGATCTGGTCGACGAACGGCATGCGCACGGCCAGGCCGGCGCCGGTCTGCCCGAAATCCTCGTTGGGCCGGTATTTGTTGAGGATTCGCTGCGGCTGGCCGAAGCGCACGACCACCGCCTGCTTGGTCTCGGGCACGATCGCGAAGGTGCTTGCGACCAGGATCAGCAACAGCAGGGCGAGGATCCCGAGCGCGATCGGGTGACGGAGGGTGGAGATCATCGGGCCTGTCCTTGCGCCTCGGGCTGCCGCCGCGGCTGCAATGCGGGCAGCGGCAGATAGGGGGTGACCCCGGGCGCCTCGATCACCGTCGTGTCGACCTGGGAGAGGATCCGCTCCATCGTCTCGTAATAGAGGCGCCGCCGGGTGACGTCGGGCGCGGCGCGATACTGGGCGTAGATCTTCTCGAATTCCGCGGCGCTGCCCTCGGCGCGGGCGGTCTGCTGGAGCGCATAGGCGCGCGCCTGGTTGATCGCGCTCTGCGCCTGCTGCTGGGCGGCCGAGACGTCGAGGAAGGCGTCGTTCACCGCCGCGGGCGGCACCGACTGGTTGATCGACACGCTCTGGATCTGCACGCCCGAGCCGTAATCGTCGAGCAATTGCTGCATACTGTCCTGCACCCGCCGGCCGATCTCGGCGCGGCCCGCGCCGAGCGCGTCGTCGAGGCTGACCCGGGCGAGCACCGCGCGCATCGCGCTTTCGGCGACCTCCTGGATGGTCTGGTCGGGATTGGCGATCTGGAACAGGTAGCGCTCGGGGTTCTTGATGTTCCAGCGCACCGTGTAGGCGAGGTTCACGACATTCTGGTCGCCGGTGAGGATCAGGTTCTCGGTCTGGCCGTTCGGGATGGTCAGGTCGCGGATCTCCTCGACGTCGATCACCTCCACGCTGCTGATCGGCCAGGGCATGGTGAAGCCGAGGCCCGGCCCGAGCGTTCGTGAATAATAGCCCAAAGTGGTGACCACGCCGCGCTCGCGCGAGTTGATCTGGTGGGTCGTCGTCCAGAACAGCCAGATCAGCACGAACGCGATCAGCCCGTAGAGCCAGTAAGGCCGGCCGCCGCGCGGGAAGCCGGTGCCGAGCCGGTCGCGGCTCTTCCTCAGGAACTCGTCGAACGGATTGGGCCCGCCCTCGGCGCGCGGCCCGGGCTTCCTGCGCCGGGGACCCCAGGGATTGCGCGGCCCGTCGCCGCCCGAGCCGCCGTCGTCGCCGCCGGAGCCCCAGGGGCCGCCTCGATTGTCGCTCAACACGGCGCCGAGGCGTCGGCCCCACCCGAAAATTCGTCTCATGACGCTCTTATAGGAACGGCCTCGGCGGAAAAACAGTGCCAAGCCGCCAAGCATTGCCTATCGGCAGGCCGATGAGTGACGAGACTGAGCGGCTGGAAGCGGTGCTGGCGGCGGTAAGCGGCCTCGAAGGCCGGGTGGCGATGGCCCGGGTGAAGGAGGGCGTCGCCACGGTGATGCTCGACGCGACCGGCCTTTCCGCCGAGCAGCGCGCCGGGCTGGAGCGGCTGGTGCGCGCCGCCACCGTCGCGCTGCCGGGCGTCGCCGACACCCGGGTGGCGATGACCGCCGAGAAGGTGCGGCGCACCATCGTCGCGATCGGCTCCGGCAAGGGCGGCGTCGGTAAATCCACCGTGTCGGCCAATATCGCGGTCGCGCTGGGCCGGATGGGCAAGAAGGTCGGCCTGATCGACGCCGACATCTACGGTCCGTCCCAGCCTCGGATCATGGGCAATGCTTCGCGGCCCGAGCTCGCCGACCAGCAGATCGTGCCGGTCCCGACCCACGGCGTGCGCATGCTCTCGATCGGCCAGCTGATCGAGCCGGGCACCGCCGTCGCCTGGCGCGGGCCGATGACGGCGAGCGCGCTGACCAGCCTGATGGAAGGCGATTGGGGCGATTGCGAGCTGCTGGTCGTCGATCTGCCGCCCGGCACCGGCGACGTCCAGATGACCCTGATCCAGAAATGGAAGCCGGCCGGCGCGGTGATCGTCTCGACCCCGCAGGACCTGTCGCTGATGGACGCGACCCGCGCCATCGACATGTTCCGCAAGATGGACGTGCCCGTCATCGGCCTGATCGAGAACATGGCCGGCTATGCCTGCCCGCATTGCGGCGAGGAGAGCGACCCGTTCGGCAGCGGCGGCGCCGAGGCGGCCGCCGGGGTGATGAGCATCCCCTTCCTCGGCCGCATCCCGTTGCGCACGAGCATCCGCCAGGCCTCCGACGCCGGCACCCCGCCTGCGGCGGGCGAAGGCGAGGAGGCGGAGATTTTCCGGGCGCTGGCGGAGAAACTGCTGGCGCAATTGGTTGGATAAACTCGTCATCCCGGCGAAGGCCGGGATCTCAGGCCGGAAGACACGGCGCGCTTCATTGAGACCCCGGCCTTCGCCGGGGTGACGATAAGGGAGTAGGACATGCCGCTCACCCGTGACGAAGACATCTACGCTCTGCTCGCCGAGACCCGCACCATCGCGATGATCGGCGCCTCGGACCGGCCCGACCGGCCGAGCTACGGCGTGATGGCCTACCTCCAGAGCCGCGGCTATCGGGTGCTGCCGGTCAACCCGCAGCTCACCGGCGAGCACGTCCACGGCGAATATGTCTGGCGCGAGCTGGCCCAGATCGGCGAGCCGATCGACATGGTCGACATCTTCCGCCGGCCGCTGGCGGCGGGCGAGGCGGTGGACGAAGCGATCGCGGCCGGCGCCAAATCGGTCTGGCTGCAGATCGGCGTGATCAACGAGGACGCCGCCGCCCGCGCCGAGGCCGCCCGCCTGAAGGTGGTGATGAACCGCTGCCCGAAGATCGAAATCCCGCGTTTGGGGGTGCCGAAGATCGAAGGCTGAGCCCCAGGAGTCATCCCGGCGAAGGCCGGGACCCATGAACTCTGAGATTTGGAAGCGGGCAATCACGGCATCGCTTGTCCTCGAAGGCGGGTGTTCATGGGTCCCGGCCTTCGCCGGGATGACTCTGTACTAGCCGGGGCTGGACAGAATCCTTTCTCCCCGTCCATCCTCCGCCCGCGGCAGGGAGCCGCGATCTTGGGGGCGGGCATGGATTTCTTCAGTATTCGCAACGCCTGGCGCCATGGCGTCAACTTCCTGTCGGGCCGGATGCTGCATCACACCATCATCCTGCTCGGGCTCGGCATCATCCCCGCTTACTGCCTGCCGCTCCTGCTCGGACCGTCGCCCGCGCCCGCGGAGCCGGGCCCCTTGCTCATCGCCCAGGACGATTTCGGCGCGACGCCCGCCGGCGGCATGGCCGCCGCCCTCGTCATGGCGCTCGGTTTCGTCCTGCAGACCGCGAGCTATTTCGCCTCCTGGCGGCGGGGGCTGGGCCCGAGCCGGTCGCTCGGCGGGGCGATCGGCTTCGGCTTGCTCGCCGGGCTGCTGGTGGCGATCCTCTGGGCCGCGCTGTTCGCCGCCGCTTGGTTCGCGTCGAGCCGGATCGGCGCGGTCGGCGCCTGGCTGCTCGGCATCCTGGTCTTTCTGATCCCGCTCGCCGCCGCCTTCGCAATCTTCCACACCCTGTTCGCGGCGACGGTGGCGATCGGTCTCGCGACGGCGCTCATCCTCGCCATGGTCTTCGGGGCGCTGATGGGCGACATCGGCTTCGCCGCGACCCTGGTCGGCGGCAGCGGCATGGTCACGGTGGTCCTGCTGGTGATGAGCGCGATCCTGCTGTGGCTGGCCGCCCGGTTCAGCTGCACCACCTCGGTCATGGCCGATCGGCGAAGCTTCAACCTGATCGGCGCGATGCGGGAATCCTGGCGCCTGACGATCGACGAGCAGTGGGTGATCGTGCGCTATCTGGGGCTGATCGCCTTCGCCCTGACGCTGCTCGTCATCGGGATCGCCGCGCTCGCCGGCATCGGGGTGAGAGCCTTCGTCGAAGGCGGCGCCCTGCCCGATGGCGGAAGCGTCGCCGGCGCCCTGATCGGCATGGCGGTCAGCCTGCCGCTGGCCTTCCTGGCCGTCATGGTTCCCGCCGGCATCTACCGCGAGCTGGACCAGGGCGCGATGACGGCGGAGGTCTTCGCCTAGGGCCCGTCCCCATAGCCGGCAACGGTCCCAAAGGCGGGCGAAAGCCGCGGGCACGCCCTCAAACGCTCGAGGGGCCGGGGCGCCGAAATTCCGCAGCCCTCACCCGCCGGCGGGACGATGGTTCTCATTCTCGTTCACCTGTCAAAGAGCCGGACGCGCAAGGATCGCGAGTCCTGGGAACATTAGAGGAACAGATGGAACAGATCAAGAACAACCTGATCCGGATCGGACTCCGATCCGGTCAGTTCGCCCGCCGCATCACCTGCGCGGCGGCCAGCTGCGTTGCGGGATGCGCCTGCGAATCCTCGGGCAGCAGCACCCGCACCCGGCGGTTGGCGAAATCGACCGAGACCCGGTCGAACAGCCTGAGCGCGTCCATGCCGAGCAGCAGGGCCGGCCGGTCGGTCAGCTGCAGCTGGCGGAACGGGTGGACGTCGGCGAAGGCGATCGGCAGGTCGCGGATGTCGATCCCCCCGATCCGGATCAGCCGGGTATGGCCGTATTCCGCCTCGACGGTGCCGCCGGTGATGCTGGTCAGCTGGATCGGCTGGAGCACGCCCAGCCGGCGGCGGCGCTGGAGGCGGTCGCGAAGCACGGAATTGGCGACCGAGACCTGCGAGCCGGTGTCGATGATCACCCAGACCCGCTCCTCGTCGACATAGGCGTCGACCAGCACGAGCCGGCCGAAGATGCGGCGGCCGGTGACCACGATCGAGCCGGCCGGCCAATGCCGCTCGGCCCGGCGCGAGGGGCTGATCGTCATCTCCTCGCGCGCGAAATCGAAGACCACGCGCTGCTGGCGAAGGCTGTCGACGCCGAGCAGGCCGGAAGCGCCGAGATTGGTCCGGGCGAGCGCCGGCGCCTCGATCCCGTTCACGGTGCGCTGGCCGACCCTCAGGCCCGGCAGGACCACGGTCGGGATCCGGCTGACCTCGGTCATCGAGTGGACGATCGTGTCCCGGCCCGGCCTCAGCTCCAATTCGCGGGCCAGCTCGCGCGAGATCACGGTGCGCTCGGCGCCGGTGTCGACGATGAACGGATAGGGACCCGAATCGCCGATGCCGACCTGCACGGTCATCCGCTCGGTCATGTCGGGGGTGTAGCCGAGCGTTTCGGCCTGGCCTTGGTCGGGCAGCCGCGTGCCGGTCTCGACGGGCGTGGACGGAGTGGGCTGCTCCTGGCCCTGCAGCGGCGATGCCAGCGCCATCGCGGCCGCGATCCCGGCATACCAAAAAGGTGACGGCTTGCTGCGCATCGGAACATCCTTCCTCTCGGCTGCGAGGATAAAGCAATTCCGGCGGGAAGGCGAACGCCCGTTTCGACGAACGGCGTCCCCGCTTAGACGACGGCCATCGCCCGTTCGCGCAGGCGCTCCACGGCGGCGGCGTGGATGCCGGGGGTGGCGACGAGCACGCCGAACGCCTCGCCCGAGGCGGTGTTGAAGGCGAGCGGCTGTCCCAAAGCGCCGCTGACCGTCGCGCCCGCTTCCTCGGCGATCAAGGCGGCGGCGGCGATGTCCCACTCGAAGCCCCAGCGCAAGGTCGCCACCAGGTCGGCCTCGCCGGCCGCGACCAGGGCGATCCGAAGCGCGATCGAATTGGGCTTTTCGACGGAGACGAGATCACCGTCGACCCTGGGCAGCTGATCGGCCGGAACCCGGGCGCCGGCCAGCTCGGCGCGCGGGCTGACCCGGAGCGGAACGCCGTTGCGCCGGCTGCCTTCGCCGCGGGCCGCGGTCCACAGCTCGGCGCGCTTCGGCGCCGCCAGCACGCCGAGCACCGGCACCCGGTCCTCGACCAGGGCGACCGAGACGCACCAGCCCGGCCGGTCGCGCAGATAGTCGCGGGTGCCGTCGATCGGGTCGACGACCCAGAGCCGGGGCCGCTCGATCCGGTCGGATTCGTCGCTTGTCTCCTCGGAAAGCCAGCCGGCCTCGGGATCGAGCGCGGAAAGCTCGCGCTTCAGGAAGGCGTCGACCTCGAGGTCGATGTCGCAGACCGGATGGCCGGGAACCTTTTCCCACCTTTTGTAATCGGTGCCGCAGCGCGAGGCGGCGATCCGGCCCGCTTCCTCGGTGATCCTGGCGAGCTGCTCAAGCACCGGCGACCATCACCCCTTCCACCCGCAAGGTGGGAACGTTCACCGACCGGCGATGCTCCAGGTCGCTCGCCGGCCGAAGCGTCCGGAACATGTCGAGGATGTTGCCGGCGATGGTGATCTCGGCGGCCGGCCCGGCCAGCGCGCCATTCTCGATGATGAAGCCGGAAGCGCCGCGGCTATAATCGCCGGTGACGGCATTGAAGCCCTGGCCGATCAGCTCGGTGACGTAGAGGCCGCGGCCGATGTCGGCGATCAGCTCGGCCGGGCTGAGCGTGCCCGCCTCCAGATGGACGTTGGTGGCGCCCGCCCCAGGCGCGCCGCCGATGCCCCGGGTGGCGTGGCCGCTCGTCGTCAGCCCCAATTGCCGGGCCGAAGCGCTGTTCAGCAGCCAGCCCGTGATCCGGCCCGAATCGACGAGGCGCGTCGCGGCCGTCGCCACCCCCTCGCCGTCGAACGGCTTGGAGCGAAGGCCGCGCCGGCGGTGCGGATCGTCGACGACGACGATCTCCTCGGCGAAGATCGCCTCCGCTTCGCGGCCGAGCAGAAAGCTGGTCTTGCGGGCGATCGCGGGACCGGTCATCGCGCCGAGCAGATGGCCGATTAGGCTGCCGCCGACGCGCGGATCGAACACGATGGGCATCGCGCCGCTGGCGAGCTTGCCGGGATCGAGGCGCCTGACGGTCCGCTCGGCGGCGAGCCGGCCGATCGCCTCGGGTGCGTCGAGATCGGCATAATGGCGGACGCTGTGGCTGGCATGGTCGCGCTGCATCTCGCCGCCGGTGCCGGCGATGACGCTCGCCGCGCCCGAATAGCCGCTGGTCGTATAGCCGCGGACGAAGCCGTGGCTGGTGGCGAGCGCGACCACGGTTCGCCCGGCGCTGACGCCGGCGCCTTCGCTGTTGGTGATGCCGGGAACCGAACGCGCCGCTTCCTCGATCGCCAGCGCCTGCGCCTTGAGGGCCACCGGCGAGGGATCGGCGCCGTCGTCCGCTTCGAGGTCCGGCGCGCCGCCCCGGTAGAGCCGGTCCTGGGGGGCGAGTCCGGCATAGGGATCCTCGGGCGCCTCGCGCGCCATCGCGGCGGCGCGCTCGACCAGCGCCGCGAGCGCATCGGCCGACAGATCGGAGGAGGAGACGCTGGCCGAGCGGCTGCCGGCGAAGAAGCGAAGCCCGATCTCCTCGCCCTCGGAGCGGGTCACGTCCTCCAGCTCGCCCAGCCTGACCTGCACCTCGGTCGCCGAATCGCCGATATAGAGGACGTCGGCGGCATCCGCCCCGGCCCTGCGCGCGGCCTCGATCAGGGCGGCCGCGCGCCCTTCGGCTTCACTCACACTCAGCATCGGCGCGACGTAGAGCCTCGCCCGGCAAAAGCAACCGTCGGGGACCCCTAGGCGGTGCCGACGACGTAGCAGGCGGCGAACATCAGCAGGCCGGCGAAGCGGTTGGAACGGAACTTGGCAAGCGCATCCGCGCCGTCCTCAGGCTTCAGCGCGGCCGCTTGCCAGAGCAAGTGAAGCGCCACCGGCACCAGTCCAAGCAAGGCGAACCATTCGATCCGCACCGCATGGATCGCCGCCGCCCAGAGCGCCAGCGCAAGGAGGTAGCAAATCGCGATCCCCAGCCGCGCGTGCCGTCCCAGCGCCAGCGCCGAGGATTTGACTCCGACCAAAGCGTCGTCCTCCTTGTCCTGAAGCGCGTAGATCGTGTCGTAGCCGATCACCCAGAACACCGCGCCGCCCCAGAGCAGGAGCGCCGGCGCCTCGATCTCGCCGGTCACCGCGGGCCACCCAACCAGGGCCGCCCAGGAGAAGACCAGCCCGAGCCAGGCCTGCGGCCACCAGGTGATCCGCTTCATGAACGGATAAGCGGCGACCAGGGCGAGACTCGCCAGCGCCACGAGCTGCGCCATGCGCTCGAGCTGCAACAGCACGGCCAGCCCGATCAGGCCCGTCGCGGCCAGCAGCGCCCAGGCGCCGGTCAGCGAGACCCGCCCGCTCGCCAGCGGCCTCAGCCGGGTCCGCTCCACCTTGGCGTCCAGATCCCGATCGACGATGTCGTTATAGACGCAGCCGGCGCTACGCATCGCCCAGGCGCCGAGCGCCAGCCAGGCGATCAACGCCCAGCCATGCTTGCCCATCCCGGCCAGGGCCACTGCCCAGGCGCCCGGCCAGAACAGCAGCCAGGCGCCGATCGGCCGGTCGAGCCGGATCAGCGATGCATAAGGCCGCACGGCCGGCGGCAGCGCCCCGATCAGGCCGCGCCGCTCGCTGTCGGGGACGATGTCGCTGTCGCTGGCCACGGCCCAACCCTTGCCGTAACGGGAGCCATGGTCGCAACCCCCGCCTGGCCGCCCAAGAGCTTGCCGCGCTTGTTCGTGGGCGAGGAACTCTCGCGGGGCCGGAGCGTGACGGTGGATGGCACCTATCTCGGCGCGGTCCTCCGCCTCGGCTCCGGCGACAAGGTCAAATTGTTCGACGACCGCACCGGCGAATGGCTCGCCGAGATCGCGGAAGCCGGCAAGAAGCGTTCCACCCTCACCATTCTCGAACCGCTGCGCGACCGGGAAACCGTCCCCGACCTCTGGCTCCTGTTCGCCCCGATCAAGCGCGGGCGGATCGATTGGCTGATCGAAAAAGCGACCGAGCTGGGCGTAGCGCGCCTGGCGGCGGTGATCACGCGGCGGACGATCGTCGACCGGCTCAACCTCGATCGCCTTCGCGCCCATGCGATCGAAGCGGCGGAGCAATGCGAACGGACGGCGCTCCCCGAGCTGGCCGAGCCGCGCAAGCTCGACGCGGTGCTGAAGGACTGGCCGGCTGAGCGCATCCTCTATTTCGCCGACGAGAGCGGCGGCGAACCCTTTGCCGCGGTCCCGGGCTCAGCCGCGATCCTGATCGGCCCCGAAGGCGGCTTCACCGACGAGGAACGCGCTGCGATCCGTGCTCTCCCCCAGGCCCGTCCGATCTCGCTTGGCCCGCGCATCCTTCGCGCCGACACCGCCGCGCTCGCCGCGATCAGCCTGTGGATGGCCGCGGCGGGGGACTGGCGGAGCGGGCATTCGCGCGGCTAAGGGCCGATTATGACCACGCGCACCGAAACGGGCGGCAAGGGCGAGCGGCCGATCGAGAGCCGCGAGGATCTGCTCGCCACCTTCGCCAGGGGCGAGAAACCGGCCGAGCGCTGGACGATCGGCACCGAGCACGAGAAGTTCGTCTTCCGCTGCGCCGATCACGGCGCGCCTTCCTATGACGAACCCGGCGGCATCCGCGATCTCCTTGGCGAGATGACCGCCTTCGGCTGGCAGCCGGTGATCGAGAACGGCAACGTCATCGCCCTGACCGGCCCGGACGGCGCGATCAGCCTGGAGCCCGCCGGCCAGCTCGAGCTCTCGGGCGCGCAGCGCGAGCATCTGCACCAGACCTGCCAGGAGGCCGGCCGCCACCTCAACCAGGCCAAGGCGGTCGGCGAGAAGCTCGGCCTGTGCTTCCTCGGCCTCGGCATGTGGCCGGACAAGAAGCGCTCGGACCTGCCGGTCATGCCCAAGGGCCGCTACGCGATCATGCTCAACTACATGCCGAAGGTCGGCAGCCTCGGCCTCGACATGATGCTCCGCACCTGCACCATCCAGGTCAATCTCGATTATGCCTCCGAGGCCGACATGGCCAAGAAGTTCCAGGTCGGCCTGGCGCTGCAGCCGCTCGCCACCGCCCTGTTCGCCAACTCGCCGTTCACCGAAGGCAAGCCGAACGGCTTCCTCTCCTTCCGAAGCCATATCTGGTCGGACACCGACGCCGACCGTACCGGCATGCTGCCCTTCGTTTTCGAGGACGGCTTCGGCTACGAGCGCTATCTCGATTATGCGCTCGATGTGCCGATGTACTTCGTCTACCGCGACGGCCATTATATCGACGTCGCCGGCCGCTCGTTCCGCGACTTCCTCGACGGCCGCCTGCCGGAGCTGCCCGGCGAGAAGCCGCTTATCTCCGACTTCACCGACCATCTCTCCACTATCTTCCCCGAGGTCCGCCTCAAAAGCTTCTTGGAGATGCGCGGCGCCGACGGCGGCCCGTGGAGCCGGATCTGCGCCCTGCCCGCGCTCTGGGTCGGCCTGCTCTACGACCAGAGTGCGCTCGACGCGGCTTGGGATGAGGTCAGGGGCTGGAGCCTCGAAGAGCGCCAGCGTCTGCGCGACTCCGTCCCTAAACTGGGCCTGAACGCCGAAACGCCGCGCGGCGAGACGCTGGGCGAGCTTGGCAAGCGCATCCTCGCCATCGCCGAGGCCGGGCTCAACGCGCGCGGCCGCCTCAACAGCTCCGGCGACAATGAATCCGGCTTCCTCGATCCGCTGCGCGAAGTGCTGGCCTCCGGCAAGACGCCCGCCGAACGATTGCTCGATCGCTATCATGGCGAGTGGCAAGGTGACATAAGCCGGATCTACGGGGAGGAGAGCTTCTGACCCCCTCCCCGTCATTCCAGCGAAAGCTGGAATCTCACTCCTTTTCCGGAGGCGGGATGGTCGCGAAGACAAGGGATTCCAGCCTTCGCTGGAATGACGGGAGGATCTGAGGATGCATGACCTGTTGCAGTCCGGACGCCGCACTCTCTATCCGGCGATCGAGCCCTACGAGACCGGCCGGCTCGACGTCGGCGACGGCCACAGCCTCTATTGGGAGCGTTGCGGCACGAAGGGCGGCAAGCCGGTGGTGATGCTCCACGGCGGCCCCGGCGCCGGCTGCAGCCCTGAGCATCGCCGCCAGTTCGATCCCGCGAAATACGACATCTTCCTGTTCGACCAGCGCGGCTGCGGCCGCTCCACGCCCCATGCCTCGCTCGAGGCGAACACGACCTGGCACCTGGTCGAGGATATCGAGCGGCTGCGCGAAATGGCCGGGCATGAAAGCTGGATGGTGTTCGGCGGCTCCTGGGGCTCGACCCTGGCGCTCGCTTACGCCCAGGCTCATCCCGAGCGGGCCACCGAGCTGGTGCTGCGCGGCATCTTCATGTTCCGCCGGACCGAGCTCGACTGGCTCTACCACTATGGCGCCTCCGAAATCTTCCCCGACAAATGGGAGGAGTTCCTTGCCCCGATCCCGGAGGCGGAGCGCGGAAACCTCGTGGCCGCCTATCACCGCCGGCTCACCGGTGACGATCCGGCCGAACAGCTGGCCGCCGCCAAGGCGTGGAGCAAGTGGGAAGCGGAAACGGTCACCCTGCTGCCCGACCCCCACGTGATCGAGGAGCATACCAGCGACGATTTCGCCATCGCCATCGCCCGCATCGAAAATCACTACATGATCAACCAGGGCTGGCTCGACGAAGGGCAGCTGCTTCGCGGCGCCGAAAAGCTGCGCGGAATTCCCGGCGTGATCGTCCAGGGCCGCTACGATTGCTGCACGCCGCCGTCGGCCGCCTGGGATTTGAAGCGCGCCTGGCCGGAGGCGGAGCTGAACATCGTCCCGGACGGCGGCCACCTGTTCAGCGAGCCGGGCATTCTCGACGGCCTGATCCGCGCCACCGACCGGTTCGCCTGTTAATAATCCATTCACCGCAATAATTGCACGACTCATCGTACTGCGGGCTTAGCTGTCAGGGATGAAAGGGACGTCACATGCGAATTTTCTCGGGGACAATATCGATCGCGGCGACCGCCGCGGCGTTGCTCGCCGCGACCTCGGCTTCGGCCCAGGTCTCCGCCGCTCGGCCCTGGTCGGTCGAAGGCGCGATCGAGGATGGTGATCGCCAGGACGGCGAGCGCCGCTACGACGAGCATCGCGTCCGGCTCGAAGCGGGACGCCGCTACCGCCTGACCGCCAATTCGGCGGCGTTCGATCCCACCCTGAAGCTCTATGCGCCGGGCTTGTCCGAGACCGTCGCCGAGAATGACGATTCCGGCGAAAGCCTCAATTCGCGGATCATCTACGTGCCCGAAAATGCCGGCAGCTATACGTTGAGGGTCGGGTCCTTCGCGGCCGACGGCCGCGGCGCCTATACGCTCCGCGCCGAATTGCTGCCGCCGCTGCCGCCCGCGACGCCGATCCAGCTGGCGCCCCGGACCACGACCTGGACCTCGTTCGAGGGCACGCTGACCGCCGACGATCCCGAAATGAGCGGCACCCATGGCGACGATTACCGCTTCTTCCTGGCCGAAGGCGAGGAAGTGATCATCCGCGCCGACGCCACCTTCGACACCGTCGTCTCGCTCTACCGCGCCGCCGATCGCGACGGCGACCCGATCGCCAGCGACGACGACGGCGGCGGCGGGCTCAATTCGATGCTTCGCTACCGGGCGGATGCCGCGGGCGAATATGTGATTCGGGTCACCGCGCTCGGCGACGGCACCGGCCCCTACCGGCTGCGCATCGGGCAATAAGGCCTATTCGGCTGCGATGGGCTCGGGCGGCCGGGTCCATCGCGGCTTCAGCCGGCCGAGCAGCCGCGGGATCGGGCCGTTGCGCTCCATCCAGGCGGCATAATCCTGATAGGCCGGATCCTCCGAGAGGTGCCGCTCCTCGGTCCGTGCGCGCCAGTAATAGACGCCGCTGACCATGGCGAGCACCGCGGTGTTGCGGATCATGTCGACCGGCGAGCCGGTGGTCGCGAGGAAAGGCAGCACCGCGCTCCACCAGAACAGATTCTTGGCAAGATAAGCGGGGTGCTTGCTCCAGGCATAAGGGCCGTGCGTCAGGATGCCGCGGTGGGTGAGGTTCGAGAAACGCAACCCGAAGGCGACCGTCGCCCAGGCGTAGATGCCGGTGAGCAGGACCAGCCAGGCGCCCATCAGCGCCGTCGCCAGCGGATAATTTTCGAGCCAGAAGGTCCAACCGCCCGGGCCGGCCGTGCCCGGATGGTAATCGAGCGGCCCGCCCTCGCCCATCAGGATGAACGGCGGGTAGCAGATCAGGGCCGCCGCCCAGCCCGCCGCATAGGGATTGGCGGTGCGGATATGGGCGTCGAGCGGCTTCATCGTCAGCACGTAGCCGACCGTGGCGAAGACCACGTCGATCATGAACATCGCGCTGATCAGCCAGAAGGCGAGCTCGACCGGGCTCGACGCGATCGCCGCGGAATCGACCCGGATCGTCTCCCCCCAATTGCCCGGCACGATCGAGATCATGAAGGCGAGGAAGAAACCCTTCACCGCCCAGGCGCGGAGGAAATGGTGGATCTCGGTCCGGTCCGCCAAATCGGCGCGGCCGATCAGCAGCTGCCCGAAATGCCAGGCGCCGTCCCTGGGCTGCTTCAGCCGCCGGTCGAGCCAGAGCAGATAGGGAATCGACAGGACCAGCATGGGCACGATCGCGGCGCCGAGCACGTACATCGAGAATAGATAGGCGCCGCCCCAATAGAAGCGGGCGATGCAATAGAGGCTGCCGATCACCGCCCAGATGCCCCATAGACCGGCGATCTTGGCGAGGCTGATGTCCGCGATTTCCTTGAGCGGCCGCGGCGGACCGTCCCAGTCGATCCCGGTCGAGGGATTGCGATGCACCTTGTCGACGAAGACCGACCACAAAACCATCGGCACGCCGCAGGCGAGCAAGGCGGTCAGGCCGGCGAGCGGCCCTTCCATCCCGTAAGCGCGCGCCGCCGCCGTCCACGCGAACAGGCCGGCGAGGCCGACGATGCCGACCATATTGCTGACCGCCGATTTCGGCCGCGGATCGTAAGCGGCGGCGTGGATCTTGATGTCGGGAGCGAGCGGCGCGTTCATGGGCAGGGGCTTAGTGGAAACTGGTAAGCAAGCCGTGAACGACCGCCCCTCTCCGCTGCGGCGATATCGGGGGTGGGGGTAAGCAATTCTTAAAACCATTTGTGGGCAAAAGCGCAAACAAGAAGAGAGCATTAGCTCTGAAGAGGACGATCGGATGCTTGCCGAGGACAGAGTAGAGGAAACCGGCTTCTCGTTTTCGAGCCTCGTGCCGATGCCGCCCGAGCGTCGGCAGGACGAACGTTTTCTCAAAATCCTGCGGGTCGGGACTTTGATCGTCGACGGCCGCCGCGAGCTCTGCCTGATCCGCAACATCTCGGCCGGCGGGGTGATGGCCCATGTCTATTCGACGCTGAACAAGGGCGGCCGGGTCGCCATCGAATTCAAGGCGCATCAGCCGGTCGGCGGCCGCATCGTCTGGGTCAGCGAGGCCAATGTCGGCATCCAGTTCGACGCGCAAATGGACGTCGCCGAGTTGCTCGCCAATCCGGCGGTGCTCGACAATGGCTGGCGGCCGCGCACGCCGCGGGTCGAGATCGACCGGATGGCGACCCTGCGCGCCGGCGCGCGGACCTGGTGGGTGCACGCCCGCGACATCTCGCAGAACGGGGTCAAGGTCGAAACCGACCAGCCGCCCGAGGCCGACGCGGAGGTGGTGTTGACCCTGGAGGGCTTCCGGCCGCTGCACGGCGTGGTGCGCTGGAGCGGCGAGGATGCCTGCGGCATCTCGTTCAACACGCCGATCCCGTTCCACGATTTGATCGACTGGCTCAAGCAGGCGGCCTGAGCCCCAAATCCTGATCCGTTCCCAGTTCGCGGAAGGCGAGCGAGCGCAGGAACAAGGTCTCGCCCGTCGTCCAATCCTGGCGCAGCAGCTTCTCGTCGCTGAGGTCGGCGTCGAGCCATTGCCGGATCAGCCGCCGAAGCGCCCAGCGCCGGCCGCCTTGTGCCTGACGATAGGCCATCACCGCCGCGGCGCCGGTCCAGGGCGAGGTCGGATGCCGGTAATCGTCGAAGAAGCGGCCGCCGTTGGTCAGCGGGATATAGGCGCCCGAGGCGAATTGCTCCGGGGGCGGCGGCAGCTCGCCGACCGAGCGGATGAAGGCCGCGGCCGCGTTGCTCGTCTGCGAACCGCCGGCAAGCCGGGTCGCGACCGTGGCCATCGCCGCAAAGACGATATTTTCCGTCCGCCGATCGTTATTGGGGTAATCGGACCAGGCCGCGCCGTCCGCCGGGCCGCGGTTGAGCCAGGCCACCGACCGGCGCAGCGCGGCATCGACGCGACCACGCAAAGCGGGCGGGACGATGCCGGCGCGTCGCGCCTCGGCGAGCGCGATGGCGAGCAAAGCGGTCGGGTGGACCGCCGCATTCTCGTTCTCGCGCACCGCGTTGAAGCTGATCGTCCACCATCCCTCGGGATGCTGGGCGTTGAGAATCGTCTCGTAGAGGCGCGGCGGCGCGGCATGGCGAAGCCGCGCCGCGGCGAGGATCACCCAGGCATTGCCGACCGCGTGCGGGATATTGTCCGAATAATAGCAGCCGCATTCGGCATTCTCGACCCGGCGCAGATAATCGAAATAGCGTCCGGCCAGGTCGCGGCTCTCGGCGGGCGCGGCGGCGAGCAGCTGCCCCGCGCCCCAGGCCCAGCTCGAGCCGAGCAGCTCGCGGTCGCCGGACAGCGAATTTTCCGCGCTCCGCGCCACCCGCTCGCGGGCCAGCGCCTCGGATTCGATCGAGCGCCGCAGCTGCTCCTGCGCCACCGGCGGCGCGTCGGGGTCGAGCATGAACATCAGCCGCTCGCCGGTGAAGAACAGGGCGACGGCGACGAGCAAGACGGCGAGGCCGAGGCCGACGGCCAGCTTGCGGCGGCTCTTGCGCTTTCTCGGCGTTCCCGGCGCCTCGCCGCCGGCGCCGATCCGGGCCCGCACCTCGTCGAGGAACTTGGCCTTGACCACGTTGAACTCGCGCTGCGTCCGGCCGATCTTCAGCGCCTGCACCATGAACAGGCCCATCGGGAAGTCGGTCGGGGCAAGCTCGTCGACCATCAGGGGCAACAGCTTTTCGGTGTCGCGGCCGATGATCGCCTCGTGGCGGACGTTGGGCGAGGCGACGCTCGCCTTGGTCCACAACGCCACCACCAGCCGCGCCCCGGTCAGCTGCTCGCGGATCCAGCTGTCCCAATCCTGGCCGGCCGGCGTCGCCTGATCCCAGAATACGCCGTAGCCCGCCTCGACCAGCGCGTCGCGCACGCGTTCGGCCACCGCCCGGTCCTTGCTCGAATAAGAGATGAAGATGTCGGTCAGGCCGTGTCCTCCCTCTCGGCAGCCGATGCCTAACCGAGGCCCGGAAGGATTGCCAGCCGCCCCGCGGCGGCTTGAGAATCGCGAGGAGCGCGATAAGCTGTTTCGGGCGAGACGGTTTGGGGAACGAGGCCATGACAAGGTTCGGACGGGGAATTGCAGCTCTCATTTTGGCGGGCGCGCTCGGCGGCGGTTCGACCGCCCTCGCGCAGTCCACTGTTTCCCTTGTGGTGGAGCCGGCGCCCGCCGCCCCCGCCGCGCCCTTCCGGCGCTGCTCCTCCGGCCGCCATGCTTCGATCTCACCTTGCGCGCTTGCCGCGAGCAACGGGCAGCCGCCGGTCCTTCTGGTCCGCATCGAACGCAATCTGAGCGCGCGCCCGGCCGCGCTCAACCTGATCTGGAGCGAACGCGAAGGCTTGGGCGGCGAGCTTCTGCGCCTCACGCCGCCGTCCTTCGCCAATGCGTCGACGGCCGCGGGCACGATCCTGCCGGTTTCGATCCCGATCCGCTTCTGCCGGCCCAACGCCCGCCGCTTCACGGTAGAGCTGGAGCTCGCCGACGGCCGCAATGCCGGCGAGATCGGACGCTTTTCTTTCCCCTGCGCGTAGCGGGTCCGCACCGGGCGGCAGGGCTGGAGCGGGTAGCGGGAATCGAACCCGCGTCACAAGCTTGGAAGGCTAGTGCTCTACCATTGAGCTATACCCGCCCGGGCGCCGCTCCCTGCCACCGGAAGCGCGGCGGCGTCAACATGGCGCGCTGCCCGGTAGGGATTCGGCGCGCTTTGGCCGGCAACGGGACATTCCGCCGCGACCCCCGCGGAAGCGCGCGACTTCCGCGCGCTTTGCGCTATAATGGGCTGGGGACAAGGATCGGGCGGGGGCCGTGACAGCTCAGGGAACCTCGGCGGCCGGAACGGGCAGCAGCTCCGGAAACGGAGCGATCCCCCCGTTCGAGCGGATCGTGGCCGATTATGGCGGCCTGATTTCGCGCATCGCCATGACCTACGAGGCCGACCCGGCCCTGCGCGAGGATCTGACCCAGCAGATCTTCCTCGCCGTCTGGCAGGCCCTGCCCAGCTATCGCGCCGACGCGTCGCTGAAGACCTTCATCGCCAAAGTGGCTCAGAACCGTTCGATCTCGTTCGTCACTCGCCAGGCGCGCCAGCCGCGCGCGGCCGAGCTTCCGGAACGGCTCGAAGACGACGAGCCCGATCCCGAACAGAGCGCGATCCACGCCAACGAGCGCGAGATGCTACTGCGCGCGACCCGCCAGCTCGCTTTGCCGCAGCGCGAAGTCATCATCCTCGTGCTCGAAGGTTTCACCTATGCGGAAATTGGTGACATGCTGAATATTGCACCAAATGCATTGGCGCTTAGACTTTCCCGCGCCAAGACCGCGCTGAGAAAGATTTTGGAGCCGGGCGAATGAACGACTTCGATCTTGACCGCCTCGGCGACGTCTGGCGGCAGCCGCCCGAGCCCGCGGAGCTCGAAGCGCTTCTGCGCTCCGCGGATGCGGTGCGCCGCCGTGCCCGCTGGAGCCAACTGGTCGATGTCGCGGCGGCGCTGGTCGTGATCGGGCTCGTGGCGTTCCTCGCCTTGTCCAATCCCGAAAAGGATGCGCTGGTTGTCGGCGGCGCGATGATCGCGGTGCTGCTCTACAGCCTGAACCGGCAACGGCGGCTCCGCGAGGCGGAGCTGCGCGGCCTCACCGGCAGCGTGGAGGAGATGCTGGACCAATCCATCGTCCATGTCCAAGCGAGGCTGAAGCGCGCGAAATTCGCCGCCATCATGATGCCCACCGGTTTCTTCTTGGGCCTCGCTTTCGGTTATCTCACCGACCGTCGCTCCCTCAGCGGCCCCTTGTCATGGTATCATGACCAGCCCGGGCTCGCGGCGGTGGTGCTCGTCCTTGCCTGTGGTTCGCTCGCGATCGCGACGCTCTTTCTGCTCCGCTCCATGGGGAAGAGCCGGCAGGAGCTGGGGCGGCTGACCAGCTTGCGCGAAGCCTATCGGAGGGAAGGCGAGCAGGTATCGCCAGGCGAGTGACGCCACCCGCGATTAGCGAAGTCTCAATCTTTCCATGAGATAAGCGCCGTCCTCGAAGACTAATCCTGGGGAAGGTGAGCAAGATGAATAAGAGCCAGAAAACGCTCCGGCTGGACGTGCAGCAGCTCCCCGAGCTGGCGACCGAGGTCGCCCTCGCGGGTTCTTCGAAACAGCAGGAAGTGGGCAGCGGCTTCTGCCTCGGCGTCGCGGCCGGCATCGCCGTCTACTACTCTTTGTAAGCGGTCTGATTTCGAATGCGGCCCGGCTTGGAGAGACCATTCTCCAACCCGGGCCGCATTGCACATGAAAGCAAGGCGGTATGATCGTCGGTGACGAACTCCAGCGCTGGCTCGCCGACCGGCCCGCGCAACGCCTGACCCGGCAGCGGATCGACGCCTTCGCCGCGGACTGGAACGGCGGCCCGGCTCACCGGGCGATCGGCGCCGCCACCGCGGGGCTTCAGGCACCGGCGGCCGAGGATGTCGCCGCAGTCGTCGCCAACCTCTTCGCCGACGGCTTCTGGATCGAACATCTGCTCGACGGACTCACCGAGGCGCTCCGAGCGGACCCTTATTTCCAGCCGCCTTTCCGGCATATCGTCAGCGACATCCATAAGGGCCTGGTCGTCTTCGAGAACGATCACGTCTCGATCGCGGCCGGCGTGAGCACGGCCGCCGAATTGGCCGCAAAGAAGAATGGCAAGCGCGAAGCCCTCTCGGTGTCCTTTTCGGGCCAACTCACCCTGTTCAAGTTCGCGCGGGCCGGCGGCGCCCGCCTTTCGTTCTGGGAATGCCCGCCCATCACCGGCGATTTCACCGCCGCCTCCGCCGGGCAATGCACCTGCACCGGGACGCGTGTCGTCGCCGACGGCGAGATCGTCGTCGTCGACGGCCGCCGCGAGAGCTTCATCATCGAACATGCGGTCGCGAACCTGGTGATCCTGCAGGCGACCGTGAAGCCGGACCGGGCGCCGCTGTCGGTGGAATATGATTATCGGACCCGTGCCTATGTCGGCTGCAGCGCTGCCGACGACACCGCCTCGCGGATCCAGATGATCACGACCTTGCTGCGCAAGCTCGATTGCGCCGCGGCCTTTCCGGGGATCGCGGCCTTTCTCGACCATCCGAACTTCTTCGTGCGCTGGCACGTGATGAGGGAGCTGCTCGGCCTGGATGCGAAAGCGGCGCTTCCGCATTTGCGGAAGATGGCGGCGGGCGACCCGCATCCGGAGACGCGGCGCGCGGCGGAGACCACGCTGGCCCGGGCCGAGGCCGAGCTCGCACCGAAAAAGGCCGCCTGATGCCAAGGATCATCTCCTGCGCCAACAAGGACGTGCTGTCGCTCGGCGACCTCGTCGAGGCGCTCAACGACGAGAGCTTCGATCCCGGCGACGAGGACAGCTTCGCCGCCGCCGGCTATTTGCTCAAGGGCCTCGCCAACAATCGCGACTTTCTCGCCGGGCTCGCCATCGCCGAGCTCAAGGACCGCTGCAACCGGCAGAGCCTGGAGAACCGCTATTCCAGCCAGGTGATCATGCTTCACCGGGCCTCGGACAAATATTTCATCCGTGCCAATTTCTGGCCGTCCGAGCGCGACAGCGTGTTCAGGGCGAGCGGGGCCTCGCCCTTCTTCTACCACCGGCCGCACGACCACAATTTCTCGTTCCTCACCGTCGGCTATCTCGGCCCCGGCTATTGGAGCGAATATTACGAATATGATTATGAGAAGGTGGTCGGGCTGCCCGGCGAGAAGGTCGACCTCAGGTTCGTCGAGAAAGCCAGGCTCGATCAGGGCAAGGTGATGCTCTATCGCGCCCACCGCGACGTCCACAACCAGCTGCCGGCCGAAGAGATGTCGGTCTCGATCAACATCATGGAGGCGTCGAACCGGCTGCCCTTCCTCAGCCAGTACGAATTCGACCCGAAGAAATGCGAAGTCGTCGGCATCCTGACCGGGAGCGCGTCGGAGGCGCTACTCGCGCTCGCCGCCAATCAGGCCGGCGACGGCCGCGACCTCGTCGAAAGCTTCGCCGCCCGCCATCCCTGCGACCGAATCCGTTTCGCCGCGCTGCGCGAGCTCGCGGCGGCGGCGCCCGACATCGACGCCGGACTTGAGGTGCTTGCCCGCGGCGCCGGCGCGGCCGATGCCTTCGTCTCGGCGATGAGCGCCCGCGAGATCGCGCGGGTCGAGGCGAACCGCGGCTGGATCGACCGCTAGGCTTCGCGGGCGACGCCGGCGCTCAGCTTTTCAGCGACGCTCGGACGGGTTCGCCCCCCGCGCCTTCGATGCTTCCGGGAACGATCCAGCGCAGGCCGGACGGCTCGGCCTCGTCGAGCACCGCCTGTTTGGCTTTGGCGGCGTCGCGCATCGCTTCCTGGGCCGAATCGCGCCATGGGCCGGTGAGCGCCGAGGTTCGATAGCGAAATCGCGGCACGTCATGCTCCTCCCTTCGCCGATAGTCTCCGGTTAACCGTAAATCTTTCGGCCCTTTCGCCTAACTTTCATGAGGCCCGGCCTCGCCGGATGGTTCCCCCGCCGTCCCGGCGCCGCTAGAGGCTTGAAAAGCCTTGGGAGCGGCAATGGTGGGCGAGACTCGGATCGGCGCAGAAAAATCCGCGGCCCGGCGCTTTTTCAGCACCGAGGCGGCGGGCGGGCTGCTGCTCATGGCGGCGGCCGCGGCGGCGCTGATCGTCGCCAATGGCGGCCTCGGCGAGGCCTATCGCGATTTTCTCCACTGGCAGATCGGCCCGACGCTGACGCCGAGACTCGGACCGATGACGGCCGAGCTCTGGATCAACGACGGACTGATGGCCCTGTTCTTCCTGCTCGTCGGGCTCGAGATCAAGCGGGAGTTCCTGGACGGGGCGCTCGCCGGCTGGGACCGGCGGCGGCTGCCGCTGATCGCCGCGGCCGCCGGCATGGCCCTGCCGGCCCTGGTCTATCTGGGCCTGGCCGGCGGCGATCCGCTGTTGCAGCGGGGTTGGGCGATTCCCGCGGCCACCGACATCGCCTTCGCTTTGGGTGTGCTCACCCTTCTCGGCCCGCGCGTCCCCGCATCGCTCAAGCTGTTCCTGACCACCGTCGCCATCGCCGACGATCTCGGCGCGGTCGCGATCATCGCGATCTTCTACACGGATGCGCTCGATTTCCGCGCGCTCGGCGCCGCCGCCGCGATCCTGGCGGTTTTGTTCGCGCTTGGCCGGCTCGGTGTGACCAGCCTCTGGATCTATGTCACGGGCGCCGCGCTGCTCTGGTACGCGACGCTCCTTTCCGGCGTTCACCCGACGGTCGCCGGCGTGCTCGCCGCGGCGACGGTGCCGCTCGCTTCGCTGCACCGGCTCGAACATGGGCTCGCGCCCTGGGTCGGCTTCCTGATCCTGCCCGTTTTCGGCTTCGCCAATGCGGGCGTCGCGCTCGCCGGGCTGGGGCCGGCGGCGTTGCTGGCGCCGCTGCCGCTCGGCATCGCGCTGGGCCTGTTCTTCGGCAAGCAGCTCGCCATTTTCGGCGCCGTCAGGCTCTCGGTGACCTTCGGCCTCGCCGCCAGGCCGCAGGGCGCGACCTGGCTCCAGGTCTACGGAGTCGCCATGCTCGGCGGCATCGGCTTCACGATGAGCCTGTTCATCGGCGCGCTCGCTTTCCAAGGCCGGCCGCTGCTGGTCGAGGAGGCCAAGCTCGGCATCCTGCTCGGCTCCGGATTCTCCGCGATCGGCGGCTTTCTACTGTTGCGGCTGGCGGCGCGAAACCGCGAGGCAAGGGCGGAAGCCGGAGAGGCGGCCGCAAACGATTGACCTCGTTCAGAAAAGGGCAAGTTGATACGAGTTAAGTCTGGCAAAAGCCGCGGACGGGCTCTAAAGCGCGCCGCTTGGCATCGCGTGGGGACTCGTGCGCACGAACTTTCGGTTTGCGACCGCGGTCGCTTGGCTAGCGATGAGCGCGTCTGCGCTGGCCCAGCCTTATGCCTCCGCGCCTGCCCCGAATTCGCTGCCTGTCCCGACCGGCGAGCCGATGACGATCGACTTCAACGCCGATCCGGTGCTTCGCCTGCGCCATCAGCAGACCAGCGGCGAGCTGTTCCGGACGATCGTCGCCGACGCCGTCGAGCGCCATCCCGGCACGGCCGAATCGGCGGCGGGCGAGGACGAGGCGATGGCGGCGCTGGAGGAGGCCCGGCAGGCGCGGATCCCGACCGTCGATCTCAGCATCACCTCCTATCGGGTGCTCTCCAGGGAATTCTCCAACGACGAGGACAATTTGATCGAATCCTCGCGGCCGCTGCAGCGGACCGACGCGATCGCCTCGGTCACCCAGACCTTGTTCGACTTCGGCGGGACCACCCAGCGCATCCTCGCCGCCGGCGCCCGGCTGAGAGGCGCCAGCGCCGACATCGAAGCAGCGGCGGACAGGGTCGCGCTGACCGCGATCGCGGCCTGGTACGACGTCTTCGCCTACCGCGCCCTGGTCCAACTGACCGAGGCCTTCGTCGCCAGCGAGCGGGACCTGCGCAGCGCCGTCGAGATCCGGATCCGCGAGGGCGTTTCGGCCGAGGGCGACCTGCCCCGGGCCGATTCCTACATCGCCCAGACCGAGACCCGGCTGGCCCGTTTCCGGCGCCAGCTCGCCGGCGCCGAGGCCCGCTATACCGAGCTGATCGGCTCGCCGCCGCCGGCGCGGCTCGACCGGGCACCGGTCGCCGGACCGGCGGTCGCGACCCGCGACGACGCCGCCGCCGCCGCCGGCACGGCGCCTGCCGTGCGCAGCGCCGAGGCGGTCGCCGATGCCAGCCGCCGCGACGCCCGGGCCGCCCGCGCCGACCGGCTGCCGCAGCTCACCGCCGGGATCGATGCCGGCCGCTACGGCGTGTTCGAGAACGACAAGGATTACGACATTCGCGGCCGGGTCGCGTTGCGCTGGCGGCTGTTCGGCGGCGCCGACCCACGCGCCGAGCAATATGAGGCGCGCGCCCGGGCGACCGACGCGCGGGCGCTGCGCACCCGCCAGGAGGCGGAGCGCGACGCCGCCATCGCCTGGAGCGACGTCCGGGCGCTCGAGCAGCCAGCCGCGCAGCGCGTCATGGGGCAGCGCCGCGAGCGTCGCGTCGGTGACCGCGCTGGCCGACGACGTGCGCGGCCGCGGGTCGAACATTGATAGCTCGCCGAACATCTCG
>Ga0207682_10000233_pt1 | contig 24983 bp, 26 predicted proteins | sample KBSM63metaG_FD_184332 | JGI IMG/M metagenome (GOLD analysis project Ga0207682, IMG submission 184332) | Miscanthus rhizosphere microbial communities from Kellogg Biological Station, Michigan, USA - KBS M6-3 metaG (SPAdes) (version 2) | ecosystem: Host-associated > Plants > Roots > Rhizosphere >... | reverse complement strand
CGGGGAGACTCGAACTCCCACGGCTTTCGCCACTGCCCCCTCAAGACAGCGTGTCTACCAATTTCACCACGTCGGCGTGTTTCACGGGGCAGGCCGCCCTTAGCAGCGACCATTATCGACCACTGCCCCGCCAAAGAACTTGACCGCTACTTCGTCGCTTCGTTTCCGCTACTTCGGAACGTCGGCCGGCGCGTTGCCTGGTACCGGCGCCGGCGCGGGCACCCCGCCAGTCGCAGGCACGCCGCCGGTCGCGGGCGACGGCAGCGGGACGTCGCCCGGCTTGGCCGGAACTACCTGCTCCATCACGCCTTTTTCCATCACGCCCTGCGGGACGCCATGCTTAGATCCGAAATACGTCAGCGCTACGCTCGTCACGAAGAACACGGTCGCGAGGAGCGCCGTTGTCCGGGACAGGAAGTTGGCGGATCCGGCGGCGCCGAACAGGCTGCCCGACGACCCACTGCCGAACGCCGCACCCATGTCGGCGCCCTTCCCGTGCTGCAAGAGCACGAATCCGCACACGGCGATTGCCGCCAGCACGTGAAGCACCAATGTTGCCGATTCAATCAGATTCATCCGTTACCTTCCAGGGCCGTGGCCTTCAGGCCCGGCCGATCGCCAAAAATTCGCCGGCATCCAGCGACGCGCCACCCACGAGCGCACCATCGATGTCCGGCATCGCAAACAGCATCGCCGCATTCGCCGCCTTGACGCTGCCGCCGTACAGAATGCTCACTTCGACAGCGCCCACCGACGCCAGCTGCGCCCGCAACGCCGCATGCACCACTTGCGCCTCGGCTGGCGCGGCCGTTCGACCGGTGCCGATCGCCCAGACCGGCTCGTAGGCGACGACCGCATCGCGGACGTTATCGCCCAACGCGTCGATCACCGCGGCCAGTTGCCGCGCTACCACGGCCGCCGTCGCATCATGCTCGCGCTCCGCCAGCGTTTCGCCGACGCATGCGATCGGGGTCAGTCCCGCTGCATGCGCCGCGCGTGCCTTCGCGCCAACGATCGCGTCGCTTTCGCCATGCAGCTGCCGCCGCTCCGAATGCCCGACGATCGCATACCGGCAACCGAACTCCACCAGCATGCCTGCCGCCACTTCACCCGTGAAGGCGCCCGCCGCGTGCTCGCTCACGTCTTGCGCACCCCATCGAACGGAGGTTCCCGTCAATGCGGCTTGCGCCTGCGCCAGGTATGGGAACGGCACGCATACGGCAAGCGTCCGCGGTTCGGCGGCCGTCCATTCGCCCGCGAGCCGATCGAGCAGGCGCGCATTGGAGGCGAGCCCGCCATTCATTTTCCAGTTTCCGGCGACGAGCTTGCGACGCATGTTCGACCGTTCCGCGCGGCGCGCTGGAAGCGGCGCCGAAGCGCGTCGAACGAAGCCGATTCGAGCTTCGCCGCGCGCGTCCTGCGACGTCGCCAGGAGTGCCTGTCAAAACCTGACGATTTTACCGCGTCGCAGCATAGGGGGTCAATTCTGGGGAGGGTCCCGAGTCGCTCGCGTCCCCAATGCGACAAAGTTCGGCTACGCGCCCGCCAGTCGCCTCAGCCGCCGGATGACGGGTGGCAGGAACCACGCGGACAGCGTCAGCACGCCAAGACTCGCGGCGATCGGACGGCTGAAAAAACCGAGCAGGTTGCCGTCGGACTTGATCATCGAGCTGATGAAGTTCTCCTCGAGCATTCCGCCCAGCACCACACCGAGGATCGCCGGCGCGCTGGGAAAGCCGTTCTCCTCGAGCACGTAAGCGACCAGGCCGGCGATCAACATGACGCCGACGTCGAACACCGTGTTGTTGATCGCGAACGTGCCGACGATGCAGAACAGCAGAATCAGCGGCATCAGCACGTTGCGCGGCACGCGCAGGATCTGCTTCGCCGCCTTGATGCAGAGCCAGCCGAGCGGGAGCATCAGGATGTTCGCGACGATGAACAGGAGGTAGACGGCGTAGATGTTCTGCGGGTTCTGCGTGAACAGCGTCGGACCCGGATTCATGTTCTTCATGTACAGCACGCCGATGACGATCGCCGTGATCGAATCGCCGGGAATGCCGAACACGAGGGCGGGTATCCACGCGCCCGCCAGCGCACTGTTGTTGGCCGAACCGGATTCGACGATGCCCTCGACGTGGCCGGTGCCGAACTTTTCCGGCTCCTTCGAGAACTTCTTGCTGATCGCGTAGCTCATCCATGCAGCGATGTCGGCACCTGCGCCGGGCAGCGCTCCCACCAGCGTGCCGACGACGTTGCCGCGGAAAATCTGCAGCGGGTAGCGCTTGGTCAGCGTCCACATGCCCTTGAACACGTTGCCGATCGGCTGGTCGACGATGAGCATCTGCGGCGACGTGTCGACGGCAAAGCGGATGATTTCCGACACGGCGAACATGCCGATCATCATCGGGATGAGACCGATGCCTCCCATCAGCTCGATGCTGCCGAACGTGAAGCGCGGAAAGCCCGCCGGATTGCCGAGGCCCACGCATGCGACGAGCAAGCCGAGGATCAGCGACACCATGCCCTTCAGCGGCCGCTCCGACGTGATGACGATCGCGCACGACAGGCCGAGCAGCACGAGCCAGAAATATTCGAACGAACTGAACCGCAGCGCGAAATCGGCGAGTGCCGGCGCCGACACGATGAGCACCGCGGTGCCGAACAGTCCACCGATCGCGCTGAAGACGAGACCCGCGCCGAGCGCGAGTTCCGTCTGCCCCTTGCGCGTCATCGCATACGCTTCGTCCGTGTATGCGGCGGATGCCGGCGTGCCGGGCATTCGCAACAGGCATCCGGGGACGTCGCCGGCAAAAATCGCCATCGCCGTCGCGGATACGATCGCAGCGATGGCCGGGATCGGAGCCATGAAGAACGTCACCGGCACGAGCAGCGCGGTCGCCATCGTCGCGGTCAAGCCCGGGACGGCACCCACGAAAAGACCGAACAGCGACGCCGCGAGCATCACCCACAGGTTGTACGGGTCGAATACGAGCTGGAACGCAAGGCCGACGTCGTGCATCGCGCTAGCCCCTGCGCCCGCAGCGATGCGGTCGCGCGATCAAAACGCGAATCGCTCCAGCACGCCCCACGGCAACGGCACGCGCAGCAGCTTGTAGAACGCATACCAGATGACGATCGTGCCGACGACGGCAACGACAACGGCCATGCCGCGCTGGACGCCGAACGCGACGAGCATCGCGAAGAGCCCGAGCGACGCGACGATCAGGAACCCGACGGACGTCGAGAACAGGATGTAGGCGATCGTCGACAGCACGAGCGCAACGAACGCGGCGACGTGCCGCGGCGAGTGCATCCACGGCGGCGCTTCGAGCCACGCGACGCGCGGCCGGCTGCGCAAGCCGCTGACGATCAGCAGCAGCGCGCAAACGATCAGTCCGGCCGCGATACTGCCCGGGAAGAGCGCCGGGCCGACGTTCTGGCCCGGGATCTTCGGAAATGACTGCACGTGCCAGAGCACGACCACGCCGAGTGCCAGCAGCACGACGCCGAATACGGCATCGTTTATTTTCACTTCGCGATGCCGACGGCCTTCATCACCACACCCATGTCGGCGTCGCCCTTCGCCATGTACTTCGCGAAGTCGTCCTGCTTCGCCCACTCGCCGCCGAAACCGCGCTGGGTCAGGAAGTCCTTGTACTCCTTGCTGTCGTACGCCTTCTGGATGGAGGCGGTCAACTTGTCGACGACGTCCTTCGGCGATCCCTTCGGCATTGCGAAGCCGCGCCACGCGGCCGTCTGCCAGTTGCTGCCAGTTGCCTGCTTGATCGTCGGCAGGTTCGGATACAGCGCGGGCGCCTTGTCCGCGAAGATCGCCAGCGACTTCACCTTGCCCGCGTCGATCAGCGCACGCGCTTCGGGAATGGAACACGGCACGATGTCGACGCCACCGGCAACGAGATCCTGCAGGCCGGGCGCGGCGCCGTTCGACGGCACCCACGGCACCGAGTTGGGATCGATCTTGAGGTCGCTCAGCAGGCCGGCGATCGCCAGTTGCCAGATGCCGCCCTGCCCGGTCCCCGACGCCTTCAGCTTGCCCGGATTGGCCTTGATCGCATCGATGACGTCCTTTACCGACTTGTACGGCGAATCGGCGCGCACCTGGAAGCCGGCCGGATCCGCGTTGACGAGCGCGAGCGGCTGGTATGACGCCGGCGTTAGCTCGGTCAGGCCCTGCCAATGCATCATCGAAATCTCGACGGTGATGAGGCCGATCGTGTAGCCATCCGCCCCCGCCTGTGCGATCGCGCTGTGTCCGACGACGCCATTGCCACCGGTCCGGTTGACGACGTTGACGGGCTGGCCGAGATCCTTCTCCATATACGCGGCAAAGAAGCGCGCAACGGCATCAGTGCCGCCCCCAGCACCCCACGGAACGATCATCGTGATCGGACGGTCGGGGTATGCGGCAAGTGCGCTCGCGGCGAAGGACGCGAGCAATGCGGCAGCGAACAGTCGAACGAACGATTTCATGACTCCTCCTTGATTCACGGGCCATTTGGGGCGCACGACGCGCCGGCACGACCATCGCGGCGGACGTTATCACAGACCGGCGCCGCCGGCACCCGGCTCCGACAGCCAGCACGCACTCGTACGCCCGGGCCCGACGTCGAACAGCGGGGGCGCGCTGTCACGGCAGCGCGGCATGACGAACGGACAGCGCGGATGGAAGTGACATCCGGACGGCGGATCGAGCGGGGACGGTATCTCGCCCTTGATCGGCACGTACGTCCGCTTCTTCGGCTCGACGCGACCAACCTCGGCGAGCAGCGCCTGCGTGTACGGGTGGCTCGGCGCTTCGAACAATGCTGCAGTCGGCGCGGTCTCGACGATGCGGCCGAGATACATGACGAGGACGCGATCGGACAGGAAGCGCACGACACCCAGATCGTGGCTGATGAAAAGATAGGTCAGGTTCAGCGCACCCTTGAGATCCATGAACAGGTTCAGCACCTGCGCCTGGATCGACACGTCGAGTGCCGCGACCGATTCGTCGCACACCAGAAACTCCGGCCGTACGGCGAGCGCGCGCGCGATGCCGATGCGCGCGCGCTGACCGCCCGAGAATTGATGCGGATAGCGGCGCATCAGCGTCGGGTCGAGCCCGACGCGATTGAGCATCGTCCCGACGTACTCGCGGCGCTGTCGCGGCGCGATCAGCCGATGCGCGACGGGCGCCTCGCCGACGATGTCGACGACGCGCATCCGCGGATTCAGCGATGCATACGGATCCTGGAAGATCATCTGCAGCTTCAGTTGCTGCTTGCGCGCATCCGACGATGCGAGCTGGCCAAGCGGCGCACCGCGCCAATAGCGCTCGCCGTCCGACAGCGACAACAGTCCTGCCGCGAGCCGGCCGAGCGTCGACTTGCCGCAACCCGACTCGCCGACCAGGCCAACGACCTCCCCGGGCAAGACCGCGAGGTCGACGTTGTCGACGGCGCGCACGACTTCCTCGCGCACGCTCGCGCCGAGGCGGTTGCCGATCCTCGCCGCAAGGTCGAGCGACTTGACGAAGCGCTTGGACGCGCCGCGCAGTTCGATCAGCGGCGTCGCCGAATCGCTCACGACGCGGTTGCCGTCGCGGCGCCGTGCAGCGGCGCGAGCGGGTGATGACACCGGATCGTCCGGTCGCCGCCGTCGGCGAGCGTGACATCCGGCGTGACGATGCAATCCGGCATCGCCTTCGGGCACCGCTCGCGAAACGGGCAACCGGGCGGCAGGTCGAGCAGCGACGGCGTCATGCCCGGAATCTGCGCCAGCCGGCCCCCGCGCACGTTGTTCGACGGCACCGAATCGAGGAGCCCGCGCGTGTAGGGATGCCGCGGCGCTCCCAATACGGCCTCGGCGCTGCCCTGCTCGACGATGCGCCCCGCGTACATCACGCAGACACGATCGGCGAGACCGGCGATGACCGACAGGTCGTGCGTGATCCACATCAGTGCCGTGCCCGTGTCGCGCGCCAGCGTCTGCATCTCGTACAGGATCTGCCCCTGGATCGTCACGTCGAGCGCCGTCGTCGGCTCGTCGGCGATCACGAGGTCGGGCCGGTTCAGCAGCGCGATCGCGATGGCCACGCGCTGGCGCATGCCGCCGGAGAACTGGTGCGGATAGGCGGCAAGACGCGCGTCGGGCGACGGAATGCCGACCCGCGCCAGCGCGTCGCGCGCGCGTGCGCGCGCCGCCGCGACGCTGGTCTTCTCGTGCGCGAGGATCGCCTCGATCATCTGCGCATCGATGCGCAGGACCGGGTTCAGCGTCATCATCGGATCCTGGAAGATCATCGCGACGCGATTGCCGCGAATGCGACGAATCCCTTCTTCGGGCAGCGCCCGCAGGTCGACGCCGTTAAGCCGTATCCGTCCTTCGACGATGCGTCCCGGCGGATCGATCAGGCCCATGATCGAATAGCCGGTCATCGATTTGCCCGAGCCGGATTCGCCGACCAGGCCGACGACCTCGCCGCGGCCGACGGTGAACGAGACGTCGTCAACGGCCTTGACGACGCCCTGCTTGGTGAAGAAATGCGTGCGCAACCCCTCGACTTCGAGGACCGGGGTCATCGCGCGCCGCGAGCCTTCGTCGTCATCTTTGCAGCCGCGGGTTCAACACGTCGCGCAACTGGTCAGCGACGAGATTGATGCTGACGATCGTCAAGAGCAGCGCAAGACCCGGGAAGAAGCTGATCCAGTACTTCCCCGACAGCAGGTACTGGTAGCCGTTGGCGATCAGCAACCCGAGCGACGGCTCGGTGATCGGCAGGCCGAGACCGAGGAACGACAGTGTGGCTTCCAGTGCGATCGCCGCTGCAACCTGGACGGTCGCGACGACGATCATCGGTGGAAGGCAATTGGGCAACAGGTGCCGGAAGACGATGCGCGCCGGCGACAGCGCGAGACAGTGCGCAGCCTCGATGTATTCCTTGCGCTTCTCGACGATTGCCGCAGAGCGCACCGTCCGCGCGTAGTACGCCCACTGGACGGTTACGAGCGCCGTGATCACCTTCCCTGTGCCTTGGCCCAGCACGGCGATCAGGATCAGCGCAATCAGAATCGACGGAAACGACAGCTGGATGTCGACGATGCGCATGATCAGCATTTCGAGCCGGCCGCCGAAATAAGCCGCGGCCAGCCCGGCGGCGAGGCCGATGATCAACGCGACGACCGTGCTGATGACGCCGACGGCCAGCGAGATCCGCAACCCGTAGAAGATCGCGGACAGCATGTCGCGCCCCTGGTCGTCGGTGCCGAGCCAGTACGTGCCGCCATTTGGCGCAGGCGATCCCGGTGGCAGCTTGCTGTCGACGATGTCGATCTGCGCCAGATCGTAGGGATTCTGCGGCGAGATCAGTGGTGCCGCGATCGCAGCGGCAATGATCAGCGCCAGCAGTGCGAGGCCGGCGACTGCAATCGGATTGGCGAGAAAGTCGCTCGCAATCCGGCGCAGCGGCGACGCATTGTCGGCACGTCGCGCGAGCGGAACCGCGTCGACCGCCGCGTCGGGCCCGATGGCGCTCACGTCCCGCTCTCCGACAGCCGCACGCGCGGGTCGAGCAGCGAATACAGGATGTCGACCAGCAGGTTGATGACGATGAAGAACGTCACGATCACGAGCAGGTACGCGACGATCACCGGCCGGTCGAGCAGGTTGATCGAATCGATCAGGAGCTTGCCCATGCCGGGCCATGCGAACACGCTCTCGGTGACGATCGCGAACGCGATCAGCGCGCCGAACTGCAGGCCGATGACGGTGACGATCGGAATCAGAATGTTGCGCAGCACGTGCACGCCGATGACGCGAAAGTTCGTCAGGCCTTTCGCGCGCGCGAACTTGACGTAGTCCTGCAACAACGCTTCGTGCGCACCGGAGCGCGTGAGGCGTATCAGCAATGCGACATTGAACAGCGCGAGGTTGGTAGCGGGCAGCAGCAGGTGCCGCCAGCCTTCGACCGACAGGAACGAGACCGGCACGCCGAGCACGTCGACGGTCGGTCCGCGTCCGTTCGACGGCAGCCAGCCGAGAATCACCGAGAACACCATGATCAGCATCAGGCCGACCCAGAACGTCGGCAGCGAAAACCCGAGGATCGAACCGGCCATGATCGTGCGGCCGGCAACGCCGTTCGGCCGCAGTCCCGCCCACAGGCCAAGCGGGATGCCGATGACGATGGCGATCAGCATTGCGGCGAACGCAAGCTCGAGCGTTGCCGGCATCCGCTCGAGGATCAGCCCCAGCGCGGACGTCGCGTGCACGAATGAGCGGCCTAGATCACCATGGACGACACCGCCGAGGAAGCTCAGGTACTGCGCAGGCAGCGTCTTGTCGAGGCCAAGCGCCGCGATGGCGCGCTCGCGATCTTCCTGGTCCGCCTGCGGGTTGATCAGGATGTCGATCGGGTTGCCGACGGCATAGACGCCGACGAACACCAACAGCGACATGACTAAAAGGACGACGACGCTCTGGAGGCTCCGCCTTATGATAAAAATCAGCACGTCCGAAACCGCATCGCTTGCCCCACGTTCCGCAGTCTTCGCAGCGAATCGTCGGGCTCCGCCCGCGATTCGCCGGTAGCCGGACCGGACGAAAGTCGGGTTTCACTTTCGTCCGTCTTTTTCACGGCTGCTTCGACGCCGGCTTGAACTGGAAGGCGAGCGTGTACTCGTCGGTGCGGGGGATGTAACTGACGTTCTTCTTCGTCGCCCAGATCGTGAACTGGAAGTGGATCGGCATGAGGCCGAGGTCGGACATCGCGAGCTCGGTAGCCTTCTGCAGCATCGTGCGGCGATTGTCGTCGTCGACCTGCTGCAGCGCCTGCTCGATCAGGTAGTCGACCTTGACGTTGCTGTAGCGGCCCCAGTTGACGGCGCCGAGGCCCTTGTCGCGATTGAACGTCGCGAGCAGCGACCGCAGCGGCGACGACGCCTCGCCGGTGGACGCACCCCAGCCGACCATGTGGAAGCTGAATTCCTGCTTGCTCGCGCGTCCCGAATACGGGCCCATCGGCGCGGTTTCCACCTTGGACACGATACCGACCCGCGTCAGCATCTGCGCGACGGCCTGCACGATCTTCTCGTCGTTGACGTAGCGGCCGGCCGGCCCGTGGATCGTCAGGTTGAAACCGTCAGGGTAGCCTGCTTCGGCGAGCAGCTTCTTGGCGCCTTCGGGGTCGTACGCATCGGCTTTCAGGCCCGGCACGTTGCCGAACAACTTGTCGGAGACGAGCTGGCCCGACGGAATCGCCTGGCCTTCCATCACGCGTTCGGCGATCGCCGGCCGGTTGATCGCCTTCGAGATCGCGTGGCGAACCCGCGGATCGAGCAGCGGATTCTTCGCCAGCGGCTTGCCGTCCTTGCCGGTGATGAACGGACTCGACCGATCGAGATAATCGAAATTGAAGTAGATGACGCGATGGGAGATCTTCGACGTGACGGTGAAGCGGGGGTCGCCTTTGATCCGCGCGAGATCGGCGGTTGGAGGCTGCTCGATCGCGTCGACGTCGCCGGACAGCAGTGCTGCCACGCGGGCCGGCTCGTTCTTGATGATCCTGAACGTGACCTTCTGCCAGTAGGGCTTCTCGCCCCAGTACGCGTCGTTGCGGGCGAGCTCGACGCGATCGCCGTTGGCGTACCGAACGAACTTGTAGCGGCCGCTGCCGATCGTGGCCTTGCCCGAGTTGAAGTCCTCGGTCGACGCGCCGGTCGCGACCTTCTTCGACACGATGTAGATCGTCGACAGGTCATTGGGCGCGAGCGGATACGGCGACGCATAGCGGAAGCGGATCGTGTAGGGATCGACGATCTCCTTGGCGACGATCGCCTTCGTGTACGCCGAGAACGGTCCCGGGCTGTTCGGGACGAGGGGCACCCGGTCGATCGAAAAGGCGACGTCCTCGGCAGTCAGCTCGCTGCCGTCGTGGAACTTGATCCCCTTGCGCAGCTTGAACTCCCACGTCTTGTCGTCGATCGCCTTCCACGATGTCGCGATGCCCGGAATCATCTTCGAGTCCGGATCCATCTGCACGAGCTTGTCGAAGATGTGCTCGGCGATGTTGTTGTTCGGGAACAGGTTGTAGAAGTGCGGATCGATCGAAGTCACGTCGGCCGCCACCGCGATCTTCAACTCCTGGCCGCTTGCCGGCAGCGCGAGGAGCGCCGCCACTGCAACCGTCAGTGCGGCCGCGAAACGCTGGATGAGCGAACTGTGCATTGGATCCTCGAAAGTGAGCCGGACAAAAGCGCCGCTCGGTGCGCGTCGCGTCAGGCGTCAACGGCGAAGCGGGCGTCGATGTACCGTGCGCAATCAGCGCTCGGCGGCGACCGCGCAATCTAGCGCGAACCCGGCAGTGCGGCAAGCCGCGTCGGCGTCAAAGCGTCGACGGCCACGTTTCGGGCGGCTCGCCTTCATCCCAGCCCGCCCACAGGTCGAGGGGCCGCAGCGCATCCGTCCTATCGAGACGGATCAGCAAGTCGAACGGGGCCGGCAGATGAGCTTCGAAGTAATGGCTCCACCGTTCAGTTTCGGGTCGGTAGATCACCCCGATCGCGCGCTGGAGCAGTGGGCCTTCGAGCCGATCGAGAACGCATTCCTGCGTACCGTGCGAAGCTTCGCCGATCAGCACAACACACGCCCGTGCGGCGCGTTCCGCGATGGCATCGACGGTCCCCGAACCGACGACATTGAGCCGGCGTGCTTCCTGACGGGCAGTCATCGCGAACCTCCAACACGTTCGACCCTAGGTGCAGCCGATCAGTGCCACGCCCCTCTTGCACTAGTCACATTGCGGCAAATGCGTTCGCACCAGCGCCTCGAGGTCCGCGTAATAGGCGTCGGCCGCGGTCGCGTCGCGCTCGACGATTTCCCGCGAAGTCCGGTCGGTCAGCTTGGCGCCGGCATCCGACCACGCGGTCGCTGTTACCAGCGCTCCCTGCGCGAAATCGGCTTCCGTCCGGCGGTGTCCATTGCGAAACCAGGTTCGCGTCGGACCGTCGCGCGCGCCATGGCGCCAAGTCGATTCGTATCGGCGCGCGGGTTCGGCGCCCTTCACCGCGCCTTCGTACCAGGTGGCCAGCGTGCCGTTCCGCGCGTCCTCGTCGTACGGGATGTGCGCGACACGAGCGCCTGACGGTTCCCAGAAAATGAAGGAGCCTGTACGCCTGCCGTGGGTGAACGCACCCGTGACACGCAACGCGCCGGAGCTCGTCCGCAATTCGTATCGCCCCTGCGCAACGCCTTCGCGGCAGGCGCCGTCGACCACATAGAACTCCGCCGGGGCGGCGACGGCACCGGAGCCGAGCACGAACATCGCGACCGACAGCGTCAGTTGCGCGTTCTTGCCCACCACGCGGAAAGCTCGCCGACGATGCCGCGCCGAAATGCGAGGACGCACACGACGAAGATCGTTCCGGTGATCACCGTGACCCATTCGCCGAAGCCTGCCAGATAGCTCTCGAGCGCGATGATGACGAACGCACCGACGACCGGCCCGAAGATCGTTCCCATGCCGCCGAGCAGCGTCATTAGCACCACTTCGCCGGACATCGTCCAGTGGACATCCGTCAGCGACGCGAGCTGGAACACGATGGCCTTCGTCGCACCCGCGAGGCCGGCCAGCGTGGCCGACAGCACGAACGCAATGAGCTTGTAACGATCGGCGTCGTAGCCAAGCGATATCGCGCGCGGCTCGTTTTCGCGGATGGCCTTCAGCACCTGGCCGAACGGCGAATGAATGACGCGGTAGATGAACAGGAACGCGAGCAGGAATATCGCGAGCACCGTGTAATACATCGCGTACGGGTTGGTGAGGTCGATCAACCCGAACAACCGTCCGCGCGGAACCGCCTGGATGCCGTCCTCGCCGTGCGTGAACGGCGTCTGCAGGTAGAAGAAATACATCATCTGCGCGACGGCGAGCGTGATCATCGCGAAGTAGATGCCCTGCCGGCGAATGGCGAGTGCACCGACCAGGGTGCCCAGCGCGGCCGCCGCGATCGTGCCGAGAAGTATCGCGAGCTCCGGCGTCAATCCCCAGGATTTGGCTGCGTAGGCGCACACGTATCCCGCGGTGCCGAGGAACATCGAGTGCCCGAACGACAGCAGACCGCCGAAACCCAGCAGCAGGTTGAATGCGCACGCGAAGAGCGCGAAGCACAGCGCCTTCATCACGAACACCGGGTAGATGCCGGCGACGGGCGCGAGCGCCAGAATGATCGCCATGACTGCCGTCGCGATGAGCATCAGGTTGCCGCCGGTGCGGGCGGGCTCGCTGCGGGAAATCGTCGTGGCCAACGGGTTACCGCTCCCTTCCGAACAATCCCGCCGGGCGGAACATCAGCACGATCACCATGACGACGAAGATCACCGTGTTGGACGCCTCGGGGTAGAAGTACTTCGTCAAGCCCTCGACGACGCCGAGGCCGAAGCCGGTGAGGATCGATCCCATGATCGAGCCCATGCCGCCGATGACGACGACGGCGAACACGACGATGATGAGATCGGCGCCCATCAACGGATTGACCTGGTAGATCGGTGCAGCCATCACGCCGGCGAGTGCGGCGAGGCCGACGCCGAATCCGAACGTCAGCGTGATCATTCGCGGCACGTTGATGCCGAATGCCTGCACGAGGGCCGGGTTCTCGGTGGCCGCGCGAAGATAGCTGCCGAGCTTCGTCCGCTCGATGACGTACCACGTCGTCAGGCACACGATCAGCGACGCGACGATGACCCAGGCGCGATAAATCGGCAGGAACATGAATCCGAGGTTGACGCCGCCCTGCAGCAGCGACGGGATCTGATAGGGCAGCCCGGACGACCCGAACTCGTTGCGGAACAGTCCCTGGATGACGAGCGCCAGGCCGAACGTGAGCAGCAGTCCGTACAGGTGGTCGAGCTTGTAGAGGCGCGAAAGCATCGTCCGCTCGATGATGACGCCGACGGCGCCCACGACGATCGGCGCGATGACGAGCGCGCTCCAGTAGCCGAGCTGCCAGTCGCCGATGTGGACTTTATTGAGCAGGAGCCACGCGACGAACGCGCCCATCATGTACTGCGCGCCGTGCGTGAAATTGATGATGTTGAGCAGGCCGAAGATCACGGCGAGGCCGAGCGACAGCATCGCGTAGAACGCGCCGTTGATGAGGCCGATGAGCAGCTGGCCGAAGAGTGCCTGCACAGTCCTACCCGAGTTTCATGGTCGGGGCGCCAGACCCCGCGAACGCCGCGCGTCCGCGGGTCTGACGCCGACGCGTCACTTGACGAGCGAGCAGCCGCCGTCGGCCAGCGGCCGGAACGCCTGGTCGGCCGGGATCGTCGCGCGGATCTTGTAGTAGTCCCACGGCGCCTTCGATTCCGCCGGCTTCTTCACCTCGACGAGGTACGCCGGATGAATCTTGCGGCCGTCGACGCGGATCGAGCCCTTGCCGAACAGCGGATCGTCGGTCGGCAATTCCTTCATCTTGGCGACGACCTTCGTGCCGTCGTCGCTCTTCAGCGCCTCGACCGCCTTGAGGTAGTGCAGCACGGACGCATAGACACCCGCATGGACCATCGTCGGATGGATGCCCTTGTCCTGCGGCGCGAACCGGTTCGAAAACGCCCGTGTCTGGTCGTTCATGTCCCAGTAGAACGTCTCGGTGAAGATCAGTCCCTGTGCATTGTTGAGGCCCAGCGCATGAATGTCGGTGAGGAACACGAGCAGGCCGGCGAGACTCTGGCCGCCCTTGACGATGCCGAACTCGGCCGCCTGCTTGATCGAGTTCGTCGTGTCGCCGCCCGCGTTGGCGAGGCCGATGACCTTCGCCTTCGATGATTGCGCTTGCAGCAGGAACGACGAGAAGTCCTGGTTGTTGATCGGCGCGCGGACACCGCCGAGCACCTTGCCCCCGGCCTTGGTCACCGCTGCCGTCGTGTCGCGCTCCAGCGCCTGCCCGAATGCGTAGTCGGCGGTGATGAAGAACCACGTGTCGCCGCCCTGCTTCGTGATCGCCGTGCCGGTGCCGTTGGCGAGCATCCACGTGTCGTACGCCCAGTGCACGGTGTTCGGCGAGCACGCCTTGCCCGTCAGGTCCGATGAACCGGGACCGACTGCGAGAAACACCCTGCCCTTGTCCTTCGTGATCTGGCTGACGGCGAGTGCGACGCCGGAGTTCGGCACGTCGACGATGACGTCGACCTTGTCGGTGTCGTACCACTGACGCGCGATCGCCGAGCCGACGTCGGGCTTGTTCTGGTGATCTGCCGATGCGAACTCGACCTTGTAGCCGCGCTTTTCGATGCCCGAGTCCTCGACGGCCATCTTCGCCGCGAGGACCGAGCCGGCGCCGGCCAGGTCGGTGTAGAGGCTCGACATGTCGGACAGCACGCCGATCTTGATGACGTTGTCGGATACCTGCGCGTGCGCAGCCCCCGCCACGAAGGTTCCCGCGATCGCCAGCGCGAGCAGGCTTTGTTTCAATGCGTTCATCGATGCTCCCAGTTTGAAAGTCACATCCCTACGAGCTCACACGCCGAGGTACTCGTGCAGCTTGCCCATGTTCTGTTCGAGCGCGGCGTTCGGGATCATGTCGATGATCCTGCCGTGCTCCATCACGTAGTGCCGGTCCGCGACGGTGGCCGCGAAACGGAAATTCTGCTCGACCAGCAGGATCGTGAAGCCCTGCTCACGCAGTTCGCGGATCGTCTTGCCGATCTGCTGGACGATCACCGGCGCCAAGCCTTCGGTGGGCTCGTCGAGCATCAGCAGGCGCGCGCCGGTGCGCAGGATGCGGCCGATCGCGAGCATCTGCTGCTCGCCGCCCGACAGTTTCGTTCCCTGGCTCTTGCGGCGTTCGAGCAGGTTCGGAAACAGCTTGTAGATCTGCTCGACCGACAGTCCGCCATCGCGAACTTTCGGCGGCAGCATCAGGTTCTCCTCGACGTTCAGGCTCGAGAAGATGCCGCGCTCCTCGGGACACCAGGCGATGCCGAGGTGTGCGATCCGGTTCGACGGCAGTCGCACGATTTCCTGCTGCTCGAAGATCACCGAGCCTTCGCGGCGCGGCACGACGCCCATGATCGATTTCAGCGTCGTCGTCTTGCCCGCACCGTTGCGGCCGAGCAGCGTGACGACTTCGCCCTGGCCGACGTCGAACGCGACGCCGTGCAGGATGTGCGACTCGCCATACCACGCCTGCAGGTCGCGGACCTTCAGGAGCGGCGCCGTCGCCGGCGCTCGTGCAGCACTTGGCGGAGCGCTAGCCATGGCCGGCTCCCATGTACGCCTCGACGACGGCGGGGTTCGTCGACACGGACGCATAGCTGCCCTGTGCCAGCACCTCGCCCCGCGCGAGCACGGTGATGTGATCGGCCAGCGTCGACACGACCGACAGGTTGTGCTCGACCATCAGCACCGTCCGGTTGACCGACACCTTCTTGATCAGCGCTGCGATCCGTTCGACGTCCTCGTGCGTCATGCCGGCCGTCGGCTCGTCGAGCAGCATCATCTCCGGCTCGAGGGCCAGCGTCGTCGCGATCTCGAGCGCGCGCTTGCGCCCGTACGCGAGCTCGCCGGCAGTCGACTGCTCGAATTGCGCAAGACCCACGGCGTCGATCAGCTCGCGCGCCCGCGCGTCGTGCTCATGCAGCACGCGCTGCGACCGCCAGAAATCCATCGAGTGGCCGCGCTTGCGCTGCAAGGCGATCCGCACGTTTTCGAGGACCGTCAGGTGCGGGAATACCGCGGAGATCTGGAACGACCGCACGAGGCCCATCCGCGCGATGGTCGCAGGTCTTTGCCCGGTGATCTCCTTGCCGTTGAAGATGATCTGCCCACGCGTCGGCGTCAGGAAGTGCGTGAGCAGGTTGAAGCAGGTCGTCTTGCCCGCGCCGTTTGGCCCGATCAGCGCGTGGATCGTGCCCCGCGTCACGGCGAGGTCGACGCCGTTGACCGCGACGAAGCCCTTGAATTCCTTCGTGAGCCCGCGCGTTTCGAGGATGGTGTCGGTGGCCACTCGGTTGTTCGGTGAACGCGCTCCGCGCGAATATGGACGGCCGCCTGATCGGTCAGGCGCGGATTATCCCGATGGACGCCCGGCTTGGCAATCGGAATCGGAAATTGCGCCTAGAACCCCGATCGCCACTTGGCGGCGCGCTTTTCGAGAAAGGCGTCCATCCCCTCGAACGCGTCCTGGTCCACGAGGTTCCATGCCATCGCCTCGGTCGTGCCCTCGTACGCGACGGAGAGCGGACGGTCGACCTGCGCATAGAAGGCGCGCTTGCCAAGTGCGATGATCGCGGCGCTGCGGGCGACGATCCGATCCGTGAACACCTTGACCGCGGCATCGAGGTCCGCGACCGGCACGACACGGTTGACGAGTCCCCAATCGAGTGCCGTCGCCGCGTCGATCGTGTCGCCGGTCAGCAGCATCTCCATCACGCGCTTCCGCGCGACATTGCGTACGACGCCGACCGCGGGTGTCGAACAGAAGACGCCGACGTTGATGCCGGGCAGCGCGAAGCGTGCCGTATCGGCGGCGACCGCCAGATCGCACATCGACACCAGCTGGCATCCCGCCGCCGATGCGATGCCGTGCACGCGTGCGATCACCGGCTGCGGCAGCTGCGTCAGCTTGATCATCGCGCGACTGCAGCCGCCGAAGAGCTCGCGTTGCCACGCTTCGTCGGGATGACTGCGCAATTCGCCGAGGTCGTGTCCGGCGCAGAAGCCCTTCCCGTTTGCCGCGATGACCACAACGCGAACGTCCTCGCGCGTCGCGACCTCGTCGAGCGCGTGCTCGAGCGCGTCGAGCATCGCGCTCGACAGCGTGTTGTAGCGCTCGCCGCGATTGAGCGTCAGCGTGCACACGCCGTCGCGCGTCTCGGACAGCACGAAAGGGATGACGCCTTGCTCGATAGGCGCATTCATCGGATGTGACTCACTCTCGGCCTCCTTGCAGCCGCGGTGCGACACGTTGCGACCGCGTGTCGGCCTCTCTCATTCCGTGCGGCGCCGGACCCTTCGGGTCTCGGCTCCGGCTGCGCCTCGCCCGCCGCACTCATTCGATCGCCGACGTCGAGCGCAAACGCTCGCGCAGCAGGAATTTCTGGATCTTGCCGGTGGACGTCTTCGGCAGCTCTCCGAACACCACGCTCTTCGGCACCTTGAAGCGCGCGAGGTAACTGCGGCAATGCTCGATGATCGCCTGCTCGGCGACGTTGGCCCCCGGCTTCAACTCGACGAACGCGCACGGCGTCTCGCCCCAACGCGGATCCGGGCGTGCCACGACGGCAGCCGCCAGAACGTCCGGATGCCGGTAGAGCGCGTCCTCGACCTCGATCGAACTGATGTTCTCGCCACCCGAAATGATTACGTCCTTCGACCGGTCCTTGATCTTCACGTAGCCGTCCGGCTGCATGACCGCGAGATCGCCCGAATGGAACCAGCCGCCGGCGAACGCTTCCTCCGTGGCCCCAGGGTTCCTCAGGTAGCCCTTCATCATGATGTTGCCGCGGAACATGATCTCGCCGATCGTCTCACCGTTGGCCGGCACCGTCAGCATCGTATCGGGGTCCATCACCGTCATGCCTTCCTGGCACGAATAGCGAACCCCCTGACGGCCGTTGCGTTCGGTGCGCGCACCGATGTCGAGCGCTTCCCACTCGGCCTGCTTCGCGCAGACGGCGGCCGGTCCGTACGTCTCGGTGAGACCGTAAACGTGCGTGATGTCGAAGCCCATGCGCTCCATGCCCTCGATCACCGACGCCGGCGGCGCGGCCGCGGCGACGAGGCAATGGACGCGATGGTCGATGCCGTGCTTCCATTCGTCGGGCGCATTGATCAGCATGGCGTGAACGATCGGCGCGCCGCAATAGTGCGTGACCTTTTCCTGGCGGATCGCGTCGAGGATCGTCGCCGCCTCGACCCGGCGCAGGCAGACGTTCGTGCCGCCGTTGGCGGCCATCGTCCACGGAAAGCACCAGCCGTTGCAGTGGAACATCGGCAGCGTCCACAGATACACCGAGTGTCGCGGCATGCCCCAGTCGACGATGTTCGACAGCGAGTTCAGGTAGGCGCCGCGGTGGTGATAGACGACACCCTTCGGATTGCCGGTGGTGCCCGACGTGTAGTTGAGCGCGATCGCATCCCATTCATCGGCGGGCGGTTGCCACGCGAAATCCGGATCTCCCTTCGTGATGAACGTCTCGTAGTCCGATTCGCCAAGAAGGTCGCCTCCGGGACCGAGCACGTCGACGACGTCGATGACGAGCGGCTTCACGTCGAGACGCGCCAGCGCACCGGCGATCGTCGGCGCAAACTCCGTATCGGTGATCAGCACTTTCGCTTCACCGTGCTTCAGCATGAACGCGATCGTCTCGGCATCGAGCCGCGTGTTGAGCGTGTTCAGCACGCCGCCCGTCATCGGCACGCCGAAGTGGCATTCGAACATCTCGGGCGTGTTCGACAACATCGCGGCGACCGTGTCGCCGACACCTACGCCGCGATGGGCAAGCGCGGACGCCAACCGGCGCGAACGCGCGTACGTGTCGGCCCACGTGTAACGCCGGGCGCCGTGCACGACCGCTGTGCGGAACGGCCACGTGTACGCCGTGCGCGCGATGAACGAAATCGGCGTCAACGGCGCGTAATTGGCGGCACGACGTTCGAGGTTCTGCTCGTAAATGCCCGCCATCGCCGCTCCTGTCACCGCTGTCGTTGCCGAATCGTAGCAAAACGTCGACACTCGCAAGGTGCCGCGGCTTGCCGTCGAGCGCATCTTTCGCTAGTGTCGCGCAGCGGCCCACCGTCGTCGCGAGGCGTTTCTTGCAATTCTTACCGAAGAAGGCACCACTGCATGGGTCACCGCCTGTCGCGCATTGTCACCCGCACCGGGGACGCGGGAACGACGGGCCTGGGCGATGGTTCCCGCGTGTCCAAGACGAGCGCCCGTATCGAAGCGATCGGCGCCGTCGACGAGCTCAACTCTAGCGTCGGCGTCGTGCTCGTGGAGTCGCTCCCGCCGCCGTTTCGCCAGTTGCTCACCGACATCCAGCACGACCTGTTCGACTTGGGCGGTGAGCTGTCGATTCCGGGCCATTCGGCGATCTCGCAAACGCATATCGATCGGCTCGAGGACGCAGTTGAGCACTACAACGCCGAACTGCCGCCACTGAAGGAGTTCATCCTGCCCGGCGGAACGCGGGCGGCTGCGCTGACCCACGTCGCGCGCACCATCTGCCGGCGCGCCGAACGCGACGTCGTTGCGCTGGCTGCCGAAGACGACTCGGTGTCGAAACCGTTGCGCATCTATCTCAATCGGCTCTCCGATCTGCTGTTCGTGCTGGCGCGCGCGCTCAATCGCTCCGCCGGAGCACCCGACGTGCTGTGGCAGAAGGACCGCTCGCGCGGCCGTCCGGCCTGATGAGCGCCGAGGGCGCAAGAGCGGCGGGCGATCGCAACGAGCGACTTTCGCTGCTGCTCGCCCGAGTGGCGATGGCCGACCAGCGCGCGTTCGAGGAGGTCTACCGGCTGACCGGTGCGCATCTGTACGGGGTTGTCCTGCGTATCGTAAGGGACAAGTCCATCGCCGAGGAAATCTTGCAGGAGGCTTACGTCAACGTCTGGCATCACGCCGGTACTTACGATGCGGCCCGGGCCCAGCCAACGACCTGGCTGACGTCGATCGTCCGCAATCGCGCGCTCGACCTCAAGCGACGTCGCGAGGTCGACACGATCGCGTTCGACAGCGGCGATGACGATACGCCCGACATCGACTATCCGTCGGACGGTCCGACGCCGATCGAAATGCTGATGACGGCCGCCGACGAGCGATCGGTTCGCGACTGTGTCGAGACGCTCGAAGGCGGCTCGAAGCAGGCAATCGCGCTGGCGTTCTTCCACGGCCTTTCCCACGGCGAGCTAGCCGCGCATCTTCGTGAACCGCTCGGAACGGTGAAATCGTGGGTCCGGCGAGGTCTCGAGAAGTTGCGTCGCTGCCTCGACGCGGCCGGAGCTGCCGAGTGAACCTGTCACGCCCCGACCGGCGCGAACGGCTCGATCGTCTCGCCGCGGAGTTCGCGCTCGGCACGTCGACCTCCCGCGTCCGCCGGAGGCTCTCGGCGATCGCTACGCGCGATCGCGTCGTCGCGGATGCGCTGACCGAGTGGGAGCGACGGCTGGCCGTGCTGGCCGACGCCGTACCGCCCGTCACCCCGCCTCCGCGCGTCTGGGCGCGAGTCGCCGCACGGCTCGGACTCGACGTCCGTTCGGCAGCACCCGAGCCCCCGGCGCGGTGGTGGGGCCGTGTGGGCGTCTGGCGCGCGCTGACGGCGATCGGTTTCGTCGCCACCCTGGCGCTCGGAGTTTTACAGCTGGGGCGGCCGCCCGTGCCAGCTGCAGCACCCATCGTCGTCGTTCTCGCGGGCTCGGATGCCAAGCCCGCGCTGATTGCGAGCGCCTTGCGCAACGAACGGTTCCTGACGGTCAAGGCCGTGGGAAGCGCAGCACCAGCGCCCGGCCGCGTGTTCGAGCTGTGGGCATTGCCGCAGGGCGGCACACCGAAATCGCTGGGCGTCATTCCGCCCGGCGCGATCGTCCAGGTGCCGCTTGCCGCGCCGGCAGACGAATCGCTGACCAATATCCCGGCGCTCGCCGTCAGTCTCGAGCCGCCCGGAGGCTCGCCCACGGGTGCACCGACCGGACCCGTGCTCTATTCGGGGTCGATCGAGCGGATGTACTGATCGTTCGCGGCACGCATGCGGGCGACGCGGGGTGATCGGCGCCTGGCCCGAGGTCGCCGCATCGAACGACTACGACCGGCGTTTGAGCGCATAACCGTCGGCGCGGTCTTCCATTTCCCAGCCCGCGGCATGAAGCTCGGCGCGCAGGCGGTCCGCTTCGGCCCATTGCTTCGCCTTCCGCGCGGCGGCCCGTGCCTGCGCGAGCGCGTCGACCGCGTCGGGCACCGCTTCGCGTGCGGGAACCCACGCCGCGAGATCAAGCCCGAAAACGTCGTCGAATCGCAGCAGCGTCGCGCGCTTCGCCGCAGCAGGCGCGTCACCGCGAAGCACGTCCCACGCGAGCGCGAGCGCGCGTGGCGTGTTCAAGTCGTCGTTGACGTAAGTGGTGAACTGCGCCAGGGCCTCTGCGTTCGCTGCGATGGCGTCATTGGCCGGCAGCGCATGGAACGTCGTCCGCATTCGCGCAAGCCCGGTGGCGGCGGCGTCGAGTGCTTCCCAGGTGAAGTTGAGCTGCGTCCGGTAATGACCCGTCAGGCACAGGTAGCGGAACGCGAGCGGATCGTAACCCCGCTCGACCAGCGCCGCGACGCGCAGGAACTCGCCGGCCGACTTTGCCATCTTCGCGTCGTTCTGCACCAGGAAGTAGCCGTGCATCCAGAAGTTCGCGAGCCGCGTCCCGACGCGCGCTTCGGTCTGCGCGATCTCGTTCGTGTGATGGACGGGGATGTGGTCCTCGCCGCCGCAATGGATGTCAAAGTAGTCGCCGAGATACTTCTGCGCCATCGCCGAGCACTCGATGTGCCAGCCGGGAAAGCCCTTGCCCCACGGGCTGTCCCATTCCATCTGCCGCGCGCTGTCGGGCGGCGACAGCTTCCACAGCGCGAAGTCGGTGGCGTTGCGCTTATCGCCGAGTTCGACGCGCTTGCCCGCTTCGAGTCCCGCCCGGTCGAGGCGCGCGAGAAATCCGTAGTCGGGCTGCCGGCTCGTGTCGAAGTAGATGCCGTCGGCCGTCGCGTATGTGAAACCGCGTCGCTCGAGGTCGGCGATGAACTCGATCTGCTCTGGAATGTGGTCAGTGGCGCGCGGCAGCACGTCGGGTGGTTCGATGTTCAGCGTGGCGATGTCGTCCTGGAATGCCTGCGTGTACAGCGCCGCGATCTCCCAGGCGCTGCGGCCCGTCCGGCGCGCGCCCTTCTCCATCTTGTCCTCGCCGGTATCGGCGTCGGACGTCAGGTGTCCCACATCGGTCACGTTCATCACGTGCAGCACGCGATGGCCGTTGAAGCGGAGCACGCGCTTAAGCGTGTCCTCGAACATGAACGTTCGATAGTTGCCGATATGCTGGAAATCGTAGACGGTCGGTCCGCACGTGTAGAGACCAACGGGCCGATCGGGCACGAGCGGCGCGAACTCGCGCAGGCTGCGCGAAAAGTTATCGTAGAGCCGCAGGGGCTTCGGCTGATGATCGGTCACAACGTCCGCACCATGATGAAATCCTCCATGACAAAGCCGCCGCCGATCGGAAAGTCGCCGCGGGCGCGAATCGCGAATCCGCACGCCTCGTAGGCACGAACCGCCTGCGTGTTGCCGCGATTGACGTTCAGCGTGAGTGCGCGGCAACCGGCGCGGGCCGCGTGCCCGCCGACGTGCTCGATCAGCGCGCGTCCGATGCCGCGGTGGTGGCGCTGCGGCAGCACGTACAGCTTGTCCAGCTTCATCGTCGACGCATCGACGCGATACCACGCGGCGAAGGCCACGACGCCTTCCGCCACTTCTGCAAGCGCCAGTCCCGCGTCAGGCTCGACGACGAAGCGCGCCAGCGCCTCGTCCGAGTAGCCGCGCTCGAGCATGTAGTCGATCTGCGCCGGGCTCAGGATCGGCGGGTAGTAGCGACGCCAGATCTCCTGCGCGAGCCGCTGCACCACCGGTATCTGCACAGCCCGCGCGGCGGCGATGGTGACCGGCAACTCCATGCGATGCGCGAACGAAACGATCGACCGGTGACTGTAGCACGCACTGGAGAGGCGAGACGGCATCGCGATGCAGCCAAGGATGGGATGTCGCGTCGCGGCCGCTACGGAATGCCGCTCTGCCGGCACGGTAGAATGCCGCCCTTCCGGCGCCGCAGGCGTCACATACGCCGCTCGCTCGAGCGCCCGACCCGCCGTTGACAGCCGCATTTTCCCGCCGCACGTGGACGCTGCTCGCGATTGCGATTGCCATCGCGTGGTTCGCGAGTCTCGACGTGCGCAAGCTCCAGCATCCCGACGAAGGGCGTTACGCGGAGATCGCCCGCGAGATGGTCGTCACGGGCGATTGGGTAACGCCGCGGCTCAACGGGATCAAGTACTTCGAGAAACCGCCCCTCCAGTACTGGCTTACGGGTGCCGCCTTTCGAGCGTTCGAGGTCGACGAGTGGACCGCTCGCCTTCCCGGCGCGCTCGCGGGATTCCTGACCATACTGATCGTCGGCTACGTCGGCTCGATCATCGCGTCGAAAACGGCCGGCGCCTACGCTGCGCTGGCATTCGCCGGGTGCGTGTGGCCGTTCGGGATGGCGCATCTCGTCTCGCTCGACGCGCTTTTGACGTTCTGGCTGACGGCCGCACTCGGCGCATTCCTGCTCGCGCAGCACTGGCGGGCGGACGCCGCACGCAGCCGGCGCTGGATGCTCGTTGCGTGGGCCGCAACGGCCGGCGGGGTGATGACGAAGGGTCTCATCGCCCTCGTCATCCCGTTCGCGACGCTCGCCATCCACACGCTGGTGACTCGCGATCGCACGCCTTGGACGCGGATCGAATTCATGCGCGGCTTAGCACTGTTCCTATTGCTCGCCGCACCGTGGTTTGTCGTCGTGTCGGTACGCAATCCGGAATTCGCGCGGTTCTTTTTCATTCACGAGCACTTCGAGCGCTTCCTGACGACCGAGCATCGACGCACCGGCGCGTGGTGGTATTTCCTGCCGCTGCTCGCCATCGGCCTTTTGCCGTGGACCGGCGTCTTCCTGTGGGGGATTCGCCGCAGCTGGACCGAGCCGGTTGCAGCGGGATCGTTCGCCTGGCCACGGTTCTGCCTGATCTGGTGCGCGTTCGTGCTGGTGTTCTTCAGCATCTCGGGTTCGAAGCTGCCGTCATACATCCTGCCGATCTTTCCTGCTGCGGCTCTGGTGCTCGGGGTCCAGCTCGAACGGATGTCGTCGCGCACGCTGGCCGTGTTCGCGACGATCATCGCATCGACGACGGCGGCGCTGTGGCTCGGCAGCATGCTTGGCTGGACCGTGGTCACCGACACGTTCTCCAGCGCGCGCACGCCCGGTGAATTATTCGCGAAACTCGGCTGGTGGGTCAGGCTCGGATTGGGCGTTGGAGCGGCCGGGTACGTCTTCGGCTGGCTGCTGCTGCGGCGAGGATCGGCGTGGGGCAAGACAGCCGGCATCGCCACGCTGTCGGTGGCGACGATCCTGATGCTACAGGCGATCTACTCGGGCTCCGACGCGTTCCGGGCGACCCGCTCGACAGCCGATCTCGTCACGACACTGGAAAACACCGCCAATCCTCCGTACGATCGCAGCGCACCGTTCTTCCAGGTTCACATGTACGAGCAGACACTGCCCTTCTACCTCGCGCGCACGACGACGCTGGTTGAATACCGCGACGAGCTCGGGCCCGGCCTCGACGCGCAGCCGGAGCTCGGCATCGCGCGCGAGGCGGACTGGATCGAGCGCTGGAAGGCGCTGCCGCAGGGGTACGCGCTGATGTCGCACGAGACGCGCGACGCGCTTGGGGCCGGAGGCGTTCCGTTGCGCGTGATCGCCTCGAACCCGCGGGACGTACTCGTCGCGCGCCGCTGACGATGACGACGTCCGCTTTCCTGTTCCTGCTGACCGGCGTGCTGCTCAACGCCGCCGCACAGTTGCTGCTGAAGGGCGGCACCAACCGGATGGGCGTCATCACGCTGACGGCCGATGGCTGGGCAGCGACGCTGATGCAGATGGCGACGCAGGGCTATTTCATCGCCGGCATCGCGTTCTACGCGGTCAGCGTGCTCGTCTGGATTCTCGGCCTCTCGCGCGTGCCGGTGTCGATCGCCTACCCGCTGTTGTCGCTCGGCTACGTCGTCAACGCGATCGCCGCGCACTACCTGTTCGGCGAAGCGGTCACCGCGCAGCGCTGGCTCGGTATCGGCTTCATCATCATCGTCGGCGTCTACCTGGTGGCGCGGAGCTGATGGCCGCACCGCTCAAGTTCGCGAGC
>Ga0207682_10000232_pt1 | contig 25140 bp, 24 predicted proteins | sample KBSM63metaG_FD_184332 | JGI IMG/M metagenome (GOLD analysis project Ga0207682, IMG submission 184332) | Miscanthus rhizosphere microbial communities from Kellogg Biological Station, Michigan, USA - KBS M6-3 metaG (SPAdes) (version 2) | ecosystem: Host-associated > Plants > Roots > Rhizosphere >... | reverse complement strand
CATCTCCGGCGTCATCCTGTACGACGAGACGATCCGGCAGAAGGCCAAGGACGGCACGCAGCTGGTCAAGCTGATCGAGCAGGCCGGCGCGCTTCCCGGCATCAAGGTCGACAAGGGAACGAAGGCCCTGCCCTTCTGTCCAGGCGAGGTCATCACCGAAGGTCTCGACGGGTTGCGCGAGCGCTTGGCCGAATATCGCAACCTCGGCGCCAGGTTCGCCAAGTGGCGCGCCGTGATCGACATCGGCGCGGGCATTCCGAGCTACACCGCCATCAAGGCGAACGCGCATGCGCTCGCGCGCTATGCGGCGCTGTGCCAGGACGAGCAGATCGTGCCGATCGTCGAGCCGGAAGTGCTGATGGACGGCGACCACGACATCGACCGCTGCTACTCGGTCAGCGAATGGGTGCTGAAGGCGACGTTCGAGGAGCTCTACTACAGCCGCGTCGCGCTCGAAGGCATGGTGCTCAAGCCCAACATGGCGATCGCCGGAAAGAAGTCGGCGAAGAGGGCCTCGGTCGAGGAGGTCGCCGAGAAAACCGTGCGGCTCCTCAAGGCCTGCGTGCCAGCCTCGGTGCCCGGTATCGCGTTTCTCTCGGGCGGCCAGTCCGACGAAGAGGCGACCGCCCATCTCGACGCCATGAACAAGCTCGGGCCGCTCCCGTGGAAGCTCACTTTCTCGTACGGCCGCGCCTTGCAGGCCGCCCCGCAGAAGGCCTGGGGCGGCAAGTCCGAAAACGTCGCCGCCGCCCAGCGCGCCTTCTCACACCGCGCCCGCATGAACGGGCTTGCGGCGCTCGGCCAGTGGAAGCAGGACCTGGAAAAGAAGGCGGCTTAACCTTTTTGCCGCATTCTCCCCGGCGATGAACGGTCATCGCCGCCATTCCGCCGAAAAGGGGTCCCATGCGGTGAACATGGGGACAGCCAAGGACGAGACGCGCGCCGCGCCGCGCCTCTATCTCGTGACGCCGCCGGTCAGCAATCCGGATGCGGTGGCGAACGATTTGGCCGACGCCCTCAACGCCACCGACATCGCCGCGGTGCTGCTGCGTCTCGCCGAGGGCGACGAAGCGGCGCAGCTCGGTCGCATCAAGGCGCTGCGCATCCTGATCCAGTCGAACGGTGCGGCACTGCTGCTCGACGGCCACGCTGAACTCGCGGCGCGCGGCGAAACCGACGGCGCGCATCTCACCGGCATCGACGCCTTTCTGGCGGTGGCGCCCTCGCTCAAGCCCGCGCGCATCGCGGGCTGCGGTGGACTGAACAGCCGCCACGACGCGATGCTGGCCGGGGAATCGGGCGCCGACTACGTGATGTTCGGCGAGCCCGACGCAGGCGGCCGCCGTCCATCCTTCGATGCGGTGCTCGAGCGCGTCGCATGGTGGGCGGAAACGCTGACCATCCCGTGCGTCGCCTACGCGGCGAGCCTCGACGAGGCCGAAACGCTGGCAGGAGCCGGCGCCGACTTCATCGCGGTCGGCGAAAACATCTGGCGCGATGCGCGCGCGGTCGCGACAGCGGCCAATCTCGGCACGGAGTCCGTGCGATGAGAACGAAGGCGGTTGTCGTTGCTGCGGTGCTCGGCGCGTTTGTCACCGCCGACGCGCACGCGCAGCCGCTGCAGATCTCGCCGCCGATCGCGAGCATTACCAAGCCGGCGCAGAAGCCCAAGGCGCAGCCAAAGATACAAGCAAAGACGGAAACAAAGGCGGCGACAAAGCCCGAACCGAAAGCCGCGCAGCGTCCGATCCCGAAGAAATCGATCGAGCCGAAAGTCGCCGCCCCGCCCGCGGCGTCGGCGCCGAGCGCGTTCGCGCCCGACACCGCGCCGATTGCGCCGTTCACCGCGCCGGAAAAGCCCGCGCTGGACGCTCCGGTCACCACGAAAACCACCGCCTTGCAGCCGCAGGCGCCGGTCGCCGAGCAGGGCGACGTTGCGTTCGGCGCCTACCAGCGCGGCTACTATCTCGCGGCCTTCAAGGAGGCGACCAGGCGCGCCAGCGAACAGGGCGACCCGGTCGCCATGACCTTGCTCGGCGATCTCTATTCAAATGGCTACGGCGTGGCAAAGGACGAGAAGAAGGCGCTCGCCTGGTTCTCGCTCGCCGCCGACCGCGGCGACAAGCAGGCGATCTTCGCGCTGGCGATGGCGCGCTTCGCCGGCCGCGGCGGCGCGCAGGACCTGGCAGAAGCCGCCGCGCTGCTCGAGAAGGCTGCAAAGCTCGGTCACGTCGCCGCCGCCTACAATCTCGCGCTGCTCTATCTCGAAGGCCAGCAGGTCCGCCAGGATGTCGCGCGCGCCGCCGAACTGCTGCGCGTCGCGGCCGACGCCGGCAGCCCCGAGGCGCAGTATGCGCTCGCCACCCTCTACAAGGAGGGCAATGGCGTGCCGAAGGATCCGGCGGCAGCCGCCAAGCTGCTCGGCGCCGCCGCGCGCGCGGGCAATATCGCGGCCGAAGTCGAATATGCGATCGCTCTGTTCAACGGCACCGGTACGGCCAAAGACGAGAACACGGCCGCCGCGATGTTCCGCAAGGCGGCGCAGAAGGGCAATGCGGTGGCGCAGAACCGCCTCGCGCGCATTCTGGCGACCGGACGCGGGCTGCCGGCCGACGCCGCAGCGGCGGCCAAGTGGCACACCATCGCCAAGGCGGGCGGCGTGTCCGATCTCTGGCTCGAAGACTGGATGCAGAAGATCAAGGACGCCGAGCGCGCCTCCGGCGAGAACGCCGCACGGCTCTGGCTCGCGCACGCCAAGCCCGCAGGCTAACGAACCGCTCTGGCGAAGTCCCACGTCCCATCTGCTTTGATAATCTGAAATTTGTGTTTGCACCCGCGGTCGCCCGCAGCACGTTATGCTGACTCAGCGGCCGGACTGCCCAAGATGCAGCACGCGATGATGCTGGCTCGCTTTGGCCCCGCGCGCGACAAACCGGATCACGACCGACGCACATTCGAGTGCCCGACGTGCAGGAACTGGAGAAGCGAAGTCGTCAAGTTCAAGTAGCCAACGCTGGTTCGCGGCCTCATGCGCCTCTTTTGCGTTTCCGCCGTCGCCTCGGGCGATGCAAAATGCTATCTTCGGGCATGGTCGACATCGACCGCGACATGTGCCGCAAGGCTGCCGCCGAGTGCGTCGAGTTGGCGCGCGCCGTCGTCGATCCGGCAAAGAAGGAAATTCTGCTCATCCGCGCTCAGGAATGGCTGAAGCTCGCCTACGCCAAGAGCGAAGGTGAGTTCGAGCGCCATCTGGCGCAACTCAACAGCAGCCAGATGGAAGACCACGGACACACGCCCGCTCAGCGCCAGCCGATGCAGCAGCAGCAGGCCAAGACAACGGAGCGCGACAAGGAAGACTCGTAGTTCGGGTGCCGGCCGAAACAGGCCACCCGAGATCTGAAATCAGGCCACCGAAGAAAACCCCGCCGGAGCGGGGCAAGTTTGGGAGGAAAACGCTCCTGACGGAGCGTTACCTTGATACGCGAGTCGTGGACGTTAGAGTGCGTCAAATTAGTCACGGCCGTTCTCTATTATCCGGAACTTCCTGCGTCGATCCGGCTCGGACGGCCCCGCGCGCTTTGCCACACATGCATGTTTTTTGAGGTATGCGGGAACGACTCGGCGACGCTGTGTTTGTTCGCGCATGGATGCTCGCGACTACCAGCGTGAAGCTGAGCGGTGCCTGGATTTAGCCGCGAAAGCCCCTGATTCGGCATCGACCAGACGCTGGCGCAGGCTTGCTGACAAGTATGCGGTGCTGGCGGAGGAACTTTCGGTACCCGAAACCGGACGCGCGCCGATGCTTCGAATGCCGATGCAGCAGCAGCCGCTTCAGCAGCAACAATCCAAAACGCAGCGAAGGTGAGGCACGCCCGGGCGGACGGCACGTCGGGTGAGGCGGCTCCGTTCTCCTCACCTCCCTTTCAGGGAGGAAGCAGACTGAGCATGCGGTGCTGACACTCCCAAAAATTTTCCCTTGTCACGTCCCGGTCGCGCGGGCATCCAGTGCGCAACGGAGTTCCTCGTGCCACCCCAATCAGCCCTGCTCAACGTGATGACCGCCGCGGCACGCAAGGCCGCGCGCAGTCTCAAGCGCGACTTCGGCGAGGTCGAGAAGCTGCAGGTCTCGCTCAAGGGCCCGGCGAACTTCGTCACCGCCGCCGACAAGCGCGCCGAGGAGATCCTCTACGCCGAGCTCACCAAGGCGCGGCCGGGCTACGGCTTCCTCGGCGAGGAAGGCGGCGTGCGCGAGGGCACCGATACCAGCCACACCTGGATCGTCGACCCGCTCGACGGGACCACGAACTTCCTGCACGGCATTCCGCACTTCGCGATCTCGATCGCGCTCAAGCGCGAAGACACGATCGTGGCCGGACTGGTCTACAATCCGGCGAACGACGAAACCTTCATCGCCGAGCGCGGCAAGGGCGCGTTCTTCAACGACCGGCGCATCCGCGTCGCGGCGCGCAAACGCCTCTCCGAAGCGGTGGTGTGCTGCGGCTTGCCGCATCTCGGGCGCGGCGACCTCGCGCTGTTCCGCCGCGAGTTTGCGGTGGTGCAGGAGAAGGTCGCCGGATTGCGCCGCTTCGGCGCCGCCGCGCTGGATCTCTGCTGGATCGCGGCCGGGCGGTTCGACTGTTACTGGGAGCGCAACCTTTCGCCGTGGGATTTCGCCGCGGGCGTCATCATCGTGCGCGAGGCCGGCGGCTATGTCACTGACCTCGACGGCAACGAGCGCACCATGGAGCCGGGCGACATCATCGCCGGCAACGAGGACATGCAGCGCGAGGTGATGGGGCTGATAAAGTCGGCGTAGCTCTCACGCCGTCATGGCCACAAACGCTGAGGTTGCCTGCACTGAGGCTGCCTGCAAATTTTTTTTGAAAAACAACCCCATGCAAAGGTCTCCATCCCGGGCACGAGCCATAGCGCCTCGTAGACGCGCTATGGTGGCCGGCTCAAGGTGACGGTGAGAGAGCGCCTGTAGAACGCCGCACCGCTGTGTTATTGCCGCTTCTGTGCCATCATTGCGGGCGATTCATGCCCGCTTACAGGGAACGCGCGGACAGGCCATGGCGCGAGATCTCGACCCGTTCAAGCTGTCGTCACCCCGGATTTTCCTCGTCCGGATGCTGGTGTTCCTGATCCTGTGCGGCCTCGTGCTGTTCGTGCTGCACAAGCAGATCGTTACCGCATTCATGGCCAATCCGGGCCTCAATGCCCTGATCATCGCGGTGCTCTTCATCGGCATCCTGCTGGCGTTCCGCCAGGTGATCCGCCTCTTCCCCGAAGTCTCCTGGGTCAACGGCTTCCGCCTCGCCGACCCGGGCCTCGCGGTCGCCAAGCCCCCCGTGCTGCTCGCCCCGATGGCGGCGATCCTCGGCGAGCGCGCGGGCCGCATGAGCATCTCCTCCGGCACCATGCGCGGCCTGATGGATTCGATCGCCACTCGCTTGGACGAGGCGCGCGACATCTCGCGCTACATGACCAGCCTGATGGTCTTCCTCGGGCTGCTCGGCACGTTCTGGGGCCTGATCGAAACCGTCGGCTCGGTCGGCAAGGTGATCGAAGGTTTGAAGGTCGGCACCGATGCCGGCGCGACCTTCGACTCGCTGCGCGAGGGCCTCGCCGCCCCCTTGAGCGGCATGGGCATCTCGTTCTCGTCCTCGCTGTTCGGCCTCGCCGGCTCGCTCGCGCTCGGCTTCCTCGACCTGCAGACCAGCCAGGCGCAGAACCGCTTCTACATGGAGCTGGAAGACTGGCTCTCGACCATCGTGACCGAAGCCAAAGTGGAGACGGCTGCCGGCGGCATCGCAGTCGCGGGCATTCCCTCCGGCGAGATGCGCAGCGCGATCGAGAAGCTGAAGGAGGCGATCGCCGAGACCGGCACGAACCGCGCCGCGACCGCCGCGATGGCCAATCTCGCCGAGGCGATCCACGGCCTGGTCAGCCACATGCGCACCGAACAGCAGATGATCCGCGACTGGGCCGACGCGCAGGCCGCGCAGGGCCGCGAGACGAACCGCCTGCTCGAGCGCATCGCGGGCGAAGAGCCGCGCAAGGACGATCTGCGCAAGACCGTGAGATGAGCTGATGGCACTGGCACGCGCGCGCCGCGAACGCGGCATCGACTACTGGCCGGGTTTCGTCGACGCGCTGTCGACCCTGATCCTCGGCATCGTGTTCCTGCTTTCGGTGTTCGTGATCGTGCAGTTCTTCCTGTCGCAGGAAGTCACCGGCAAGGACACCGCGCTGCAGCGGCTCAACGCGCAGCTCGCGCAACTCACCGAGATGCTGTCGCTCGAAAAGATCGGCAAGGCCAATCTTGAAGACACGCTCTCCTCGCTGCGCGCAAATCTTGCGCTGGCCGAGACCGAGCGCGACCGGCTCAAGGGCGTCAACGAGGGACTTGCAAGCGGCGGCAGCCGGGCGAACGAGCTTGCATCGCAACTCGACGCGCAGAAGGGCGTCGCCGGGCGCGCGCTGGCGCAGGTCGAATTGCTCAACCAGCAGATCGCCGCGCTGCGCCGCCAGCTTGCCGCGATCGAGGCATCGCTGGAAGCGTCGGAGAGCAAGGACAAGGACGCGCAGGCTCGCATCGCCGATCTCGGGCAGCGGCTCAACCTCGCGCTGGCACAGCGCGTGCAGGAACTGTCGCGTTTCCGCTCGGAATTCTTCGGCCGCCTGCGCGCGATCCTCGGCAACCGGCCGGACATCCGCGTGGTTGGCGACCGCTTCGTGTTCCAGTCGGAAGTGTTCTTCGACGCAGGCGCCGCCGTGGTCCGTCCGGAAGGGCGCGCCGAGCTCGACAAGCTCGCAACCGCGCTCCTGGAGCTGGAGAAGCAGATCCCGACCGATGTCGCGTGGGTCTTGCGCGTCGACGGCCACACCGACGTGCGCCCGATCGCCAGTGCGGCGTATCCCTCGAACTGGGAGCTGTCGGCCGCGCGCGCGATCTCGGTGGTGCAGTACCTGATCGGCAAAGGCATCTCGCCGCAACGCCTGGTCGCCGCGGGCTTCGGCGAATTCCAGCCGCTCGAGGCCGGCCAGACCGAGGATGCTTTCCGCCGCAACCGCCGCATCGAGCTGAAGCTGACCGAACGATGAGCGATGGCGTGCAAGGGTGCCCGACTTTTGCTAGAATGTCCCAATGAACAAGCGTCTTGAAACCTTGCTCGAACGCGTTTCCGCTTGGCCAGAGGAGGCTCAGGAAGAGCTCCTTGAGCACATCGTTGCCATCGAATCAAAGCAGGCTGGGATATATCGGCTAAGCGACGATGAGCGCGCCGGCGTCCGGCGCGGCCTCGAAGAAATGCGACAGGGCAAGTTTGCCACGGACGAGGAAGTGGAAGCCGTCTTCAAACGCTATCGCTGATGAAGATTCGCTACACCGAGACGGCGCTCGTCGAAATCAACGAAGTATTCTCATACATTTCCGAGCGCAATGCTCCGGCTGCCTAGCGCGTAGTGGCGCGCATCGAGCAAACGATCCAGAATCTGGGCGACTTCCCCGAGATGGCGCAAGAGGCCGACGAACCCGGTGTGCGGCGTATGCCGGTCACTCGCTATCCCTTTATCGTGTTCTACGCGATCGACGCCGACGAGGTCGTCATCCTCCACGTCCGTCACGGGGCGCGGCGCTGGCCATGGGAAGACGAGAGCTGACCATTTACCCCATCTCGAACTGCAGCTTGGCGAGCCGCGCATAGAGCCCGCCCGCCGCTGACAGCTGCGCGTGCGTGCCCTGCTCGACGATGCGGCCGTGATCGAGCACCAGGATCCGATCGCATGACAGCACGGTCGCGAGGCGATGCGCGATGACGAGCGTGGTGCGTCCCTGCATCAGCCGCGCCAATGCGGCAGAAACCTGGGTTTCGCTTTCGGCATCGAGCGACGATGTCGCCTCATCGAGCAGCAGCAGCGGTGCATCGCGCAGGATCGCGCGCGCGATCGCGATGCGCTGACGCTGGCCGCCGGACAGCGTGACGCCGCGCTCGCCGATCGGCGTCTCGTAGCGCTGCGGCAATCGGTTGATGAACTCGACGGCGCCCGCGAGCTCCGCGGCGCGCGCCACATCCGCCTCGCTCGCGTCCAGCCGCCCGAAACGGATGTTCTCCGCCACACTGGCGCCGAACACCATGACATCCTGCGGCACCAGCGCGATGCGGCGGCGCAGATCGTGCGGATCGCAGTCGGACACACGCACGCCGTCATACGTCACGCTGCCCGAGGCGACATCGTAGAAGCGCAGCACGAGATGGAAGATCGTGCTCTTGCCCGCGCCGGACGGCCCGACGATCGCGACCTTCTCGCCCTGCCGCACCGAGAACGACACGCTGTCGAGCACGCTCACATCCGGCCGCGTCGGATAGGCGAAGCGCACGTTGTCGAACGACACTTCGCCGCGCGGCGGTTGCGGGAGCGCTTTCGGGTGAGGCGGCGCCTTGATGGCGGGCTCGACCGCCATCAGCTCCATCAGCCGCTCGGCCGCGCCGGAGGCTTGCGACAGCTCGCCCCAGACTTCGCTCAATTGTCCCAATCCGCTCGCCGCGAACACCGCATAGAGGATAAACTGCCCGAGCGTGCCCGGCGTGGTGCGCCCGGCGAGCACGTCCTGTGCGCCGACCCAGAGCACCACCACGACGCTGCCGAACACCAGAAAGATGATGATGGCGGTGAGCAATGCACGCGCGCGCGTCGAATCGCGCGCCGCGAGGTACGCCCGCTCGACCGCCGATCCGAAGCGCGATTGCGCCAGCCGCTCGTTGGTGAAGGCCTGCAGCGTGCGGATCGCGCCGATCAGCTCGGCCGCGTAGGCGGAAGCATCGGCGAGCGTATCCTGCGCCGAGCGCGAACGGCGCCGCACCAGGCGGCCGAACGCGACCAGCGGGAGCACGATGATCGGAATGGCGAGGATCACGAAGAACGACAGCCGCGGGCTGGTCACCGCCATCATGATCGAGGAGCCGACGAACAGCACGATGTTGCGCAGCGCGACCGACACCGATGAACCGACTGCGCTCTTGATCTGCGTGGTGTCGGCGGTCAGCCGCGAGGTGAGCTCGCCGGTCTTGGCGGTATCGAAGAAGGCGGGCGCCAGCGCGGTCAAATGCGCGAACACCGCGGCGCGCAGATCGGCGACGACGCGCTCGCCGATATTGGTGACGAGGTAGTAGCGCGTCGCGCTGGCGATCGCGAGCACGCCCGCAACCGCGATCATCACGGCGAAATACTGGTCGATCAGCCCGATGCGCTCGGCCGAGAAGCCGAAGTCGATCATGCGGCGCACCGCGAGCGGCACCACCAGCGTGGCCGCCGCCGCGATCAGCAGCGCAACCAGCGCGGCCGCCACCTGCCCGCGATAGCGCATGACGTAGGGAATAAGCGCAAGCAGCGGCCGCACGCGCAGCCGTCGCGACGGCGTCGCCGCCTCCGCGACAGCGGCCTGCGTCTCCTCCCGGCTGCTCACGTCATTCATCGGCGTTGAGATTGCACAGCCCCTGCTCCCTGACAATTACGGACGCCAGCGAACCTTGCCCGATCCAGGCGCTTGCGCTATAGACCCGCAACTTCCGGACATTCGCGCCCGAAAAGCGCAGGAAAATCAACGATGAAAGCCGATATCCATCCCCACTACCACACCGTCACGGTCAAGATGACCGACGGCACCGAGTTCACCACGCGCACGACCTGGGGCAAGCCGGGCGACACGCTGGCTCTCGACATCGACCCGAAGTCGCACCCGGCCTGGACCGGCGGCCAGCAGAACCTGCTCGACCGCGGCGGGCGCGTCTCGCGCTTCCAGAAGAAGTTCGCCGGCATCGGCGCCAAGAAGTAACGCGCGCTGCAGCACTGCGCTTGTGAACGGCCCGTTCGGGCCGTTTACTATTTCAGGAACTCGGGCGAGATCAGTTTCGGCAGGATCAGCGACACCTCCGGCCACACGATCACCAGCGCCAGCACCATCAGCATCGGCACCAGCATGATCGCGGTGTCCTTGATGGCGTCGCGGATGCGGATTCCGGCGACCGCGCAGGAGATCATCAGGCACAGCCCATAGGGCGGCGTGACCAGACCGAACGCCAGCGACACGATCCCGATCATCGCGAAATGCACCGGATCCATCTGCACCGCCTTGGCGAGCGGCTCCAGGATCGGCGCGCAGATGATGATCGCCGGGATCGCGTCGAGGAAGCATCCGACCACGAGGAACACGAACGCGATGAAGAATCCGGTGGCGGCGAAGCCCATGCCCCATGCGCTGACCCCGGTCAGGATCGCCTCGGGGATCTTGTAGTAGGCGAGGAGCCAGCCGAACGCGCTCGCGGTGCCGACACAGAACAGCGCGATGCCGGCAAGCTTGCCGGTGTCGAGCAGCGCCGCGTAGAGGCCCTTCAGGTCCATCTCGCGATAGACGAACAGCGACAGCACCGCCGCGTAGAGCACCGCGATGCAGGCGCTCTCGGTCGCCGTGAACCAGCCGAAGATCTTGCCGCCGATGATGATGCCCGGGGTCATCAGCGCCGGGACCGCGATCCATGTGGCGCATAGCAGCGCGCGCCAGGTCTCGCGCGGATAGGTCGGATAGCCGCGCGCCTTGGCGTAGGCATGCACGGTCGCCATCTGGGCGAAGCCGATCAGCAGGCCGGGAATGATGCCGGCGAGAAACAGCGCGCCGATCGAGACGGTGAGGATGCCGCCCCACACGATCATCAGGATCGAGGGCGGGATGATGACGGCGAGCACCGCGGAAACGGCCGTGATGGCGACCGAGAACGAGAGGTCGTAGCCCTCTTTGGTCTGCGCCTCGATGAAGATCTTCGACTGGCTCGCGGCGTCCGCCGTGGACGAGCCGGAAATGCCGGCGAAGAAGATCGACAGCACCACGTTGATCTGCGCGAGCCCGCCGGGGAAATGTCCGACCATCGTGCGCGAGAGCGTGAGCAGGCGATCGGTCGTGCCGCCGACGTTCATCAGGTTCGCGGTCAAAAGGAAAAACGGCACCGCCAGCAGGATGAAGGAGTTGTAGGCGTTGAACGTCTCCTGCACGAGATTCATCGTGTCGAGACGCGGCTCGATCGCCAGGATCGGCAGGCAGGCGAGCGCCAGCGCGAACGCCACCGGCACGCGCAGGAACATGAAGAAGAAGAAGCAGCCGAACAGGAGCAGCGCCGCCATTGCGGGCGTCAGGACAGAACCAGTCACCTAGGCTCTCCCGGAAATGATCTTGAGATCGGCGGCCACCTGTTCGCCGAGGAACACGATCCACGTGAAGCCGGTCACCGGCCAGGCGACGTGAATCCACCACAGCGGCAGGTCCGCGAGCTCCGAGGTGCGCTTCCAGGCAAAGCGCGTGAACTCGAGGCCGGCAAAGACGAACACGCATGCCGCCGCGAGCACGCCGAGGCGGCCGAGCAGCCGCGCCACGGCTTCGGCGCGCGCGCCCATCTGCGGCCACACGTCGACCTCGAAATGGGTCGACTCGCGCACACCGATCATGGCGCCGATCATGATCGTCCAGATGAACATGAAGCGCGCCATTTCCTCGGTCCAGATGTAGGACGGGATCAGCTCGGTGTAGCGCGAGAAGATCTGCAGGCTCACGGGAATGACCAGCAGGCCGACGGTGATCGCCAGCAGCCAGGACAGAAAGGTGGCATAAGCCTGCGTCAGCCGGCGCCAGGCGTTCGGCGGCTTGGGGACGGTCGTGTCAGTCATGATGGGTCACGAGAGGTGAGGAAAAATCGCGGCCGGGACAGCTTCCGGCCGCGTCGATGTCAGCGCGAGCGCACGTGCTCACTTCATGTCGTTGATCGCAGCGAAGATCTTGTCGGCGCCGATCTCCTTGGCGTAGGCCGCCATCACGGGATCGACCAGTTTCTTCATCGCGTCGCGGTCGGCGAACGGCACGCGCTTGAGCTTGCCGGCCTTCTCCAGCGCGTCGAGCTTGGCGGTATCTTCCGAGGACTCGACCTCGCGGCCGTAGGCGCCCGCTTCCTTTCCGGCCTTGAGGATCGCGTCCTGCAAGTCCTTCGGCAGGTTCTTGAACGTCTTGGTGGAGAAGCAGATCGGCCGGATCGTGATCGCGTGCTCGGTCATCGCGAGATGCGGCGCGACCTCGTAGAACTTCATCGACTCGACGCCGGCCGCCTCGTTCTCGCCCGCCGCGATGACGTTGTTCTGGATCGCGTTGTAGACCTCGTTGTAGGCGATGACGGTCGGCGCCATGCCGGCCGCCTGGAAGGTACGGCTCCAGATCGGCGCGCCCTGCACGCGCACCTTCAGCGCCTTGATCTCGGCGAGGTTCTTCACCGGCTTGTTGACGAAGATGTTGCGCGTGCCGCCGCCGGCATAGCCGATCAGCATCACCTCGGCCTTCTCGTTGATTTCGTCCGCGACCGGCTTGAGCAGGTCGGCGTCGAGCACCTTGTTCCAGTGCGCCAGGTCGCGGAACAGGAACGGCGCGTCGATGAAGGGCGCGGCCTTGGAGAAGGTCGACATGTGTGCCGGCGACACGATCGCGTAATCGACCGCCTTGCCCTGCGCCATGTACTCGAAATACTGCTTCTCCAGCCCAAGCGACGAATTGCGGTGCAGCACGAAGTTGATCGGCTTGCCGTAGTATTTCTTCACCAGCTCTTCGAACTTCAGCAGCGCCTTGTTGAAGGCGTGGTCGTCGTTGAACTGCACCGCCCCGTTGAGCGTGATGGTCTGCTGGGCTTGCGCCGGCTGGCCGCCTGAGATCGCTGTGGACAGGGCGAATGCCGCAGCCAACGCCAAAATTCGCGACACGAATCGCATAAGCTCCTCCCTCGAGTGCGCGGCGGATTGGTCTCCGCCGTATTTTTTCACGCTAACATGCTAGCGTGCGCGGACGCGGCGTGACAAGGCGGCGCAGACATGTCGGTGTTCGATCCACACAATCTGCGCACGCTGCGGCCCTGGCTGCTCGAGCACGTCTGTCCGTTCTGGCTGCAGCGCATCACCGATCCGGCCGGGGGCTTCGCCGAAGAGATCGACTCGCTGGGCAGTCCGATCGGGCGTTCGCGCCGCACCACGCTGGTGCAGGCGCGGCTCACTTACGTTTTCAGCCACGCCTATATGCTCAACGGCGATCCCACCTTCGGCAAGGCTGCGCGCCACGGCTTTTCGTTTCTGGTCAGCACCGCGCGCGCGCCGGACGGTGGCTGGTTTCGCGCGGTCTCGACCGAAGGCGCGACGCTCGACAATGCGCGCGACGCCTACGACCACGCCTTCGTGCTGTTCGCGCTCGCCTGGTATTTCCGTGCGACGCATGACGCGAGCGCAATCCAGCTCGCCGATGCGACCTGGCAGTCGATGCAGGCGCATCTTGCCGATCCGCGCCACGGCGGCTTCTTCGAGGAGTTTGCGCCGGGCCGCAGCGAAGTGAAGCTGCCGCGGCGGCAGAACCCCCACATGCATCTGCTCGAAGCGCTGCTCGCGCTGCATGTCGCGACGGCTGAGAAAAACTGGCTGCGCCGGGCCGGCGCGATGGTCGATCTGTTCAAGCGCCGCTTCTCCGATCCGCAGACCGGCGCGCTCGCCGAGTTCTTCGCCGCCGACTGGTCGCCGGCTCCGGGCGACTCCGGCCGCCTGCGCGAACCCGGCCATCAGTTCGAATGGGTCTGGCTGCTCCACGAGTATTACCGGCTCAGCCGCGACGAGAGCGTGATCCTTTACGCGCAACGCCTTTCCGATTTCGGCGAGAAATTCGGCATTGAGCGCGGCGACGGACTTGCCGGCCAAGGTCTTGTCGGTGCCGTGTTCGACGGCGTCAACGCCGCGGGTGCCCTGGTGACCGGCACGAAACTGTTCTGGCCGCAGACCGAATACCTCAAGGCGCTGGTCGCGCGCGCCGAGTGGCAGAACGACGCGGCGGCGCGCGCGGCGATCTCAGGCCATCTCGCGCTCATCGCGCAGCACTACCTGCGGCCCGACGGCGCAAGCTGGCACAACCAGCTCGCGCGTGACGGCAAGCCGCTGACGCAAACGACGCCCGCGCGCGTGCTGTATCATTTGTTTCTGGCGGTGGCTGAGGTGGATCGGTTGCAGGCTGCGGGATAGACAAGCCGCGAACTCCGCCTCACAGCCCCGCAGCCGCCTTCTGATAGTAGCTCAGATCGAGATACTTCTCCGGCGCCGGCGGCGTCCCGCCCCAGGTGCCGAGGTGTTGCGCGCGCAGCTTCAGCACGTTGCGGAAGCCCTCGACATCGACCTTGGCGTCTTTGGCAAAACCTTCTGCCGGATCGGTCGCGAACTCATAGGCCGCGGTCGCGACGTCTTCGGCAAGCTTCAGCCGGTCCATCAGCAGCCTGATCGCGTGCTCCTTGTTGGCCGGATCGAGCGACCAGCGCACACCCTCGACGTAGGCCTGGAGATACTTCACCAGCACGTCCTCGTTCTGCTTTGCCCAAGCGCGCATGACGAAGCCGCCGGTCGCCTGATACGGCCCGACCGACTTCACGGCCGAGCCAAGATTCTTCAGGCCGGCTTTCTGCGCCAGCACCGAGAACGGCGGATTGAGCATCGAGGCCGCGATCGTCTTGTCGTCGCGGATCGCCTCGAGGCGGCGGAACGTGGCGCCGACCACCTTCACCTCGTAGTCGCCCTTCTTCAGGCCGGCCTGCGCCAGCATGTCGTAGAGCTGCAGCGCGTAAGCGGTGTTCGGCGCATCGACGATCACGGTCTTGCCGCGCAGGTCCGCGACTGAACCGACCCCGGGCTGTACGATCAACTGGTTCCAGCCGTTGTCGCCGCCGCACACGACCGCGATGTCGGCCTTCGCCACCTCCGCCATCGCGACCGCATTGTCGATCGCGCCATGCACGATCTGGTAGCGGCCTTCCGCCAATCCATTGCGCATCTCGTCGGAGGTCGGCGCGATCTTGATCTCGACCTCGAGATTGCGCTTGCCGAAGAAGCCGCGCGTCTGCGCAGCGAACAGCGGCAGGTTCTGCACGCCCTGGAACACCATGACGGTGAGCTGCGTCGGTTGCGTTTGAGCCTTGGCCCCCGCGATCGACACCGCCATCGCGACGCCGACGACCAGCGCTTTGAGCGTTCGCATATCGCCTCCCTGATTTTTCATTGTCCGCCTGACCAAACACCGCGTAGCGTCAGACATTCCGTCTGCCGAACGCCGCTTCCATCTCGCGCCGGACTTTCACCGCCAGGTCGTTCGGATCGTATTCGACATCGTCCCATTTCACCGCCGCGCCTTGCGCGATGTCGCGCTTGAGCTTGACGTTATGCGCCAGCCCGAGCGGCAGCAGCCCCTGGTCGAGCGAGCGGTCGGCCGGCGTCTGCTTGCCCCACACGCAATAACCGCCCTCGCCGTCGAGCATCTCGCCTTGCTTCAGATCCTTCTTCGCGGTCGCCACGACGTCGGAGCGGAAGCCGGTCGGCACGCCGGTCGGCTCCTTGCGCAATGCCGCCGACGCCACCGAAATCCCGAGTTCCAGCCCGATCATGTGGATCGGCCGGTAGAGCGCCGCATACCGGCCGCTCCTGTCCTGCAGCATCGCGTATTCGGAAAAGCAGCGCCGCGCGTACTCGGTCTCGCCCTCGAACACCACATAGGTGCCGAGCGCCAGATTGTGCGGCACGTCGCGCCCGTCGCGGTAGACCGACGACGTGACTTCGGTGACGCCCTCTTTTTCCAGGGTGCCGCCCGCGCTTTTCGGCTTGCAGATTTCCGCCAGTTCGAACCGCGTCGCGGGCGGAAACGCCAGACCGTCGCTCTGCGGCACGAGGCCGGTCGCGTTGCACACCGCGGTCATCTCGATGCCGGACTTCGTGCCGTCGACGAACGAGTTGAACATCTTCGGATTGATCGAATTGCGGTCGGTGATTTTCAAATACTTGTCGAGGATGCCCCACACGTTGCCGGGATTGGACTGGTGATAGTGCGGTTCGTAGCGCGTGCCCTTGCCGGCCGCGATCACCTTGAAGCCGCAGGCGCGCGCCCAATCGACATGCTCGCAGATCAGCGCCGGCTGATCGCCCCAGGCGAGACTGTAGACCACGCCCGCCTCCTTTGCTTTACGCGCAAGCAGCGGACCGGCCAACGCATCGGCCTCGACGTTGACCATCACGATGTGCTTGCCGTGCGCGATCGCCTTCATGGCATGCGCGATGCCGGCCTGCGGCACGCCGGTCGCCTCGACGATGACCTCGACGTCGGGACATGCGATCAGGGACTCGGCATTGTCGGTGACGAACGTCGCGCCGCGCTTGAGAGCATCGTCGAGCGACGACGCCGCGTACGACTCCGCGGGCCAATTGGCCGTCTTGAGCTGGTCGCGTGCCCGCGCAACGTTGAGATCGGCGACCGCCACGATGTGCATGCCGCGCGTGAGCCGCGCCTGCGAGAGAAACATCGTGCCGAACTTGCCGGCGCCGATCAGGCCGACGGTCACCGGCCGGCCCGCGGCCTCGCGTTCGAGCAGCAGCGTATGGAGATTCACGGTTTCCTCCGCGCACGTTTCGAGGCGGAGAACACCACACTCTTCGGCCTGAGAACAGCCGCTACTGGCACGCCGCCTTGGAGACGAACGCCTCGTTGACGCACTCTCTGTCGTTCGGCTCGCGCCGTTCGGCCCAGAAGGCGGCGGGACAGCGGTACGCTGACGTGATGTCGAGGCTTGCGCCGCGCGAAAAGCCCTTCGCGCGGCACAGCGCCTCGCTCGCCGCGGCGCAATCGGGCGCGCCGTTCGGCGCGTTGACGCACATCTCCTTGCCGTTCACCACGCTGGTCAGCGGCAGCCGCGCGACCGTGCCGGCCGCATCGCCGACCCCCTTGGCAACGTCGCCGGCCGCATCGGTTGCGCCGCCGAACAGGCGTCCGATCGCATTGAACGACTCGGCCGGAGTCGGCAGCCGCGTGGCTGGGGGCGACGGTGGGGCCTCGATCACGGCGGGAGGCTGAAGCGGGACCGGCGGATTTTGATCCGGCTGCGCGGCGGCCTGTCCCGCGCACGCGAGCAGCGCGGCGGCAACGCAGGGCATGAGACGGCGAACAGCCAGCATGGCGAAGACCCCGCGGAACTCAAGCGCGCGCGGCGCGGCGAAAATGTGAACCTAGCCCGCCGCGCGCCAGAACTTATACCCGATGAAGAGCGCGATGACGACCGCCGCGCCAAGCCCGGCAAGCAACCCCAAGCGCTTCTCGATGAACTCGCGGATCGGCTCGCCGTAGCGGCGCAGCAGCCAGGCAAAGATGAAGAAGCGAATGCCGCGCGCCGCGATGCACGACGCGATGAACAGCCAGATGTTCACGGAGAGCGCGCCGGAGACGATCGACACGACCTTCATCGGCGGAAGGTGCGCGAGCCCGGACGTGATCAGCATCAGCAGGACCCAATCGCGGCTCGCCGAGTCGCGCAGCTTCTCGAACGACGCGAGGCTGCCGTAGAATTCGAGCATCGGGCGCGCGATGTATTCGTAGGCATAGTGGCCGAGGAACCAGCCGAACACGCCGCCGAGAACCGACGCGACGGTTGCCAGCACGGCGTAGCGATAGACGCGGTCCGGCCGCGCCAGGCCCATCGGCACGAACAGGACTTCGGCCGGGATCACGAATACCGAGCTTTCGACGAAGGCGATGATCAACAGCCACCACTCCGCGCTTTTGCGCGCGGCAAGCGAAAGCGTCCAGTCGTAGAGTTTTCTCAACATGGCGGGGTGATCAGAGCATGATCCCGAAAAGTGGGAACCGGTTTTCGGATGAGATCATGCTCAGACAACTCGCGAGACCATGACCTCGGCGTGGTCTAGCCGCGCGGGTCGGGAAAGTCCATGCGCGAGGAATGCGGCTGAAAACTCAGCGGCGCTTGCGGACGCGGCGGCTTTCGAGCGCGACGATCTTGCGGCGCGGATCGGCCTCGGGCAGGTCCTTCGGCAGCTTCTCGGCGATGCCCATCAGGCGCTCGCGCCGCTCCATTTCCTTCCAGATTTCCTTGGGCGCGATGCCCGCCGAGACCCAGAGGACGACGAGATTGTAGAGAAGGTCGGCGCTCTCCCGCACCACCGCGTCGCGATTGCCGTGCATCGCGTCGATCACGACCTCGATCGCCTCTTCGGCGAGCTTCTTGGCCATCTTGGAGCGGCCGGAGCGCAGCAGGCGCGCAGTGCGCGAGTTGGCCGGATCGGCATGGCGTGCCGCGATCACAGCCTCATGCAGGCGGTCGACCGAATCAGTCATGCGTCGACCATAACGCAAGTCGGTCTATTAGTTGTTAACGGGAATCTGCCGGACCCTACATCTGGATTGCCGCAGCCGCATGGGATGCGCGCCGCGCGCCGGCCGGCAGTTATATCCCGCCCGCGCCCGTCGGGCTTTGCCCGGGGAGCGGCGCGCCATCACCCCGCTGACCGTAACCACCCCGGGGGTGGCCGTAAACGTCGGGGTGATGGCGATAGGCCTGCGGCGGGTAGCCATATGGCTGCACGTAACCATAAGGCTGCTCGTAGACTTGCCGCGCGCAGACTTGCGGCGCGCAGACTTGCGGCGCGTACCCATACGGAGTGCCGTACGCATACGGACGCTCATCGTATTCGCGCCGCCGCTCGGCCGCCGCGATGCCCGCGATGGTGCCGACGACCGCACCGAACGCCGCGAGCGGCACGCCCGGGTAAACGCCGCGTCCGCGCCGCCGCTTGTGCTGCGCGCTGAATTCGTCCGCGCCGTTCTGCTTGGCGATCGCCTGACCGCTTTCGGGTGCCGCCCGCGCGGGGTGCAGATCGAAGCTCGTGAGCGCGATCGCCGCGGCGGTCGTCAGCACGAGAGCGGATTTGGAAAACATGGGTTTCGCCTGGTGTCGCCGCCGGATGGTCTGGGCGGCGCAGTCGCAGGGGTTCAACGGTTGAGAGAAATGACGCTATTCCACTGAACGCGATTTGAATGCCGGGCCACGCATTGATGAATGACGAAACTGTAATGTTGGCGCAGTGAAAACGCGTCGTTCCGCGAATGCCGCAGTAGCGCAGCGCGATCTTATTCGCCTTCGGCCAGCAGACTCGCGTTTCCGCCCGCCGCCGCAGTGTTCACCGTCACCACCTGCTCCGTGGCGAAACGACGCAGATAGTTCGGGCCTCCGGCTTTCGGTCCCGTGCCCGACAGACCGCTGCCGCCGAACGGCTGTGTGCCGACCACCGCGCCGATCATGTTGCGGTTGACGTAGACATTGCCGTTCGCGAGCCGCGCGATGATGTGTTCGGCGGTGTCGTCGATACGTGAGTGAATGCCGAGCGTCAGACCATATCCGCTCGCCGCAATATCATCGAGCAGCGCGTCGAGTTGGTTGGCGTGCCAACGCACGACGTGCAGCACCGGGCCGAATACTTCTTCGGTCAGGTCGCGCGCGCGGTCGAGCGCGATAATCGTCGGCGCCACGTAGGTGCCATTCGGCGTTCCGTCGTGCCGGAAGATCACGCGGTCCGCGTGCTTGGCGATCCACGCGTCGAGCCTCTCCTTCGCCTCCGCATCGATCACCGGCCCGACATGGGTCGCGACATCGCGCGGATCGCCGACGACGAGCGCGCGCGCCGCGCCCGCGATCATCTCGATGATGCGGTCGGCGACGTCCTTCTGCACGCACAGGAGCCGCAGCGCCGAGCAGCGCTGCCCGGCCGAGCGGAATGCGGAGGTCACCACGTCGTCGGTCACCTGCTCGGGCAGCGCGGTTGCGTCCACGATCATCGCGTTGATGCCGCCGGTCTCGCCGATCAGCGGCACGATCGGACCGTCCTTGGCGGCGAGCGCGCGGTTGATCGCCCAGGCGACCTCGGTCGAGCCGGTGAAGGCGACGCCCGCGACGCGCGCATCGGCGACAAGCGCCGCGCCGGCCTTGCCGTCGCCGATCACCAGATGCAGCGTGGACGCCCCGATGCCGGCCTCGTGCATCAGGCGTATTGCGATGGCGGCGATTTGCGGTGTCTGCTCGGCAGGTTTGGCGATCACGCTGTTTCCAGCGACGAGCGCGGCCGCGATCTGGCCAGTGAAGATCGCAAGCGGGAAATTCCACGGGCTGATGCAGACGAACACGCCGCGTCCGCGATGATGCAGTTCATTGGTCTCGCCGGTCGGTCCCGGCATCGCTTCCGGCACGAGCGAGCGGCGGGCCTGGCTCGCGTAGTAGCGGCAGAAGTCGACCGCCTCGCGCACCTCCGCCACGGCATCGTCGAGCGTCTTGCCGCCTTCAGTCTGCAATGTCGCGAGCAACGCGGCGCAGTTCTTCTCGTAGAGATCGGCGACACGCTCGAGCGCAGCCGCGCGCTCCGCGACCGGGCGAGCATTCCAGGCGGCAAATCCGTTCGCGGCGCCGCCCAGCGCCTCTTCCACGGTCTCGCCCTTTGCCTGCGACAGCGGCGCGGCATTCCTCACGCCGGCAAGCAGCGCCTCCAGGGCGGCACGGTCGCCGAACTCCACGCCCGCCGAGTTCGTCCGCTCCGATCCGTACAAATCGCGCGGCAGCGGAATGCGCGGGTGGCGCGCGTGGCTTTCGTCCGCGATCCATGCCTGCGGGCGTTTCAGGATGGTCGCGACCGGCACCGACGGATCGGCCGCGACCGAGACGAACGACGAGTTGGCGCCGTTCTCGAGGAGCCGCCGCACCAGGTAGGCAAGCAAATCGCGATGCCCGCCGACCGGCGCGTAGACGCGGCAGGCGGCGGCAGGCTCATCCGCGATCAGCCCTTCGTAGAGCGCCTCGCCCATGCCGTGCAGACGCTGGAATTCATAGCCTTCGACGCCGCCCGCCTCCTCGATCACGCTCGCGACGGTCAGCGCATTGTGCGTGGCGAATTGCGGATAGAGCACCGGCCGCGCGGCGAGCAGTTTCGTCACGCACGCGATGTAGGAGAGATCGGTCATCGCCTTGCGGGTGAACACCGGATAGTCCGCGAGCCCGCGCTCCTGCGCGCGCTTCACCTCGGTGTCCCAGTAGGCGCCCTTGACCAGCCGCACCATCAGCCGGCGGTCGAGCGCAGTGGCGGCATCGCGCACCCAGTCGATCACATCGCCGGCGCGCTTCTGATAGGCCTGGACTGCGAGCCCGAACCCGTCCCAGCCCGACAGCGAGGCATCGCGCAACACCGCGCCGATCACGTCGAGCGACAGCTCGAGCCGGTCGGCTTCTTCGGCATCGACGGTGAAATTGAGATCGTGCTGCTTTGCCTTGCGCGCGAGTTCCAGCACGCGCGGGGTGAGTTCTTTCAGCACGCGCTCGCGCGAGGTCGCCTCGTAGCGCGGATGCAGCGCCGAGAGCTTGACCGAGATGCCGGGTCGCTCGGGCAGGCGCGCATTGCCGGCGGTCAGCGCAATCGCATCGATGGCGCGCGCGTAGCTACGGAAATAGCGCTGCGCGTCGACCTCCGTGCGCGCGCCTTCGCCGAGCATGTCGTAGGAGTAGCGAAACTCGCGATGCGTCGCGGCGCGGCCGAGCGCCTCCTCGATGCTCTGGCCGAGCACGAAATGCGAGCCTAAGAGCCGCATCGCCTGCCGCGTCGCGGTGCGCACGGCAGGCAAACCAAGCCGCTTGCCGAGCGTGGCGACGATGTTTTCCGGCGTCTCGCCCGGCTGGATGATGCGCGCCGAAATGCCGAGCGCCCAGGCCGACGCCGAGACCAGCAGCGCGTTCGATTTGACCTCGTGATGGGTCCAGTCGCCGGAGGACAGCTTGTCCTCGATCAGCCGGTCGGCGGTCGCCGAATCCGGCACGCGCAACAGCGCCTCGGCCAGCACCATCAGGGCAAGACCCTCGCGGGTCGAGAGCGAATACTCGCGCAGGAAATCCTCGATGCCGCCAAGCCCGCCGGTCTCGGCCCGGATCGCCCCGACCAGCCGTGTCGCGCGCACGTCGATTCGCGCTTCCGCGGCGGGCTCGCGCGCCGCCTGCGCCAGAAAGCCTGCTGCGATCATCTCGTCCGGCGGCGCATAGGGCGCGGCGAAAGCCGGCCGTTCGCCTCCCTCGGGTTTTCGCGCAGCGCTCGGCGCCATAACGGGTCTCCGACTCGGGCGACTATCCTACCCCGAATGAACCCGTTCCGGCGCGGCCGCGGGCCGGCGCCCGCGGATACGGCAGGCTGCCGCGCTCTTAGGCATGTTGTCATCCTGCGGCGGTGCGCCGCTTGCACTTTAAGGCGGCATGCTCTTTGCTAACGCAACGGCGAAAGCGCAGAGATAAAAGCAGACGTCGAAAGTGCAACGAAATCGCATGGTGCGGCCTCGCGGGTGCGGGCGGGCGGCGCCTATAGCGCCAGGGAAAAGAGGACCAGAATAATGACAGTCGATCTCCTCCGGCTCGGCCGGATCGGACTCCTCGCCGCCGCATCGGCGCTCGCCGCCACCACCGCCTCAGCGCAGACCGCGATCAAGTTCTCGCTCGACTTCAAGTTCGAAGGCCCGGCCGCGCCGTTCGTGGTCGCGATCGACAAGGGCTACTTCAAGGCCGAGGGCCTCGACGTGACCATCGATACCGCCGGCGGCTCGCTCGAGCCGATCAACCGGGTCGCGTCCGGCACCTACGACATGGGCTTCGGCGACATCAACTCGCTGATCAAATTCCGCGACGCCAATCCGGGCACGCCGATCAAGGCGGTGTTCATGGTCTACAACAAGCCGGCGTTCTCGATCGTCGGGCGCAAGAGCCGTGGGGTGTCGTCGCCGAAGGATCTGGAAGGCAAGAAGCTCGGCGCCCCGCCGCCGGACGGCGCCTATGCGCAATGGCCGATCTTCGTCCAGGCGAACGGCATCGACGCCTCGAAGGTGACCATCGTCAGCGTCGGATTCCCGGTGCGCGAGCCGATGCTCGCCTCGGGCGAGGTCGACGCCATTACGGGCTTCTCGTTCTCGTCCTACATCAACCTGAAGGACCGCGGCGTTCCGGCGAACGACATCACGGTGCTGCTGATGGCCGACTACGGCGTCAATCTCTATGGCAACACCATCATGGTGAACCCGAAATTCGCCGCCGAGAAGCCGGAGGCGGTGAAGGCATTCCTGCGCGCCTTCACCAAGGGGCTGCACGAGACGATCAAGAATCCCGCAACGGCGGTCGAGTCGGTGCTCAAGCGCAACGACGTCGCGAAGAAAGAGGTAGAGCTCGAGCGGCTGCAGATCGCGCTGAAGGACAACATCATCACGCCCGAGGTGAAGAAGATCGGCTTCGGCGCGGTCGATGCCGACCGGCTCGACAAATCGATCGAGCAGATCGCGCTGACCTATCAGTTCAAGAACGCAAAGCCGAAGGGCAGCGAGGTGTTCGACGCCTCGTTCCTTCCCGCGGACCAAGAGCGCAAGCTCGACTGACGACAAACGGAGCATGATCCTTGCTTCTGGAGTAGCGTAGCGGGGGGAGGATCATGCTCCAGCCGGATTCTGCAAACGGCTTCGTCACGCTCGACGGCGTCAGCCACGTGTACGGCGGCACCGGCGGCACGCTCGCGGTCGAGGGTCTCTCGATCAATGTGAGCCGCGGCGAATTCGCCGCCGTGGTCGGACCGTCGGGTTGCGGCAAGTCGACCCTGATGAAGCTCGCAACCGGGCTTCAGTTTCCGTTCAAGGGCGCGGTGCGGGTCGCCGGCGAGGTCGTGAGCAAGCCGGTCAAGATCGCCGGCATGGCGTTCCAGGCGCCGACCTTGCTGCCCTGGCGCACGACACTGGAAAATCTCCTGCTGCCGCTCGAGATCGTCGAGCCGCACCGCAGCCGGATACGCCGCCACAAGGCCGAATATGTCGAACGCGCCGAGAACCTGCTTGCTTCGGTGGGCTTGCGCGGCCAGGGCAGCAAGTATCCCTGGGAATTGTCCGGCGGCATGCAGCAGCGCACCTCGCTCTGCCGCGCGCTGATCCACGAGCCGGACCTGCTGATGCTCGACGAGCCGTTCGGCGCGCTCGACGCCTTCACGCGCGAAGAGCTCTGGTGCGTGATCCGCGACCTGCACGCGGCGCGCAAGATTACCATCGTGCTGGTCACGCACGATCTGCGCGAGGCGGTGTTTCTCGCCGACCGCATCTTCGTCATGTCGGCGCGCCCCGGCCGCATCGTGTCCGAACGCGTGGTCGACATTCCCCGTCCGCGCGATCTCGAAGTGACCTTCACGCCGCAATTCACCGGCATCGTGCACGAGCTGCGCGAGCACATCGTGAAGGCGCGGCAATGAAGACGACCCTCGCCATCCGCCTCGCGCCCTGGCTCGCGACGGTGGCGCTGTTCATCGTCTGGGAAGCGGCGTGCCGCATCTTCAACATCCCGGTATTCTTCCTGCCGCCGCCCTCTCTCGTGTTCAAGGCGGTGATCGAGTTCTGGCCCGCGCTCTACAAGCACTCCCTGTTCACGCTCTCCTCGACCCTGGTCGGGTTCGCCATGGCGGTCGGGTTTGGACTGTTGCTCGGCCTCGCGGTCGGCTGGTCGCGCGCGATCTATGCCGGCGTCTATCCGCTGATGATCGGCTTCAACGCGATCCCGAAAGTGGCCGTCGTGCCGATCCTGGTGCTCTGGTTCGGGATCGGCTTCGTTCCGGCGGTGCTGACCGCGTTCCTGATCTCGTTCTTCCCGATCGTCGTCAACGTCGCGACCGGACTTGCGACGATCGAGCCCGAGCTCGAGGACGTGCTCAAGGCGCTCGGCGCCTCGAAGCTCGACATCATGCGCAAAGTGGGAATCCCCCGCGCGCTGCCGTATTTCTTCGGCTCGCTCAAGGTGGCGATCACGCTCGCCTTCGTCGGCGCGGTCATCTCGGAAAGCGTGGCGTCGAATGTCGGCATCGGCAATCTGATGCTGCAGGCGCAGGCGCAATTCCAGGTGCCGCTGATCTTCGCCGGCCTGCTCGCGCTCGCGGTCGAAGGCATCGTGATGTACGCGCTGATGGCCATGCTGGAAGCGCGCATGACCGGCTGGGCGCAGCGCTCAGGCTTCGCGCAAGGCTAGAGCATGATCCCGAAAAGTGGACACCGGTTTTCGGAAAAGATCATGCTCCACCAACAACCTAAAGCGAGATGACGATTCGAAGAAAAGTCATCTCGCTTTAGTCGAGCTAGCTCGACCGCCCGATCGAGAAATCCACCGCCTCGACCAGCGCGTTCTTCATCGTGGAATCCGGAAACAGCGCCAGCGCGTC
>Ga0207682_10000229_pt1 | contig 25264 bp, 32 predicted proteins | sample KBSM63metaG_FD_184332 | JGI IMG/M metagenome (GOLD analysis project Ga0207682, IMG submission 184332) | Miscanthus rhizosphere microbial communities from Kellogg Biological Station, Michigan, USA - KBS M6-3 metaG (SPAdes) (version 2) | ecosystem: Host-associated > Plants > Roots > Rhizosphere >... | reverse complement strand
AGCGGGAAGGAGGCGGACCGCACCGACGAGCCGCCCTGCTCCATCACCGCGAAGGTGGCGAGGAAGTCGCCGACCGCGCGCCCCCCGGCATCTTGGCCAGCACCGCGCTGCAGGGAACTTTAGAACCAGAGAGACGTCATGGCGAGCGGGCGCAGCAAAACGGCCCCGGTCGCCCGGGGCCGTCTGCGCTGATCGCTACGATCAGCCGTGCGTGATCTTCTTCTTGACGACGGTATTGCCGTTGCCCTTCTTCTTGATGACCACGACCTTCTTGTTGGCGCCGTAGTGGCGCGAATGGCTCCAGCCGCGATGAAGGCCACGGTCGCCGTGACGGACCACGACCTTCTTGCGCATGTGGTCGCGATCGCCGTGCTTCACGACGACCTTCTTCTTCACCACCGTCGTCGCGGCTTCCGCCGGGGTGGTCACGCCGGTGAACGACGGCGCGGTGAACAGCAACGCGGCCGCGGCGGCCGTCGCGAGAGCAAATTTCCTCATGTCCATTCTCCTTGGTGACGGGCGCAAGCGGCGCCTCATCGCAATAACGCGTGGCGCCGCAGGTCGTTCCGAAAACCACGGCATAAGTGTTTGATTGTTTTGATGAATGTTCGTTTGGGTAGATGACTGTCCGTTCAGCCGGGTTCCGCGCGGGATCAATTCCCGTCTTTTGACGTTGCAAGGATATGCGCAAGCTCGTCCTCGCCACATTGATCCTTGCCGTCACGGCGACTGCCGCGGACGCGCGGCGCCGCCACCATCGCCACCATTATTACAAGCACGCGCCGGTGATGCTGATGATGCCGGGTGCCGTCGAGGCGGCGCGCGGCGAACGCGGCCGGATCGACAGCCCGGCGCAGTTCGTGCCGCGCGACTGGCAGCTTCTGCCGCCCGATCCGAACTGGCAGGGGCGCCGCTACATGGCGCCCGACGGCAATGCCTGGCTGGCGTTCTACGCCACCAACGCCACCAACGATGCGTCGGCGCGCTTCAAGGCCGTCGCCTTCGCGGACGGCGAGGACGCGACCTATCTGCGCGGCGAGCACGACCGGCTCACCGTGTCGGGCCTCAAGGGCGACCGCATCTTCTATCGCAAGGTGACGCTCGCCTGCGGCGGCACGGTCTGGCGCCACGTCGCGATGGAGTATCCGGCGGCGGCGAAACGCGATCTCGACCGCTTCGTCGAGCGCATGTCGCGCGGCTTCGATCAGATCGCGGACGATTCCTGCGGCGACAACCTGTTCTCCTCGCCGCAGCCCGCGAACGCGCAACCGAAGGGCGACGAGAAGCCGAAAGCGGACGACAAGCCGGTGCCGAACTAGCGATCGCTGGCCACCGATCCCGGTTTATCCGAGATTTTTATCTTTGCATGGGGTTGTTTTTCAATTTTTTTTCCCGGCAGCCTGTGGCCAGGCTTCGAGGCTCCCCTCGCTCCCGGGCATGACTGTCAGCCCGGCGGCGCCACCGTCGCGTCGGCCTGGCCGGAGCGCTTGAGCGCATCGGCGACGAAGCCGTTCTGCTTCATCTCCTCGATGAATCCGCGCAGATAGGCGGCGCCCGCGGTCTTGCCTTTCGCGGTGCCCATCGCCTGGCGGATCTCCATGAAGCGCTGGTCGATCAGCCGCACGCCGGGATTGGCCGCGATGAATTTCTGCAGCGCCTGCTTCACGCCGCCGGCCGCTTCGAGCTTCTCCGTCAGGAACGTCTCGGCGCCGTCCTCGCTGCGCACCAGCGTGGCGTTCTTCAACGAGCGCGTGAGGAAGAGATCGTAAGCCGACGCCACGTTCACGCCGACGCGGATGCCGGGCTGATCGACATCGGCCGGCGAATTGAGCTTCGACTCCTTCGGCACCGCGTAGACGCCTTCGATGATCACGTAAGGCGCGGTGAACTCGATCTCGGCCGCGCGCACCGGCTCGATCGCCAGGAACACGATGTCCACCTGTCCGGCCTTCAGCGCCTCGAACGCCTTGCCGGCGGCGTCGAAACACTTGAGCTGCGACGGAACGCCGAGGCGTTTGGCCAGTTCGCGCGCCAGCTCGGGCGTGATGCCGCCCGGGTTTTCCGGCGTGCCGTTCGCCAGCACGATGTTGCCGAGATTGATCGAGGCGCGCAGCGTGCCGGTCGGCGCCAGGTCCTTCAGTACGTCAGGCGAAACACTCATCGGTTCTCTCGTCCTTATTTTTCCGGCGGCGCGACCTGCGCGTCCGGCTGATTGCTGCGTTTCAACGCGTCGGCGACGAAGCCGCTTTGCTTCACGTCTTCGATGAAGCCGCGCAGATAGGCGACCGCCGCGGGCCGGCCTTTCGGCGTGCCCATCGCCTGTCGGATTTCCTGGAAGCGCCCGTCCATCACGCGCACGTCGGCGTGCGACTTCGCGTATTCGACCAGCGGCTGGCGCACGCCCGCGACCGCCTCGAGCTTCTCGGCGCGGAACAGGTCGATCATCGCGCAGCAGCCGCCGGTCGCGGCGCGCACCAAGGTGGCGTTCTTCAAGGTGCGGGTGAGATAGAGATCGTAGGCCGAGCCGCGCCCGATCGCCACGCGCACGCCGGCGCGGTCGACGTCGCCGACCTCCTTCAGGGCTGAATCCTTCAGCACCATGTAGGTGCCTTCGATCAGCACATAGGGCGGCGAGAAATCGACGTCGGCGGCGCGCACCGGCTCGATCGCGACGAACAGCACGTCGACCTCGTTGGCCTTCGCGGCCTCGAACGCCTTGCCGGCGGCTTCGAACGTCACGAACGCCAGCGTCACGCCGAGGCGCCTGGCCAGTTCACGCGACAGATCAGCCGAAATGCCCCGCGGCCCGTCGGGGCCCTTCTGTGCCAGCACGCCGTTGCCGTAGTTGATCGCGGCGCGCAGCGTGCCGGTCGGCGCAAGCTCTTTCACGGCCTCGGGCGGCGCGCTCTGCGCGAAAGCCGCATGGGCCGCGAAAACGAGCGCGGCGGCGCCAGCAAATCTCATTGCCCGATCCTCCCCGGCCAGTTCGCTAGCGCGTTCCGGGCAGCCTCCGCAAGCGGCTTGGCGAGGCCGGCGGCGCGAGAAGAAAATCGCCCGAGCGTGATGCAGATCACAGACGGCCGAGGAACTTTTGTTCAAAAATCGCATTGTTCAAACACCAACGCGCGACGCTCCGTGGAGCGGTCGCGAGGAGGCTGCCATGCTGCGCGACCAGATGATCGGATTCATGCAAACCGCGATCGTCTTCCTGCTGCTGACCAATGCGATCAGTGTGCTGGTGGCGTTGTACGCAATGAAGACCGCGAACATGCTCGTCCGTCCCGGCGAAGCGAAGCGCCCGATCGAGCGCAAGCTCGAAGCGATCCTGAGCCGGTAAGTCTGGCGGGCGTCGCGCTGCGGCGCTATGAAGGCCGGATGATCATAGTCAGGATTTCGCGCGCGCTCATTGCGGCCGCTGCCGTTTCGTTCCTTGCGGGCTGTGCCGGAGGCAACGGTTCGGCGGATATCGCGCCGACTGCTGCGCCACCGCCGGTCGAGCCGGCACCACAGGCTTCCGTCCAGCAACAGCCGCTCCCTCCTCGTCCAGCACCGGCCGGCCGCTCCACGCAAGCCGCACCGGCAGCGCCGCCGCCCGCATCCGAACAGCAGGCCGCGCTCACGCCCGAAGAGGTGAAGGCGCAGTGCTGGATGAAATACGAGAACGACAAGCGCATCAAAAACATCGACGCGCGGCTTCAGCTGGTCGAGAAGTGCATCGCAGATACGTCGCGCGGTCAGCCGCCGGCGCGGTGACAATCCGCACGGTGCTTTTCCCGACCGACCTCGATTCCTTTTTCGTTTGACTTGTGAATCGGCCTGCCTTGGAAATTCGGCGAAGACCGGTGTCAAGGAATTGGAGGACTCCAATCACATGACCATCACCACCGCCGCGCGACCGGCCCGTCGGCATTCATGCAAAGAAGCGTCAGGAATTCTCGTGTCGTTTCGCCCTGTTCTTTCCTGTTATTTGCCCGGCGGGCGCGGAGGGTCTCGGCTTTATCTGGCTGGCAAGACTGAACAATCAGACACGCGGGCGCGCGTCCCCCTTTTTTCCTGTTATTTACAGGAACGCCGTCCCGGCCGGAGTTTGCACCGCTGCGAATCCGGACGTCGAGCCGTCCGCCGGCGAAGCTAGGCCGCCTCGGCCTGCGCGGCGGTCATCGCCTCGCCCGCGACCGTAGTGCGGCGCATGTCGCGCGGTTGCGTCTCGTCGAAGCGGCGCACGCGGTGCATGGTCTGGCGGTTGTCCCACACCACCAGATCGTATTGCCGCCAGCGGTGGGTGTAGACCAGTTCGCGCTGCGTCGCGTGCTCGTTCAGGTCACGCAGGAAGTCGCGCGATTCCGGCACCAGCCAGCCGACGATCTGGCCGGCGTGCGAGGAGAGATAGAGCGACTTGCGCCCGGTCACCGGATGCGTGCGCACCAGACGCTGGCGCACCGGCTTCATCATCGCCTTCTCGTCTTCGGTCAGATCGCTGAAGCCCATCGAGCCGCGCGAATAGATCAGCGAGTGCTCGCACACGAGATCCTCGATGCTCGCGCGTGTCGCATCGTCGAGCGTGTCGTAGGCGGCGCGCATGTCGGCGAACTCGGTGTTGCCGCCCTGGCTCGCGACGGTGCGCGCCGAGAGGATCGAATACTTCGCCGGCTTGGCGCGGAACGAGGAATCCGAATGCCACAGCCGGTTGCCGAGATTGAACATGCGGCGCCGGTCGTCGCGCGGGAGCGGCTTGCCGTCCTTGTCCAGATTGGAAACGTCGACCATGCCCTTCTTCAGGCGGTATTCGTTGTCCTTGGTGATGTTGCCGCCCTTGGCGTTCTCGATCTCGCCGAAGTTCTGCGTGAACGCCATCTGCTGGTCGTCGGTGATGTTCTGGTCGCGGAAAATCAGCACCGCATAGCGGTCCATCCCGGCCTCGATCGCCGCCACATCCGCCTCGTTCAGCGGCTGGCGCAGATCGGCGCCGCTCACCTCACCGACGAAAACCGGATGGACCTGGCGGATCGAGATCATGGTCTCCTCCAAATGCCCGCGCCTTTAATGCCCGCGTCTTTGCGCGTTCGTCCGATGTTAGCCGAACGGCGCAGCGCTCGCTACATCGCCTGGCTCATGCCGCGGATGCGCCGCGCCATCGCGCCCATGATGTAGGTTGCGAAGTTCGGCACCTCGTCGACCATGAAGCGGAACTTGCGCTGGTCGATGATCGAGAGCTCGACCGCCTCCTTGACGCGCGCGGTCGACGAGCGCGGCGCGGCGTCGATCATCGACATGAAGCCGATCGCTTCGTTCGGCCCGCATATCTCGATCACCGTCTCGCCGATCACCATCTCGATGCGGCCGGACTGCACGATGTACATGCAGTTGCCGGCATCGCCCTTGTTGAACACCACGCTGCCGGCCGGGAAACTCACGTTCACCCCGGTATTGCGCGCGAACACGCGCATGTCGATCTCGCTCACCGACGTCCCCTTGGCCCGTTACGGCGCAAGAATGTGGCAGGCGGCACGCCGCCGCAAGAGGACTCACAAGAAGCGCCCGGCCTTTCGGCCGGACGCCGTCGTTGAAGGATTGAACCTGATCGGCGGCTATTCGGTCACGTCCGCCATAACCACGCTCGTCGCCGGATCGACCACATAGGCGCGGCCGCCGAGCCAGGCGTAGCTGTATGGCCGGGTTGCCGGCACGCTGAGCGCGACGTTCTGCGGGATCGCGTAGAGCGGGATGTTGGCGGGGAGCACCGAGCCGACGCGGTAAACCGGCTCGTCATCGTCGGTCGCCGCGACGATCGGCGCCCGCATGATGGGAGCCTGCACGGGCGCCGCCGGGACGACCATCTGCTGCGTCGCGTAAGTTTGCGGCACCACGACGCTGCGGCTCGGCACGACCTCGCGCTCGACGATGGTCCGATAGACGATCTGGCGCTCCTGCGGATTGAGCGCGAGCCGCGGCCGCGCGGCGGTTTCGAACGGCCGATCGAACTCGCCGGCCCCATCGCCCGCTTTGTGTCGGCCATCACAGCCGCCTCGGTGGCCGCGTGCGATCAACCGGCATGGATGAGGAAACATCCAGATCGGATCGCAACGCACACACCAGGAGAGAACCATGTTCAACATTCGCACCAGCCTTCTCGCGCTCGCCGCCGTCGCGTCGATCGCCACTGCCTTCGCCACCTCGACCTCCTCGGCCGATGCCCGTCCCGGCATGGGCGGCTTCCGCGGCGGATTCCACGGCGGCATGGGTGGCGGCTTCCGCCACGGCGGCATGGGTGGCGGTTTCCGCCATGCCGGGCTGCATCGCTTCCCGCGCTTCCATCACCGGCCGCATTGGCATCACCACCGTCACGTGCGCTGGCACCGGCCGTGGATCTACGGCGTCGGTACGGCGGCGATCGCGGCCCCGGTCTACGCGGCGGCCCCGGTCTACGCGGCGGTCGCGCCGCGTCCCGCGGCTCCCGGCCCGTGCACCTGCCTGAGCAAGGAGTACACGCAGGACGGCATGGTCGTGTTCCAGGACCGCTGCACCAACGAGGCGGCGGCGGCCCAGATCGGCGGCCAGCAGCAGAGCCAGGTCCAGCCCGGCAACGTGCAGCCCATGCCGCAGCAGTAAGCGGTTCACCCCGTCCCGAGACGTCGAGAACCCCGGCCACCGCCGGGGTTCTCTTCGCTCGATCCGCCTCAAGAGATTGTATCGTGTGACCTTTTTGCACTAGGCGTCCCAGCGGGTTGCACGCATGATTTCGACTTCCGACGGGGGTACGGGCATGACCATGAAGCTCAGGGTCATCGCGGGCGCGGGGGCGCTGGTGTGGATGTCGGCCGTCAGCCCGGTGCTGGCCGCCGACATCCCCGCGGCGCCCATCATGAAGGCTCCGGTCGTCGCGCCACCGGTTCAGAACTGGTACGGCTTCTATATCGGCGTGAACGGCGGCTACGCGTGGGGACGCGACGGCATCAATCTCACGCCGGATGCATTCTATCTCCCGGCCTTCACGCTCGGCGCGATTCCGACCACCCTCGCCGCGGACCCGCGCGGCGGCGTGTTCGGCATCACCTACGGCTCGAACTACCAGTTCGGGCAGGTCGTGCTCGGCATCGACTCCGATTTCGACTGGAGCAACATCAAGTCCTCGCAGACGTTCAACGGCGTGTTTCCCGGCTTCCTCGGCCCCGTTCCGTTCACCGCGACGGCCACGCAGAACCTGAAGTGGTTCAGCACCACGCGACTGCGCGGCGGCATCCTGATCAGCCCGAACTGGCTGCTCTACGCGACCGGCGGTCTCGCCAGCGGGCGCGGCGAAACGACGGCCGCAAACACCGTGACGCTTGCGGGCATCTGCGCGATCGGGGGCAACTGCCCGTTCGGAACGGCGTCGAAGAATCTGTGGGGCTGGGCGCTCGGCGGCGGCCTCGAATATGCCAGCGGTCCGTGGCACTTCCGCGCCGAATACCTCCACTACGACCTCGGCACGCTCAGTTATTTCCTGCGCGATCCGGTGTTCCCGGGCCCCGCGATCGCCGCCTCGACCCGCTTTTCCGGCGACATGATCCGCGGTGCGATTACCTACCGCTTCAACTGGACCCTGCTCGGCCTGATCACCGGCAGCGATCGTCTGTAGTTCAAATACGCGTCCCGACGGAAAAAACAGCCGGCCCGTGGGCCGGCTGTTTCTATTCAGGGAAGGTGCTTCGCGGTCAGCGCTTCTGTCCGTTTGAGAGCCGGCATGAGCCGGAGCCCGGCTCGATCTTGCGGTCGGCGGCGGGCAAGTTTGACGAAAACTGTCAAATGAAGGCCCGATTTTGCCGCGAACTCGGCCATAAGAGGCCCAATTCGCAAGGCCTCAATTGCCCCGTGGAAGGTTTTCGACCGCCAAAACTGAAACTCGATAACGGGGACAACTCTGATGAACGCAGTTCCAGCACGCGCCGCAAAGATCGAAGACACCGAAACGCCGAGCGAATTCGAAGGTGAGATCCGCGAATTCATCCGCCGCGACGTATCGCATGTGCGCCGTCCGCACAGCGAAGCGAGCGAAGCAGCCGTGACCAACATCAACTCACTGCTCGACCGCGTGTCCGGCTCGTCGGTCACCGAGATCGACCGGCTGATCGCCGACCTGCGCGGCGTGCGCGATTTCCTGCACAGCGAGGGCGAGCGCGTGCAGCGCGAAATCCAGAGCTATGCGCAGCTCTCGACGGTCGCGATGACCTCGGTGAAGATCATCGCCGAGAGCATGGGCCAGTGGAAATCGCAGGTGAGCGACACCCGGCTCGACCGCTCCTAGTCGACCGATCGCGCCGTAGGCAAAGCTGCCGGCGCGCTGCGCAGGCCGCGGTCGGCCGGGAGCTTCGCGACGTCACGCTTCATCTCGAGGCAGGTGATCAGGTCGACGTAGCTCGCCATGCTGGTAAGCGTGGCGGTTCGCGTGCAGAGCGCCCGGTCCGCAGCGGGAAAATCGGCCCACTGGCGCACGAGTTGTTCGCGGGCGTCGTTCTCGGTCTTGAGACAGCGTTCGGTATCGATCCGGATCGTCTTGTCGCTTGCGTCGATCGGGTGGCAGGTGGGGCGGACATTGAGCCGCGGCACGCCATCGGCGGCGAATGCGGGTGCGGCCAGCGACAGGGCGAACAGTGCAGCGGCGGTTGTTTGCAGAATCGTCATGGTGATTGCCTCCACAACTGTGAGGTCAATGACGAACGCCAAGACGTAGTTGCGAGTTCCGCGACCTGCCCGGCGGTTGCGCGTGGCGGCAGTGCAGAAAGTGCTAGCGGATGAGGGTCTGAACCGAGGCCATGACGGGGGTGCGGGCGCCGTCGAGCGAGAGGCGGCCAGCGACATGGTTCTTGACCACCATGACGGCGATCAGCATCACGGCGGCGGTCACGCCACCGAAGAAAAACCCAACAAGTCCAAGACTGCGACGATCAGCCATCATCCGCTCCCCCGGTCCCACAACCGTTCTGTCGCCGCAGCATTAACTTTCGTTCAAGGTTTCCGGTTAATTTTCGACTAACGTGTTGGTTCCATTTGTCGGCACGTCGACAAGCCGCGACGGCGGGACTAGGGTGCTGGCTGAGGCCTTTACCGGAGTGCGGCGGCTCCTCGTTTCGGACGGGAGACCGCGTATGTCGCGTCGTATGGTTGCTTTGACGGTTCTCGCCCTCACCGGGGCGGCTCTTGCGTTGTCCGAGCCGAGTTTCGCGCGCGGCGGCGGTATCCGCGGCATGCCGGGCGGCGGTTTCCGGGCACCGATGTTCATGCCGCGCGGCCCCCGTACCGTTCTGCCGGCCTCGCCGCGCGCCATCGCGCGACCCGCCTTCACTCCCCGCCTCGGGCACGCCTTCCGGCCGCATGGCGTCGGCTCGGTGCGGCACGCGATCCCGCCTTCGCCACACGGCTACGCCACAACCACGCCGGAGCGCCCGTTCGGGCGGCTCGCGCGGCGCCATCACGGCATCTATCACCAGGGCTGGTACTTCCCGACCACGATCGGCGACGATATCGGGTACATCGGCGTGCCGTACGATCCGGGCGAAACGATCCCGGTCTACGGCCCGGCGCCGATCTACGACGACCCCGCCGACCCGCCGGCGCGGCGGCGTGTTCCTGCAGCCGCAGCCCGCGCGATCGACGCCGGCGACGATAATCGCGACGCCTGCCGTGCCGAGATAGTCACAGTCCCCGCGAGAGACGGCGAACGCGAGATCAAGGTGGTACGCTGTTAGGCCTGTTTCCGCTTGGGCCTTGAAATAACCACAGGAAACTGTCATCTACGCCGCGTCGGCCCGGATTCGGGTCGCCGGCAGGGCCGCCTGTACGATACCTTTCATACCGCAAGGTTTCGGCCCGCCCTTCGACATCTCCAATCACATTGACAGCCCAGACCAGGCGGGGTGTCCACAACGACCCCGCGACACGCGTCGCCATTCTGGCGCGCGCCTCGCCGCAATAGGACTGTTATATTTTGAACTCCTTCAACGACTTCGGCCTCGCAGAGCCGATCACGCGTGCCCTTGCTCAAGAGCAGTACACCACCCCCACCCCGATCCAGGCCGACGCCATTCCGATCGTCATGACCGGACGCGACCTCGTCGGCATCGCGCAGACCGGCACCGGAAAAACCGCCGCGTTCGCGCTTCCGATCCTCAACCGGCTCGCCAACAACCGTAAGCCGCTGGAAAAGAAGAGCCCGCGCGTGCTGGTGCTCAGCCCGACGCGCGAACTGTCCGGCCAGATCCTCGAAAGCTTCCGCACCTATGGCCGCCACATGCGCATCCAATCCGCGCTGGTGATCGGCGGCGTCCCGATGGGACGGCAGGTTCGTGACCTGATGGGCGGCCTCGACGTGCTGGTCGCGACGCCTGGCCGCCTGCTCGACCTGATGAAGCAGAACGGTGTGCGTCTCAACCAGGTCGAAGTGCTGGTCCTCGACGAAGCCGACCGCATGCTCGACATGGGCTTCATCCACGATATCCGCACGATCATCTCGAAGCTCCCGAAGGAGCGCCAGACGCTGCTGTTCTCCGCCACCATGCCGCGCGAGATCGCCGATCTCGCCGCGCACATGCTGCGCGATCCGGCGCGCGTCGCGGTGACCCCGGTCGCCTCCACGGTCGAGCGCATCGTGCAGCGCGTCATCATGATCGACAAGCCGGCCAAGTCCGCGCTGCTGATCGAGGTGCTGCGCGGCGAAGTGAACGGCCAGTCGCTGGTGTTCACGCGCACCAAGCACGGCGCCGACAAGGTGGTGAAAAGCCTGCACCACGCCGGCATTTCCGCCGAAGCGATCCACGGCAACAAGTCGCAGAACCAGCGCGAGCGTGTGCTCGGCGCCTTCCGCGCCGGAAAGCTCAAGACGCTGGTCGCAACCGACATCGCGGCGCGCGGCATCGACGTGGACGGCATCAGCCACGTCATCAATTACGACCTGCCGAACATTCCGGAGAGCTACGTGCACCGCATCGGCCGCACCGCGCGCGCCGGCGCGGACGGCATCGCCATCTCGTTCTGCGACAACGAGGAGGTGGCGTTCCTGCGCGACATCGAGAAGCTGATCCAGATCAAGCTGCCGGTTACCGAGCGACGCACCAACCCGCGCGCGGAAGCCGCGCCGCATCACCGGCCGCAGAACGCGGGCCGCAACGGGCGGAACGGAAACCGCCGCAGCGGCCAGCAGCAACGGCGCCATGGTGGCGGCGGCAACGGCCATCAGGGCCAGCAGCAGCGGCGCAGCGAGAACGGCCACCACGGCAAGCCGCGGCGCAACGATGGCGCCCAGCACGGCCAACCGCGCCAGAATGGGGAAAATCGTCACGCCCCTTCTACCGCGGCCAGCTCACCTGATAATATCGGCACAGTCGCATTCATGCAGCGTCCGCACCGGCCCCAGGCCGATCGCGGCGCGCGGTAACGTCGAGAGCAACGCATGGCCAAGGAAGAAATGCTGGAATTCGACGGCACCGTCACCGAGGTGCTGCCGGACGGAAACTTCCGCGTGAAGCTCGACAACGACCACGAGATCCTCGCCTACACGGCCGGCAAGATGCGCAAGTTCCGCATCCGCACCGGCGTCGGCGATCGCGTGGTGGTCGAGATGTCGCCTTACGACCTGCAGCGCGGACGCATCAGCTTCCGCCACAAGAGCGCCGCCCCGCCGATGATCGGGTCGGGTCAGCGCCGTCCGCAGTACCGGCGGTAACTACTCGAACTGGACACCGACACGATCATGCGCGCGCCACGCGACCTTGCACGTCTGGCGCGTGCGGCTCGTTGAAAGTATCAGGTCGAACCGACCCGGCACCGCGAGCGACGGCACCAGCAGCAGCGCGCCGTGGGCTGAGAGATTGCGCACGATGCAGTCGAGCACGGCTCCCTGCTGATCGATCACGATCTGCGCCGACTTGAGCGTGCGCTGCCGCGGCATGCGCCGCCGTTCCTCGTTCAATGACAGTTGCGACATTTGCGTCATTCCATCCGGTGAGGCCGCGAATGTATTACCGGGGCATTGAGAATTTCTGCGCAGAGTGTCGGGATTCCGGGATCACCTGTTGACGAACCGCTAACTATGCGGCGGCGACCTGCCGCCGGATCATCAGCACCAGCGGCAGCGTCGCGAGCACCAGCGCGGCCACCACCACGAGCGCGGCCGGCACGCTGAGCGCATCGCCGATCAGGCCGTAGAGGATCGGCGCGATCGCGCCCGATCCGATCGTTCCGGTGTAGAAGACGCTGAACGCCCGCGTGCGCTTTTCCGGCACGACCATCAGCGGCACCGAGCCGTACAGCACCGACGAGGTGCCGTTGAGCGCCACGCCGATCCACGGCAACAACACCAGGCTGAATTCGAGCGGCAGCGGCAGTAGCGCCAGAATGCCGAGCGCGGTGAAGCCTTCGGTCACCCACACCGTCGCCACCACGCCGATGCGCGCGCCGATCCAGGCACAGACGAGTTTCCCGGCGGCGCCACCCACGAACACCAGGGTCAGCGCGAGCCCGATCGTCGGCAGGGACGCGCCCTTCGCGGTCAGCAGGAACGGCAGGAAGGTGAGGAAGCCCATGCGGGTCGCCGAGTCGATCATGCCGATCGAGAGCAGCACGGGAAATCCACCGGTCGGCCGGCCGCTCGCGATGTCCATCTTCTGCTCGGCAGGCGCCGCACTTTCCGGCGCGTAGCGCGGCGTGAGCGCAAGGATCGCGAGCGCCGCCACCAGCCCGAGCGCGCCGAGGATCGCAAGCGACGGGCGCCACGGCATCATCACCACCAGCAGCGACGCCGCTGCGGGCAGCGCCATCTTCCCGACATCGCCGGCGAAATTGTAGGTGCCGAGCGCGGAGAGCGAACGCGGGCCGGCGAAGGCGCGCGCGACCAGCGCCGAGGCGAGCGGATGCTGCGTGCTCGCGCCGAGCCCGGCGATCAACAGGATCGCGATCAACGCCGGATAGCTGCCGACGAACGGTGCGAGGCAATAGCCGAGCCCGGCCAGCGCGGTGCCGGCGGCAAGCACCAGCGGGACGCCGAGCCGTTCGCTCAGCAGGCCGGCGGGGATCTGGAAGCCCGCCATCGTGCCGGCAAACACGCCGCGCAACAGGCCGATCGCGGCGTAACTCAGACCGAACTCCGCCTGCCAGATCGGCAGCATCACGTAGATGAGATCGGTGTAGCCGTCGTGCAGCGCGTGCGCGCCCGAAGCGACGCCGATCGCGCGGCGTTCCTCGCCCCGCGTCTGCGCGTCGCGCTCGACAACCGCGCTCATGCTGCTCCCGGCCGCCGCTCCACGAAACCCGATCCCGTGAACGACATCACCAGTTCGCCCTTCTGGTTGGTGCCGGTGTTGCGCGCAAAGACCAGACCCCAGCCGGGACGGCTTTTCGAGGCGCGTTTCTCGGCGATCTCGGATGCGTACGCAATCGTGTCGCCGGCATAGACCGGCTTGAGCCATTTGAGGTCGCGGAAGCCGGGCGACGGTCCGAGCTTGGCGATCACCTCGCCGCGCGCCGCGCGTTCGGCGTCCTCGCGCTGGCCGTACTGAACGCGCAGCCGCATCCACACCGCGATCGTGTGCCACCCCGACGCGCACAGCGCGCCGAAATGCGACTTCGCGGCCGCCGCTTCGTCCATGTGGAACGTCTGCGGGTCGTACTGCGCCGCGAACATCTTGATGTCGTCGGCCGTGAAGGTGTGCGTGCCGAGCGGCATGCGGTCACCCACATTGATGTCGTCGAAGTATCTCATGCGGCACCCGCATGGCGCCGCAGAAGCATCTGCGGGCAGATCAGGGTCATCACCCTCTCGCCGCTGCCGTTATGGATCTCCCAGAGGAAGCTGACGAAGCCGCGGTCCGGCTTGCTCTGCGAGGCGCGCGCCGAGAGCACGCTGCCGCGCACGGTCAGCTCGTCGCCCGGCCGCACCGGCTTGAGCCACTTCACCTCGTCGATGCCGGGCGCGCCCATCGAGGCCGCATCGAGCAGCAGGTTGTCGGCGATCATCTTCATCAGGATGGCGCAGGTGTGCCAGCCGGAGGCACCGAGCCCGCCGAGCATGGTCTTGCGCGCGGCCTCCTCGTCGAGATGCATCGGCTGCGGATCGTATTGCGCGGCGAAGCCGATCATTTCCTCGCGCGTGACACGGCGCGGCCCATATTCCGCCGTCCAGCCGGGGGAGAAATCCTCGAAATAGAATTTTGGCACTGGGGTCCTTGCAGCCTGAATATCGAAGCCTTTGTTCCCTAAGCGGGGGCACCCTCGGGCGTCAACAGGTTGCGGCGCAACACTGCATTGACTTCGCTATTTTCGCGTGCAGTCTCGCGCTGCCGGGTGCCGCGACTCATCGGGAGAAGGTCATGTTCTACATCGGCGACCTGTTCCAGTGGGAGCGGTTCATCACGCCGTCGATCATCAAGCTGTTCTACTGGCTGGTGGTCGTGATCGTGATGCTCGGCGGCCTCTCCGGGCTGGTGACGGCGATCGGCACGCTGGCGTTCAATCCGATCGGCGCGGCACTGACGGCACTCGCGAGCCTTGCCGGCATGCTGGTCGGCATCCTGTTCGCCCGCATCGCGGCCGAATTCATCCTGATGGTGTTCCGCATCAACGAACACCTCGCGGCGATCCGCAATCGCGGCGGGATGTAGTTGCATCCTGCCGCTCGTCCCGCGAAAGCGGGGACCCAGGGCCAGGCAAAGACTGGATGCCCGCTTGCGCGGGCATGAGCGGAGAGGTCAGGTCGCAAACCGGAAATGCAACACGTCGCCATCGGCGACGACGTATTCCTTGCCTTCCAGCCTGAGCTTGCCGATATCGCGCGCGCCGGCCTCGCCGCCGCCCTTGATGTAATCGTCAAACGCAATCGTCTCGGCGCGGATGAACCCGTGCTCGAAATCCGAATGGATGACACCTGCCGCCTGCGGCGCCCGGGACCCCTTGGTAACGGTCCACGCCCGCGTCTCCTTCGGCCCGACGGTGAAGAACGTCACGAGATGCAGCAGGCCGTAGCCGGCGCGGATCAGCCGGTCGAGGCCGGGCTCCTTGAGGCCGATTTCCGAGAGAAACATCTCGCGCTCGTCGCGCGGCAGCACGGCGATTTCCGACTCGATCTTGGCCGAGATGGTGACGGCGGCGGCGCCTTCTTCGGCGGCGCGCTTTTCGACCGCGCGGGAATACTCGTTGCCGGTCGCGGCGGCGGCTTCCTCCACGTTGCAGACGTAGAGCACGGGCAGCGAGGTCAGCAGGCCGAGCGAGTGAAACAGCTTCTCTTCCTCCGCCTTGCGCTCGACGAAGCGGGCCGGCTTGCCCTCGCGCAGCAGCGCGAGCGAACGGTTCACGAGGTCGAGCGTTTCCTTCGCTTCCTTGTCCTGGCCGCGGATCTTCTTTTCCAGCGCATCGACGCGACGCTCGAGGCTGTCGAGATCGGCCAGCATCAACTCGGTCTCGATCGTCTCGATGTCGGCGACCGGATCGATCGTGTTCGACACATGGGTGATGTCGGCGTCCTCGAAGCAGCGCACCACGTGTGCGATGGCGTCGACCTCGCGGATATTGCCGAGGAACTGGTTGCCGAGCCCCTCGCCTTGCGACGCGCCCTTCACCAGTCCGGCGATGTCCACGAAGGTGAGCCGCGTCGGGATGATCTCGGCGGACTTCCCGAGTTTCGCCAGCACATCGAGGCGCGGATCCGGCACCGCGACCTCGCCAACATTCGGCTCGATGGTGCAGAACGGATAGTTCGCAGCCTGCGCCGCCGCCGTCTCGGTCAGCGCATTGAAGAGCGTCGACTTGCCGACATTCGGCAATCCGACGATGCCGCACTTGAAACCCATCTACTTGTCCTCTGAATCCTTCGCCTCGCCGAAGCCCTTGCCGGTCATCGCGAGATGCACCTTGTTCTGGAAGCTCGAATCCTTGCCTTGCGCCAGCATCTCGGCGTTGTCGGCGATGATGTCGCACAGCGCGTCGACCCACGGGCGCTCGCTCTTGGCGAAATCGCCGAGCACGTACGGATGCACCAGTTCCTTCACGCCCGGATGACCGACGCCGAGCCGCACGCGCTTGTAGTCGTTGCCGGCATACGCGCTGATCGAGCGCAAGCCGTTATGCCCCGCGACGCCGCCGCCGACCTTCACGCGCACCTTTGCGGGCGGCAACTCGATCTCGTCGTGAAACACCGCAATGTCGGAAAGCGGCATCTTGTAGAACTGCATCGCTTCGCTGACCGCGCGGCCCGACTCGTTCATGTAGGTGCCGGGCAGCAGCAGAAGCGTCTTCTCGCGTCCGATGTTTCCCTCGGTCGCGAGGCCCTGGAAGCGCCGCCGCCACGGCATAAAGCCGTGACGTTTCGCGATGGCGTCCACCACCATGAATCCGATGTTGTGGCGGTTGCCCGCGTGCTTGGCGCCCGGATTGCCGAGCCCGACGAAGAGCAGCATGGAGGCACCGGAGAAAACCCGGCCATGCGCTGCATGGCCGGGATGGACGCCTTACTTCTTCTCGGGCGCAGCCGCTGCTGCGGTCGGAGCCGGCGTCGCGCCAGGCGCGCCGGTCGGAGCCGGAGGCGCATCCGCCGCAGCCTGTGCGGCAGCCGCAGCCTGCGCAGCCGCTTCGGCCGCGGCCTTCATTTCTTCGGCGTAGCCGGACGGCGGCACGATGGTCACCAGCGTGATGTCGCCGTGCTCCAGCACCTTGACGTTGCCGGGGATCTGGATCTCGCTCAGGTGCTTCGAGTAGTTGATCTCGAGGCCGGTGATGTCGACGTCGAAGCCCTGCGGAATGGCGTCGGCCGGGCACAGCACCGAGATCGTGTGGGTTACGATGTTGACGGTTCCGCCTCGCTTGATGCCGGGCGCCTGATCGGCGTTGATCACGTGGATCGGTACGCGCACGCGCACCATCGCGCCCTCGCCGAGGCGCAGGAAGTCCACATGGATCGGATTGTCCTTGACGGGATCGAGCTGGAAGTCGCGCGGAATCACGCGATGCTTCGTGCCGTCCACGTCGACGTTGAACACAGTGGTGAGGAAGTGGCCGGCATAGATTCTCTGCCGCAGTTCCTTGAAGTCGAGCGAGATGCCGATCGGCTCCTTGCTGTCGCCGTAGATCACGCCGGGCACGCGGCCCTCGCGACGTACCGCCCGGGCGGCCCCCTTGCCGGCCTTCGGACGCGCCGTCGCGCTCAGTTCATTGACGGTCGCCATAGCTTTAAGTCCTTGGTTGCATGAGTGAATTGCCCAGCAGCGTGCCTCCAGGGGTGTCGGGGCTGCGGGCGAGCGGGTGTATAGCCGCAAGAGGCCGGAAAGACAAGGAAATCGCGCCAAAAGCGCCGGCGTGCTCTCTCCCCCTGAAAGGGGAAGGGTCGGGTGGGGTCAACTGCCTTGGCCGCCCAGCTTTGCCTCCAGCGCCGCGATGCGCGCCTTCAGCGCCTCGTTCTCCTCGCGCGCGAGCCGCGCCATTTCCTTCACCGCCTCGAACTCCTCGCGCTGCACCACGTCGAGATCGCGCAGAATGCGCTCGGCCTGGGTGCGCATCATGGTGTCGAACTCGCGCCGCACCCCGCCGGCGACGCCCGCGGCGTCGTTCATCAGCTTCGCGACCTCGTCGAAGAAGCGATTGTTGGTCTGGGTCATCGGCCGGCTCCGCGTTCACCGCCATGAGAATGGGGGCTGCGGCCGCGCCCGGCAAGGGCGGCCGTCTTGTCTTGATGGTAGAGCATGATCTTTTCCGAAAACCGGTGCCCATTTTTTCGGGATCATGCTCTAATGAGCGTGCTTGTGCAGGCCGAGTTGCGTGTGCGTCCTCGGCCGCTCCATGCCTCCTTGGGCGAGCCACGCATCGGTGCTCTCGACCGCGCGCGCTATCAATTCGCCGGTGTGTGAGAAGTCGTAGGGCGATCCCTTCAGCGGACACAGCGGCGGCAGCACGTAGTAATCGATGTCCCGTTCGAGGCTGTCGAGTTCGCTGATCAATTGCCGCGCGATCAGCAAGGTCAGCGCGTGCAGCGCATTCGCGACCGCGCCGATCGGTGGCGCCTGCAGCGCGCAGGCGTATCCGGTCGGCAGGATGATCAGGCGCTTGGCGCCGAGCGCGGCCGCCACGCGGACCGGCGTGTTGCTGGAGATCGCGCCGTCGGCGAGATAGAGGCTCTCGAAGTGCACCGGTGCGAAGGCCGCCGGGATCGCGGCGCTGGCAAGGATCGCGTCGCAGGCCGGGCCTTTCGAGAGCACGACGGTCTCGCCCGACAGGATGTCGGTCGCGACGACATGGATCGGAATCTTCGCATCCTCGAGATTGCGGTACGGCAGATGCGCGTCGATGAGGCTGCGCAGGCCCTGCGACGTGACGAGAAAATCGCGCCGGCGGATGAAGCCGTAGAGCGTCTTCCACGTCAGCGGAAACACGTCCTGCCGCCGCAGCCCGCGCCAGATCGTCTCGAGCCCGCGCACGCCTTCGAGGGTCGGGTTTCCCGCATAGTAGGCGGCGTTGAGCGCGCCGGCGCTCGAGCCGAACACCATGTCGGCAGCGATGCCGTGCGAGGCGAGCGAATGCAGCATGCCGACCTGGATGGCGCCGAAGCTGCCGCCACCGGCGAACACGAAGGCCGTTTTCGGTTGCGTCCCGTCCGCCATCACGTCACCCGTCAATTGCGTGAGGCGTAGGTAAGACGCGCGTGGCGTACCCAACAACGCACATTCGCTTGACTTCGCCCGCATCGCGGCGGCATGACCCGATACTCGCGGGACATCCCATGCTGCTGGCACTGCAATTCCCCAACTTCGATCCGGTGCTGATCCAGATCGGGCCGTTCGCGATCCGCTGGTACGCGCTCGCCTATATCGTCGGCATCCTGGCCGGCTGGCTCTACGCGCGCACGCTGATCAAGGCGCCGCGCCTGTGGGGCGGGCCGCCGCCGATCACCGCGCTCGACTTCGACGACTTCATCGTGTGGATCACGCTCGGCATCATTCTCGGCGGCCGCATCGGCTACGTGCTGTTCTACAATCCGGTCTACTTCGCCGCGCACCCGTTCGAGGCGCTCGAACTGTGGAAGGGCGGGATGTCGTTCCACGGCGGCTTCCTCGGCTGCGTCGCCGCCGTGGTGCTGTTCGCGCTGAAGCGCGGCCTGTCCATCCTGTCGCTCGGCGACGTGACCTGCGCGGTCGGCACCATCGGAGTATTCCTTGGGCGGCTTGCGAACTTCATCAACGGCGAACTGTGGGGCCGCCCGTCCGACGTACCGTGGGCGATGGTGTTTCCGAGCGGCGGTCCGCTGCCGCGCCATCCGAGCCAGCTTTACGAGGCGGCGCTGGAAGGCGTCGTGCTGTGCGCCGTACTGGCGCTGCTCATCCGCGCCGGCGCGCTGAAGCGGCCGGGCCTGGTCATGGGTGTATTCGCGGCCGGTTATGCAGTCGCGCGCTCGTTCTGCGAACTGTTCCGCGAGCCGGACCCGCAACTCGGTTTCCTGTGGGGCGAGCTCACGATGGGCATGGTGTTGTCGGTGCCACTGCTGTTGTTCGGCGTGGTGATGATCTGGACCGCGATGAGGCGCCCGCCGCTCAACGCGGCGCAAGCGGCGTGATGACTCCGCTCGAAGCGGAGATCCGGCGCATCATCGAGACCGACGGGCCGATTTCGGTCGCCGACTACATGCGGCTCTGCCTCGGCCATCCGCAACACGGCTACTACGTCACGCGCGATCCGCTCGGCGCGCAGGGTGATTTCATCACCGCGCCGGAAGTCAGCCAGATGTTCGGCGAGTTGATCGGCGCGTGGGCGGCGGCGGCGTGGCAGCAGATGGGCGCGCCGCGCGAAGTGCGGCTGATCGAGCTCGGGCCCGGGCGCGGCACGTTGATGGCGGACGCGTTGCGCGCCGCGAAGGCCGTGCCGGAATTTGTCGATGCGCTGTCGGTACATCTCGTCGAGACGAGCCCGATATTGCGTGGGGTGCAGCAGGTAAAGCTCGCAGCGGCGACCCGTCCGATCGCGTGGCATGGCCAGATCGAGGACGTGCCGGAAGGGCCATCGATTGCCATCGCGAACGAATTCGTCGACGCGCTGCCGGCAAATCAACTGGTGAAGGATCGCGGCTGGCACATGCGTATGGTCGGGATCGTGAACGATCGGCTCGCGTTCGTCGTTTCTCCGGACGCGTTGCCGGGACACATCGAGGTCGAAGCGCCGGTCGGCGCGATCTTCGAGTCTCGCCATGACCAGCCCATTGCCTTGCTCGCGCAACGCATCGCACGCCATGGCGGCGCGGCGCTCATCATCGACTACGGCCACGCCGCGACCGGGTTCGGCGACACGCTGCAGGCCGTGCTCGGTCATCGATATGCCGATCCGCTCGCCGACCCGGGCGAGTCCGATCTCACCACGCAGGTCGATTTCGCCGCGCTCGCCCGCACCGCACGGCGCGCGGGCGCGCAGGCGCAGGGCCCGATCACACAGGGCGATTTCCTGCGCCGCCTGGGCATCGCGCAGCGCGCCACCCGGCTGAAGCAGAATGCCTCGCCGCAGCAGGCCGCCGACATCGACTCCGCGTTGGCGCGGCTGACCGCGGCCGACCAGATGGGCGCGCTGTTCAAGGTACTGGCGATCGCCGATGCAAAGCTCGTCGCGTTGCCGGGGTTTGACAGCTAGGCGCGCACGCGTCATTCCGGCCACATGATCCACGCCCCGTCCCTCTCCTCTCCCAACATCCGCCATGCCTTCTTCACGCGCGAAGGCGGCGTGTCGGACGGCATCTATGCAAGCCTCAACGGCGGGATCGGATCGAACGACGCACCGGAGAACGTCCGCGAGAACCGCGCCCGCATGGCAGCGGCGCTCGGCGTTGCGCCGACGCACCTGGTCTCCTGCTTTCAGATCCATTCGCCGGACGTGATCGTCGCCGCGCAACCCTGGACCCGGGAGAACACGCCGCGCGCCGACGCGATCGTGACGCGCGTGCCGGGTCTCGCAGTGGGTGTCGGCACGGCGGACTGCGGGCCGATCCTGTTCGCGGACGCTGAGGCCGGCGTCGTCGGCGCCGCGCACGCGGGATGGAAGGGCGCGCTTACCGGCGTACTCGAAGCGACCATCGCGGCGATGGAAAAGCTCGGTGCCGCGCGCGCGCGCATCGCTGCTGCGATCGGCCCGCTGATCCGCCAGCCGAACTACGAGGTCGGCGCCGAATTCGTCGACCGCTTCACCGCGCAAGAGGGCGCCAACGCGCGCTTCTTCAAGCCGGCTTCACGCGAGAACCACGCGATATTCGACCTGCCCGGCTACATCAAGGCGCGGCTCGAACGCGCTGAGATTCAAGGCGTCGAGGACCTGGGCCTCTGCACCTATGCGGAACCGGCGCGTTTCTTCAGCTACCGGCGTACCACCCATCGCGGCGAACCGGATTACGGACGCCACGTCAATGCGATTGCACTCATGAAATAAGGCAACTGGACCGGCCGGCCGTTTGGCGCTACCCAAACAATGCAGACGGCGACGTTCTTGAACCTTGGCGGCATGACCGCCCGCGCCGGACCGCAGGGGTGTGTCAGGGTGATTTGGGGACTTCGCGCGAGCGCGTGCTTCGTTGCCCGTGGCGTTATCGCCGCGTTCCTCGCCGCATGCGCCGCTGCCTGCACCGAAACCACCTCGTCGAATGTCGCGCTGACGACCGGCAGTTCCGGCCCGACCATCGCGTTCGAGTCGATCGACGGCCCGCCGGTCGGCGTGTTCAACCGCCTGGTCGACAACATCTCCAGCGAGGCGCAATCGCGCAACGTCGCGATCGCGTCACGCGAAGGCGCCGCGAACTATCGCGTGCGCGGCTATCTGGCGGCGCAGGTGATCCGCGGACGCACACATATCTCCTGGGTGTGGGACGTGTACGACGACGTGAAGGTGCGCGCGCTACGCATCCGCGGCGAGGAAGCGGGCGGGCGCGCCGGCGGCGACCCATGGAGCATCGCCGACGAGGCCATGTTGCGCCGGATCGCCCGCACCAGCGTGGACCGGCTCGCGGTCTTCCTGCGCAATCCGGACGGCCCGGCCGGGCCGGATGCCGCGATCGCGGACGTCTCCGAGCCAGAGCCGCAAAAACCGCAACGCCGGCCCCGCTCTGCCGCGGCGCCCAGCGCCGCTGAACGGCTCGCCCTCGCCGCCTCCCGCTAAAACGCTTCCAAACGCGACGTTAACCGGCTGAAAAAGCTTCGGGACAATCGCCTTGAGCCATATTGCCGCACTGCGGCCGGCTTGTTATCACCCTGCCGCGCGGCATCGGAGAACGGCACAAATGGCGGCGAATAACGGGTCGATCAAGCTCGTCGCCGGCAACTCGAATCGCGCGCTTTCGGAAGCCGTCGGTGCCTATCTGCAGACCCCGCTCGCCAAGGCCGACGTGCGGCGTTTCGCCGACATGGAGATCTTCGTCGAGATCAAGGAGAACGTGCGCGGCGCGGACGTGTTCGTGCTGCAATCGACCTCGTTTCCGGCCAACGACCATCTGATGGAACTGCTGATCATCATGGACGCGCTGAAGCGCTCCTCGGCGCGGCGCATCACGGCGGTGATCCCCTATTTCGGGTATGCGCGGCAGGACCGCCGCGCCTCCGGCCGCACGCCGATCTCGGCCAAGCTGGTCGCGAATCTGGTGACAAACTCCGGGGCGGACCGCGTGCTCACTGTCGACCTGCATGCCGGGCAGATCCAGGGCTTCTTCGATATCCCGACCGACAATCTGTTCGCCTCGCCGGTGATGGTGCGCGACATCAAGGAGAAATTCCGCGGCAACGACGTCACGGTGGTGTCGCCCGACGTCGGCGGCGTGGTGCGCGCGCGCGGGCTGGCCAAGCGGATCAACGCGCCGCTCGCGATCATCGACAAGCGGCGCGAGCGCGCGGGCGAATCCGAGGTGATGAACGTGATCGGCGAGGTGGCCGGCACGACCTGCATCCTGGTCGACGATATCGTGGACTCCGGCGGGACGCTGGTGAATGCGGCCGACGCGCTGATCGCGCAGGGCGCGACCGACGTCTATGCCTACATCACCCACGGCGTGCTGTCGGGCGGCGCGGTCGCGCGGATCACCGCCTCGCGGCTGAAGGAACTCGTCATCACCGACTCGATCCAGCCGACCGAGGCGGTGCGCGTCGCGCGCAACATCCGCGTGCTCTCGATCGCGACCCTGATCGGCGAAGCGATCGGCCGCACTGCGAGCGAGGAGTCGGTGTCGAGCCTGTTCGACTGACTCTATTCTGACCGTTTTGCGACAAATTGACTCGCGCCTTAATCGTTAACGACTTTTCCGTTGACGCGATGACTCGATTGTGAATCGACACGCTGTGGACGACGCAGTTTGCCTTTTTTGACCGCCGGACTCGCAGGGCTATATTCGATTGAGCCGGTGATTCGGGGCCTCCACGTCGCGGACAAATCGAATCCAGCAATGCCGGTCCGTTGCGTCGCGTGCGCTTCATCTTTCTCACGCGATCGGGAGCCGGCATGTCGCTAATGGAATTCACCGAACGGCAGAGCCACCCGGTCGACGCGGTCGAGCGGCTCGCCTCAATGCACGACTGGTCGTTCGAGCGCGCCGGTGTCGACGAGATCGCAATCTCGGTGCAGGGGCGCTGGACTGACTATCACGTCTCCTTCACCTGGATGGACGACATCGAGGCGCTGCATCTCGCCTGCGCGTTCGACCTGAAAGTGCCGGAGCCGCGCCGCGCGGAAGTGCTCGCACTGATCGCGCTGATCAACGAGCAGCTCTGGGTTGGCCATTTCGACATGTGGGCCAAGGACGGCATCGTGATGTTCCGCCACGCGCTGCTGCTTGCCGGCGGCGTCGAGATCGCGGGGCGGCAATGCGAGGCGCTGCTCGATGCCGCGCTCGACACCTCGGAGCGCTACTTCCAGGCGTTCCAGTTCGTGGTCTGGGCCGGCAAGTCGGCACGCGAGTCGCTCGACGCCGCGATGTTCGAGACCGCCGGCGAGGCGTAAAGTAGTCCCCGTATAACGGGGCTCCCAATGTCAGAATTGAAAGACTTCACCGGCACGCTGGTCCTTGTCGGCGCCGGCAAGATGGGCGGCGCGATGCTGGAAGGCTGGCTCGCGCTCGGGCTCGATCCGGCGAAAGTGGCAATCAAGGAGCCGCAGCCCGCCCCCGACATCGCGGCGCTCGCGCCGCGCGGCGTGCGCATCAATCCGGCGTCGATCGGCGACGCGTCGGTGATCGTCATCGCAGTCAAGCCGCAGGTTGCCGCCGACGTGGTGCCGGCATTGAAGGGCCTTGTGCGCCCCGGCACCGTCGCGGTCTCGGTGATGGCCGGCAAGACGCTTCGCTTCCTCGAAGGCGCGCTCGGCAATTGCGCGATCGTGCGCTCGATCCCGAACACGCCCGCCGCGATCGGGCGCGGCATCACGGTCGCGGTACCCAACGCCAAGGTGAGCGCGGCGCAGCGCGCGCTGTCGCACACGCTGCTGAGCAGCGTCGGTGCGGTCGAATGGGTCGACGACGAAGGCCTGATCGACGCGTCGACCGCCGTCTCCGGCTCGGGTCCCGCTTACGTGTTCCTGCTCGCCGAAAGCCTCGCGCGAGCGGGCGCCGCCGCAGGCCTGCCGGCAGACCTCGCGGCGCGGCTTGCGCGCGTGACCGTCGCAGGCTCGGGCGAGTTGCTGCACCAGTCACCGCTCGATGCCGCGACCTTGCGCCAAAACGTCACCTCGCCGGCCGGCACCACCGCCGCCGCGCTCGCGGTGCTGATGGCGGCCGACGGCCTCGATCCGCTGATGGAAAAGGCCGTCGCGGCTGCGACCAAACGGTCACGGGAACTTGCTGGTTGACCGCCATGGATTAGGCTCGATTGAAGGCCTATTCTTAGTGATCGCTCGTCCCCGCAAAAGCGTCGCAAAAGCGGGGACCCAGGGCCAAGCATTGGATTCCCGCTTTCGCGGGAATGAGCGGAGAGCGAATAGGAGCCCGTCATGGCCCGCAAGCCCCCACGTTCCAAAGCCGCGCCGCGTGCACCGGCGTCGCCGCCCCGCGGTACCGATCGCGAGAAGATCATCGCCGCCTTTATGGCATTACTCGCCGAGAAGCGGTTCGAGCAGATCGGCTTCGGCGACATTGCGGCGCGTGCCGGCGTTTCGCTGGCCGTGGCGCGCACCGAATTCGGCTCGACGCTGGCGATCCTCGCCGCGCACATGAAGGAGCTCGACCGCACGGTGCTCGCGGGTGCGAATGGCGACATGGCCGAGGAGCCGCCGCGCGAGCGGCTGTTCGACGTGCTGATGCGCCGTG
>Ga0207682_10000222_pt1 | contig 25665 bp, 18 predicted proteins | sample KBSM63metaG_FD_184332 | JGI IMG/M metagenome (GOLD analysis project Ga0207682, IMG submission 184332) | Miscanthus rhizosphere microbial communities from Kellogg Biological Station, Michigan, USA - KBS M6-3 metaG (SPAdes) (version 2) | ecosystem: Host-associated > Plants > Roots > Rhizosphere >... | reverse complement strand
AGCCAGGCGACCTCGAGGCGCGGGAATGCGCGCTCGAAGTGCGGCCGCTCGTTGCCGATCTCGAGCACGAGGACCGCTTCGGCGGTCATGTGATCGGGCGCATCGTGCAGGATGCGCCCGATCAGGTCCATGCCGTCGTCGCCGCCGGCGAGTGCGAGCTGCGGTTCGGCGCGGTATTCGGCCGGAAGCGCGGCCATGCTGCGCGCGTTGACGTACGGCGGATTGCACAGCACCAGGTCGTACGGTCCGCGGACTTGCGCCCAGAGGTCCGACTCGAGCAGCGTGATGCGGCCGGCGAGGTGATGGCGGTCGACGTTGATGCGTGCGATCGATAGCGCGTCGGTCGAGATGTCAGCGGCATCGACAACGATCTCCGGGTACGCCATCGCGGCGATCACCGCGAGGCTGCCGTTGCCGGTGCACAGGTCGAGCACGGCCTCCGTGCGATCGGACAGCCAGGCGTCGAGGATGCCGGTGTTCTCGCCATCGGCGAGCAGCTCGGCGATCAGCGAGCGCGGCACGATGCTGCGCTCGTCAATGTAGAACGGCACGTTCTGCAGCCATGCCTCGCGCGTCAGGTAGGCGGCAGGGACGCGGCTCTCGATGCGGCGCGTGATCAGCGCCTCGGCCTTCGCGATCGACGTCTCGTCGAGCGCGTCGTGGGCATGCTCCTCGAGCGCGTCGAGCGGCATGTCGAGCGACCACAGCACGAGCCAGGCCGCTTCGTCGAACGCATTGCCGGTGCCATGGCCGAACGAAACGCCCGCCTTCTTGAGGCGGGCGGATTGTTCGGTGATCAATTCGATCAGGGTCATCGCGGGGACGGATGTTGCCCGATTCTCGGGAAGAGCGGCGGTGCGCGTGTCAGGACGACGCTCCGCGACGCCGTCAGGCGATGAGGCGCTCGAGCACGCCGCGGTAGATGTCCTTCAGCGGATCGAGGCTCGCGACCTCGACCGATTCGTCGATCTTGTGGATCGTCGCGTTGACCGGGCCGAGCTCGATCACTTCGCGGCAGACCTTCGCGATGAAGCGGCCGTCCGACGTGCCTCCGGTCGTCGAGAGCTCGGTGGTGACGCCGGTGACCGCGCGGATCGAGTCGGCGAGGGCGTTGCTGAGCGCGCCGGTCGGTGTCAGAAACGGCTCGCCGCCGAGCGTCCAGTCGATGCGGAAGTCGAGGCCGTGGCGCCGCAGGATCGTCTCGACCCGGTCCTGCAGTGAGCTCGGCGTCAACTCGGTGCAGAAGCGGAAATTGAAGTTGACGACCAACTCGCCCGGGATCACGTTGCCGGCGCCGGCGCCGGCGTGAATGTTCGAGACCTGCCAGCTCGTCGCTGGAAAGTACGCGTTGCCGCGGTCCCACTCCGTCGCGACCAATTCGGCGAGTGCCGGTGCAGCGCTGTGGATCGGATTGCGGGCGAGGTGTGGATAAGCGATGTGGCCCTGCACGCCCTGGACGCGCAGCTTGCCCGACAGCGTGCCGCGGCGCCCGTTCTTGATCATGTCGCCGAGCGTGCGCACGGAGGTCGGCTCGCCGACGATGCAATAGTCGAGTTGACGGCCTTGCGCGGCGAGCCAGTTGCAGAGCGTCACTGTGCCGTCGAGGGCAGGGCCTTCCTCGTCGCTCGTGACCATGAAGGCGATCGAGCCGGCCGCATCGGGCCGCGCCGCGATGAACTCCTCGACCGCGACCACCATGGCGGCAAGCGAGCTCTTCATGTCGGCTGCGCCGCGGCCATGGAGCATGCCGGCACGGTGGCTCGGCACGAAGGGGTCGCTGGTCCACTGGTCGAGCGGGCCGGTCGGCACGATGTCGGTGTGGCCGGCAAACGCGAGGATCTTCGGCGCCGGCGCACGACCGGGCCGGAGCGCCCACAGGTTGGACACACGGCCGTCAGCGGGTCCGCTCGGTCGCTGCTGGCAATCGAAGCCGAGCGGCGCCAGGCGGGCCGCGATCAGATCCTGGCAGCCGCCGTCGGCCGGCGTAACCGAAGGGCAGGCGATCAGCTGTTCTACGAGGTGCAGGGTTCGCGACACGGGCTCGCCACGGCGCTCAGAAACGCCGCAGGCTCCCTGACATCGTGCTGTGAGACTCTTCCGGGCGCACGTCGATCGTGATCTCGGTGAAGCTTGGCTGGTCGTCGGTCTCTTCCTTCTTCGCCGGCGTCGCCGAGATCGGCGACGCGTCGTTCTGGAGTCGCCACATCAGGTTGGTCGGCGAGTCGGCGAATGCGAGGCCTTCGTCGCGCGTGATCCGCCCTTCGGTGATCATTCTTGCGAGGTCTTCCTCGAACGTCTGCGAGCCTTCGGCGAGCGACTTCTCCATCGCTTCCTTGACGCCGGGGAAGTCGGCCGCGGCGATCAGCTCGGAGACCAGCTTAGTGTTCAGCATCACTTCGACCGCCGGCAGGCGGCCGCCCGAGGAGGCCCGCACCAGGCGCTGCGAGACGATCGCGCGCAGGCCGGCACCGAGGTCGGCGAGCAGCGCGGGCCGTGCCTCCGGTGTGTAGAACGACAGGATCCGGCCGAGCGCCTGATAGCTGTTGTTCGCGTGCAAGGTCGACAGCACGAGGTGACCCGACAGTGAATACGAGATCGCGGCGGTCATCGTCTCGCGGTCGCGGATCTCGCCGATCATGATGCAGTCGGGCGCCTGCCGCAGCGCGTTGCGCAGGCCGACCTGCAGACTCTGCGTGTCGCGGCCGACCTCGCGCTGGTTGATGACCGACTTCTTGTTGCTGAACAGGAATTCGATCGGATCCTCGATCGTCAGGATGTGCCCGGCCATCTGCTTGTTGCGGTGCTCGAGCATCGACGCGAGCGTCGTGCTCTTGCCGGCGCCCGTCGCACCGACCATCATGATCAGGCCGCGCTTCTCGAGCACCATCGTGCTCAGGATCTCGGGGACGTTGAGGCTCTCGAGCGTCGGAATGTCGAACGGGATGCAGCGGAACACCGCAGCGATCGTGCCGCGCTGCTTGAAGCCGGAGAGGCGAAAGCTGCCGACCCCCGAGATGCTGACCCCGAGGTTCAGCTCGCCGGTGTCCTCGAGTTCCTCGAGCTGGCTTGGTGTCAGCAGTTCGGCCAGCAACTGGCGCGGCTGGGTGCTGGTCAGCGCTTCCTCGCCGAGCTTCAGCAGCTGGCCGTTGATCTTGATCAGGATCGGCGAGCTGGCGGACAGGTAGACGTCGGACGCCCCCTTCTCCGACATCAGTCGGAGGATCCGCTCCATGTTGCCTGTGCTCATGCCCGATCCCGAAGTCGTGAATGCAGGCGATTGTGCAACGCGGCCTTCCTGCGAAAGGACCCGAAACAGTGAACGAATACCGGACCGAACCCGGTCGGAAGCGTCAGCTGCGCAACAGGTCGTTGATGCTGGTCTTGGCCCGGGTCTGCGCGTCGACGCGCTTCACGATCACCGCGCAATACAGGCTGTACTTGCCGTCAGCACTCGGCAGGTTGCCGCTGACGACGACCGAGCCGGCCGGAATGCGTCCGTACGTGGTCTCGCCGGTCGCGCGGTCGTAGATTTTCGTGCTCTGGCCGATGTAGACGCCCATCGAGATCACCGAGTTCTCTTCGACGATCACGCCCTCGACGATCTCGGAGCGCGCGCCGATGAAGCAGTTGTCCTCGATGATGGTCGGGTTGGCCTGGATCGGCTCGAGCACGCCGCCGATACCGACGCCGCCCGAGAGGTGCACGCCCTTGCCGATCTGCGCGCACGAGCCGACGGTGGCCCAGGTGTCGACCATCGTGCCTTCGTCGACATAAGCGCCGATGTTCACGTAGCTCGGCATCATGATGACATTCTTCGCGAGGTACGCGCCGCGTCGCGCGACCGCCGGCGGCACGACGCGCACGCCAGTCGCGCGCATCTCGTCGGCGTCGAGGTGCGAGAACTTGGTCTGCACCTTGTCGAAGAAGCCGAGGTCGCCGGCCCGCATCTGCTGGTTCTCGTTCAGGCGGAAGCTCAGCAGTACGGCCTTCTTGACCCACTGGTTGACGGTCCACTGACCGACGCCTTGGCGCTCGGCGACGCGAATGCGGCCTGTGTTCAGGTCGGCGATGACCGCATCGACCGAGGCGCGGATCTCGGGCGAGTTCTCGGGTGTCAGGCTGGCCCGGCTCTCCCACGCGAGGTCGATGGTGTTCTGCAGTTCTTGGTGGTTCATGCGATCGATTGGGCAAAGGAGACGATGCGCCGGGCGGCTTCGAGGCACTCGTCGGTTTCGGCGACGAGGGCCAGGCGGACCCGGCCGCTGCCGGGGTTGATGCCGTGCGCCTCGCGGGCGAGCAGGCTGCCGGGAAGGACGGTCACATTGTATTGAGCGAGCAGGCCGCGCGCGAAGCCGACGTCGTCGCCGCCCGGCACGCCGGCCCACAGGTAGAAGCCGGCATCCGGCAGCCGGATCTCGAGCACGCGCTCGAGCAGCGGCGTGACCTCGGCGAACTTGCGGCGGTACTTCTGCCGGTTCTCGACGACGTGGCCCTCGTCGTTCCAGGCGACCGCGCTGGCGCGCTGCACGGCCGGGCTCATCGCGCTGCCGTGGTAGGTGCGGTAGAGCAGGAACTGCTTCAGCACGGTCGCATCGCCGGCGACGAAGCCGGAGCGCAGGCCCGGCACGTTCGAGCGCTTCGACAGGCTGGTGAAGACGATCAGGTTGCGGAAGTCGTGGCGGCCGAGTTGTCGCGCCGCATCGAGCGCACCGAGCGGTGCCTCGTCACGAAAGTAGATCTCCGAGTAGCACTCGTCGGACGCGATCACAAAGCCGTAGCGGTCGCTCAGCTCGAACAGCTGGCGCCATTCGTCGAGCGGCACGACGGCGCCAGTCGGGTTGCCCGGCGAGCAGACGTAGAGCAGCTGGGTCGCCTCCCACTCGCGCGGCGAGATGCCGGCCCAGTCGGCCGCGAAGTTGCGCGCCGGGTCGCTGTTCGCGTAAAGCGTGCGCGCACCGGCAAGCAGGGCCGCACCCTCGTAGATCTGATAGAACGGATTCGGGCAGACGACGGTCGCATGCGGCCGAGTCGGATCGATCACGGTCTGCGCCAGCGCAAACAGCGCCTCGCGCGAACCGTTGACCGGCAGCAGCTGCGTCGTCGAATCGAGCGACACGCCGTAACGGCGCTCGACCCAGCCGGCGATCGCGCTGCGCAATGCGGGCTCGCCGGCCGTCGCCGGGTACTGCGCGAGGCCGTCGAGGCTTGCGGTCAGCGCCTCGCGGATGAAGGTCGGCGTCGGGTGCTTCGGCTCGCCGATACCCAGACCGATCGGCCGGTGGGCGGGACTCGGCGTGATGTCGGCCGTCAGCGCGCGCAGGCGCTCGAACGGGTAGGGGTGGAGGCGAGAGAGCAGCGGGTTCATGTCAGGACTGCCGCACTTAACGTAGGCATTGGCGTGGGCCATCAACGGACGGCGAACCCAGTGAAGGGGTGAGCACCATCACAGCTCGACTCGCGGCTGCGGCTTCCAGCCCTTCTGCCGGTGCTCGGCGACGACGTTCGTGTAGATGCCGCCGCGCACGTTCCACTTCGCGGTGATGCGGATGAAGCGCGGGTCGGTCGCCTTCACGATGTCGTCGACGATGTCATTGGTCACCTTCTCGTGGAAGGCACCGACGTCGCGGTAGCTCCAGAAATACAGCTTCAGGCTCTTCAGCTCGACGCACAACTTGTCGGCGACCATCTCGATCGTGAAGTGCGCGAAGTCGGGCTGGCCGGTCAGCGGGCAGTGGCAGGTGAACTCGGGGATCACGAACTGGATCGTGTAGTCGCGGTCGCGCGTCGGGTTCGGAAAGACGTCGAGCTGGCGGCTTGGCAGGGTCGGCGGGACGGCGGGAATGGGCCGCTTGTTCGGTGGCGAAAGGCCGGCGCTAGGGAGGGCGGTCGGCGCCACTGAGGCGGTCTTCTTGCGGATCGAAGTCTTCATCGGATGGGCCGTCGGAGGCAGGGTGCGATGCTATCATCGCGCCTGCCCCGGAGCCGGTTGCCAGTCGCAATTCATTAAGTAAATCAAGTACTTAGGCTCTCCCTGCGCTGTCATCGCTGCGTCTGTCCATGCGCCTGAACTCGATCAAGCTCGCCGGCTTCAAGTCGTTCGTCGAACCCACGCACTTCCAGCTTCCCGGCCAGCTTGTCGGCGTCGTCGGCCCGAACGGCTGCGGCAAGTCGAACATCATGGACGCGGTGCGCTGGGTGCTCGGCGAGAGCAAGGCCAGCGAGCTGCGCGGCGAGTCGATGCAGGATGTGATCTTCAACGGCTCGAGCCTGCGCAAGCCGGCAGGACGTGCCAGCGTCGAGCTCGTCTTCAGCAACGACGACGGCCGCGCCGGCGGTCAGTGGAACCGCTTCAGCGAGATCGCGGTCAAGCGCGTGCTGTCACGTGACGGCACCAGCAGTTATCACATCAACGGTCAGCCGGTGCGGCGCCGCGACGTGCAGGACGTGTTCCTCGGCACCGGCCTCGGCCCGCGTGCCTACGCGATCATCGGCCAGGGCACGATCTCGCGGATCATCGAGAGCAAGCCCGAGGAGCTGCGCCTCTTCCTCGAAGAGGCGGCCGGCGTCTCCAAGTACAAGGAGCGCCGGCGCGAGACCGAGACGCGCCTGAAGGACACGCGCGAGAACCTGACCCGGGTCGAAGACATCCTGCGCGAGCTGAATGCGAACCTCGACAAGCTCGAGTCGCAGGCCGAGGTCGCCGGCCAGTACCGCGCGTTGCAGCAACAGGCCGAGCTGAAGCTGAACCAGCTGCGCTTCCTGAAGCACCGCGATGCCGCGCGCGAGGAAGAGCGCGCGAAGGCCGCGGTGCTCGACGCCGTGAACCGGCTCGAGGCGCGGGTCGCCGAACTGCGCGCGGCGGAGGCCGAGCTCGAAGCGCTGCGCCAGGCGCACTACACGGCCGGCGACGATCTGCATGCGGCGCAGGGCGCGTTGGCGGAAGCCGCGCTCGAGGTCAGCCGCCTCGAAGAGCGCATTCGCTACGTCGCCGACGGTCGCCAGCGGGTGCAGCAGCGCCTCGCCGAACTGACCGCGCAAACCGCGCAATGGACCGATCGCCAAGGCCAGGCCCGCAGCGAGCTTGGCTCGATCGAAGGCCAGACCACGGTCGCCGACACGCATGCGGCCGACACCGTGCGGCAGGTCGAGAGCGCCGCTGCCGCGCTGCCCGATCTCGAAGCGGCGTTGCGCGCCGCGCTGGTTGAGGTCGCGACGCAGCGCGGCGCGGTCGGCAGCGTCCAACAGGAGATTCAGGTGCTGGCCGCCGAAGGCCGCAGCACGCAGGAACAGCGTCGCCAGCTCGAGACGCGGCGCGAGCGCCTCGACGCCGAGTCGAAGCAGCTCGCCGAGCCCGATCTCGCGCATCTCGCCGACTTGCGCCAGCGCTTCGAGGCGGCCGGACAGGCCAAGGCTGCAGCTGACGCCAGCATCGCAACGCTCGGCGACGAGGTCGCTGCGCTCGATGGCGCGCGGCGGGCCAGCCAGGAGCGCGTCAATGCCGAGAGCGGTCGACAGACCGAACTCAGTGCGCGCCTGGCGGCGCAGCGCGCGCTGCAGGAAAAGGTGCAGGTCGAAGGCAAGCTGAAACCGTGGCTCGCCCGTCACGGCCTCGATTCGCTGCAGGGCCTGTGGACTCGCCTGCACATCGAGCACGGCTGGGAAGCGGCGCTCGAAGCCGCGCTGCGCGAGCGCATCGGCGCGCTGCAGGTCGGCAGGCTCGAGACGGTGCAGGCGTTCGCCGCCGATGCGCCGCCGGTGCGGCTGGCGTTCTACACGCCGCCGTCCGGCGCGATCGCGAACACCCATCGCACTTTGCCGCGCCTCAGCGACTTGCTGCGGCTCGGCGATGCCAGCCTCCTGGCGCTGCTGAACGATTGGCTCGAGGGCGTCTACACCGCGACCGATCTGGATGCGGCGCTGGCTGCGCGTGCGAACCTGACGCACGGCGAGATCATCATGACGCGCGAGGGCCACGCTGTCAGCCAGTACGCGGTCAGCTTTTATGCGCCCGATAGCGAGCAGGCCGGCCTGCTGGCACGCGCTCAGGAGATCGAGAACCTCGACCGCCAGGTGCGGGCTCAGGCGGTGATCGCCGACGAGTCGCGCGGTGCGCTGGTGCGCGCCGAGGCGGCCTACACCGATGCGTCGCAACGCATCGCGGTTGCGCGTCGTGAAGCGGCCGATGCGCAGTCGCGAGCCCACCAACTGCAGGTCGAGCTGCTGCGGCTGTCGCAGCAGGCCGAGCAGACCGGCGTGCGGCGCGAGCAGCTTGCCGTCGAATTCGCTGCGATCGATGAGCAACTCGCCGAACTCGGCCGCCGCAGCGCCGCCGAGGAACAGCGCTTCGAGGAGCTCGACGTTCGGCTCGGCGCGGCGCAGGAACGGCACGCCGAGCTCGAGGAAGCGCAGAGCCGCGCCGAGCAGGCGCTCGGGACTGCGCGCCAGCAACTGCGTGACCTTGAACGCATGGCCGACGAGGCGCGCTTCGCGCTGCGCACCTTGGCGTCGCGCCGCGCCGAGCTCGAGCGCGCCGAGGCGACGGCGGCCGAACAGATCGCGGCCAACGCGCGCAGCGAGGCGGCGCTGCACGAGGAGCTCGCGAGCCTGACAGACGACACCGCGCAGGCCGGCCTGCAACAGATGCTGGCGGTCCGGCTCGATCGCGAAACGACGCTGGGCGCGCGCCGCAGCACCTACGACGACCTTAGCGCCAGGCTGAAGCGCGCGGACGAGCAGCGCATGGTCCACGAGCAGAGCCTCGATCCGCTGCGCGAGCGCATCACAAAGCTGCAGCTCGAGGAGCAGGCCGCGCAGCTCGGCGGCCAGCAGTACCTCGATCAGTTGCGCGAAGCGGCGGCCGATCTCGACGCGATCGCGGCCAGCATCGCCGCCGGCCCGGTCAAGCTCGCCGGTCTCCAGTCCGAGATCGACCGGCTGAATCAGGAGATCGCCGCGCTCGGCGCGGTCAACCTCGCGGCGCTCGACGAGCTTGGTCATGCGCGCGAGCGCAAGACCTTCCTCGATGCGCAGAACGCCGACCTCGCCGAGGCGATGTCGACGCTCGAAGATGCGATCCGCAAGATCGACCTCGAGACCCGCGAACTGCTCGCGACCACGTTCGATCAGGTCAACGAGCACTTCGGCCGGATGTTCCCGACCCTGTTCGGCGGCGGCACCGCGAAGCTGGTGATGACCGGCGACGAGATCCTCGATGCCGGCGTGCAGGTGATGGCGCAGCCGCCCGGCAAGAAGAACAGCACGATCCACCTGCTGTCGGGCGGCGAGAAGGCACTGACCGCGATCGCGCTGGTGTTCGCGATCTTCCAGCTGAACCCGGCGCCGTTCTGCCTGCTCGACGAAGTCGATGCGCCGCTCGACGACGCCAACACCGAGCGCTACTCGAATCTCGTCAAGGAGATGGCGGTCGGCACGCAGTTCCTGTTCATCAGCCACAACAAGATCGCGATGGAGATGGCCGAGCAGCTGATCGGCGTGACGATGCAGGAGCAGGGCGTCTCGCGCATCGTCACGGTCGACATGCCGGCCGCGATCAGCCTCGCGGAGGCGGCATGACGATCGCCCGCGGGTGCCCCCGGTGAACGACCTCGCGATCGCGCTGGCGTCGCTCGGCGGCGTCGTGCTGGCCGGCGTGATCGCGCACGGGGCCTGGTCGGCGCGCAATGCGGGTCCGAAGCGCGCGACTCAACCTGCGCCACGCGAGGAGCCCCGCGAGCCGGTCCTTGCCGAGCCGACGATGGTCGACGAGTCGGCCCTGCCGAGCGGCCCGGACCTGCCGGCATTGCGGCCGGCCCGCAAGCCCGTCGCGCGCCTCGATGCGCTGATCGATGCGCTCGCGACCTTGTCGCTCGAGGCGCCGATCATCGGCGAGATGGTCCAGCCGCACCTGCCGGCGACGCGAAGGGTCGGCAGCAAGGTCTTCATGATCGAAGGCCTGGACGTCGAGAGCGGCGAATGGGAGACGCCGGTGCCGGGCGGGCGCTACAGCGAGTTCCAGGCCGGCGTGCAACTCGCGAACCGGACCGGCGCGCTCAACGAGATCGAGTACTCCGAGTTCGCGCAGCGGGTCCAGACCTTCGCTGAGGGCGCTTCCGCGCTCGCCGACATGCCCGACATGCTCGAGGCGATGGCGCGTGCGCGCGAGCTCGATGCGTTCGCGAGCCAGCACGACGCCCAGCTCGCGGTCAACCTGCGGGCGCGCGCCGCGGCATGGAGCGTCGGCTACATCCAGGAGCACGCGCGCCGGCACGGCTTCGTCAACGGCATGGTGCCGGGACGGCTCGTCTATCCGGCGGCCGACGAGGGCGCGCCGCCGGTGCTGACCGTGACCTTCGACTCGCAGGCGGCGCTCTCCGACGAGCCCGACGTGGCCGCGGTCCGCGCCGTGACCGTGAGCTTCGATGTGCCGCAGACCGACCGCACGGCCGAGCCGTTCGCGGCCTGGCAGGCGTCTGCGCAGGCGCTCGCGATCGGCATGGACGCCGACATCGTCGACGACAACGGACGGCCGCTCGATGCCGATGGATTTGCCGCGATCGGCGGCCAGCTCGGCCAGCTGTACGACGCGCTCGCCGCGCGTGACCTTGCCGCGGGGTCGGCGGCGGCGCGGCGCCTCTTCAGCTGAGCGGCGTGCAGCGCTGCGTGGCGGGGTCGATCCGGTGAAGCCGTCGGCCGCTGCCTATGCCGCCAATCCTGCCGAGCGCGCCGCGGCGTTGCGGGCGGAACTGCAACGTCACGCCGAGGCCTATTACGTCCACGACGAACCGCTGATTCCGGACGCCGACTACGACGCGTTGTTCCAGGAACTGCAAGCGATCGAGGCGGCTCATCCCGACCTCGTTACGCCCGATTCACCGACGCAGCGCGTGATCGGCGCGGTGCTCGACGGGCTCGCTCCGGTGCGGCATCGCGTGCCGATGCTGTCGATCCACACCGAGACCGATACCACGCCCGCGGGTGCCGAGAAGTTCGATGCGCGGGTGCGGAAGTCGCTCGGGCTGGCTGACGACGCGCCGGCGCTGGACTATCACGCCGAACTCAAGTTCGACGGTCTGGCGATCAACCTGCGTTACGAACGCGGCGAACTGGTGCAGGCCGCCACGCGAGGCGACGGCGAGACCGGCGAGGACGTCACCCACACGGTACGGATGATCGCCAGCGTGCCGAAGCGCTTGCGCGGCAAGGCGGGTGTTGCCGCAGAAGCGATCGAGGTGCGCGGCGAGGTTTTCATGGGGCGCGACGATTTCGAGGCGCTGAACGAGCGGCAGCGTCAGCTGATTGCCGGCGGTGCGAAGGGCGAGAAGACCTTCGTGAATCCGCGCAACGCCGCCGCCGGCGTGGTCCGCCAGCTCGACGCCGGCAAGGCTGCGAAGCGTCCGTTGAGCTTTTTCGCCTACGGGCTCGGTGAGGTGATCGGCTGGGAGGTACCCGATACGCAGCACGCCCTGCTGGCTGCATTGAAGAAGATGGGGCTGCCGGTCAGCGATGAAAGCCGGGTCGAGCAAGGCGCCGTCGGCCTGGTCCGTTATCACGAGGCGATCGCCGCGCGGCGCGACGAACTGCCGTTCGACATCGACGGCGTGGTCTACAAGCTCGACGACCGCGAACTGCAGGCACGACTCGGCTTCAAGTCACGTGAGCCGCGCTGGGCGGTCGCCCACAAGTACCCAGCGCAAGAGCAATTGACGACGGTGCGCGACATCGACGTGCAGGTCGGCCGCACCGGCAAGCTGACGCCGGTCGCGAAGCTCGAGCCGGTGTTCGTCGGCGGCACGACGGTGAGCAACGCGACTTTGCACAACGACGAGGAAGTCCGGCGCAAGGACGTGCGGATCGGCGACACCGTGATCGTCCGGCGCGCAGGCGACGTGATCCCCGAGGTGGTCGGCGTGGTTCTCGAGCGCCGCCCATCCGATGCGGCGGAACCGTTTGATCTGTATGCGCGCCTCGGCGGCAAGTGCCCGATCTGCGGCAGCGCGATTGCGCGCGAGGAGGGCGAAGTGGACTGGCGCTGCTCGGGTGGCCTTTTCTGCCCGGCCCAGCGCAAGCAGGCGATCCTCCACTTCGCGCAGCGCCGCGCGCTAGACGTCGAAGGCCTCGGCGAGCGTCTCGTCGATCAGCTGGTCGATTCCGGCACGGTGCGCACGTTGCCCGACTTTTACAAGCTCGACCTCGCGCAGCTGGTCGCGCTCGAGCGCTATGGCGAGAAGAGCGCAACCAATTTGCTCGAGCGCCTCGAGCACAGCAAGCAGACCACGCTCGCGCGCTTCCTCTATGGGCTCGGCATCCGCCACGTCGGTGAGACGACCGCCAAGGACCTCGCGAAGCACTTCGGCGCGCTTGATCCGCTGATGGACGCGCCGCTCGAGGCGCTGCTCGATGTGGCCGACGTCGGCCCGATCGTTGCGCAGAGCGTGCGCACGTTCTTTGACCAACCGCACAACCGCGAGGTGGTCGAGCAGCTGCGCGGTGTCGGCGTCACCTGGCCCGAAGGCCCCGGCACCGCAGTCGCGAAGCCGCCCGCCGGTCCGCTCGCCGGCAAGACCTTCGTGCTGACTGGCACGCTGCCGGTGCTGACGCGCGACGAGGCCAAGGACATGATCGAGGCGGCGGGCGCGAAGGTCAGCGGCTCGGTGTCGAAGAAGACCGACTACGTCGTGGCGGGCAGCGAGGCCGGTAGCAAGCTAATCAAGGCGCAGGAACTCGGCATCCGCGTGCTCGACGAAGCCGGCTTGCTCGAGCTGCTGGCAAATGCTGAACAGGGACGCTGATCCGATGGTCATGTCACAGGCTGAAGACGACGCAGGCCAGGCACAGGCAGATTGGATCCGTGCGCTGCACGACCGCGCGAACCAGCCGCCGCTGCGGCCGCGCGAGCCGCTCGCAATCGGCCCGGGCGGCGTCGCGCTGGTCGGCTCGATCGAGCCGCAGCTGGCCCGCACGATGGCGGCCGCCGGTTTGCCGATGCACCCGCTCGGCACCGGCTGGCGGGTCACCGAGCCGGCCGACGAGTCGCTCGCGCAGATCGCGTTGTGGCTTGACGCGCATCAGCTCGGCAGTCGCTGGCGCAACGAGCTGCTCGCGGTCACCGACTTGCGCGGCGATCGCCTCGGCGCGATCGAGCGTGCGGCGGTGCGGCCGCTCGGCATCACGACGCATGCGGTCCACCTGATCGGCTGGACGCCCGACGGCGCGGTCTGGGTTCAGCAGCGTGCGCATGACAAGTCGACCGACCCGGGACTATGGGACACGACGATGGGCGGCCTCGTGACGGCCGGCGAATCGATCTCGGCGACGCTTGTTCGCGAGACCGAAGAGGAGGCCGGCCTGGCGGTCGAAGCGCTCGAAGAGGTCGCTGCGGCCGGTCGCATCACGATCCGCCGGCCGGTGAGCGACGGCTACATGATCGAGCACATCGAGGTCTTCGAGGCGGTCGTTCCACGCGGGCTCGAGCCGGTCAACCGCGACGGCGAAGTCGATCGGTTCGAGGCGCTGTTGCCGGCCGAGCTGATCGCGCGGCTGAAGGCCGATGCGTTCACGCTCGAGGCGGCGCTGATCCTCACCGCGGCCTTGCAGCGGCGCGGCCACCTCGAGCCGACGCCCGCATCCGATCCGACCCGGTCGTAGCGCGTGCCGTCCTATCGCGTTGACAAGCCCTAACCCGCGAGTGCACCCGGTGCCCTCGCTCAGCCGACGTGACCTCCGCCTGGCTTCGGGTTTGGTGCTGTTCGCCTACGTCACGCTGCACCTGGTGTGCCACGCGCTGGGGCTGGTCTCGCTCGAGACGGCGGAGGCTGCGCTGCGTGCCACGGTCGTGATCTGGCACAGCCCGCCGGGCACGCTGCTGCTCTACGGCGCGGCGTTCGTGCATGTCGGTCTTGCATTGTTCGCGGTCTACAAGCGCCGCACCTTGCGCATGCCGCCGCTGCAGGCGCTGCGCATCGCGCTCGGCCTGTGATGCCGCTGGCGCTGATCGGCCACTACGTTGGCACGCGCTATGCGCACGACCGATTCGGACTGCCAGCCGAGTACGCGCGCGTCGCCGCGAACATCTGGGCGGCCGGCGGCCAGGGCCTCGCCCTCGGCTTGTTGGCACCCGGCTGGCTGCACGGCTGCCTCGGCCTGCGCTTCGCGTTCGGCAGCCGGCGCGGCTGGCAGCGCATGAGCCTGCCGCTGTTCGGCGCGGCGCTGCTGCTGCCGGTGCTGGCCGGTCTCGGTTTCGTCACGATGGGTCGCGAGCTGACCGCAGCCGATCGCCCACCGGCGACGACCGCGCGGCCGACTGAAGCGCAGGGCCGGGTCCTCGGCGATATGCGCGAGAACGCGCTCGACGTCTACCTCGCCGCGATCGCGCTCGTCGCCGGCTTGCGCCTCGTCCGCAGCATCGACGAGCGGCGCCGCAAGGCGGTGATCCGCATCACCTACCCGGAACGACGGGTCGTGGTCCCGCGGGGCTGGACCGTGCTCGAGGCCAGTCGCAGCCACGGCATTCCGCACCAGTCGACCTGCGGCGGTCGAGCGCGCTGCACGACCTGCCGAGTGCGCGTGCTCGATGGCGCGGCGCACTGTCCGCCGCCGCAGCGAGACGAGGCGCGCACGCTGGCGCGGATCGACGCGCCGCCGTCCGAGCGCATGGCCTGCCAGCTGCGGCCGACCGGCGACATCGCGGTCGAGCCGGTGCTGGCGGTGGCGTCCTCGCGCTGGCGCACCACGCCGGTCCATCGGCCGACCACCGAGCGCGAGGTCGCACTGCTGTTCTTCGCGGTCCGCCTGCAATCCATCGCGACCGCCGCGGGCGTGTCCGCGCACGACACGATCTATGCGCTTGATCGCTTCGATGCGCTCGTCGGCGAGGCGATCGAGGCTTCGCACGGCGTCTCTTGCCAACGCAGCGGCGATCGCGCACTGGCGCTGCATGGACTCAGCGGCGACCTCGGCGCGGCAGCGCGACGTGCCCACGAGACGGCGGCCCGGATCGCCGAGCGCGCCACCGCGCTCGCGGCGCGCCTCGAGCACGACCTGCGGGTCGACGCGGCCTTCGCGGTCGGCGTGCATGTCGGCGGCGTTGTTGTCGGAACCCTCGGCCCGCGCGGTGCGCGCCGGCTGTCGGCGATCGGTCCTGCCGTGGAGCAAGCCGAGCGGTTGCAGCAGGAGGCCATCGCGGACGCGGCGCGGTGCGTTGTCAGCCGACCGGCAGCGCTGGCAGCGTCCCTTGATGCGGAATCGCTCGAGTGGCACGCCGTTGCTGCCGCACACGAAGACGATGATGCGCCGCTGGCCTGGGCTTCGGTGCCTCTCCACGGATCAACTCGCGTCGAACTCAATATCGAACCTCGCCCGGCTGCAGGCCAATCCGTCGCCTGACCCGCGTCGGCGCTGCGGGGCCTTCCCCTTGTAGCGCCCAGCGCCTTCCCTTACCCTAGGCCGAGGAGCCCGGCGCTCTGTTTGCGCGCGGCTCGTCGAACAAGGAGACGACCTTGGCCTTGAACGCGCCCGACACGACGTCCGCCATCCGCACGCTGGCCCTGGTCGGCCAGCCGGCATCGGGCAAGACCAGCCTCGCCGAGGCGTTGCTCTTCAAGGCCGGCGCAATCGGCGCGCCGGGCAGCCTCGAACGCGGCACCACCGTCGCCGACTTCGACCCGATGGAGCGGCGCGTCCAGCACTCGCTCAACTCGGCGTTGATGCACCTGCTGCACGACGACGTGCGCATCCACCTGATCGACACCCCGGGCTATCCCGATTTCCTCGGCCAGTCGATGACTGCGCTCGAAGCGGTCGAGACGGCGGCGATCGTTATCAATGCCGCGACCGGCATCGAGATGATGAGCGCGCGGATGATGGACTGGGCGCGCGAGCGCGGCCTCGACCGCGTCGTGATCGTCAACAAGATCGACTCGCAAGGCGTCGACCTGCAGGCGCTGCTCGGCGAGATCCAGGCCGCGTTCGGGCGCGAATGCCTGCCGCTGAACCTGCCGGTCGGCGGCGGCACGAAGGTCGTCGACTGCTTTTTCAACGCCAGCGCGCCGGCCGGCCTCGAGCCGGATTTCGGCAGCGTCGATGCGGCGCATCGTGCGCTGGTCGAGCAGGTCGTCGAGGTCGATCCGGAGTTCGTCGAGCGCTACCTGAACGACGGCGACGTCGACCCGCGCGAGCTGCACGCGCCGCTCGAGCAGGCGCTGCGCGAAGGTCACCTGATTCCCGTCTGCTTCGTCAGCGCGCGCAACGGCGCCGGCGTCGCCGAGCTGCTCGACGTCATCGTGCGCCTGCTGCCGAACCCGACCGAGGGCAATCCGCCGGCATTCCTGAAGGGCGAGGGTGAAGGCGCGCAGCCGCTGCGTGCCGAGCCCGACCCGTCGCGCCATGTGCTGGCTCATGTCTTCAAGATCACGCAGGACCCGTACGTCGGCAAGATGGGGATCTTCCGGATCCACCAGGGCACGGTCACCCGCAACAGCCAGCTCTACATCGGCGACGGCCGCAAGCCCTTCAAGGTCGGCCACCTGCTGATGCTGCAGGGCAAGGAGCATGTCGAGGTCGTGAGCGGCGGGCCGGGCGACATCTGTGCGGTCGCGAAGGTCGACGAGATGCACTTCGACGCGGTGCTGCACGACGCGGCCGAGGACGACCACATCCACTTGAAGCCGCTCGACTTTCCGGTGCCGGTGCACGGCATCGCGATCGAGCCGAAGCGGCGCGGCGACGAGCAGCGGCTCTGGGACATCCTGCAGAAGCTGGTCGACGAGGACCCGTGTCTGCGCGTCGAGCATGTCGCCGCGACCAACGAGACGGTGGTCTACGGCCTCGGCGAGCTGCACCTGCGCACCTTGCTCGACCGGCTCAACGAAGTGCATCGCTGCGAGGTTGCGACGCGGCCGCCGCGCATCGCCTACCGCGAGACGATCACGGCACCGGCCGAAGGCCATCACCGCCACAAGAAGCAGACCGGCGGTGCCGGCCAGTTCGGCGAGGTCTTCCTGCGCGTCGAGCCGCTGCCGCGCGGCTCTGCCAACGGCGGCTTCGAGTTCCTTGACCAGGTCAAAGGCGGGACGATTCCGGGTGTCTACATCCCGGCGGTCGAAAAGGGCGTGCGCCAGGCGATGGCGTCCGGGGTGATCGCCGGCCATGCGCTGACCGACGTGCGCGTGACGGTCTACGACGGCAAGCACCACAGCGTCGACAGCAAGGAAATAGCGTTCATCACGGCAGGCCGCAAGGCTTTCATCGACGCGGTTCAAAAGGCACGCCCGATCGTGCTGGAGCCGATCGTCAACGTCGAGATCACCGCCCCGGAAGCGAACATCGGCGACATCACCGGCGACCTGTCGTCACGACGCGGCCAGGTCAGCGGGACGCGTGCCGCGACACCCGGAACGCTGTACGTGCTCGGCCAGGCGCCGCTCGCCGAGCTGTCGAGCTACCAGCTGCGCCTGAATGCGATGACCGGTGGCCAGGGCCGCTACACGCTGGCGCTGAGCCATTACGAGGCCGTGCCGCCGTCGGTCCAGCAGCAGCTTGTCTCGCAGCACCGCAGTCCGGAAGCCGACTGAGGCGGACGCTGGTGCGGGCGATGCCCGCCGCTGTCGCCGTGTCGATCGGCGCCGTTGGAAGAAGTCCCTGCGGTCAGTCGTCGCGCCGCCAGACGCTGGCCAGCCACGGCTGCTGCTCGCGCGGCAGGCCGGCCGGGCGGAAGTAGTGCTCGAGCTCGACGAAGCCGGCCGCCTCGAGATGTCGGCGCCACGCTGCCAGGTCGTGGAACGAGCCGTAGCGCTCGCCCTTCCACCCTTCCTCGTTGGCTCCACGAGGGTTCGAGCTGAACAGCACGCCGCGTCGCTTCAGCGTGGCCCGCAGTTCGCGCAACACGCGCGGCAGCTCCTGCGCCGGCACGTGGAACAGCGCGGCGTTCGCGAACACGCCGTCGAAGCGCTCCGGTGGCAGATCAAGAGCCAGAAAGTGCTGATGCCAGACTTCGCAGCCGGTCGCCGCACGCGCCATCGCAACGAATGGCTCGGAGCCGTCGAGACCGACCGCCCGATGGCCGAGCGCCGTGAACCGCGCCAAGTCGCGTCCCGGTCCGCAGCCGAAGTCGAGGATGTCGAACGGCGCGCTGCCATCGATGTGGCGCAACAGTGCGTCGATGTTCTGCGAGACGTCGTGGTCGCGGGTGCCGGCCAGAAACGCATCGGCGCGCAGGTTGTAGTGGGCGAGGGTGGTGCGTTCGATCATGTCGAGATCGGCCCGGTTCAGTTCCATCCACCGCACTCTAACGTCGCGCCGCCCAGCCGCTTCCGATCGAGCGAAGGCATGTTGTCCGACATGCGCCGGAACCCATCGTCACTAGAGTGGGCGCATGGCCTTGATCAATCTTTCGGATTGGATTGACCGCTACGGCGATGAAGCCGACGATGCGGACGAGAGCGATCTAGCGCGTCAGACCTTTTGGGCCGAGCGCGAAGCGGTTGCGCCTTGCTGCGATTACCGCATCAACGCGGTGTTGCCGATCGGCTCCGAAATCGCCGACACGCGAACCCGTCGGCTGTAGGGTTCGATGCTGTCGATGTACCGACCGGGCGCGCGGCGTCCCGGGCGGAACGGCGCCTTGCTGTTCCACAATCTCGCCAGGCCGTCGCGTCCGCTGGCCGCCCGGTAGACCAACGCGAGGCCGCTGGCAACCGATAGCAGGCGGCCGAACGGCGACGCCGAGGGGCGGGTCAACAACCAGATCGCAGCACCGAATGCCAACCAATGCTCTGCCGGAAAGCTGGGTCGCGCCTCGTCGAAGCGCTTCAAGCGGTTGAGCAACGACTCATCCATGGAAAGGTCCTTGTCTTCTCGGAGTGAAGGGACGGACGTGATGCCGCATCGGCACAGCCGCGCCCGCCATCCTGGCATCGTCCACGTTGGCAAGCGGAGTGCCGGGATTTGGACTCTGTGGTTGGCCGCGTTGCTAGCGAGCTGTGCGAGCCGCGAGCCGGCTCCCGATGTGCCCGAGCTGAGACCGTCCGAAGCACGCGCGTTGATTGCCCGCGCGCTGCCGCCCAACACGCCTGACCGCAACGGCTGGGCGGTCGACATCTACGCGGCGTTCGCAGCGCTGCGAATCGCGCCGACCGCAGAGAACTTCTGCGCCGCGATCGCGGTGGCCGAGCAGGAGTCCGGCCTTCGCGTCGACCCGTCGGTGCCCGGCCTGTCGGCGCTGGCCTGGAAGGAGATCGAGCGCCAGGCCGATCGCGCCGGCGTGCCGATGCTGCTGGTGCGCGGTGCGCTGCAGTTGTCGTCGCCGACTGGCAAGACGTATGGCGAGCGGATCGATGCGGCGAAGACCGAACAGGACCTGAGCCGGACGTTCGAGGACTTCATCGACATGGCGCCGATGGGCAAGCGGCTCTTCGCCGGCTACAACCCGGTCCACACCGCCGGCCCGATGCAGGTCAGCATCGCGTACGCCGAGAAGCACGCGGCCGCCAAGCCGTATCCGTATCCGATGGACGGCTCGTCGATCCGGCGCGAGGTCTTCACGCGGCGCGGCGGCATGTACTTCGGCATCGCGCATCTGCTCGACTACCCGGCCCGCTACGACAAGCCGATCTATCGGTTCGCCGACTTCAACGCCGGCCACTATGCGAGTCGCAACGCCGGCTTCCAGAATGCGGTGAGCGTTGCCTCCGGCATTCCGCTCGCGCTCGACGGCGACCTCGTGCGCATCAAGGACGCGGGATCGAAAGGCGCCGGTGAGACCGAGCTCGCGACTCGTATCGTGGCGGCGCGGGTCGGTATCGGCGACAGCGCGGTGCGGCGGGCGCTCGAGCAGGGGTTGTCCGAGGAGTTCGAGCGCACCGACCTGTACCGGCAGGTGTTCACGGTCGCCGAAGGCCTCGAGCGGCGACCGCTGCCCCGCGCGGTGCTGCCGCGCATCGCGCTGCAGAGCCCGAAGATCACGCGCAAGCTGACGACCGAGTGGTTCGCGAACCGCGTCGACGAACGGCACAAGCGGTGCCTCGCGCGCGCCAACGCGGGCGCCGACGGCTGACCGATCGGGGCGTTCCGGCTGCCATTACTTCGGCGGCCAGCGATCCCAGGCCGCCGCCGGAATCCGCTCGCCCCACAGGTCGACTTCGATGGGCGTGCCGGCATGCGGGCGCGCCGCCGCATCGCCACGCACATAGGCGAGGCCGACGCAGCTGCCGGCGCGCGGGCTCCAGCCGACCGAGCCGAGTTCGCCGACCGGGCGGTCATCGACGAAAAGAGTCTCGCCGCCCCAGGCGTAGGCCGCCGGGTCGGCGAGCACGACCGTCACCAGTTTCTTGCGCAGCGGCTGGTCGAGCCCCTTCAAGAGCGCCGCTCGACCGATGAAATCGGCCTCCTTGTCGAGCTTCACCGAGTACAGCAGGCCGGCCTCGAACGGCGTCTCGTCGGGGCCAAGCTCGGCGCCCCAGGCGCGCCGCCCGGCCTCGATGCGCAGCGCATCGAGCGCGTAGTAGCCGGCATCCTTCAACCCGTTCACCGGGTCGAGCTCGCGGCCCGCCTGCTGCAACGCGAGGTAGACGTGGCGCGCCATCTCGACCGGCACGTAGAGCTCGAAGCCCGGCCCACCGACGTAGCTCATGCGCGCCGCCCGCACACGCGCATGTCCGAGATCGATCTCCCGCGTGTGCGAAAAGCGCAGGCCTTCGGCGCTGAGGTCGTCGGGGCTGACGCGCTCCAGCAGCGCACGCGCCTGCGGGCCCATCACCGACAGCACCGAGTACATCGCGCTGACGTCGGTCAGCACCGCGTGTTTGAGCGCGGTGTCGATGTTGCGTGCGATCCAGTCCATGTCACGCGTTGTCTGCGCCGAGCCGGTCACGATCAGGAAGCGGTCGACGGCGAGCCGGATCACGGTCAGGTCGCTCTCGAAGCCGCCGCGCTCGTTGAGCATCGCGGTGTAGACCATGCGATCGACCGGCACGTCGATCTCGTTCGCGCACAGGCGCTGCAGGACGCCGAGCGCATCGCGGCCTTGCAGCAGCAGCTTCGAGAAGGATGTCTGGTCGTAGAGCGCGACCGTCTCGCGCGTCGCCCGCTGCTCGTCAATCACGGCAGGCAGCCAGCCCGGCTTGCCGAGGGTGTGCGCAATCGGCGCAGCACCCGGCGCGGCAAACCAGTTCGCGCGCTCCCAGCCGTTCTTGCTGCCGAACACGGCGCCGCGGGCCGCGAGCAGATCGTAGAGCGGCGACGTCCGCAGCGGCCGGGCGGTCTCGAGCTCCTGGCGCGGCCATCGCATCGCATAGTGCAGGCCGAGCGTCTCGCCGGTGCGCTCGGCGAGCGCCTTGCGGTTCGCCATGAACGGGCCGAAGCGGCGGATGTCGACGTCCCACAGATCCGACGGCGCTTCGCCGCCGACGATCCATTCGGCGATCAGCTTGCCGGCGCCACCCGAGTTCGCGATGCCGGCCGAGTTGAAGCCGGCGGCGACGAAGCAGTTGCGCAGCTCGGGCGTCTCGCCGAGGATGAAGTTGCCGTCCGGCGTGAAGCTCTCCGGGCCGTTTAGCAGCATCTTGATCTTCGCGGTCTCGAGGCACGGCGTGCGATGGATCGCGTTCGTCATCAGCGGCTCGAACTGGTCCCAGTCCTCATCGAGCAGCTGGAAGCGGAACGTCGACGGCACCGGGTCGGCCTTCCACGGCTTGGCGACCGGCTCGAAGCCGCCCATCACGAGGCCGCCGACCTCTTCCTTGTAGTAGATGTAGCCGTCCGGATCGCGCATCACCGGCAGCATCGGGTGCACGCCGTCGATGCGGTCGGTCACAATGTAGAAGTGCTCGGCTGAATAGAGCGGCACGTTGACGCCGGCGAGGCGACCGAACTGGCGAGACCACTGGCCGGCGCAGATCACCAGCACCTCGCAGGCGATCTCGTGCGACGCGCCGCCGACCGTCACGGCGAGACCGGCGACCCGGCCGTCGCGCGTGCGCACCGCCGTCACCTCGGCTTCCTCGACGAAGCGCACGCCGCGGTTGCGGGCGCCCTTTGCCAGCGACATCGTCAGGTCGGCGGGGTTCGCCTTGCCGTCGCCCGGAATCCAGATCGCGCCTTCGAGGTCGTCGGTGCGCAACAGCGGAAAGCGCTCGCCCGCTTCGCGCGGCGTGATCAGCTCGACCTCGACGCCGAAGCTGCGTGCCAGCGCGACCTGCTTGCGAAAGGTCTGCATCCGCTCGGGCGTGCGCGCGACGTTGACGCTGCCGCACTGCTTCCAGCCGGTCGCGAGGCCGGTCTCGGCTTCGAGCTTCGAGTACAGCTCGATGCCGTACTTGCTCATCGCCGTCATGTTGCGGTTCGGCCGCATCTGGCCGACCAGCCCGGCGGCGTGCCACGTCGTGCCGCAGGTCAATCGGCCCTGTTCGAGAACCAGGACGTCGCGCTCGCCGAGCAGGCTCAGGTGGTAGGCGGTCGAGCAGCCGGCGATGCCGCCGCCGACGATCACGATGCGGGCCTGCGACGGAAGCGACATGGCGGAATCTCCTGTGGAGAGTCGGCGAAGCGGGAATCGCAGGTCGCGCGGTGCTGCTCAGCCGAAGCGCAGCGCCATCACACCGCCGACGATGACGCCGGTGCCGACGGCCCGCTGCACGCCGAAGCGCTCCTTCAGCAACAGCGTGCCGAGCAGCGCCGCGAACAGCACCGACGTCTCGCGCAACGCGGCGACCGAAGCGACCGGCGCACGCGTCATCGCCCACAGCGCGATCGTGTACGAGCCGATCGACGCGCCACCGCCGAGCATCGCGGCCGGCCAGCGGCCGGCGGCGTAGCGCACGATCTCGCGGCGCGCGGCCGCATTGCGCCGCAGCCAGACGCCAAGCGGGTACGAGATGCCGTCTAGCACGAAGAGCAGCATCACGTAGCGCAGCGCGCTTCCCGCCGAGCGCACGCCGATGCCGTCGACGATGGTGTAGAGCGCGATGATCGCGGCATTCGCGAACGCGAACGCGAGCGCCTTGCGGTGATGCAGCGTCTCGCCGGGGTGCGCAAGACCGACCAGCGCGACACCCGCCGTGATTCCGACGATCCCGAGCCAGGCGATCGCGGAAGGCGCCTCGTCGAGGAACGTGGTGCTGGCTAGCGCGACCAGCAGCGGCGCACAACCGCGCATGATCGGGTAAGTCAGGCCGAGGTCGCCGTGCCGGTAGGCACCGACCAGCGCGATGTAGTAGCCGATGTGGATCAGCAGCGAGGTCGCGATGAACGGCCACGCGCCCGGCTGCGGCAAGCCGACCCAGAACAGCAGTGGCAGCGCGAGCAGTGCGGCGAGGAAGTGAACCAGCGCGGTGTCGACCGCCTTGTCGTCGCCCGACTTGATCAGCGCATTCCACGAGGCGTGCAGCAGGGCGCCGCATAGCACCGCGAGCACGACCGGCCAGGTCATGCGTTCGCGGCGTTCGTCAGCAGGCAGCCCGAGGCGCGGCGGAGGAAATGGGCGAGCGGCGGCGTCGCCATGCGCGGCTGCTTCGACAGGTCGTCCCACTGGCGCAGCAGCACCGCGTCGCGGGCGCCGGGCTGGTCGAGGAAGACGCCCGCGTTCGCGGCGTCGAAGGGACCGCCCTGCAGCGCGAGACTGCGCTTCGAGTCGTCGGACAGGCGCGCGTAGTAGCTTGCGTTGGTCGCGCAGAGGTAGCGCTTGGCGTCGACATGCAGCTTGATCGGCATCAGCACCGCGTCGGGCAGCAGGCCACGCAGGAACGGCAGCGCGAAGTACTGGTGGGTGTCGTCGATGCCGCGCAGGGTCGGGGTCTCGCCTTGTTCGTTCAGCAGGTGGCCGAGGTCGTGCAGCAGGCAGGCCGTCACCAGCGCGTCGTCGGCATCCGACTGCTCGGCGAGGTGGGCGGTTTGCAGCGCATGCTCGAGCTGGGTGACGGGTTCGCCGCTGTACTGCGCCGAACCGTGGCGGGCGAACAGCAGCTCGATGTCGGCGAGGTCAAGCACGTCCGGTCTCCAGGGTGTCACGGATCGCGCGGTTGCCGAGATCCTGCGGTGAGAGCTCCGCCGGGCCGAGCTCGGCGAGCTGCGAATGGCGGATGCGGGTCTTCGTCAGCGCGCCGGCCGACTCGAGGATCGGGTAGGCGATCGAGCAGATGTGCGAGTTGATCCGCTTCAGGTCGCTGATCAGGTCGAGGTGCAGCGAGCTGGTCTCGATGCTCTGGGCGGTGTTGCCGCGCAGCCGCGCGATGTGGTTCGCGGCGTACTCGTGCTCGAGATCGCGGAAGTGCGCCTTCTCCTCGAGCAGCCGCTGCGCGTCGCGCACATGGGCGTCGAGGAACACGCTCATCGCGAGGCGCAGATTGCCGAGCAGGCGCTCGTGCAGGTGGCAGATTTCGGCGATGCCGGCGTCGGAGAAGCTGCGGCCCTTCCGGATCTTCTTGTCCTCGACGTCCTGCAGCACGCGCTCGATGATGTCTCCGATCTGCTCCATGTTGATCGTGAACGAGACGATGTCGGTCCAGCGTCGCGCCTGGCTCTCGGAAAGCGCCTCGCCGGAGATCTGCGTCAGGTAGAACTTGATCGCCGAATAGAGCTCGTCGACCGTGTCGTCAAGCTGGCGCAGCTGGCCCGACAGCACGAGGTCGTTGTTGCGGATCACCGGGACGATGCCGCGCAGCATCGTCTCGACGACGTCAGCCTGGTGCAGCGCCTCGCGCGCCGCGCAGCTGATCGCGAGCGACGGTGTGGTCAGCGCGAGCGGGTCGAGGTGGCGCGGCCGGGTCGTCCCGGCGTCCGGCTTGATTTCGGGCAGCAGGCGCTCGACGGTCCGCCCGACCAGGCCGATGAAGCCGATGAAGAGCAGCGCCAGCGCGATGTTGAAGCCGAGGTGGAACATCACGACCTGCTCGGGCAGCGACGGCACCAGCTGCTGAAGCAGCACATGGGTCTGCGGCAAGATCGGGATCGCCAGCATCGCGCCGACGAACTTGAAGATCAGGTTGCCGAGCGGCAGCCGGCGGACCTCGGGGGTCGCTTTTGCGGTGGCGAGCACCGCCAGGATGCCGCTGCCGAGGTTCGCGCCGAGCACCAGTCCGAGCGCCGCGGTGATCGGCAGCAAGCCGGAGTTCGCCAAGGTCGCGGTCAGCAGCACGATCGCCAGACTCGAATACGACAGCACCGTCAGCACCGCGCCGACGAAGACGTCGAGCAGCACGTCGTTCGGCAATGCGACCAGCAGGCCGCGCACCGCGGGCGACTCGGTCAGCGGGCGGGTCGCGGCGACGATCAGCTGCAGCGCGAGCGTGATCAGGCCGAGCCCGATCAGGACCCGGCCGATCGGGCCGGCGCCGCTGTTCTGGCGCGTGATGAAGACGACCACGCCGACGAAGATCAGCAGCGGCGACAGCCAGGACAGGTCGAACGAGAAGACGACCGCCATCATCGCGGTGCCGACGTCGGCACCGAGCATCACCGCGAGCGCGGCGCTGGTCGTCACGAAGCCCTTGCCGACGAACGATGCGACGATCAGGCAGGTCGCGGTGCTCGACTGCACGATGCTGGTCACGCCGAGGCCGGCGAGCAACCCGCGCAGCCGGTTGCTGAAGCTCATCGCGAGGACGCGGCGCAGGTTCTCGCCGAGCACCCGCAGCATCCCGGTGCGGACGATGTGCGTGCCCCAGACCAGCAGGGCGA
>Ga0207682_10000210_pt1 | contig 26438 bp, 27 predicted proteins | sample KBSM63metaG_FD_184332 | JGI IMG/M metagenome (GOLD analysis project Ga0207682, IMG submission 184332) | Miscanthus rhizosphere microbial communities from Kellogg Biological Station, Michigan, USA - KBS M6-3 metaG (SPAdes) (version 2) | ecosystem: Host-associated > Plants > Roots > Rhizosphere >... | reverse complement strand
GTCCCCCTTTCTATCTGGAGCAGCTCGGCCGCCTGCTCGATCCCGCCGTCCGGATTTTCTGGACCGGCCCGGAAGTCTGTTCGCGCGAATTCACCCCCGGCCATCTCGCCCGGGTCGCCGGCCAGCTCCGCCGCAAGCCGTTCCTCTGGGACAATTATCCGGTCAATGACGGCGCCCGCATGGCGCAGCATCTGCATCTGCGCGGCTTCACCGGCCGCCCCGCCGCGATCGTCGGCCAGATCGCCGGCCACGGCATCAACCCGGCCTCGCAACCGCTGCTGAGCCGGATTCCGGCGCTCACCCTCGCCGAATGCTACCAAGAGGGGGACGCCTATGATTACCGGGCCGCCTTCGTCCGGGCGGCCCGCTCAGTGCTTGGTGAAGAATTGGCCGAGCGCCTCGGCAAGGACCTCCTCGCGCTTCAGGACCGCGGGCTCGACCGCCTCGCCGAGCGCCGCGCCGTGCTTCGCGACCGCTATGCCGCCTTCGGCCATCCGGCGGCGCGGGAGATCGTCGCCTGGCTCGACGGCTGGTGGACCGTCACCGACGAGCTCGTCCAGACCCAGTGATCAGGCGCGCAAGCTCGCGCCGAGCTTCGCCGCCGCCTGCACGATGCGGTCGGAGATCGCTTTCAATTCGTCTTCGGTGAAGCTCCTCTCCGCCGGCTGCAGAATGACCTCGATCGCCAGCGACTTTTGTCCCTCCGGCACGCTTTGGCCGGTGAACAGGTCGAACAGGCCGGCACCGGCGATCGCCGCCCGGTCGGCCCCGCGCACCGCGCGCAGCAACTGGTCGGCCGGCAGCTCGGCCGGGACGAGGAAGGCGAAATCGCGCTTCACCGCCTGCAAGGCCGGCGGCGCAAAAGCGCTGCGCATTTGGCCGGTCTGGCCCCGCTTTTGCGGGATCGCGTCCAGGAAGATCTCGGCCGCGACCACCGGCCCGTCCAGGTCGAAGGCCCTGGCGATGCGCGGATGCAGCGCGCCGAATTCGGCCAGCGCGTTCTTGGGGCCGAGGCAGAGCCGGCCGGACTGGCCGGGATGGTAGACGGACGAGGCGTCGCCGAGCACCTGCAGATTGTCGACCGGCGCGCCGGCGGCGGCGAGGAGCGCCAGCGCTTCGGCCTTGGCGTCGAAGGCGTCGACCGCGGCCGCCTTGCCCGAGTGCCAGTGCCGCCCGCTCCGCTCGCCGGCCAGCACCAGGCCCAAAGTGGGCCGCTCGGCCTCGGCCAGATAGCGGCGGCCGATCTCGAACAAGGCGACGCTCTCCGCTCCGCGCGCGGCGTTGCGCGCCGCCGCGGCGAGCAGGCCCGGGAGCAGCGAGGGCCGCATCGCCTTCAGCTCCTCGCTCATCGGATTGACGAGGAGCCAGGCCGAGCCGCCGAAATGCGCCGCCTCGGCCTCCGAAATGAAGCTCCAGGTCACCGCCTCGTTGAGCCCGCGCGCCGCCGCCGCCCGCCGCACCCGGCGTTCGATCAATTGCTCGGCGGTCGCGGTCGGGCGGGCGACTCCGGCTTCGCGCGGCAGCGGCGTCGAGGGCACGGCGTCCATGCCTTCGATCCGGATCACCTCCTCGACGATGTCGGCGGGGCCGTCCACGTCGCGACGCCATGACGGCACCGCGATCCGCCAGAGCCGGTCGCGGGTCACCGTGAAGCCGAGGCGCTGGAGGATGTCCTGCTGCCGGTCCTCCGGCACGTCCACCCCGGCGAGCCCCGCGCAACGTGCCGGATCGTAGACCACGATTTTGTCGGCCGCGGGCGGCGCACCGGCGCGCACCACCTGCGAGGGCTCGCCGCCGGCCAGCTCGATCGCCATGGCCGTGGCGAGCTGCAGGCCCGTTTCGAGGAACTCGGGGTCGACGCCGCGCTCGAAGCGGCTGCGCGCATCGGAGGTGAGGCCAAGCTTCTGCCCGGTCAGCGCGATATGCTCGGGCTCGAAATAAGCGCATTCGATCAGGATGTCGGTGGTCGTCTCGGTGACGCCCGAATGCTCGCCGCCCATGATGCCGCCGATATCGTGGACGCCCGCATCGTCCGCGATCACCGTCATCGACGGGTCGAGCCGATAGCTCTTGCCGTTCAGCGCCAGCACCTCCTCGCCGTCGCGGGCGCGGCGGGCGACGATCGCGCCCTCCAGCCTGGCGAGATCGTAGACGTGCAGCGGCCGGCCGTAGCTCAGCATGATGTAATTGGTCATGTCGACCAGGGCGCTGATCGGCCTTTGCCCGACCGCCTTCAACCGCCGCTGCAGCCAGTCCGGCGACGGGCCGTTCTTCACGCCCCGGATCACCCGGCCGTAAAAAGCCGGGCAGCCCTCGGGGTCGTCGGTGCGGATCTCGATCGGGCACGGGTAGGTGCCGGCGATGGCAGGCGCGTCGATGCCCCTCAGCGTGCCGAGACCGGCGGCGGCGAGATCGCGGGCGATGCCGTGCACGCCCATCGCGTCCTGCCGGTTGGGGGTGATCGCCACGTCGATCACCGGATCGTCGAGCCCGGCATAAGCGGCATAAGCGGCCCCGACCGGCGCGTCCTCGGCCAGCTCGATGATCCCGTCATGCTCGTCGCCGAGCTCGAGCTCGCGCACCGAGCACATCATGCCGCGGCTCTCGACGCCGCGGATCGCCGCGACCTTCAGGGTAAGGTCGCTGCCCGGCACATAGGCGCCCGGCGCGCCGAACACGCCCTTCAGGCCGGCGCGCGCATTGGGCGCGCCGCAGACGACCTGGATCGCCTCGCCGGTCCCGGCATCGACGCTCAGCACCTGCAATTTGTCCGCCTGCGGGTGCGGCGCCGCGGTCAGCACCTGCGCGACGACGAAGGGCGAGAGCTTCTCGGCCGCGTTCTCGACGCCCTCGACCTCCAGGCCGACGCAGGTCAGCGTCTCGAGGATCGTCTCCAGGTCCGCCTCCGTCTCCAGATGCTCCTTCAGCCACGAGAGCGTGAACTTCATGCCCCTACGCCCCCGCTCAAGGTCGGCACGTCGAGGGCGCGGAAGCCGTAATGGCGCAGCCACCTGAGATCGCCGTCGAAGAAGGCGCGCAAATCGTCCATGCCGTATTTGAGCATCGCCAGCCGGTCGATGCCGACGCCGAAGGCGAAGCCCTGCCACTCGTCGGGATCGAGCCCGCAATTGGCGATCACTCTCGGATTGACCATGCCGGAGCCGAGCAGCTCCATCCAATGGTCGGAGCCGCCGAGCACGCGCCGGCCGTTCTCGATCCGGTAGCCGACGTCGACCTCGGCCGAAGGCTCGGTGAACGGGAAATAAGAGGGGCGCAGGCGCAGCACGATGTCGTCGCGCTCGAAATAGGCCTTGAGGAAGGTCTCCAGCGTCCATTTCAAATGGCCAAGGGTGATGCCGCGGTCGATCACCAGCCCCTCGATCTGGTGGAACATCGGCGTGTGGGTGGCGTCGCTGTCGGAACGGTAGGTCCGGCCCGGCGCGATCACGTAGATCGGCGGCTTCTGGCTCTGCATCGTGCGGATCTGCACCGGCGAGGTGTGGGTGCGCAGCAGCATCCGGTGGCCGTCCGCGTCGGTGCGGTCGAAATAGAAGGTGTCGTGCATCGCCCGCGCCGGATGGCTTTCGGGGATGTTGAGCGCGGTGAAATTGCGCCAGTCGTCCTCGATCTCCGGCCCGGTCGCCACCGAGAAGCCCAAGTCGGCGAAAATCTCGGCGAGCTCGTCCATCACCTGGCTGACCGGATGCACCGAGCCTTGCGCGCCCGTCTCGACCGGCAGCGTCAGGTCGAGCCGCTCGGTCGCCAGCCGCCGTTCCAGCGCGGCCTCCTCGAGCTCGGCCTTGCGGGCCGCGATCGCCCCGGTCACCGCCTCGCGCAGGCCGTGGATGCGCGGCCCCTCGCTGCTCCGCTCTTCCGGCGTCATGCCGCCAAGCGTCTTCAGCAGGCCGGTCACCGCTCCCTGCTTGCCCAAAGCGGCGACGCGCTCGGCCTCCAGCGCCGGCAAATCCGCCGCCGCCGCGATCCGGCCGAGCCAGTCCGCCTGCATGGTTTCGAGGTCGCTGCCCATGGCCCGGCCCTAGCGAGCAGGAGCAAAGGCGTCTAGCAGGGGCAGGCATGCACGCCTGGCCCGAACTCACGGCCGAACGCGACCGGCCGACCATCGTCGCGCTGCACCTCTTCTCGCAGGTCGTCGGCAAGGTGCCGACCGCATTGCTGCCCTGGCGCAACCATGGCTGGCACCTGACCCTGCACGTCACCCCGCGCGGCCTGGCGACCGAACCGGTCCACGCGCCGGGCGGCAGCTTCGTCCTGGCCTTCGATCTCGCCGACCATGAACTGGTCTATGAGAGCGCCACGGCGCGGATGGGCGTTCCGCTCCAGCCCATGCCGGTGGCCGATTTCCATCATGTCGCCATGGAGATGCTCGCCAGCGCCGGTCACGAGATCCGCATCCACGCGGCGCCCAACGAGGTCGATCCCGCCATCCCCTTCGCCGAGGACAAGGCGATGCGCGCCTACGACCGGGACAGCGCCCGCCGCCTGCACGGCGCGCTCGTCCAGGCCGACCGGGTTTTCCGCCTGTTCCGCTCGTCCTTCCTCGGCAAGGTCAGCCCGATCCATTTCTTCTGGGGCAGCTTCGATCTCGCCGTCACCCGCTTCTCGGGCCGGCCGGCGCCGCTTCACCCCGGCGGCATTCCGAACCTGCCCGACGAGGTGACCCGCGAGGCCTACAGCCACGAAGTCTCCAGCGCCGGCTTCTGGCCGGGCGGCGCGGGCGGCGCGGGCGGGCCGTTCTTCTATTCCTACGCTTACCCGGCACCCGCGGGCTTCGGCGACGCCACAGTCTGCCCGGATGCGGCCCGCTTCGATACGGCGCTCGGCGAGTTCATCCTCGATTACGAGGCGGTGCGGACCGCGTCCGATCCCGACGCGGCCCTGCTTGCCTTCCTCAATTCGACCTACGAAGCGGCGGCCGATCTCGGCCGCTGGGACCGCGCCGCGCTCGAATGCGCGCCGGGGCAGCCGGGCGTGCCGCGGCCGGTCTAGGCTGGTTTGGGTCGGTGCAGCGCGCAGAGCTTGTTGCCGTCGGGATCGCGGAGATAAGCGAGGTAAAGCTCGCCGAAGCTCCCCCGCCGCCAGCCCGGCGGATCTTCGATCGAGGTGCCGCCATGGTCCGCGCCGGCCTGGTGCCAGGCGTCGGCCTCAGCGGGATCGGCCGTCTTGAAGCCGATCGTCGCGCCATTGGCGCAGGTCGCCGCCGCGCCGTCGATCGGTGGCGAGACCATGAAGATGCCGCCATTGTGCAGATAGATCAGCCGCCCCTTCTCGTCTTCGATCGCGGGCTTGCCGCCCATCGCCGCGAACAAAGCGTCATAGAAACGCTTCGAGCGTTCGATATCGTTGCTGCCGACCATCATATGGCTGAACATGGCGTTCTCCTTGAAGGTCCCGCCAACCGCTAAGCCGTGCGGCAGTCGGGGTTATAGACGTAGCCGGCGCCGCGCACGGTGCGGATGCAGTCGGGCTTGGTGGGGTCGAGCTCGATCTTGCGGCGGATCCGGGTGATGCGCGTGTCGATCGAGCGGTCGAACGGCTCCATCTCCTTCGAATGGGCGAGGTCGAGCAGCTGGTCGCGGCTGAGCGGCCGGCCGGGATGCTCGGCGAAGGTCCGCAGCAGGTCGTATTCCATCGCGGTCAGCGGCACCTCGGCGCCGTCGGCCGCGTAGAGCCGCCGCGCGTCCAGATTGAGCCGGCATTTGCCCATCTGCACCTCGCGGCCGAGCGTCGCCGTCGCGGCGCCGCCGCTCCTCGCCCGCCGGAGCACCGCCTTCACCCGGGCGAGCAATTCGCGCGGGTTGAACGGCTTGGTCACATAATCGTCGGCGCCGACCTCCAGCCCGACGATCTTGTCGAGATCGTCGCTGTTGGCGGTCAGCATGATGATCCCGGCATTGCCCGCACCCCGGAGTTCGCGCGCCAGAATCAGCCCGTCGTCGCCGGGCATGTTGACGTCGAGCAAAGCAAGGTCGATCGGCCGCGCCGCCATTATCTCGCGCAGCGCGCCGCCGCCTTCCGCTTCGCTGACCGCAAAGCCGTTGCGGCGCAGATATTCGGCCACGGTTTCGCGCACGTCGGCATCGTCGTCGACCACGACGATATGGGCGGCCTCGCTCATTCGCCGCCTCCCGGCACGATCAGGGCGGCAAGCACGGCGCGGATGCCGGCGCGGGTGAACGGCTTTTCCAGCACCGGCCGGCCGGCCATCTTCAGGAAGTCGCCCATCGAATCGCCCATCGTGTCGCCGGTGACGAAGGCCATGCGCTTGACCAGCTCGGGCCGGATCTCCTGCAGCCGCGCGAACAGCTCCGGCCCGTTCAACAGCGGCATTCGAAGGTCGGAGAAGAGCAGGTCGAACTCGTCATGGTCGAGCGCGAAGAAGGCCTCGGTGCCGTTCGCCGCGACGGTGACCTCATAGCCCTCGCGCTCGATCAGCTCGCGCAGGGTCTCGGCGACGTCGGGCTCGTCCTCGACCACCAGCGCCTTGCGGCTCGCGAGCAGCTCGGCGAGGTCGGGCATTTCGAATTTCGACGCCGGCACCACCACCGGCACGGGCGCGCCCGGCGCCGGCGGCAGCGCGATCCGGAAATGGGCGCCGCGCTTCGACGGCTCGACGTGGATGGTGCCGCGATGCGCTTCGATGATGCCCTGGCTGAACGACAGGCCGATGCCGGTGCCGTTGCCGCCCTGCTGACGCTTGGTGGTGAAGAAGGGCTCGAAGATGCGGTGGCGCATCGCTGCGGGGATGCCGGGTCCGGTGTCGGCGATGTCGATCAGGATGCGGCCGGCCTGATTCACCGAGGTGCGCACCGTCAGCACCTTTTCGAACGCCTCGCCCTTCTCCATCGCCTGCTGGGCGTTGACGATCAGATTGACCAGCACCTGGTGGAGCTGGTCCTTGTCACCCTCCACCAGCGGCAGGCCGGTGCCGAAATTGACGCGAACCGCGATGCCGGCGGTGCGCAGCGCATATTCGGTGAGCTCGAGCGAGGAGGCGATCAGCTCGTTCAGATTGACCGGCTCGGCCCGGGTCTCTCGCCGCCGCGCCATGGCGAGGAAAGTCTGCACGATCCGCGCGCAGCGCTCGGCCGCGGCGCCGATCTTGCGGGCGCGCTCCTCGAACTCGGTCCCGACCGAATCCTCCTGCAGCATCTCGGCCTGGCCGACGATCGCGGCGAGCGGATTGTTGAGCTCGTGGCTGACCCCGGCGAGCAGCGCGCCCAAGGCAGCGAGCTTCTCGGACTGCAGCAAGGCGTCGCGCGACCGCGCCAGCTCGGCCTCGGCCTGCTTGCGATCGGTGATGTCGAGGTGGATGCCGCTGACCGTGTGCACCTTGCCCTCGGCGTCGCGAAGCGCGGTGCCGATCGACTGCACCCAGCGCACGTCGCCGCTCGGCCAGACCACCCGGTGCTCGAGCTCGATCGCGTCGCCGGGAAAATTCTTGCGGTAGGAATCGAGCACCAGGTCCCAATCGTCCGGATGGACATAGGCCTTGAGCATCTTCGCATCGAGCCGCAGCTCCTTGTCGAGCCCGTGCATGTCGCGCGACCGGTCCGAATACCAGGTCGCGCCGGTCTCGGGATTCACGGTCCAGATGCCCAGCTTGGCGCCCGCGACGGCGAGGTCGAGCTGCCGGCGAGTCTCTTCCAGCTCCTGCTCGGCCTGCTTGCGCTCCGTGATGTCGACATGGATGCCGTGGACCGCGCTCGGCTCGCCGGCTTCGTCATAAGCGGCGGCGCCCAGCGCGTAGATCCAACGCGTGCCGCCGTCCGGCAGCACCAGCCGATATTCGATCGCCAGCGGCTCCTCGGGGAAGCGGTCATAATAAGGCGCCGCCAGCCGCTCCCAATCGTCGGGATGGATTCGCTGCTGCAGGGTGCGCGCGTCCGGGACGAAATTGTCGTCGAGCGCAAACAACGCCTTTGAAACGTCGGAGAACCAGCAGGAGCCGGTGTGCGGGTCGAACGACCAGATGCCGAGCTTCGCGCCCTCGATGGCGAGCTCCAGGCGCTGGCGCATCACGTCCAGGTCGTCGTGGCGGTCGCCCTGCAGTTCGATCTCGTCGGCCAATGCTCTTCCCCGCGTACGGCGATCATAGCAGGCCCGGCTCTCCCCGCCAAAAGCGCGGCGCAGACATCGGTGCGGCGCTGTAACAATTGACACAATTTTCCCGTGTCGGCGGCATCGGCCGGACACGCTCGCTCTCCATAAGGCCCCCATCGCCGCTGCGTTGATGGCGGCCATTGTTCAGGAGATGCGAGATGACGTTCGAGAGAAAGAAGAGCCGGCTCAGGAAGCTGCTCGTCCTCGCCGCCGCTTTGGGCTGCTGCTCGGCGAGCTTCAGCGGCGTGCTGGCCTCCTTGGCCTTCCAGCCCGCCGCCGGCGGCCTCGTCCAGGCCGCCACGGCCTGACGAACTCAGCACATTCAGGGAGATTCGAAATGCACCACAATTTCAACTTCAAGGACGTCCTCACCGCCTCGGCCCGCGCCGCCTGGCAGATCGAGGACGTGCTGCCCGAGGGCAGCGCGCTCGATTATTCGAAGCCGTTCATGCCCGAGGCGCTGGCCCGGACCGGAAAAGTCCCGTTTCTCAACGCGGACGAGGCGCGGGTCCTCAACCAGATCCGCGGCCACGAATATCTGGCCTTGTTCGGCGTGGTCGAGGAGTTCGTCCTGCCGTTCGTGCTCGACCATGCCCGGCCGCAGCTCGACGAGAACGATCACCGCGTCCGCGCCTTGCTCAACTTCGCCGGCGAGGAGGCCAAGCACATCCACCTGTTCCGGCAGTTCCATGCCTTGTTTACCGGCAGCTTCGGAACGCCCTGCGCGATGATCGGCCCGGCCGACGCGATCGGCGCCGAGGTGCTCCGGCACGAGCCGCTCGCCGTCGCCTTGGTGATCCTGATGATCGAATGGATGACGCAGAACCATTATGTCGACAGCGTCAAGGACGATGCCGACCTCGATCCGCTGTTCAAGAGCCTGCTCAAGCATCACTGGATGGAGGAGGCGCAGCACGCCAAGCTCGACACGTTGATGGTCGAGGCGCTGGCGGAAGGCCGGAGCGAGGCCGAGATCGACAAGGCGATCGACGAGTTCCTCGAGATCGGCCTGTTCCTCGACGCCGGCCTCAAGACCCAGACGTCGCTGAATCTCGACGCCTTCGAGGCCGCGACCGGCCGCCGGCTGTCGGCGCGCGAGCGGCGCGCGCTCGAGGGCCAGCAGCACCAGGCGCTGCGCTGGACCTATCTCGGCTCGGGCATGGTGCACCCCCGCTTCGTGGCCAGCCTGGCAGCGATGTCCCCGGCCGCGCGCGACCGCATCGCCGCCGTCGCGCCGGTCTTTTCCTGACCCCTACCTCTGACGGAGTGAAATGACATGCTCGACATCACCACCCGCCCGCCGGTCAACGGCCTCGATCTCGCCGGCCTCGACGAGACGATCGCCAAGATCCAGGCCGATCCCGGCTGCGGCAGGACCTCCTTCCGCGTGAAAACCGAATGGAAGGGCCAGACCCGGTCCGAAACCAGCGTCGAGGCCTACACGCTCGGCGGCGAGGAGGTGCAGCGCAACTTCATCATCGTCGCCGACGAGCCGATGGAATTGCTCGGCACCAACACCGCGCCGAATCCCCAGGAGCTGCTGATGGCGGCGGTCAACGCCTGCATGATCGTCGGCTACGTCGCCCAGGCGGCGATCCGCGGCATCGCGCTCGACGAATGCCGGATCGAGATGGAGGGCGAGCTCGACCTGCGCGGCTTCCTCGGCCTCGATGACAGCGTCCCTCCGGGCTACCGGCGGATCAATTATAGCGTGACGCTCGAGGGCGACGGCACGCCCGAGCAATATGAGGAGATCCACCAGGCGGTGATGGCCACCTCGCCCAATTACTTCAACATGGCCCAGCCGATCCAGATGTGCGGCCGCCTGGCCTGAGCTCTGGCGTCTCCCTCTCCGCCCCCCCCGAGGGAGGGAGAGAAGCGGCCCTGGCGCGACGAGCGCCGGGGCCGCTTCGATTTCAGCCGCCGAGGAACGGAAAGGGCGAGATCGTCTTGCGGGTCTCGTTCACGGTCAGCGTCCGGCCTGCCGGCGGGGCGGCGCGCTGGGGGCAGCGGATCCGCGGGCAGATCGGGCAGGCGGGGCCGATCGCGGTGACGTACGGGTCGGCGAGGGCGAGGCCGTCGGCATAAGCGATGCGCGCTGCATGCTTGACGTCGCAGCCGAGGCCGATGGCGAGCTGGCTGTCCTCGCGCGGATCGAGCCGGACCGAGCGCTCGACCGTCCGGCCGATCGTGAAGAAACGCTGGCCGTCCGGAGTTTCGACGATCTGGGTGACGACCCGGCCCGGCGTCTGGAAGGCGCTGTGCAGGTTCCAGCGCGGGCAGGTGCCGCCGAAGCGGCTGAACGGGAAGCTCTCGCCGGCGAAGCGCTTGGAGATGTTCCCCGCCGCGTCGACCCGGAGCATGAAGAAGGGGATGCCGCGGGCATTGTTGCGTCCGAGCGTGGTCAGCCGATGGGCGACCTGCTCGACGCTGGCGCCGAACAAGGCGCAGAGCCGGTCGATGTCGTAGCGGTGCGCCTCCGCCGCCGCCAGGAAGGGCGCATAGGGCATGATGATCGCGCCGGCGGCGTAATTGGCGAGGCTCATGTGCAGCAAATGCTTGCTCGGCGCGTCCGGCGGCGCGGCCGCTTCGACCATCTTCTCCAGCAACGGCCGGAATTCGACGAGGGCGAGCTGGTAGGCGAGGCCGAAGGTGCGGCTCTCCGGCCGCAGCAGCGCCGAGAGCATCAGCCGTCGTCGGTGCAGGTCGTAATGCTGGCTGGCGCCGTCGAGCAGCTCCGGCGGCACGACTCGCGCCTCGATGCCGAAGCCTTCCTTGAGCCGGCGCCTGAGCGGCTCCGCGACGGTGAGCGGATCGCCGAGCGCGCCGGCCAGGGTCTCGGCCGCTTCCTCCAGATAGGGGAAATGGTTGCGACCGGCCTGGATATGGTCGCGGACCCAGGATTGCGGCGAAAGGGCGGTCGCCTCCTCCTCGGCCGCCGGCTGCCGCCTGAGCTCGACCAGTGTCGCGTAGAGGCGCGAGACGGCGTCGGCCACGGCGGGCGCGTTGTCGGCCACTTCGACCAGCTCGTAGCGCGGCACGGCGAGGCCGCCGAACATCGGATCGGCGAAGATTTCCGACAGCTGCGCGGCGTCGGTGCCCTCGCCGCCTTCGGCCGCGAAGCTCTTCAGATCGACATCGTAATTCTCGGCGAGCCGAAGCAGCACCTGCGCGGTCACCGGCCGCTGGTTGCGCTCGAGATGATTGAGATAAGAGGGGGAAAGGCCGAGCTCGGCCGCCATCGCGCTCTGGTTCAGGCCGAGCTCGCGGCGCAGTCGCCGCAGCCGCCGCCCCAGATAAAGCTTCCGCTCAGCCATCCGGTCATATTGTCAAGACTTTACAAAAGTCGCAAGTCGTATCGTGACGACGCGACCCTTTTCGATGGTCCCTCGGGATGCAATCGATGCTTCTTAGTGTCAACTTCGTCCACTTGGGAGCCAGCGATGACGGATTTCGGCGATTTGGTGCCCGCCCCGACCGGCCGCTTCGACGGGATAAGGCGGCCCTACGCGCCGGCCGAGGTCGAGCGGCTGCGCGGCTCGGTGCCGGTCGAGCACAGCCTCGCCCGCCGCGGCGCCAACCGGCTCTGGGAGCTGCTTCGGACCGAGGATTATGTGAATGCGCTCGGCGCCGTCACCGGCAATCAGGCGATGCAGATGGTCCGCGCCGGCCTCAAGGCCATCTACCTCTCCGGTTGGCAGGTCGCCGCCGACGCCAATACCGCCGGGGCCATGTATCCGGACCAGTCGCTCTATCCCGCCAATGCCGGGCCGGAGCTCTGCCGCCGGATCAACCGGTCCCTCCAGCGCGCCGATCAGATCGAGCATATGGAGGGCGGCGCGCGCCGCGACTGGCTGGTCCCGATCGTCGCCGACGCCGAAGCCGGCTTCGGCGGGCCCTTGAACTGCTTCGAGATCATGAAGGCCTATATCGAAGCGGGCGCCGCCGGCGTCCATTTCGAGGACCAGCTCGCCGCCGAGAAGAAATGCGGCCATCTCGGCGGCAAGGTGCTGATCCCGACCCAGGCGCACATCCGCAACCTCGACGCGGCGCGGCTCGCCGCCGACGTCTGCGGCGTTCCCACCTTGCTGGTCGCCCGCACCGATGCCGAGAGCGCGCGGCTGATCACCTCCGACGTCGACGAGCGTGACCGCGAGTTCCTGACCGGCGAGCGCACCGCCGAGGGCTTCTTCCGCCTGAAGGCGGGCACCGGCCTCGCCCATTGCATCAAGCGCGGGCTCGCTTTCGCGCCGCACGCCGATTTGCTCTGGTGGGAAACCAGCCAGCCGAACCTCGACGAGGCGCGGGCGTTCGCCGAGGCGATCCAGCGCGACCATCCGGGCAAGCTGATGGCCTATAATTGCAGCCCCAGCTTCAACTGGGCGGCCAAGCTCGATCAGGCCACAATCGCCAAATTCCAGCGCGAGCTGGGCGCGATGGGCTACAAGTTCCAATTCGTCACCTTGGCCGGCTTCCACAGCCTCAACCATGCCATGTTCGAGCTCGCCAGCGGCTATCGCGACCGCGGCATGGCGGCCTATTCCGAGCTTCAGCAGGCCGAGTTCGCGGCCGAGGCGGCCGGCTACACCGCCACCCGCCACCAGCGCGAGGTCGGCACCGGCTATTTCGATCTGGTCGCGCAGACCCTGGCGGGCGGCGAGTCCTCCACCGCCGCGCTCGCCGAATCGACCGAGGCCGCCCAGTTCAACGTCGCAGCCTGAGGAGAATGAGATGACCATTCGCTACTGGATCGTCGGCGGCGATTATCAGGATCCGGACTTCCGGTCCCTGGTCCCCGGCACCGAGACGATGGTCGGCCCGTTCGAGGACGAGCGCAAGGCCCGCAACGAATGGATCCGCCTCACCTATTGCCCGCAGGGCGGCGCCACCACCCGCTACTCGATCGCCACCGAAAGCCTGCACTAGGCAAAAGAAAGGGCGCGGAGAGACCCCAAGCTCTCCGCGCCCTCTCGAATTCGGCTGGGAAGCCTCAGGCTTCGGCCGGAAGCGCCGCCTTCGCCTGGGCGATGATCGCGCTGAACGCCGCGCCCTCGTGCATCGCGATGTCGGCCAGGACCTTGCGGTCGAGGTCGACGCCGGCGAGCTTCAGGCCATGCATGAAGCGGCCGTAGGTCAGGCCCTCGGCGCGGACCGCGGCGTTGATCCGCTGGATCCAGAGCGCCCGGAACGAGCGCTTCTTCACCTTGCGGTCGCGATAGGCATATTGGCCGGCCTTCTCGACGGCCTGGCGGGCGATCCGGATCGTGTTCTTGCGGCGGCCGTAATAGCCCTTCGCCTGATCCAGGAGGCGCTTGTGCTTGGTGCGGGTGGTTACACCCCGTTTGACGCGTGCCATGGCTCAGTACCTCCTATTTCAGGCCGTAGGGGGCCCATTGCATCACCCGCGCCTTGTCGGCGTCGGCGAGCACTTCGGTCCCTCGGTTCTGGCGGATGTACTTGCCATTATGGCTGATCAGGCGGTGGCGCTTGCCGGCCACGCCGCACTTGATCTTGCCGGTGGCGGTGAGCTTGAAGCGCTTCTTGACGCCGCTCTTGGTCTTCAACTTGGGCATTTTCGTCTCCTTGCCGCAACTTGGCGGACGTTTGGGAACAGCCACGGCAGCCCTTTTGGCCGGGCGGTTCGATTCTTCCAAAGCTGGAAAGAAGGCGCGCCTATAGCGGCGGGCCCCGGCAAACGCAACTCAGTCGAACAGGCTGGAGACCGAGCTTTCGTCGGCGATCCTGCGGACCGCCTCGGCCAGCAAGGGCGCGATGGTGAGCAGCCGGATCTTGGGGCTCGCCTCGGCTGCCTCGTAGGCGGCGATCGAGTCGGTGATCACCAGCTCGGAGAGGGCGGAGGTGTCGACCCGCGCCGCGGCGCCGCCGGAAAGCACGCCGTGGGTGCAATAGGCGACCACGTCCTCGGCGCCGCCTTCCTTGAGCGCGGCGGCGGCGTTGCACAGCGTGCCCGCCGAATCGACGATGTCGTCGATCAGGATGCAGAACCGCCCGGAAACGTCGCCGATGATGTTCATCACCTCGGATTCGCCGGGCTTCTCGCGGCGCTTGTCGACGATCGCGAGCGGGGCGTTGTTGAGGCGCTTGGCCAACGCCCGGGCGCGGACGACGCCGCCGACGTCGGGCGAGACGACGGTGATGCTCCTGCCCGAAAAGCGCGCCTTGATGTCCTCGGACATGGCCGGCGCCGCGTAGAGATTGTCGGTCGGGATGTCGAAGAAGCCCTGGATCTGGCCGGCGTGGAGGTCGACCGACAGCACCCGATTGGCGCCGGCGACAGTGATCAGGTTGGCGACCAGCTTGGCCGAGATCGGCGTGCGCGGGCCCGGCTTCCGGTCCTGCCGGGCATAGCCGAAATAGGGCAGCACCGCGGTGATCCGCTTCGCCGAAGCGCGCCGAAGCGCGTCGATGCAGATCAACAATTCCATCAGATTGTCGTTGGCCGGATAGGAGGTCGATTGCAGGACGAACACGTCCTCGCCGCGAACATTCTCCAATATCTCGACGAAAATCTCCTCGTCGGCGAAGCGGCGCACGTTCGCTTCGGTCACCGGAATTTCGAGATAGGAAGCGATCGCCTGCGCGAGCGGCAGGTTAGAATTGCCTGTCATCAGCTTCATGGCGCGCCTTCCGTGACCAGCGTTGCCGCTTCCTTAGATTCCCAATACCAATTGCGCAAAGGGGGGCACATGGCGGGTGAAGTCGGGATAACGATCGGCGAGGAGGATTATGTCGGCGCCAACCGCGTTTGGTTTCTGCATTATCTTCGCCGACGGAAGGTCCTGGTCCGCTATGCGCTGCTTCTCGCAAGCCTGGCGGCGGCCCTTGCCATGCTCGAATGGTCTGGCGGCGGTGGGGCGGCGGGCATACTCAGAGTCGTTGCCTTCGCGATCGTGGGGGGCGGCGCCGGGCTGCTCCTGTGCAATGGGATAGGCTATGTCCTATTGCCGCGCCGAGCCCGCCGCCTGTTTCGCCAGAATCCCTCGTTTTATAAGTCGTATCATTATCATTGGTCCGATGACGGCCTCGCCTATAGATCAGAGCGCGAAAGCGGCATGCGGCCCTGGAAGGACTTCTATCGCTGGAGCGACGGTTCGGAAGCGCTGCTTCTCATGCTTAACGAACAGCTCTTCTACATCATCCCCCGGCGCGCGCTCACCGACGCCCAAGCAGAGGATTTACGCGCTACGCTGGGCGCGCATGGACCGCCTCGATTCTGAGTCGCTTGCCGTTGCGCAGCGTCACGCTTAGGCGGCACCCATGCCGATCGTCACCCGCTTCGCCCCCTCGCCGACCGGCCGGCTGCACGTCGGCAACATCCGCACGGCGCTGCACAATTGGCTGTGGGCGCGGAAGCATGGCGGCCGCTTCATCCTGCGCCTCGACGATACCGACCGCGAGCGCTCGTCCGAGGAATTCGCGACTGCGATCCGCGACGACATGGCCTGGCTCGGCCTGGTGGCGGACGAAGAGGATCGCCAGTCGGGCCGGTTCGGCCGCTACGAGGCGGCGCTCGAGCGGCTGCGCGAGGCCGGCCGCGTCTACCCCGCCTACGAGACGGCGCAGGAACTGGAGCTCAAGCGCAAGGTGCTGCTCGGCCGCGGCAGGCCGCCGGTCTACGACCGCGCGGCGCTGGCGCTGGGCGATGCCGAGCGGGCGAGGCTGGAGGCGGATGGGCGACGGCCGCACTGGCGCTTCAGGCTCGATCACGACGCGCCGATCGAATGGGACGACCTGATCCGCGGTCCTCAGCATTTCGATCCGGCTTTGCTCAGCGATCCCGTGGTCCGGCGCGAGGACGGGTCCTGGCTCTACATGCTGCCGAGCGTGGTCGACGACGTCGACATGGGCGTCAGCCATGTCGTGCGCGGCGAGGACCATGTCACCAATACCGGGCTGCAGCTGCAGATGTTCGAGGCGCTCGGGGCGCGGCCCCCGGCCTTCGCGCATGAGGCGCTCCTGGTCGGCTCGGAAGGCAAGCTCTCCAAGCGGCTGGGCGCGCTCGGCGTGGAGGCGATGCGCGAGGCCGGGATCGAGCCGCTCACCCTGATCGCCAAGCTCGCCCGGATCGGCACCAGCCTGCCGGTCGAGCCAGTCGCCGACCTCGTCCCGTTGATCGAGCGTTTCGATTTCGCCACCTTCGGCCGCGCCCCGGCGCGGTTCGACATGGACGAGCTCGCCTCGCTCAACGCCCGGATCGTCCACCAGCTGCCCTTCGAGCAGGTACGGGCACGGCTGCCCGCCGGCATGGCCGAAGCGGACTGGGCGGCGATCCGGCCCAATCTCAAGACGGTCGCCGAGGCGGCCGACTGGTGGGAGATCCTGCACGGTCACGTCGAGCAGGCTGCCGCAGAAGCGGACCGCGCCTTTCTGGCGGAGGCCGCCGAGGCCGCCGGCGCGATCGATTGGGCCGAATCGCCCTGGCCGCAGCTCGTCGCGCGCCTCAAGGCCGGCAGCGGCCGCTCCGGCAAGGCCCTGTTCCATCCCCTCCGCCGAGCGCTCACCGGCCGCGACAGCGGCCCGGAAATGGCGGCTTTGCTGCCGCTGATCGGCCGCGACGAAGCCGTCGCCCGCCTCGCCGCCGCTGCGGGTTAGACCCGCTTCTCCGCGAAAATGCTGCCGGCTCCATTAATGGTATAGTATAACATGACGAGATAATGTATCATCCATCCAGAGCCGGCTGCGATCGGCGCGAGTCGGCCGAGAGGATGGAGGAGACAGGCCATGCAGGAAGCAGGCTTTTTCGCACAGAAAAGGCGCAGCCCGATCGGATTGAGCGGGGTGATCCTCGCCCACGCCGCGGTGCTCGGCGCGCTGGTGCTGATCAAGGGACCGCAGATCATCCGGAACGATCCGGTGATCACCAAGATAAACCCGATCGAGATCCCGCAGGATCCGCCGCCCGAACCGCAGGTCGAGCCCCGCAACGATCCGGCGCCGCGGCCGATCGAGCGGATGACCACGGTCCTCCCGCCCATCGAGCGCCCGATCCTGGGGCCGATCACGCCGCCTTCGCCGCCGCAGCCGCCCGATCCCCTGCCGCCGCTAGAGCTGGCGAGCCGGACCGAATTCCCGCCGGCGCCGTCAACTGTGCCCCCGCAGCGCGCTCGCGCCAATCTCGGTGCCTATTTCTCCACCGACGATTATCCCGCCGCGGCGATCCGCGCCGAAGCCGAGGGCACGACGCGCTTCACGCTGGCGATCGGCCCGGACGGCCGGGTGACCGGCTGCTCGGTCACCGGGTCGAGCGGCAACTCGGCGCTCGACAACGCCACCTGCCGGATTCTGCGCGGCCGCGCCCGCTACGCGGCGGCACGGGACCGGAACGGCCATCCGATATCGGGCCAGGATCGCGGCAGCGTCACCTGGCGCTTGCCCTCGGAATAAGGTTTCGAGGTCCAGCGTTGGACTGCGGCCCGGCCAAGCGGGGCGGGCCAAGGGGTGGCGCGGGGAGCGGCGGCGCATTATCTTGACCCGCATGCCGCTCCCCCGCCCCTCCGGCCCCCGCGTCCTCTGGAAGGACCTCAGCGCCTTCTGGCGCGAGCGGCCGCGCCATCAATGGGTGGCGGCGACGCTCGCTCTGCTGATCCCGATCGGCATCGTCGTCGCCTTCTATTATGATGGCAAGACCAACATCGCGCCGGGCGAGCAGGTGATCTTCGTCGATAGCTGGCCGACCAGCCGCAGCGACGAGGAGATCCGGGCAAAGCAGAAGGCCGATCTCGCCCGCCGCGAGGCCGCCGAGGAACGGCGCCGGCGGGAGTTCCAGGAGATCGACCAAAGCCTCAACCGGCTGGGCATTTGAGCGACGAACGCTGGATGGCGGCGGCGATCGCGCTCGGCGAGCGCGGTCGCGGCCGCACCGCGCCCAACCCCAATGTCGGCTGCGTGATCGTGCACGACGACGCGGTCGTCGGCCGCGGCTGGACCCAGGACGGCGGCCGTCCCCATGCCGAGGCGATGGCGCTGGCCGAGGCCGGCGAAGGCGCGCGCGGGGCCACCGTCTATGTAACGCTGGAGCCCTGCGCGCACCGGAGCGGGCGCGGCCCGGCCTGCGCGGACTTGCTCGTCGAGGCCGGACTGCGGCGGGTCGTCATCGGCGTCGGCGATCCGGATTCGCGAACCGACGGGCTCGGCATCGAGCGGCTGCGGTCGGCCGGGATCCAGGTCGAGACCGGCCTCTGCCGGGCCGAGGCGGAGCGCGGCATGGCCGGGTTCTTCAGCCGGATCCGGCTTGGCCGGCCTTATGTGACCCTGAAGCTCGCCATGTCGATCGACGGCAGGATCGCGACCGCGTCGGGCGAGAGCCAATGGATCACCGGCGAGGAGGCGCGCGCCCACGGCCATCTCGAGCGCGCCCGGACCGACATGATCCTGGTGGGCCGCGGCACTTACGATGCCGACTCGCCGCGGCTCGACGTGCGCCTGCCCGGGCTCGAGGATCGCTCGCCGCGCCGGGCGCTGCTCACCACCGGGGCGCCGGTCGAGGGCTGGACCCGGCTCGGCAGCCCGCAGGCGATCCGCACCCTAACCGAGGTCAACGATCTGCTGGTCGAGGGCGGCGCGGAGACCGCCGCCTCCTTCCTCCACGGCGACCTGGTCGACCGGCTGCTCGTCTACCGCGCCCCGATCCTGATCGGCGAGGGCAAGGCGGCGCTGGCCGATATCGGCCTCGGCCGCCTCGCCGACGCGCACGGCCGTTGGCGGCTCGTCGACACGCGCCAGCTTGGCATCGACATTCTCGAAGTCTACGAACGCACCCGCTGAAATGTTCACTGGGATCATCACCGATGTCGGCCGGATCGAGGCGGTCGAAGCGCGCGGCGACCTGCGCGTCCGGATCGGCTGCGGCTACGACATGGCGGGCGTCGATCTCGGCGCTTCGATCGCCTGCTCTGGCGTCTGCCTCACCGTCGTCGACAAGGGGGAAAGCTGGTTCGCGGTCGACGTCTCGGCGGAAACGCAGAATCGTACAACCCCTGGCCTGTGGGCTGAAGGCAAAAATCTCAATCTCGAGCGCGCCTTGAAGGTCGGCGACGAGCTCGGCGGCCATATCGTCACCGGCCATGTCGACGGCATCGGCGAAGTGGCGGCGGTCGAGCCGGTCGGTGATTCGACACGCGTCGAGATCACCGCCGGGCCCGAAATCGCCCCTTATGTCGCCGCCAAGGGCTCGATCGCGCTCGACGGCGTCTCGCTGACCGTGAACGAGGTGCAGGCCGCGGCCGATGGCGGCGTCGTGTTCTCGGTCAACATCATTCCGCACACCGCCGCGCAGACCAGCTTCGCGGATGTTGCCGTTGGCCACGGAATCAACATCGAAATCGACATTCTGGCCCGTTATCTGGGGCGGATGATGGAGGCTCGCGCCAGCAGCGTGTGATTCTCGTTTGCGCTATCACACCATGGTGTGATAGCGCGGCACTCATGAGCACAATCCTGATCGACCGCCTCTGCGACATGGTCTCCGCCGGCGAAATGAGTCGCGCCGGCCTCGCCCGCGCCGCCGGGCTCCATCCCAACAGCCTGCGCAAGCTGGGCGACTCGGACTGGAACCCGACCGCCGACACCCTGCTCAAGCTCGAGAAATTCCTCGCCAGCGGCTCCAGCGGCGTCATGGCGAGCCCCGAGCAGATCATCGACGAGGCGCGCAACGGCCGCATGTTCATCCTGGTCGACGACGAGGATCGGGAGAATGAGGGCGACCTCGTCATTCCCGCGCAGATGGCGACGCCCGACGCGATCAACTTCATGGCCAAGCACGGCCGCGGCCTGGTCTGCCTGGCGCTGACCCGGGAACGCGTCGAGCAGCTCGCCTTGCAGCCGATGAGCCGGACCAACGGCACCCGCCTCGAAACCGCCTTCACCACCTCGATCGAGGCGCGCGAGGGGGTCACCACCGGCATCTCCGCCGCCGACCGCGCCCGCACCATCTCGGTCGCGATCGACGCCTCGAAGGGGCCGGAGCATATCGTCTCGCCGGGCCACGTCTTCCCCTTGATCGCGCGCGACGGCGGCGTGCTGGTCCGCGCCGGCCATACCGAGGCGGCGGTCGACGTCGCCCGCCTCGCCGGGCTCAACCCGGCCGGCGTGATCTGCGAGATCATGCGCGAGGACGGCGCGATGGCGCGGATGGACGACCTGTTCGCCTTCGCCCAGCTCCACAATTTGCGCATCGGCACGATCCGCGACCTGATCGCCTATCGGCTGCGCAAGGACCGGATCGTCGAGCAGACCGCGGAGGCGCAGTTCGAGAGCCGCTGGGGCGGCAGCTGGACCGCCAAGACCTTCCTCAACAAGGCCTCGGGCGTCGAGCAGATCGCCCTGGTCAAGGGCCATGTCGACCCCGACAAGCCGACTTTGGTGCGCATGCACGCGCTCAGCCTGGTGCCCGACGTGTTCGCCGAGGAGGGCGAGCGCGGCGGCCTGCTCGAAGGGGCGATGAAGACCATCGCCGCCGAGGGCGCCGGAGTGATCGTCGTGATCAACCGGCCGATGCCCGACGCGATCACGCAGGCGCTCCGCCTTCGCGCCGGTGGCGCCGCGCCCCAGGACCGAGAGCAGCTGCGCGATTACGGCGTCGGCGCGCAGATCCTCGCCGAATTGGGCGTGCACGACATGATCCTTTTGACCAACAGCCACCACACGCCGGTCGCGCTCGGCGGCTACGGCCTCGCCATCGTCGGCGAGCGGCCGATCGCGCTCCGGGAGGGTTGAGGATGGCGAAGATCCTGATCGTCGAGGCGCGCTTCTACGCCCATTTGAACGACCTGCTGCTCGAAGGCGCCCGCGCCGCGATCGAGGAAGCGGGCCACAGCCACGAGACGATCGCCGTCCCCGGCGCGCTCGAAGTGCCCGGCGCCATTTCGCTCGCGGCCGAGAGCGGCCGCTACGACGCCTTCGTCGCGCTCGGCGTGGTGATCCGCGGCGAGACCTGGCATTTCGAGATCGTCGCCGGCGAAAGCGCCCGCGCGCTGATGGCGCTGACGCTCGACGGCCTCGCCATCGGCAACGGCATCCTCACCGTGGAGAACGAAGCCCAGGCGCTCGCCCGCGCCCGCCCGGAGGAGAAGGACAAAGGCGGCGAGGCGGCCAGGGCGGCGCTGGCCATGCTCGCGCTGAAAGAGCGCTTCGCCTAGATATTCAGCGCCGGATAATCGACATAGCCTTCCGGCCCCTGGCTGTACCAGGTCGCCTGGTCGTCCGGGTTGAGCGCGGCACCGGCCTTCAGCCGCTCGACCAGATCGGGATTGGCGAGGAAGGTGCGGCCGAAGGTGATCGCATCGGCCTCGCCGGCGTCGAGCGCCGCCTGGGCGCGGTCGAGCCGGAAGTCGGAATTGAGCACCAGCGGCCCCTCGAACGCCCCGCGGATATGCGGATGGACGGGGTCGACCTCGGCCTTGCCGAAGGTGCCGTCGAAGCCCGGCTCGCGCAGTTCCAGGAAGGCGATGCCGATCTCCGAGAGCGCGGCCGCGGCGGCCGGGAACAGGTTGTAGGGATCGCTGTCGTTCACGCCCTGCGAATCGCCGTTCGGCGAGAGCCGCACCGCGGTCCGGTCGGCGCCGACGATATCGGCGACCGCCTGCGTCACCTGGCGCAGCAGCCGGATCCGGTTCTCGACCGGGCCGCCATAATCGTCGTCGCGAAGGTTCGCGCCGTCGCGCAGGAATTGGTCGATCAGATAGCCGTTGGCGGCATGGATCTGGACGCCGTCGAAGCCCGCCGCCAGCGCATTGGCGGCGGCGCGCTCATAGTCGCCGATCAGGTCCGGAATCTCGTCGAGGCGGAGCGGGCGCGCCTCGGTATAAGGCTGGCGGCCCTCATAGGTGTGCGCCTTGTAGGGCGCGGTCGTCGCCGAGGACGAGACCGGCGCCGCGCCGCCGAGGAAGCTCGGATGGACGACCCGGCCCATATGCCAGAGCTGGGCGAAGATCCGCCCGCCCGCCTCGTGCACCGCTGCGGTGACCGGCTTCCAGCCCTCCACCTGTTCCGCCGCCCACAGGCCCGGCGCATAAGGCCAGCCAAGGCCCTGGCGGCTGATCCCGGTCGCCTCGGTGATGATCAGGCCGGCGGCGGCGCGCTGGGCGTAATAGGCCTGCATCAGTTCGGTCGGGACATGCTCGCGCGTGGCGCGGCCGCGGGTCAGCGGCGCCATCAGCACGCGGTTGGGCGCGTCAATGGCGCCGAGCTTGATCGGGTCGAACAGGGAGGGCATTGCGGGCCTTTCGAATGCTGCGTTGCGGCAATATAAGGGTTGCAAAACGAAATGCACCAGCCCGCGCCGCCACCTCTTGCTTTCCCCGCTTTGCTCCTCGCCAACCTCTTCCTGGCGGCGGGACCGTGGATGGTGCGGCTTGCCGATGTCGGGCCGGTGGCGGCCGGCTTCTGGCGGCTGGCGCTGGCGGTGCCGTTCCTCGCCTTCCTCGGCTGGCGGCAGGGACGGGGACAGCCCTTTCCCGGCTGGGCCCTGATCGCGATGATCGCGGTCGGCGGTCTGTTCTTCGCCGCCGATCTCGCCGCCTGGCACGAGGGGATCCTGCGCACCAAGCTCGCCAACGCCACCTTGTTCGGCAATTTCGCCAGCTTCCTGTTCGCGATCTACGGCTTCATCCTGCTGCGCGCGCTGCCCCGCCCGGTGCAGGGGATCGCGCTGCTGCTCGCTCTGGTCGGCACGGCCCTGCTGCTCGGCAGCAGCTTCGAGGTCTCGCGCAGCCATTTCACCGGCGATTTGCTCGCCATCCTCGCCGGCCTCTTCTACACTTTCTACCTGATCGCCGTGGACCGGGCGCGGCAAAGCATGAAGCCCTGGCCGGTGCTCGCCATCGCCACCGCCGGCGGAGCGCTGCCGATCCTGCTTTTCTCCCTCTATCTCGGCGAGCGGATCATGCCCGGCGACTGGACGCCGGTGATCCTGCTCTCGATTTCCAGCCAGCTGATCGGCCAGGGCCTGCTCGTCTACGCCATGGGCCATTTGTCGCCGATCGTGGTGGGCCTGTGCTTCCTCACCCAGCCGATCGCCTCGGCCGCGATCGGCTGGGCCGCCTATGACGAGCGGCTGTCGCTGGTCGATGCGGCCGGTGCGCTGTTGATCTGCGCCGCCTTGGTCCTGATTCGCGTGCCCGACCGCAAGCTTGCAACCGTCGGCGCCGAGGCTCATTGAGCCGTCATGGTCGCCGCAATGGACATGACTCTCGACGAGCTGCGCGCCGAGCTGGCGCCGCGGCTTCCCGCGCATGCCGCCTTCGACGGCTGGGGCGAGGCCGCTTTGGCCATGGCGGCGGGGGAAGTCGGCGTGCCCGCCGACCGCGCCCGGCTCGCTTTCCCGGGCGGGGCGATGCAGATGATCGACGCCTGGTTCGACTGGATCGACAAGGCGACCCTGCTCGCTTTCCCGCCCGAGCGGGTCGCGGCGCTCAAGATCCGCGAGCGGATTCGCGAGCTGGTCCTGTTCCGGCTGGAGGCCGCTGCGCCGCATCGCGAGGCGCTGCGCCGCGCCGTCGCCATCTTGGCCATGCCCCAAAACGGCTTCGCCGCCGCGCACCTCGCCTGGCGAAGCGCCGACCGGATCTGGCGGATCGCCGGCGACACCGCCACCGATTTCAACCATTATTCGAAGCGCGCCATCCTGATCGGCGTCTACGGCTCGACCAGCTTCGTCTTCCTCGACGACGAGAGCGAGGCCATGGCCGACACCCGCGCCTTCCTGGACCGCCGGATCGACGACGTCATGCGCTTCGAGAAGCTCAAGGCGCGCTGGCGCGGCTCCAGCACGCACCGTCCGTCACTTAGCCGCTTCCTCGGACGGCTCCGTTATCCGGCCGTCTGACGCTATTGATAATCACTCGCAGCTTGGCTAGTCCCGCACCCTGTTAGTTCGCGGGGAAGCATGCGCCGAATTCCGTCCAGCCTCCGTTGGCTTTTGCCATTGCTCATGGTCTTCGCCCTCGCCGCGCCGGCCCGGGCGCAGGATCAGGGCGCGCAGGTGGCTTGGCGGCTGCTCGATTATATCGCCGTCGATTATCGCGGCGCCGTCGCTGACGGGCGGATCGTCAGCCAGGCCGAATATGACGAGATGCGGGAATTCTCCGCTTCGGTGACGCAGCGGCTGGGCGCGCTGCCGCAGCGTCCCGCGCGCGCCGGACTGGTCGCCGAGGCGCGGGCGCTGGAAGCCGCCGTGGCTCGCAAGGCTGCGCCCGACGAGGTCGACCGACTGGCGCGTGGCTTGGGACAAAGGCTGTTGGCGGCCTATCCGGTGCCGCTCGCGCCCGCGGCTGTGCCGGATCTCGCCCGCGGGGCGCGGCTTTATGCCGAGCATTGTGCCTCCTGCCACGGCGCGACCGGCAATGCGGACACGGCGATGGCCCGCCAGCTCGATCCGCCGCCGATCGCCTTCACCGACCGTGGCCGCGCCCGCGAGCGCAGCCTGTTCGCGCTCTACCAGGTGATCGAGCAGGGGCTTGAAGGGACGGCGATGCAGAGCTTCCGCCAGCTTCCGTCCGAGGACCGCTGGGCGCTCGCTTTCCATGTCGGCCGGCTCGCTTATCCGGATTCGCTCGCCGAGCAGGGACGCCGCGCGCTGGACGGCGATGCCGCCTTGCGCGCCCGAATTCCCGATCTCGAGCGGCTGACTTCGCTCACTCCCGCCGCCCTGGCGGGGCAGGTCGGCGAGACGCGTGCCGCGGCGGTCACCGCCTATCTGCGCGCCCATCCCGAGGCGCTCGACGCCAACCAGGGGTCGAACGCCCTCGCCATCGCCCACGAATTGCTGCGCCAGAGCCTCGCCGCTTATCAGAGCGGCGACCGCGACCGCGCCGGCGAGCTCGCGCTCGCCGCCTATCTCGACGGCTTCGAGCCGGTCGAGGCGGTGCTGAACGCGCGCGACGGCGGCCTGGTCGGCGAGGTCGAGCGCGAGATGGGCGGGCTTCGCGCCGCGATCGGCCAAGGCGCCCCCGCTGCCGCCGTCGCAGCGCGGGTCGAGCGGCTGCAGGCTTTGTTCTCCCGCGCCGAGGCCGCGCTCGCCCCCGAGGCGGGCAGCGCCGCGTCCACCTTCCTCGGCGCGCTCGCCATCCTGCTCCGCGAGGGCCTGGAGGCGCTGCTGATCGTGGTGGCGATGATCGGCTTCCTCAGGAAGGCCGAGCGGCGCGACATGCTGCGCTGGGTCCACGGCGGCTGGCTCGGCGCGCTGGTCGCGGGCGTCGCCACCTGGTGGGCGGCGAGCCACCTGATCACGATCTCGGGCGCCGACCGGGAGCTGACCGAAGGCTTCGGCTCGCTGCTCGCCGCCTTCATCCTCCTGTTCGTCGGAATCTGGATGCACGGCAAGGCGCAGGCCGGTGCCTGGCAGGCCTATGTCCGCGAGAAGCTCGACAAGGCGCTGACCCGGGGCTCGGCCTGGTTCCTGTTCGCGCTCGCCTTCATCGCCGTCTATCGCGAGGTGTTCGAGACGATCATCTTCTTCGCCGCCATGGGCGGGGAAGGGAATGGCGGCGCCCTGGCCGGGGGCATCGCCGTCGCCGCGCTGCTGCTGGCCCTGATCGCCTGGGCGATGCTGCGGCTGAGCGCGAAGCTGCCGATCGCCAAGTTCTTCGCTTATTCGGCGGCGCTGATCGCGGTGCTGGCGGTGGTGCTCACCGGCAAGGGGCTGGCGGCGCTGCAGGAAGCGGGCATGCTTGGCGTGACCCCGCTCGCCGGCGCTCCGCGAAGCCCGATGCTCGGCCTGTTTCCCACGCTGGAGACGATGCTCGCCCAGGTGGGCATGATCGTGCTGCTGGCGGTCGGCTTTCTCTACATCCATCGCCGGCCCGCCGCCTGAATCTGTTGGCGCGCGGGCCGGCTTGGCCTATGCCGGGCGCTCGATTCTCTGGAGGATGAAATGGCGGGCGTGAACAAGGTTATCCTGGTCGGCAATCTCGGCGACGACCCGGAGGTCCGCAGCCTCAACAATGGCGGCGAGGTGGTCAACCTGCGCGTCGCCACCTCGGAAAATTGGAAGGACCGCGACGGCAACCGCCAGGAGCGGACCGAATGGCACCGGGTCGTCATCTTCAACGAGAATCTCGGCCGGGTCGCCAAATCCTATCTGAAGAAGGGCTCCAAAGTCTATCTGGAGGGCCAGATCCAGACCCGCAAATGGACCGACCAGTCGGGCGCCGACCGCTATTCGACCGAGGTCGTGCTGCAGCGCTTCCGCGGCGAGCTGGTGCTGCTCGACAGCCGGGGGGGCGGCGGTGGGAGCGGCGGCGGCTTCAGCGGCGGCGACGATTTCGGCGACAGCAGCGACTTCGGCGGCGCCCCGCCGC
>Ga0207682_10000209_pt1 | contig 26532 bp, 22 predicted proteins | sample KBSM63metaG_FD_184332 | JGI IMG/M metagenome (GOLD analysis project Ga0207682, IMG submission 184332) | Miscanthus rhizosphere microbial communities from Kellogg Biological Station, Michigan, USA - KBS M6-3 metaG (SPAdes) (version 2) | ecosystem: Host-associated > Plants > Roots > Rhizosphere >... | reverse complement strand
CTATGACGCCAAGGGCCTGCTGATCGCCGCGATCGAGGACAATGACCCGGTCGTCATGTTCGAGCCCAAGCGCATCTACAACGGCCCGTTCGACGGCTTCTACGAGCGGCCGGTGACGCCCTGGTCGAAACATCCGTGGGCCGAGGTGCCGGAGGGCCATTACACGGTGCCGATCGGCAAGGCGAAGGTGGTCCGCGAGGGCAATGACGTGACCATCCTCGCCTACGGGACGATGGTCCATGTCGCGCTGGCGACCGCCGAGGCGGAGGGCATCGACGCCGAGGTGGTCGACCTGCGCACCATCGTGCCGGTCGACATCGCCACGATCGAGGAATCGGTCAGGAAGACCGGCCGCTGCGTCGTCATCCACGAGGCGACGCGGACCGCGGGCTTCGGCGCCGAGCTCTCGGCGCTGGTGCAGGAGCGCTGCTTCTATCATCTCGAGGCGCCGGTGCAGCGCGTGACCGGCTACGACACGCCCTATCCCCATTCGATGGAATGGACCTATTTTCCGGGCCCGGCGCGGCTTGGCCCGGCGCTCAAAGCTGCTCTGAAGGACTGACCGGATGGCCCGCTACGAATTCAAGCTGCCCGATATCGGCGAAGGCATTGCGGAGGCGGAGATCGTCGCCTGGCACGTCAAGGTGGGCGACACGGTCGGCGAGGACCAGCAGCTCGCCGACATGATGACCGACAAGGCGACGGTGGAGATGGAATCGCCGGTCGCCGGCAAGGTGCTGGAAGTAGCGGGCGACGTCGGCGACATGATCCCGATCGGATCGGTGCTGGTGGTGATCGAGACCGAAGGAGAGGCTCCTGTCGAGGAACCCCTGGCCGACGGCATGGCTGAAGTGCCCGAGGCGCTCGAGGACGTCGTCCCGACCACGGACGTCGAGGCCGAGGAGCGTCGGCGGACCGGCGAGCGCCGTCAGAAAGAGGAGCCCGTCGAGGCCGACCGTCGCGAGGGCGAATGGCGCGCTGCCAGGGAAACTCAGGCCGAGGGCGCCGGCGGATCTCCGTCGACCGACCCGGGCGCCGCGGTCGGCTTCAACCCGCAGCCCGATCCGCCGGTAACGGCCAAGGGGCCGATCCTGGCCTCTCCGGCCGTCCGCGTTCGCGCCCGCGATCTCGGCATCGATCTCGCGCAGGTGCGGACGACCGGCGACCGTGTCCGTCATGCCGATCTCGATTCGTATCTGCTCTACAATGGCGGCAGCGTGTCGCACGGCGCGGGCGCGCCGCGGCGGCAGGACGAAGACATCAAGGTGGTCGGCCTCAGGCGCAGGATCGCGGAGAACATGCAGGAGGCGAAGCGCCGGATTCCGCATTTCACCCTGGTCGAGGAATATGACGTCACCGCGCTCGAGCAGACCCGCTCGATGATGAACGCCGACCGCGGCGGCAATCCCAAGCTCACCATGCTGCCCTTCCTGATCAGCGCCCTGTGCCGGACCCTGCCGGACTATCCGCAGCTCAACGCGCGCTACGACGACGAGGCGAACGTCATCCATCGTTCGGGCGCGGTCCACATGGGCATGGCCACGCAGACCGATCAGGGCCTGTCAGTCACGGTGATCCGCAATGCCGAGGGCCGCGACCTGTGGAGCCTTGCCGCCGAGGTCAAGCGTCTCGCCGACGCCGCCCGCGCCGGCAAGGCCAGCCGCGAGGAGCTGTCGGGCTCGACCATCACCATCTCGAGCCTCGGCCCGATGGGCGGCATCGTGTCGACGCCGGTGATCAACCGGCCCGAGGTCGCGATCCTCGCGGTCAACAAGGTCAGGGAGGCCGTGGTCGTCGTCGACGGCGAGATCGAGGTGAGGAAGCTGATGAACCTCTCCCTCTCCTGCGATCATCGCGTGGTCGACGGCTGGGACGCCGCCAATTTCATGCAGGCGCTCAAAAGCCTGATCGAGAACCCGCTGAAACTGCTCTCGATGCGCTGAGGCGCCTTTCGCGTCAGATCACCACGAAGTCGCTCGCAGTCACGACGCCGCCCGGCTGCAGGACTGCGAACAAGATGGCGTCTCCCGGGCCGTTGCCGTCGGCGTCGAAGAAGAGAAAGCCCTGGCCGTTGAAGATGATGCGGTCGTTCCCATCATTGTTGCCGCCGCCATTGAAGACATCCGGGCTGAGCTCGCCCAGAGCCAGGCCGGTGAAGATCCTATGGTCCAGCAGGATCTTGTCGGTCCCCGAAACGAAGTCGAGGAAGAAGTCGTGATTGTTCGGGCCGAGCGCGGTGTTGAACAGGAAGCTGTCGGCGCCGCCATTGCCGGCCAGCCCGTCATTGCCGAGGCCGCCGTTGATGACGTTGTTGCCGGCATTGCCGCGGATGAGGTTGACGAGCTCGTTGCCGGTGAGGTCGATCGCGGTGGTCGCATTCTCGTCGGCCGTGCGCAGCTCTTCGATCGCCATTCCTGCCGCCAGAGCGAAGCTGCTCCGGGCATGGACGACGTCGCTGCCCTGGCCGGCATATTCGACGACGACGTCGTTGCCGTCCACGAAATAGCTGTCGTCGCCCTCGCGGCCCCATAGAATGTCCGAACCGCCGCCGCCGTCGAGAATGTTGGCGCCGGCATTGCCGATGAGGTAATTGTCGAGCTCGTTGCCGGTGAGCCGGAGCGCGGTCGTCGCAGTGTTGTCGGCGGTCGCCAGCACTTCGATCGATAAACCCGCGGCGAGGGTGTAGTCGGACCCCGCATAGAGGATATCGTTGCCCTGGCCGGCGGCCTCGATGACGGTGTCGTTGCCGTCGGCGAAATAGCTGTCGTCGCCCTCGCGGCCCCACAAAATATCCGAGCCGCCGCCGCCGTCGAGCGTGTTCGCGCCGGCATTGCCGACGACGTAATTGTTGAACGCATTGCCGATGAGGTTGATCGCCGTCGTCGCCGTATTGTCGATCGTGGCAAGCACCTCGACGGCCATGCCGACGCCGAGCGCGTAGCTGGTGCGGGCATAGACGATGTCATTGCCGTCGCCGGCATATTCGACGACCGCGTCGTTACCGTCGACATAGTAGGAATCATCGCCACCGCGGCCCCAGAGCTGGTCCGCGCCGGTGCCGCCGTCGAGCAAATTGGCGCCGGCATTGCCGATGACAAAATTGTCGAGTTCGTTGCCGGTCAGGTTGATCGCCGTGGCGGCGAGATTGTTGGCCGTGGCCAGCACCTCGATCGACAAGCCCGCGGCGAGCGCGTAGTTGGCGCTGGCATAGAGGATGTCGTTGCCCTGGCCGGCATATTCGAGGACGACGTCGTTCATATCGGCGAAATAGCTGTCGTCGCCCTCGCGGCCCCACAAGGTGTCCGAACCGCCGCCGCCGTCGAGCGTATTCGCGCCGGCATTGCCGGTAATGTAATTATCGAGTGCGTTGCCGGCGAGGTTGATCGCAGTCGTGGCCGTATTGTCGATCGTCGCAAGCACCTCGACGGCCATCCCCACCCCGAGCGCGTAGCTGTTGCGGGCGTAGACGATGTCGTAGCCGTCGCCGGCATATTCGACGACGGCATCGTTGCCGTCGACATAATAGGAATCGTTGCCCCCGCGGCCCCAGAGCTGGTCCGCGCCGCCGCCGCCGTCGAGCGTGTTCGCACCCGCATTGGCCGCGAGATAATTGTCGAGCTCGTTGCCCGTCAGGTTGATCGCCGTGGTGGCGGTATTGTCGAGCGCGGCGAGCACCTCCACCGACGTGCCCGCCGATAGAATGTAGCTGAAGCCGACATAGACGATGTCGAAGCCGCCGCCCGCGGCCTCGACGACCGTGTCCCCGGCCGAGTCGACGAAAAAGCTGTCGTTGCCCGACCCGCCGTTCATCATATCGTTGCCGGCGCCGCCGATCAGCACGTCGTCGCCGCCATTGCCGCGCAGCGAGTCGTCGCCGCCATTGCCGCGCAGGAGATTGGCTTGGTCGCTGCCGGCGATCGTGTCGCCGAAGCCCGAGCCTTCCACATTCTCGACATTGATCAGCTGGTCACCGCCCGCGCCCGTTCCGGTCGAACCCGCGGCAAGCCCAAGGCTGACTGTGACCGCCGAGCCATAGGCGCTGTAGTCGATCGTATCGACGCCGGCGCCGCCGTCGAAGGTGTCCCCTGCCGCGCCGCTCACCAGGCGATCGTCGCCCGCGCCGCCGAGAGCGAATACCGAGCTGCCGTTCGAGGTGATCAAGTCATTGCCCGCGCCGCCATCCAAGTTGAGTCCGAAGGCGTGGGTCGCGACCGTGATCGTATCGCCGAAGGCCGAGCCGACGACGGCGGTGAGGATTTCGACATTCTGCACCGTTCCGCCATTGATCGACCAGACGCCGCCCGGCACGAACCCGCTCGTGCTCAGCGTCACGCCCGAGGCGGCGCCGGCCAGGGAGATGCGCAGCGAGTCGCTGCCGATGCCGCCATCCGCGTCGTCGCCGTAGCCGATGGCCAGCGTGTCGTTACCCTCGTCGCCGAACAGTTGATCGCGTTCGAGGCCGGCATCGTCCTTGCCCTGGAAGCCGAATTGGCCGTCGCGCTCGCCGGACCAGATCGTGTCGTTGCCGGCATTGCCGTGGATGACGTCCGCGCCGAGGCCGCCCCACATCCGCTCGTCGTTGCTCGACGGAGATAGGGCATTGCCCATCGATATCGGGCTGAAATCGCCATGCATGACATCGTCGCCGCTGCCGCCGTCCATGGTGTCGGCGTCGCCGCCGCCGTACATCACGTCGTTGCCCGCATCCCCGGCAAGCGTGTCGCCATAAGAGCCGCCGTCCATCAGGTCGTCGCCGTCGCCGCCGAACAGATCGTCAAAACCGCCGTGACCGCGCAACTCGTCATTGCCGCTGCCGCCGTCCAGCCGCTCGCCATTGTAGGAGCCGATCAGCAAATCGTTGCCGGCCTCGCCATAGTGCTGGAAGCCATAGGGACTATTGCCGCGGTCGATGAGGTCGTCGCCGTCGCCGCCGTGAATGTCGCCGGTATAATAGCCTCCGTACAAACGGTCGTTGCCGCCATTGCCGAACATCGGCGCAAAATTGCTCGAGCTGTCCATATCGGTGAGGACGTCGTCGAAATTGGAGCCCTCGATCCAGCCGATTGCTTCGATGTTGCTGAGCGTTCCGCCGCCGATCACCATCGAACCGTTGTTATACAGCTGGCGAAAGTCCGCCGTGACCCCCGCGCTCGCGCCGAGAAAGCTGATGTAGAGGACGTCGCTGTCGGCGCCGCCATCGACGGTGTCGCCATAGCCGGCGAACAATGTGTCGCCGCCGGCCCCGCCCGAGAGCATGTCGAACTCGGCGCCGATATCCAGGACAGGCGGAGTCCACGGATTGCCGTAATAGGGGCGGTTGAAGGGCGGCGAGATGTCGAACGAATAGAGCTGGTCGGAGCCGTCGTCGCCATTGACGACGTCTGCCCCCGCTCCGCCGCCGATCACGTCATGGCCGCCGCCGCCGCTCAGTTGATCGTTGCCGCCATTGCCCGCCGCGGTGTCATTTTCGGAACCGCCCGTGAAAATATCGTCGCCGGACGTGCCGTTGAAATTGGTCCAGATGAAATCCGAGGGAGGGCTGGCGAAGTCCGGCGAGAACTGGTCAGCAAGAATCGGCGTGCCGAACGTGAATCCGGCGCCACGGCGCGTGTTGAACTTTGACAAAGTCTTTCCCCCCGGAGAAGCACTACAGGACGGCGCGGCGCAACAGGTTCCGCACCGCGTCGGCAATAGGCTGGTCCGCGCGATTTCTGGTGAGCGGTGCGGGGTCTGTCAAGTCATTAAGCTTACGCGGTTTCCACTGACTCGAAAGCAGCCCCGGCGGGTCGGCGCAACCGGTCGGGCGATCGCTTTCGCAAAGCCATGCCGCCCAATAATATCTTGCAAAGCCGCGCCGGCTATTGTCCACTTTGTCAATAAGGCGCCGGGGGGCGCCGTCATGAGAGCGTCACGCGATCCCGCGATGACGCCGCATTCGGGAGGGGACGATTATGAACCGCGCCATGCTGAAGGCCGCCGTCAGCGGCTTCGCCCTGTTCGCCGCGACGCCGGCTCTCGCCCAGGATCCGCCCGAGGATGTCGCTACCCCGGCCGAGGCCGCCGATGAGCAGAATGTCGTCGTCACCGCGCAGCTGAGGGAGCAACGGATCGTCGACGTGCCGATCGCGCTGACCGCGCTCAGCGGCGAGTTCATCGAGGATTTCGGGCTGAACGATTTCGAGGAGGTCGCCCGCTTCGTGCCGGGCTTCGACGTCCAGAACCAGTCGCCCAACAATCCGGGCTTCGTGATGCGCGGCGTGACTTCGGACAGCGGCGAGGCGTTCAACGAGCCGCGCGTCTCCGTCTATCAGGACGGGGTCTCGATCTCCAAGTCGCGCGGCTCCTTCGTCGAACTGTTCGATCTCGAGCGGGTCGAGGTGGCGCGCGGGCCGCAATCGACCTTGTACGGGCGAGGCGCGCTGATCGGTGCGGTCAACATCATCCAGAACCGGGCCGATCCCGACGCCTTCGCGGCGCGGTTCAGCGCCGGCTACGGCAATTTCGATTCGCTCGACCTCGAGGGCATGGTGAACGTGCCGCTGGGGGAGACGGCCGCCTTCCGGGTCGCCGGGCGCTACCGCAACCGCGACGGCTTCATCGACAACCTGCTCGGCGGCGAGGATTTCATGTCGGTCGACACCGCCGCGATCCGCGGCTCGATCCGGGTCGAGCCGAGCAGCCGGGTGACCGTCGACGTCATCGCCAATTACCAGGAGGACCATCCCGCCGGGACCTCGTTCAAGTCGCGGAGCTTCAACCCGACCGACCCCGTCACCGGCGCGGTGCTCGGCGACGGCGATCCGAATACGGGAGCCGCGCTTGCTCCCGGCGCGGGCTTCGAGGGCGGCGCGGCGCTCGGCCTCGACCGCGAGGTGTGGGGGGTGACGGGCATCGTCCGGGCCGAGCTCAGCGACTCGTTCACGCTCACCTCGATCAGCGCCTATCGCGAGTTCGATTCGGTCGAGATCCTCGACGCCGACGGTATCTCGCTGGCGGCGATCACCGCCGCCGCCGACGAGCGCGGCCAGCAGGCCAGCCAGGAATTGCGGCTCACCTACGACAATGACGGGCCGGTCACCGCCTTTGCGGGCCTTTCCTATTTCAACGAGGAGGGGTCGCAGCGCACCCCGGCCCAATTCGACGAACGGGTGCTGCTCGCCCGCCTCGCCGGGGCGCTCAACGGCGGCGGCCTGATCCCGGGCCGGCCGGCCAGCGATCCGGCGCCGATCGGCCTGTTCGGCAATCCCGCCTTCACCGGCGCGCTGCTGCGGGGCGTGCTGCTCGAGCAGATCAGGAGCCTGGCGCCGGCCGGGACGCCCGACGCGCTGCTCCAGGCCCAGCTCAACGCGATCCTGCCGGTGGCCCTGGCGAACGCGATCGGCGCCAACCTCAAGGGCAGCCATATTGAGACCACGACCAACACCTCGGAGACGGAGGCGTTCGACATCTTTGCCGACGTCACCGTCCGCCTCTCCGACCGCTTCGAGATCGGCATCGGGGCGCGCTACGCGCATGACGACAAGAGGACCACGCTCAATTCGGCGGTGCTGAACGGACGCTCGATCCTGGGCGGCTTCATCGGCGCCCTGTCGCAGCCCGCGGCGGTCCGGACCCAGCTCCTGAACGCGCTGGCCGTGCCGGGCGCGGCGACCATTCCGCCCTCCGCGCTGTTCCCCGTGCCTTTGTTCGGCCTGACCTTCCAGCCCACCAACAACAATGGCGATACCGCGAGCGCGGATCTGGACGACGACAGCTTCACCTGGCGGCTCAACGCCCGCTACGAGCCCTCGGAGAACAGCTCCATCTATGCGAGCTATGCGCGCGGGCGACGGCCCGAGGTGCTGTCGGCGCTGCCGCCGGCGACCCCGTTCGGCTCGGCGCGGTTCAACGTGGTCGATGCCGAGACGGTCGACAGCTACGAGATCGGCGCGCGGACCCAGACCCGCGAGCTGCTGCTCGACGGCGCGCTCTTCTATTACCGCTACGACAATTTCCAGACGACCATCCAGCAGGGGACGATCTTCGTCACCAGCAATGCCGGGGAGGCGACCTCCTACGGCTTCGAGGCGCAGGCGCGCTGGCGGCCGTCGCGCAACGTCACATTGTTCGCGACCTATGCCTGGAACCACAGCCGGTTCTCGACCGGCGTTCGCGACGGCAACCGCTTCCGCCTCTCGCCCGACCACACGCTCGCCATCGGCGGCCAGTTCGGCGTCGACCTCGGGCCGGGCCGGCTCAGCTTCGTGCCCAGCCTCACCTATCAGTCGCGGATCTTCTTCGACGACGACAACGACCGGCCGGACCTGCAGACGCTGGCCAGCGGCGCCTTCGTCGCCGATCTGCTGCAGGACGAGGTGCAGGGCGGCTATGCCCTGGTCAACGCCCGGCTCGGCTACGAGTTCGCCGACCGGTTCGAGATCGAGCTGTTCGTCAGCAACCTGTTCGACGAGGATTACATCCGGGACGCCGGCAATACCGGCAACGCCGCCGGCTTGCCGACCTTCGTCGCAGGCGACCCGCGCTTCTATGGCGTGCAGGCGACGGTGCGCTTCTGAAATGACGCTGTGCATGGACCGCCGGCTGCTTCTGAAGGCTGGCACCTTGGGGCTCGGCGCGCTGGCCGTGCCCGGCGCGGCGCAGCTGCTCGCGGCGCGCGGCTTCACCCACAATGTCGCGAGCGGTGAGCCGCGGCAGACTTCGGTGATGCTGTGGACGCGCTATGTGCCCGGGGCGGGGGATAACGCCCGGCTCAGCTACCAGGTCTCGCCAAGCGCGGATTTCGCGCGGATCGAGGCGGACGGGACGGTCGTCGCCGAGACCGAGCACGATCATTGCGTGAAGCCGGTGGTCGAGGGGCTGCGGCCCGGCCGCTGGTACTTCTACCGCTTTCGTGACGCCGCCGGCCGCTGGTCGCCGGTGGGGCGGACGCGGACCCTGCCGGAGGGGCGGACTCGGCGCTTCCGGATCGGGCTATTCTCCTGCTCCAACCTCCGCTTCGGCTGGTTCAACGCCTATGCGCATGCGGCGGCGCGGCGGGATATCGACCTGATCGTCCATGTCGGCGACTATCTCTACGAATATCAGGACGGCCATTATCCCGATCCGGGCGAGGAGGTGCCGGGACGGCTCGCCGTCCCGGCGACCGAGATTTTACGGCTCGCCGACTATCGGCTTCGCTACGCCGCCTATCGGGCCGATCCGGACCTGCAGCGGCTCCACCAGCTGTTCCCGATGGTGGCGATGTGGGACGATCATGAGACCGCCAACGACAGCTGGCAGGGCGGCGCGCAGAACCACCAGCCGGAGACGGAAGGCCCTTGGCCGGAACGCAAGGCGGCGGCGATGCGCGCCTATCGCGAATGGCTGCCGGTCGCCGAGGCGGCGTGGGAGGATTATGAGATCGGCGATCTCGCCACCCTGTTCCGGCCGGAGACGCGGCTGACCGGGCGCAGCCGCCAGCTGAGCTTCGGCGCCGTGCTGCGCGGGCAGAGCGACCGTGCGGCGGCGCTGGCCCAATTCCGCGACGGGCCGTGGCAGGATGGAGAGCGCAGCCTGATGGGGAGCGAGCAGGAGGCTTGGCTGGCCGGAGCGCTGCGCCGCTCGACCGCGCGCGGCGCGCGCTGGCAGGTGCTCGCCCAGCAGGTGGTGATGGGCTCGGTGACGATGCCGCCCGAGGCGGCGGCTTGGCTTCGGCCGGATTCGTCGCGGGAGCAAAGGGGCCGGATCGAGACCGGCCTCGCCGCCGCCCAGGCCGGCCTGCCATTCAACCTCGACGCCTGGGACGGCTATCCGGCGGCGCGGCGGCGGCTGCTCCGTTCGGCGCTCGACGCGGATGCCAACCTCGTCGTCCTGTCGGGCGACAGCCACAATGCCTGGGCGTTCGATCTCGATCTGGACGGCCAGGCGGCGGGGGTGGAGTTCGCCGGGCACAGCGTCACCTCCTCGGGTTATGAGAGCGAGCTGTCCGGCGTCGATCCGCGCGAGGTGGCCAGCGCAGCCGTGGCCCGAAACCCGCAGCTTAAATGGGCCGATACGAGCCGGCGCGGCTATGTGACGGTCGAGCTGACGCCGGCACGGGTGCGGGCCGAATGGCTGTTCCTCGACACCGTGCGTCGGCGTTCCACGATGATCGCGGCGCGGCATGCGATGACGACCGCACGAGGCAGCAACCGATTGGCTTAACGGCCGGCTCATTCTGTCCCGGGCCGGTGGGCGGACGAGGACGATCGGGATCAATCCGGCAAGCCGCTCAGGCTTTCGCCTCGCCCGGCAGCGGCGTCGCCGTGTCCAGCGCTTCCTGGACGTAGAGGCGTTTCACCATGACGTAGAGGACGACGGTGAGCGGCGCGGCGAGGATGATGCCGACCACTCCGAAGACGAGACCGCCGGCAACCAGAGCGAACAGGAGGAGGGCCGGAGGCAGGTCGACGGCGCGTTGCTGGACCAGGGGCTCGAGCAGATTGCCCTCGAACTGCTGGATGGCGAGGAAGAGCAAAGCCACCCAGATCGCCTTGTCGGGACCGGCGGCGAAGCCCAGCAACATGGCCGGCACCGCCGAGATGATCGGCCCGATGAACGGGATGAACTCGAGCAAGGCGGCGAGCAGACCCAAGGTGAGCGCCGAGGGCACGCCGATGATCATCAGCCCCAGCCAGGTGAGCAAACCGACGGCGGTCATCGAGACCATCCGGCCGAGCAGCCAGAGCCGGAGCGCCCGGCCGCTGGCGTCGAGCGCCTGGGCGGCGAGCGAGCGGCCGCGCGCCGGCACGAGCTTCAGGAGCCCGACCCGATAGAGGCCGGGCTGAGCGGCGAGATAGATGCCGCCGACGACGACCAGCAAGGTGTCGGCGAGCGCGTTGCCGACGGAAATGGCGATGTTGCCGAAATTGGCGACCACGCCGCCGCCCGAGCGCAGGCTTTCGATCCATTCGCGGGCGGCGTCGCCGAAGCCCCAGAGATCGAGCCGCGCCTCCAGGCCCGTCCAGGCGGCGGGGATGAGCTCGCGCAGCGTATCGGCCTGGCGCCTCACTTCGGCGCCGAACATCCAGGAGGCGGTGCCGATCAGCAGGACCACGAGCAATACGGCGACGAGCAGTGCGAGCATGGGCGGGAAGCGCAAGCGCTCGCGCAACGGGCCGGCGATGAGGCTGAGGATGACCGAGACCAGCACCGCGCCGAACAGCAGCAGGAACAGGCCGCGCAGGTTCCAGAGCAGCAAGGCGACGGCGATCACCGCCAGCGCGATGACCAGCCGTTCGATGAAGATGCGGTGGCTGACCGGCTCGCCGCTCATCGCTCGCTCCTTTCGGCGGGAACAATCCTCCGGCTGTCGCGCTGTTCCGCCGACGAAACGCATGAGCGGAGAGTGACATGATTGGCAAGCTTATCGGCGCGAGCATCGGACGGCGGATCGCCGGAGGGCACGAAGGCGCGAAGGGCGCCCTGATCGGCGCGGCGGCGCCCTGGCTGCTGCGCCGCGCCTTCACGCCGCTGGGCGTCGCGGCGCTCGGCGCCTGGGGCGCGAAGAAGCTCTGGGATCGCCGCAGGGCGCGGCGGCAGGCCGGGCAGGCGCCTGCTTAATCCTCCGGCGCCGGCTCTTCCTTGGGAGCGGTCGGCGGCGGCAGCACGACCTCCGGCACGTCGGGATCGTCGTCCGGAGCGTCGGACGGCGGCTCCTCGCCGGGTAGGGGCTCGGCGGTCTGCGGCTCGACGGCGACGTTGACGGTCTCGGTCGTATCGGCCTGGTAGAGCGGCACCGCAGCGGCCGGGCGGGCGGCGGCGGGGCCGAGCGCCTCGACCATGAAGGCGCGCCACATCCGCGCCGGCAGGCCGCCGCCGGCGGTGCCGGGCAATGGCCGATTGTCGTCATTGCCGATCCAGACGCCGACGACGAGGTCGCCGGCGAAGCCGACGAAAACGGCGTCGCGATAGTCCGAGGTGGTGCCGGTCTTGCCGAAGGTCGGGATCGGCAGAGCGGCAGCCCGCCCTGTGCCGCGATTGGCGACCGAATAGAGGACGTCGCGGAGCATCGCAAAGGCCGGGTCGCGGCTGACCTGGCGGTCCTCGCCACCGCCGAACCAGCCCGGGCTTTCCAGCGGCAGGCCGTGCGGGCGGATCGGATAGCGGCCCGCCGCCACCGCGGCATAAGCCGAGGTGAGCTCGAGCAGGGTCATGTTGTTCACGCCGAGGGGCAGGCTTGGATCCGGCCGGAGCGGCGAGGTGACGCCCAGGTCGCGGGCGGCACGGATCACGTTGTCGCGGCCGACCCGTTCTGAAATCTGGACGGCGACGGAATTGCTCGACCAGGTCACCGCCTCGCGCAGCGTGATCGGGCCGCGATAGGAATCGCCGTAATTGCGCGGCTGCCAATTGCCGAGCCGGATCGGTGTGTCGTTGACCCTTGTGTCCGGCGTCAAGCCGTGGCGGAAGGCGGCGAGGTAGACGAACAATTTGAACGCCGAGCCGGGCTGGCGGCGGGCCTGGACGGCGCGGTTGAAGGGCGAACGCGCATAATCCTTGCCGCCGACCATGGCGACGACCCGGCCGTCGAGCCGCATCGCGACCAAGGCCGCCTGGGCGCGGCCGAGGCCGGCGCGGCGGACGGTGCGCAAAGCGGCGCGCTGCATGTCCCCCTCGAGCGTGGTCCGGACGAGGCGCTGGCCGTAGCCTTCGTCGGAGAGCTCGTTCGCCTGCGGCAGCACCCAGTCCGCGAAATAGGTGCCGGTGGGAACGTCGTCGCGCGGGCCGCGGCGGATTCGGGCCGGGCGGGCCGCGTCCATCTCCGCCTCGCTGATATAGCCGGCCTCGACCATCTCGCGGAGCACCAGCCGGGCGCGCCGCCGCGCCGCCTCGAGGTTGCTGGTCGGGGCGAGCCGGCTGGGCGCGTTGACCACCGCGGCCAGCATCGACGCCTGGGAGAGGGTGAGCTCCTCGGGCGCGACGTTGAAATAGTGGCGGGCGGCGGCGCGCAGGCCGTAGATATTGTCGCCGAAATAGACGTTGGAAAGGTAGCGGCTGAGGATTTCCTCCTTGCTCAGCCAGGCCTCCAGCCAGAGCGCGATCAGCGCCTCCTGGGCTTTGCGGGTGGGAGTGCGGGCGGGGGAAAGGAAGCTGGTCTTGGCGAGCTGCTGGCTGATCGTGCTGCCGCCCTCGCGGACCCGGCCGGCGCGAAGGTTGCGGACCATGGCGCGGCCGATGCCCCACGGATCGATGCCGACATGGCGGAAGAAACGGCGGTCCTCGATGGCGATGAACGCCTGGCCGACATGCGGCGGCAGTGCCATTACGTCGACCGGCTCGCCGATGATCGCGCCGCGCCGGGCGATCGGCTCGCCCTCGGCGGAGAGGATGGTCAGGCTCGGCGCCGCCACCGGACCGAGCGAGCGGGACAGGGGGGCGGTGAAGATCAGCCAGAGAATGGCGAGCAGGAACAGCGCCAGGGCGATCTTGACGACCCGCTTGACCAGGCGGACTCGGGAGAGCGGCGGCTGGGCCGGGGCTTCGGTGGTCGCGGCGGTCATGGCGCCCCTGTCAGCATGTTTCGGCGAGGATGATCAAGCCGCGAAAAAGCGCTCGGGCCGGATTTGCTCCGCGGCGACGCCGTGGACGGGCCAGTCGCCGCCGAGGACCAGAGCCTCGACGATCTCGGCCATGGCCGGCGCGGTCTGTAGGCCGTAGCCGCCCTGGCCCGCCAGCCAGAAGAAACCGGGCGCATCTGGCGCGAAACCGGCGGTTGGGGTGCGGTCGGCGGTGAAGGTGCGAAGGCCGGCCCAGCAGTGGGCGATCCGGTTGACGCGCAGCGACGTATAATGTTCGAGCCGGTCCGCGGCATAAGCGACGTCGTAATCGTCCGGCCGGGCGTCGCAGGGATCGGTGTCGACCTCATCCACGGGGGAGACGAGGATCTGGCCGGCTTCGGGGAGCATGTAGAAATCGCCGGCGGCGCTGTGCGCGAACGGCCAGGCGGTGGCGTCGGTGCCGGCCGGCGGATCGATCACGATGATCGTACGGCGCTTCGGCTGAAGACCGAGCGGCCTGACGCCGGCGAGCGCGGCGACAGCCTCCGCCCAGGCGCCGGCGGCGTCGATCAGCACCGGCGCCGCGAGCGTGTCGTCGACGACCCAGGCCTCGCCGCGCCGCTCGATCCTATCGACGCGCCGGCCGGTCCTGATCTCGCCGCCGGAGGCGCGGACGATCCGGGCGAAGGCCTGGAGGAGGGCGTCGGCGTCGAGCTTGAGGCCGGTCGGATCGAACAGGCCGCGAACCGGATCCGACAGGATCGGGCAGAGCGAGGCCATCCGTTCCCGATCCACGATCTCGATCGCGTCGGCGTACTCGGCCATGTTCGATTGCAGCGCGTCGAGCTGGGGAAGCGTCTCCGCGTCGGCGAAATAGAGGGTAGGAAAGATCCGGCTGATCGGAGTGTCGCAAAAGCCGCCGGGCTGCGCTTCGTAGAAGGAACGGCTGTGCGCGGTCAGGGCGCGGACCGCCGCGTTGCCGATGCCGTAATGGCTGAACGAGACGCTTCGGCCCGAGCTGTGATAGCCGAGCGCCTCCTCGGCTTCGAGCACGATCGTACGGCCGTGGCGGGCGAGCCGCGCCGCCGCCGACAGGCCGGCAATGCCGCCGCCGATCACCAGGAAATCCGCGCCCTCCATGAGCGCGAGGCGTTATCGAAATTGCATCGCCTGGTCACGCTCGGCCGATTCGTGCGGGCAGAATTCGGCCACCGGCCGGCCGAGCAGGCCGTCGACGATCCGCGCCGCGGCGTGGCCGTCGCCGAAGGCGAGCGAGGGATAGACCGGGCCGGCCACGCCGTCGAGCCGCGCTTCGGCGGCGCGGACGATGCGGTCGGGATCGGTGCCGGCGAGAACGGCGCCTTCGCTGAGGCCCTCCGGCCGCTCGGTGGCGTCGCGAAGCAGGATCACCGGCTTGCCGAGCGCCGCCGCCTCTTCCTGCACGCCGCCCGAATCGGTGAGGACCAAAGCGGCGCGCTCGAGCAGGCCGACGAAGGCGGGAAGGTCGAGCGGCGGCAGCAGCCGGACATTGGCCGGCCCCATCCCTTCGAGCGCCGGATTGGGATGGCGGGGAAACAGGATCTCGACATCGTCGCGGGCGGCGATCCGCTCCAGCGCCGAGCAGATCGCGGCGAACGGCGCGCCGAAGCTTTCGCGGCGGTGGCAGGTGACCAGGACCAGCTTCATGCTCGGGGCGAGCGGCGGCCACGGCACCGCCTCGTCCGGCGCGGCGCGGACCAAACGAAGCGCGTCGATGCCGCTATTGCCGGTGACGAACACCTCGCCGCGCAGCCGTTCGGCGCAGAGATTGTCCTTCGCCGCCGGAGTCGGCGCGAAATGCATGTCCGCCATCAGCGAGATGGCGCGGCGATTGACCTCTTCGGGATAGGGCGCGTGCATGCAATAGGTCCGGAGGCCCGCTTCGACATGGGCGACGGGAATCCGGCGATTGAAGGCGGCCAAAGCGGCGGCGAAGGCGGTGCTGGTGTCGCCCTGGACGAGGACCCGGTCCGGCGCGGCCTGGGCCAACACCCGATCGATCCGGCCGACCGCGCGGGAGAAGAGCGCGTTCAGCGCCTGGTCCCGCTCCATCAGCGCGAGGTCGAATTCTGGGTTAATATCGAAGTAACCAAGCACCTGATCGAGTAAAGATCGATGCTGGCCCGTCACACAGACTTGAGACATTATGTCAGGTTCGCTTTTTAGCGCTAGCAGCACCGGCGCCAACTTGACCGCTTCGGGACGCGTCCCGAAGATCGTGAGCAATTTCATACCGTGCCCCCGCCCTTTAGGCGCGTATAAGCACAGAATTTCGTCGCTGACTAGTCGGAATCCGACAAGGGCCAGTAATTTTTAGTTGGAAGTCCTGCGCGCGTCCGCTCGCCCGGCCAAATAAGCGGCGCAACTGGAGCGAAGCGAAGACGAATCGCCCGCCGACAGCGAATAGGCGCTGCTCAGCCGGCCGATGAAGGCGGCGGGATCGTCCTGATCGCCGGCGGCGCGGCAGATGGTGGTGATCTGGGCGAGATCGAGCGCGTTGCCGCCCGAAGCGCGACGCGGCTGCGGCCGGCGGACCGGAGTCGCCGGCCGCGTGACCCGCCGTGCGGGGCCGGCGCGCGGTTGCAGCGCCTCGGCGCGCGCCTGGAGCTCGAGCGATTGGCGATCGACCATGGGCAGGACCTTCGACCCCGCCAGAAGCGCCGTCAGGATGATGACCATGTTTCGTCCCCCCGGGAACAAGCTCCCGCGGAGAGACGGGTTAGGGCATCGTGGTAAACAAGCCGTTAACCTTGATTGACGGCCCTGCTTTCGCGCATCAGCGGGCGATGACCGACGAGGAGCTTGCCGCGCATCTGGCCGAGGAAGCGGGCCGGCTTTTGCTCGCGCAGCGCGCGAGCACCTTGCTGGAGGGCGCGGCGCTCGGCCATGTCGCCGACCAGGTCGCCAACGCCTTCATTCTGACCGGCCTCGCCGAATGGCGGCCGGGCGACGCGGTGCTTTCGGAGGAGAGCTTCGACGACAAGGCGCGGCTCGGCCGGAGGCGGGTGTGGATCATCGACCCGCTCGACGGGACCCGCGAATATTCGGAAGGGCGGCCCGATTGGGCGGTGCATGTCGCGCTCGCCATCGACGGCGAGCCGCGGCTTGGCGCGGTCGCGGTTCCGGCGAAGGGGCGAATATTCCGCTCGGACCGGGTCGAGGCGCCGCCGCGCGCGATCCGCGAGCGGCCGCTGATGCTGGTCAGCCGGACCCGGCCGCCGGCCGAGGCGCGGGAAATCGCCGACCTGATCGGCGCCGAGACGGTGTCCATGGGCTCGGCCGGAGCGAAGGCGATGGCGGTCGTCGCCGGCGAGGCCGATCTCTATTACCATGCCGGCGGCCAGCACGAGTGGGACAATTGCGCGCCGGCCGCGGTCGCGCTCGCCGCCGGGCTCCACGCCAGCCGGGTGGACGGCTCACCGCTGGTCTACAACCGGGCCGACACGCTGATGCCGGACCTGGTGATCGGTCGGCCCGAACTGGCGGCGCGGATCGTCGCCCATTGCCGTCCCCGCTGACTTTTTGATCCATTTCGGCGGTCCGTTCTCTCGGGCCGGCCGCCACTGCCTCCGAAATGGAGGCGATCACGGCCTTCGGCGCGCCCGCTGACTCCTAGCCTCCCCCGGCCGCGACCGACGCGGCGCCACCGAGGGGGAAATGATGAACAAAGGAGCTTTCGCCGCGGCCCTGCTGCTGCTCGGCGGGACCGCCGCCGTCGCCCAGTCCGACGCCCAGATCCGGCAGCGGATCATCCGCGAATCGATCGCCGCCTATCCGGGCTCCTGTCCCTGCCCCTACAACACCGACCGGGCCGGGCGGAGCTGCGGCCGGCGCAGCGCCTACAGCCGCCCGGGCGGCTATGCGCCGCGCTGCTATGCGGGCGACGTCGGCCGGGCCGAGGTCGACGCCTGGCGGCGCGATCACAGATAGGCGCGCAAGCCGAGCCAGGCCTCGCGCTTCTTTTCGAAGGGCAGGCTGGCATAAGCGGGGCTGCTCGACGGCAGGTCGACGAGAGCGAGATCGGTGCCGGCGAGCTGCCTCCGGCCGATGCTCGCCGACTTGCCGCCGTTGAAGGCGATCGCGCGAAGCTCGGGCAGGGTGGCGGCGAGGGCGGCGACGTCGCTCGCCTCGTGCAGCCGGATGTCGGCGTCGAGGCTGCCCTTGCGGGTCGCGGCGGCGACCGTGTCCCAAAGGCCGATGCCGGCGTCGAGCAGGGCCTCCAGCCGCGCCTCGTAAGCGAGCGGGACGAGGTCGCGCCCGATCACCGCGCCGATCAGCCGCCAGAACAGGTTCTGCGGGTGCGCGTAGTAACGTTGCCTCGCCAGCGACACCGCGCCGGGCAGGCTGCCGAGCACGAGCAGGCGCGTGTCGGGCCGGGTGACGGGCGGGAAGCAGCGGTGCAAAGGGCCTGTACTCGTATCCGGCAATGGTCGTGATTGCCCGCAGGAGGCTGCTGGCAAGGAGCGCCGCGCAGACGCGTAGCAGAAGCTACGCGCAAGCAAGCGACGCTGTCCAGCAGCCTCCTGCGGGCAACCCCTTCGGGGCGGGCGGCTTTTGACGCAGGGCCGCGTCGCTGCGTCGGTCACGATGCAAACACATCGCTCCCTCCTCGCTCCTAACCCTGCGCCAAAATCCGCTTCGTCACGGCCGTTGCCGGATACGAGTACAGGCCTTACGCCGCGGATATGAAGATCGAGGGCGGATGTCACTGCCGTAGGGTGCGGTTCGAGGCCGAGGTGCCGGAGGCGGTCGAGGTGCTCGACTGCAATTGCTCGATCTGCGCGATGACCGGCTTTCGCCACCTGATGGTGCCGCACGGCGACTTCCGGCTGCTGTCGGGCGAGGGGGTGCTGACCGGCTACCGCTTCGGCACCGGCGCGGCCGAGCATTTGTTCTGCTCGGTCTGCGGGGTGAAGAGCTTCTACCAGCCGCGTTCGCACCCCGGGGCGTGGAGCGTGAACGTGAATGCGCTCGACGACCTGTCCGGGCTCGAGATCAGTGTCTCCGCCTTCGACGGCCGCGACTGGGAGGCGGCGAAGGCGGCGCTTGACCGATCTCAGGGAAAACCGAACAGGGCGACTCGAAGCACGATGTAGAGCAGCACGCCGACCGGGCCGAGCATCAGCGTGAACGGCAGGCAGAGGAAGATCATCCAGATCGGCATGTCCAGCGCCAGGCCGTCGCGAACCATGAAGCCGCCGGCGAACAGGTCCAAAGCGAGGAAATGGAGCCAGCTCGCATTGAGCGCACTCTTGTTGGTGTAGAGCTTCCCGATATTGTCGAGAACGAAGAAGGTCTTCAGGCCGTTCTCCTTGAAACCGCCGCGGCCGTCCCAGACCATCCAGATGTAGAGCAGGCACAAAATCGCCGGGAAGATGAATTGCGCCGTGGGCAACGCATATTCCCGCCATGGGGCGTAGAACAAGGCGACGACGAGGATCAGCCAGCCGAACCGGGTCAACCAGCGGCTGAGCTCATAGACCTTGTAGGCACGGCTGTCGGCTGCGGTCATGGTCTTACCCTCCCTCGCTTCATCATAACCTATTCCTGCCCGCCGATCGCGCGAAAATCGGCCGGAAACGGCGGGGCCACTCGATCTTGTGCTTCGCCGGGCTAACGGCCTAGTCTCGCCCGAAAGGGAGGGGCGGATGGCGACGAGCGCGCGAGCGGCGGCACGAAAAGAGCGGGAGAAGACCCGGCTCGTCATCGCCGCCTCTTCGGTCGGCACGGTCTTCGAATGGTATGATTTCTTCATCTGGGGCACTCTGACCACATCGGGGATCCTGCAGCGCAGCTTCTTCCCGCCGGGGGACGAACTGCTCGCGACCCTGCTCGCCTGGGCCACCTTCGCGATCGGCTTCGCCTTCCGTCCGCTCGGCGCGATCCTGTTCGGCTATCTCGGCGACAAGCTCGGGCGGAAATATACCTTCCTGGTCACCATCACGCTCATGGGCGTGGCCACCGCCGGCATCGGCCTGATCCCGAGCTATGCCGCGATCGGCGTCGCCGCGCCGCTGCTGATCATCGGCTTGCGCACCGGCCAGGGGCTGGCGCTGGGCGGCGAATATGGCGGCGCGGCGATCTACGTGGCCGAACATGCGCCGCCCGGGAAAGCCGGCTTCTACACCAGCTTCATCCAGGCGAGCGTGGTCGGCGGCTTCATCCTGAGCCTCGCGGTCGTGCTCGGCTTCAAGGCGATTGTCTCGGGTGCCGACTGGATCGCCTGGGGCTGGCGTTTGCCTTTCCTCTTCTCGATCCTGCTCCTCGCGGTCTCGCTCTGGATGCGGCTCAAGCTCAGTGAGAGCCCGGTGTTCAAGGAACTGAAGGAAAGCGGCGGCTGCGCCAGAAATCCGTTCAAGGAGAGCTTCACTTACCCGGGCAACATCAAGCGGCTGTTCGTCGCCCTGTTTGGAATCGCCGCCGGGCTCACCGTGATCTGGTACACGGCGATGTTCTCGGTGCTCGCCTTCCTGCAGAACCCACTTCGGGTCGACCAGACGGTCGCCCAGCTGATCGCCGCCGCCGGGGCGCTGGGCGGCCTCGTCTTCTACGTGATGACCGGGGCGATCTCCGACCGGATCGGTCGCAAGAAGCCAATCGTGATCGGCTATGCGCTGACCCTGCTGCTGCTCTTCCCCTTGTTCTGGGCGATCGGCGCCGCCGCGGGGAACGGGGCCGGGGCGCCGCCGGGGGCCAGCTTCGTCCCGGATGCCGGCAGCATCGCCCTCATGCTGGCCGCGATCCTCGGGCTGATGTTCCTTTCGGGCCTGACCTACGGCTCGGTCGCGGCCCTGCTCGCCGAGATGTTTCCGCCCAACATTCGTTACAGCTCGATGTCGATTCCCTACCATATCGGCACCGGCTATTTCGGCGGCTTCCTGCCCCTGATCAGCGCCTACGTGGTTTCGGAAACCGGCGATCCATATTCCGGGCTCTGGTATACCTGGGGCGTGGTCGCGATGGCGCTCGTCGTCACCTGGTTCTGGCTGCCGGACGATCCCGGAAAGCAGTTGGACTGACAAGCCCGCAACGCTAGGCGCCCTTCATGGTCCACGTTCCCCTGCGTTTGACGCTCGACGGCGAGGCGCTTGCCGCCAACTGGCATTGGCTCGCCCACAAGAGCGGCGGTGCGGAATGCGGCGCGGCGGTGAAGGCCGACGGCTACGGGCTCGGCGCGCGCGAGGCGGTGAAGCGGCTGCAGGCGGCCGGCTGTCGGCACTTCTTCGTCGCCACCTGGGCGGAGGCCAAGGCGCTGATGCCCTGGCCGAGCGACCTCGAGCTTTCAGTGCTGCACGGCGTTCAGGCGCGCGACATGTTCGCCGCCCGCAAGACCGCGGCGCGGCCGGTGCTGAACAGCCCCGAACAGGTGGCGCGCTGGAAGGACACCGGCCGGCCCTGCGACGTGATGGTCGATACCGGGATGAACCGCCTCGGGCTGACTGGGGAGCAGGCACGGTCGGGCCTGCTCGACGGGCTCAGAATCGAGACGCTGATGAGCCACCTCGCCTGCGCCGACGAGGACAGCCCGGCCAATGCGGCGCAGCTTCGCGCCTTCAACGAATTGGCGGAAAAGGTGGAGGCGAAGCGGTTCAGCCTCGCCAACAGTGCGGGCATCTGCCTTGGCCAGGATTATGCGTTCGGACTGACCCGGCCCGGCCTGGCGCTCTACGGCGGCGTCCCGCGGCGGGAGGCGGAAGGACATATCCGTCAGGTCGCGCATGTCGAGGCCGAGATCGTCCAGCGCCGCCGCATCCAGAGCGGCCAGCGGGTCGGCTATGGCGGCACCTTCGCCGCCGACGCCGGGTGCGAGCTGGCGATCCTCAACATCGGCTATGCCGACGGCTATCTGCGCGGCTTCTCGAACCGCGGCCGGGCGCGGATCGGCGACGGCTTCGCGCCGCTGGCCGGGCGGGTGTCGATGGACCTCGTCGCGATCCGGGTCGACGATTGGCCGGAGCTCCGCGAGGGCGACTGGGTCGAGCTCGATTACGACCTGCCGAGTGCGGCCGAGCAGTCCGGGCTCAGCCAGTACGAATTGCTCACCACCCTCGGCTCCCGCTTCAAGCGAAGCTGGCGCTGAACCCTTCCGCCTTCGGCTCGTTCTGGAGGTTATGGCGCGGATCGCCCATCTTTCCGATCTGCATTTCGGCGCGCACGACCCGGCGGTGGTCGCGGGCGCCGAGGCCTGGCTGACCGTCGAGCGGCCGGACCTGGTCGTGATCAGCGGCGATTTCACCCAGCGGGCGCGGCGCGAGCAGTTCGCGGAAGCGGGCGCGTTCCTCGACCGGCTCGAGGCGGCGGGTCTGGCGACCCTGAGCGTGCCCGGCAATCACGACGTGCCGCTCTACGACGTGCTGCAGCGCTTCGCCCGGCCGCTGAGGCGCTACCGTCGGGCGATCGACGACGACCTGTGCCCCTGGTTCGAGAGCGAGCGGCTCGCCGTGCTCGGGATCAACACGGCGCGCTCGCTGACCTTCAAGGACGGGCGGATCAACGAGGACCAGATGCAGCTGATCCGTGCGCGCTTCCGCGAGGTGCCGGCTGAGCGGACCCGGATCCTGGTCACCCACCATCCCCTGTTCGAAATGCCGATCGGCGAGCCGGGAGAGTTGAGCGAGGCGGTCGGACGGCAGCCGCAGGCGCTCGACGCGATCGCCGACGCCGGCGTCCACATCCTGCTCGCCGGCCATTTCCACCGCAGCTACACCGCCTCGGCGCGCAAGATGGTGAAGAATGCCGGACCGGCCCTGGTCATCCAGGCCGGGACGGCGACCTCGGTACGGCTTCGCCACGGCGAGAGGCAGAGCTTCAACCTGATCCAGGCGCATCGCAACGACCGGATCGCGGTTCGGGTGATCGGCTGGAACGGGGCGGCGTTCGGGGCGGGGAACGAGGCCTGCTATGCGTTCGACGGGGAGAATTGGCAGGCGGAGGCGAAGGCGCCGGCGTGATCGTCATCCCAGCGAAAGCTGGGATCTCCCTCTCTTCCCGGCGGCACCTGAAGGCAAAGAGATTCCAGCTTTCGCTGGAATGACGGAAGGGGCGTCCAGATAGCCAGCTCTAGTCCATCACCTCATATTCGCCGAGACGGTGCTCGCAGCTGGTCCAGCCTTCGGTGCTTCGGTCGAGCGCTTCGTAGTCGGCGCGGTGCCGGGCGAGAAAGGCGTCGAAATCGGCCTTTGAGCGCCACACGTCGAGGGTGAGGTAGGAGCCGTCCTCGGCCTTGAACAATTCGGTGCCCCTGAAGCCTTCGGCCCGCGCGAAGAGCCGCGCCCAGGCGCCGGCCGGCCCATAAGCCGCCTCGAACGCCGCCCGCGCCTCCTCCAGCACCTCGTAACGCCAGATCAGTCCGATCATCGAGCCCCCCGCCAGCCGATGCTTTAGCGCGGCGGAAGCCGCGGCGGCAGAGGGCGGCGAGCGCCGTCCCGAAGCGGCACGCAAAAAATTTTCCCGGCCGGCGATTTTTCGCTTGCAATTGTTCCTGTTTTGTTCTATATGCCGAGTCGTACCATCACGGCTCTTTGACATCGTGAACGGAATTTGCAGGGCGACGGCGCGGGCGGGCGTCAGCGGGGCATCAGGCTTGCGCGGGAAACCTGGTCGGGCGCGGCGATTCGGCGGAAACGGGCCTCGACCAGACTGAACAGGCCGAACAGCACGACCCCGGCGGCGACCGCGACCTGGAGCGGGCGGGGAAGCGAGGCCAGCGCATCGTCGATGCCGCCGGCCGCGGCCGGGCTGTGCGCCTGCGCGGCGTGGAGGAACAGCCAGGCGACGAGCGCGAAGACGATGCCCCGCGCCAGATAGCCGAGCCGGCCGAGCCAGGCGATCCAGGGCCGGGCGGCGGCGCGGGGCTCGAGATGGCGCAGGAACTTGAGCTTCCACGCCTTGCGCAGCTGGGCGACGCCGACGCCGAGGAAGATCGCCGCGGCGAGATAGAGGAGCAGTGCGCCGCCCGGCAGATGGAGCGCGGTGGCGGCCGCCGTCTTCGAGGAATCGCCGTCGTCGTGGCCGCCGGCGGCGAGCCGGGCCGCGAGGATGCCGAAGCCGAGATGGACGATGCCCGAGCCGGCGCCGGCCAGCCGGGCGCCGATCCCCTTCCGGTCCGAGCCGTGGCCCTCGGAATCGACCCAGGCCTCGAGCAGCCGCCAGGCGGCATAAGCGAGGAAACCGGCGGCCATGGCCGCGACCAGCAGGCGGCCGGCCGTGCTCGCCAGATAGTCGAGGACGCCGCCCGGATCCTCGGTGCGCCCGCTGCGCAGCGCCAGATAGCCGATCAGTGCATAGACCAGCCCGCGCGCGGCGAAGCCGAGCCGGGTGACGATGCGGAACGTCGCGGCGCCGGACATAACGGCTCCCTTCGCAGGTCTGAACCTTTGCGAAAGGCGACCGTTCCGCGAGCCCAACGATGGCGAGCGGCTGAAGGCGCTCAGTCGCGCTCGAGGCAAAGGGCGATGCCCATGCCGCCGCCGATGCAGAGCGTGGCGAGGCCCTTCTTGGCGTCGCGCTTCTCCATCTCGTAGATGAGCGTGGTGAGGACGCGGGCGCCCGAAGCGCCGATCGGGTGGCCGATGGCGATCGCGCCGCCATTGACGTTGACCCGGTCGGCATCCCAGCCGAGCTCCTTGCCGACCGCCAGCGCCTGGGCGGCGAAGGCTTCGTTCGCCTCGATCAGGTCGAGGTCGGCGATCGTCCAGCCCGCCTTCTCCAGCGCCTTTTGCGAGGCGGGAACCGGGCCGATGCCCATGATCGACGGGTCGACCCCGGCGGAGGCCCAGGACGCCACCCGGGCGAGGATCGGGGCGCCCCGGCGCTCCGCCTCCGCGCGGCTCATCAGCACGAGGGCGGCGGCGCCGTCGTTGAGGCCGGAGGCGTTGGCGGCGGTGACCGAGCCGTCCTTCTTGAAGGCGGGGCGGAGGCCCGAGACGCCGTCGAGGGTGGCGCCGGCGCGGATATATTCGTCGTCCTCGACGATCGTCTCGCCCTTGCGGCTCTTGACCGTGACCGGCGCGATCTCGTCCCTGAAGCGGCCGGCGGCGCGGGCCGCCTCGGCCTTGTTCTGGCTGGCGACGGCGAAATTGTCCTGGTCGCCGCGGGTGATCTGGTATTGCTCGGCCAGATTCTCGGCGGTGATGCCCATATGATAGCCGTTGAAGACGTCGGTGAGGCCGTCCTTGATCATCGTGTCGACCAGGCTGAGGTCGCCCATCTTGGTGCCGCCGCGCAGGTTCTGGGCGTGGTTGGAGAGGCTCATGCTCTCCTGGCCGCCGGCGACGACGACGGTCGCGTCGCCGGTCTGGATCGCCTGGCTGGCGAGAGCGACGGCGCGGAGGCCCGAGCCGCAGACCTGGTTGACGCCCCAGGCCGGGACCTCCTTGGGGATGCCGGCGGCCATCGAGGCCTGGCGGGCCGGATTCTGGCCTTGGCCGGCGGTCAGCACCTGGCCGAGGATGACCTCCGAGACGTCCTCCGGCGCGACGCCGGACTGTGCCAGCGCGGCCTCGATCGCGACCCGGCCGAGCTCGTGCGCGGGGGTGGCGGCGAAGGCGCCGAGAAAGGCGCCGACCGGGGTGCGCTTGGCGGCGGTGATGACGACGTCGGTCATGGCTTGCTCCTGATCAGAAACCGCCCGCTCATCCTGAGTAGCCGTTGAGCCTGTCGAAACGGCGTATCGAAGGACGCACTGAATGGTCCTTCGATACGGGCCTTCGCCAGGCTCAGTCCCTACTCAGGATGAGCGAGGGGGGATTGGATTGCCGGCGCCTCTAGCAGCTTGCTGCAGCGCGGGAAAGCCAGCCGGCCAGCGGTTCCCAAAGCACCTCCCTGGCGCGAGAGCCGACCACCATGCCGACATGGCCGAGGGCGAGATCGAGCCGCTCGCCGGCCTGGGAAGCGGTCGCGGCGGGGACGATCCGGTCGGTAGTCGAGACGATGTTGAGCAGCGGGATTTCGAGCGCGGCGGGCTCGATCGCCGCGCCGGCAACCGTCCAGCTTCCGGCCCCGGTCGAATCGCCGGCGAACAGGCTCTCGAACAGCTCTCGCGCCGCGGCTTCGGCCAAGGGCGGGCCGTCATTGGCCCAATCCTCCAGCATGACGAAGGTGCGCGCCTCCTCGCCTTCGAGCATGGCGAAGGCCTCGAACTTGGCGATCGTGCGTTCCGGATCGAGGCTCCAGAAGGCGCTCTGCAGGACCTCCATCGGCAGCAGGCCGAGCGCCTGCACGGCCGGTTGGGCGGACGCCCAGAGCCGGGCGAGATCGGCGCGGGCCTCTTCGGGGAAGCCGTCGAAATGCCAGGGCGCGGCGATGGTGGCGACGCTGCGCGCGGGCCCGAGCCCGGCGGCGGCCAGGGCCATCGTGCCGCCGAGGCAATAGCCGACCAGGTCGACCGGCTCGCCGACGGTGCGCAGCAGCGGCAGCAGAATCCGCTCGACATGGCCGGCGACCGACAGCTCCCGCCGGTCAGGGCCGGGCCAGCCCCAGTCGAGCAGCAGCACCCGGCGCCCTTGCCCGGCGAGCCAGCGCAGCAGCGAGCGTCCGGCCATGTCGAGCACGCCCGGCGGATTGATCAGCGAGGGGACGAACAGCACGCAAGGGCCCTCGCCGCCATAATCGCGAAGCGCGGCGCCGTGCGCCTCGGCGACCGCCGGCATGAGCGGCGCCGGCGAGGCACGCGTGGCCTCCTGATATTTTCTGAGGCCCGTCAAAGCGGTCTGCATCCGCTGCGGATTTGCTGCGGTGATGCTGCGCAGCATAGAGAGGAACAGGGGGAGGGGACGCGGCCGATGTTGCGGTGCGGCAAGCTTCGGTGCTAAAGCCGTTGCTGCAGCATTGGGAGTATCGTGCATGGCGGCGTCCGGGTCCGAAGACGATGTGATCATCATCAAGAAATATGCGAACCGGCGCCTCTACGACACCGAAAGCTCATCCTACATCACGCTCGAGCGTCTCGCCGAGATGGTCCGGCAGAAGCGGCAGT